>MDSW01174004.1_pt1 | contig 31339 bp, 36 predicted proteins | sample 811171 | NCBI WGS metagenome assembly MDSW01 (sample SAMN05326641, study PRJNA326480) | marine metagenome | isolation source: seawater | place: Atlantic Ocean: North West | collected 2012 | reverse complement strand
TATGGAGGTGGAGGGACGTGAGGAGGCGGCGATGGCGGTGGGGATGGAGGCGGAGGCGACGGAGGCGGTGACGGTGGTGGCGGCGATGGCGGAGGCGAGGGAGGAGGAGGAGATGGTGGAGGAGAAGGTGGTGGCGAAGGAGGCGGCGAAGGAGGCGGCGACGGCGGAGGAGAAGGCGGTGGTGAAGGTGGTGGAGAGGGCGGAGGAGACGGCGGTGGTGACGGTGGCGGAGGAGATGGAGGTGGAGACGGAGGTGGCGGAGATGGTGGTGGCGGAGATGGTGGCGGAGGGCTTGGAGCTAAATACCTTTCAAAATTAAAACTTTTTGAGAATTCAGAGTCTACACAACAGTTACTCCATATATAATTATCGTTGCGTGGATGATTTATTGCCATATAATCTGTTATGGTGCTACAATTCAAGTTATCGATTTGAGAAATTATATCCTCTTCCACTGTGAGTTCCCAATGTACTTTAAAATTGTAATAGTATGGAAAATAGGATGATCCACTACTTAATTGTCGACCTTTCGAAAAGAGTTTTGGTTTGTAAATCGGTACGGATACTTCGTATCGCGTATTTAGATCTATTGCCAATACTGAATATAAAGTGAAAAAGTACAACAGACGCATTATTAAAATCAAAACAAAAAAATTATGGCACAATTCTTATGCTAACATACAAGAAAATGTTGCTCGCTTTTGTTGCATTTTTGGTGGTTTTTCGCAAATATAAAAAAAGATTTAGACTTGATGGTATTGTCCAAGTTCATCACATAATTCCTAAGCAACATAAATCACATCCAACATTAAAGTTTGCTAAATATGATGTGGATGATCCTAAAAATTTAATGTTTCTTCCAATACACACATCTTCACTAAATACAAACCGTCTACTTCACGATGGAGGACACATAAAGTACAATGCATATGTATTGTCCGAATTAAAAAAACCTAATGTAGATCCATACACATTATGCAGACAACTAAAATACAGAATCCGGACCGCAGATGAGACATTACCATGGAAATAATCATTTGTCCATGTCACTCGCGAGTTTTTTTAATGTATCAGCGATCATATGAAGTTGTTTTGTATCTTCTCGATTTTCTTTTTGTGGATGAATCAACTTTAGAAATGTCTTCCATGACAGTGCAACATGAGGAGTTTCACCATTCTTTTTAAAAACGACAACTGGATCCACATTTTCGGGTGCGTTTGCTTTCGCTTGCGCAATCGATGACCAAATATTGACTCTTTCTTGATTTTTAGCTTCAAAAGAAAATGGAATTGATAAACGTGCAGCATGAGACATTACAACATCTTCTCCTGGCGCACCCATGGATGTAGAACGAATATCGTCTTCAGATAGGTGTGCAAATACTTCTAACAAATCACTTACAACTTGTTGCTGTAAACGTCGACCTTTTGACTTTGCCGACTGAGGCTTCATTTATTGTACCACATTAAATTAAAAATTTGATGACATTTACATAGATTCAATTTCCTTGACATCAATGACTCTCATTTTTCCATGAATTTTCACATTTTTTCTAAGAAATTTCGCTTTCAATAATTCGGATATTCGTTTGTCTTGTATGTTTGAGAAAGAGAAATCGTGTTTTCTCACGCGTTCCATCACTTTTTGAACATTTGTCCTATGTTTAATAACTCCGGAAGATCCAGCGCTTCCATTCATTTTTTCAGTTTTTTTTTCAATTTTAATTATCGAATCACAGAAAAAATGATTTGGATAAATAAATGAATTGGCCATCCGAAATATCTGTTCTTGAACTTGTCAAGTTCAAAGGAATGAGAGAAACACCTAATGCAATGGCGAACTCTATGTGCAACATTCTAGGAGACTGTGGAGATAAGGAACCTTTGATAAAATGTTTCAAAAGACATGCTTTGAAAGACAAAGATTTGAAAGAAGCGGTTCATGACACAACTGGAACAGTAAAAAGAGATAAACTTGTGCAGCTCACTATGTTATTGAGCAGTCTTAAACAAAACAGTGATGATATTTTAAATCAATCTTGCAAAAATATTGATCCTTTTACCGAACAAGTAATGGAAAAAGTAGAAAAATCTGTCCAAATTTTGCAATCATCTTTGGAAATTGAAAGTTTACGTGTTGCGCTGTATATGATTCGAATGAAATATTTACCTCGCGAAAAACGAACATATGCGAATACCTTATTAAGTACAAGTATCTTTGCATCAAAGACTGCAACCATCACAGCATCCTTGAAAAATTCAAAACCATTTGATGAAAGTAGCAAAATGGAATTGTTTCCCGCCTTCATTGAACAATTCTTCAAGTCAACGACCGGACTTGCCCTTCTTATAGATGCAGTACTCCCATTACTTTATGCACTTCTTAATGTCTTACAGTCTGAAGAAATTGGAATGCCAGAAGAATACATACCATTAGAACGTCATGAAGATTTAATTGAAGCGCTTATATTTGGTGATTATAAAAAATTTGTTGAAATAGCTTTACAAATCGAATATGTTGATCAAAAGACTTATGAATATGTGCAAGAAGAAATGAGGCAAATGCTTACAGTGCATAAATATGAATTTTCGGAATTTGTGCAACAAATAATTGAGTCTTTCGATGTAGAGAACGATATGAATGAGTTGATTGCATATTTGGAGCAAACTGTAGAATCATTACTTGATTTTTTAAATAAACGCATAGATTATGGAAAAGAAATCACCATTGATCGAAATGATAAAAATAGTTTAATAAGATGGAAGAAAGCAGGATATATGAAGTGGCGACCCGGTAATGTGCAGAGTGCGAAATCTAAAACTGATCGTACAGCAGCTAATAAAAATTGGACATGTAATATGTTTTTGAAATACTATTATAATTTTGATTATACAATACACGAGGATGTTCAAGGAGTATTACAATCAACCGGTTATGATGTCTTGCAAAGCTTCTTCAAGAGTATATCATATAAACATGAAGTGATAAATTTGATAAAACCAATGGTTATGAACATAGAACATGTACTTCTAGATTCATCATCACAACCTTTAAAACTTACAGCTTCAACGGCACAACCTTCAAAACTTACAGATTCATCATCACAACTTTTGAGACTTACAGATTCATCAACTCGCTCACCTAAATCACCGCGAACACAACCTCAAACACCACCTGCACCTGTGACAAAAACTCCAACACAAGATACGAAACCCAGTATGATGGGTTGGAAAAATAAATTTATTATGAGTGTAATACTGTTAATAATAGCTGTTATCGCAGTACTTGCGTCAAAAATGAGTCAAAAATATGTTATAATTGAACCTATCATAGATATTGATCGTCAACGTCAAGCTGCCGATGCATGGAATGAAGCTATACGAAATGTAGAAACACATCAGCGTGTGGAAAGCGATTATCAATTGTATCTAGCTAAACAAAACGATTTGACAACAAAAGATGCGTCAACAAAAGATGCGTCATCATTTTCTGTTGCAGTATTTGTATTACTTATTGCGACTATTGGAAGAAATCTAAAGAGGAAATTTACATTGCCTAAAGCAGAAGAACAAAAAGAAGAAGAAGACGAAGCGTTATATCTTAACGATTTGTTTTTACGTCATCGAAAAATTTATCGAACGAGTATTCGACGTAGGTAACAAATTATTTTGCCAAAACAAATTTTTTTTATATTTTTGAGTTCCGAAAAATTTTTCGAATGAAAGACGAGAAACGACAACCTTTTTCAAAACAAGAAGATGATTTGCTTATGATGTATGGAAAGAAGATTCCATGGGTTCAATTGTCACTCATGTTCGTGGACAGAAGCGACGATTCTTTACGCAATCGTTGGAGTCGACTTAATCCTCAAGCACCAAAAAACAAGGTCAAGCAAAATTTATTGGCAAAAGGCAGAACATTTTTTAACAAAGAGGAAGACGCTTTCATCCTGTCGTTTGTGAATGCACATGGCAAAAAATGGATTGATTTGTCTACAGCATTTTCTGCTCGTTTTCGAAGTACCACAGCTTCGAATACAAGAAATCGATGGTGTCGTCTTTACCGCAGAGACCAAAAAATGGAGAAATTGACGGATTCGTTGAATGAGGAGGCTTTAGATTTTCCATCTCTTCAAATGGAGGAATTAGAAGAACTGAATGTAGATGATTGGTTTGGTATAGTTTGAAAATTACTTTATTTTTTGACCGTTTGATACTGAATGACTTTTTTTATCTTGGACAAAACAAATGTTAAATTTATTCATTCCCTTTTTATTAACACAATCCGGGATGAATAGTAGGATTGTGAATGGTGTAACTGTTCCGAGTGTAACTAAGTATCCATTCATGGTATCACTTGGATATGGATCGTATAATCATTTTTGTGGTGGATCACTGATTGCATCGTCATGGGTGCTCACTGCTGCTCATTGTATTCACGGAAGACACAGTTTTATTCTGAGTAGTGGTAGTGTTTTATTAAGATCGTTAACTCTCTCACCATTTGATGCAAATGCACTCACAAGCAATATTTTAGAAGTAGTGGAACATCCCGCCTATAATCCGCAAACATTAGATTATGATTATGCGTTGTTGCGAATTAATTCGATGCCTGTATCTCCGATTGATTTGATTTCAATCGATAGTAACGATGATGATAATACAAATGTTACTGCGATGGGATGGGGAACATTACAATCGGGTGGATCAATCTCCAACATTTTGATGGAGGTTAATGTATCGATTGATGACAGTTGTGGATTATATCAAAGTACGGAGATAACAGCAAATATGATCTGTGCAGGTGCAGATAATAAAGACAGTTGTCAAGGAGATTCTGGAGGTCCTTTGATTGTGACCACGGCATCTGGATATGAGCAAGTAGGAGTAGTCAGTTGGGGTTATGGTTGTGCTCTCAACCAATATCCTGGTGTTTATGCTCGAGTGTGGACAGTATTAAACTGGATTCAAATGTATATGAATGAAAACTTGACACCGACCGTCCCACCGTCTCCTATATCGCCACCATCACCACCCACAAATCCACCAATTCCTCATTTGCCTCCAAGTTCACCTGGAATATGTGATAACACATGTATTCATTTTGGCGACTCTGAATGTGATGATGGTGGTGCAGGTGCAGAATTTGCTGAGTGTCTGTTCGGTACGGATTGTCAAGATTGTGGAAGTAGAATTTCTTATCCACCACCTTCAGTCTCTAGTCCATCGACAAACACAGTAATTTGCACAGACACATGTTTTTATGCGTCGGATACAGACTGTGATGATGGGGGTTTGGGTTCTGAATATGCGATATGTAATGAAGGAAGTGATTGTGCTGATTGTGGTCCCCGTTATTCATCACCACCCCCGCCAAATGTAGCAAATAATTTTTATGATTGTGACGGAGTATTTGTGGGCGGATATGAAACTTGGTTGGGTGATGGAATTTGTCACAATGGTACCAATGGTGTGTTTAATTTTAACTGTGAATCCTTGAAATGCGATCAGTGTGATTGTGAATGTCCAAACAATTTGACTATTTGTGATGTGCTACCTGTACCATCGCCTTCATCGCCTCCACCACCATCACCGCCACCTTCACCTCTACCTCCACCCCCGCCACCAGCACCTCAATTTTGTACAGATGATTGCTCTTCTTATGCGAGCGATGGTAGTTGTGACGATGGTGGTGTGGGATCTCAATTTGCATATTGTGCTTTTGGCACAGATTGCAGTGACTGTGGTATCCGATACTTCCCATCACCATCTCCGCCTCCATCACCACGGCCATCACCCCCTTATTCATCCCAACCTCCTCCTCCATCACCACCCCCGCCCTATTCGTCCCCACCTCCTCCTCCACCGCCACAACCACCTCCTCCCCCGTATCCTCACACATCAGCGCCTCCTTTGCCCCCCTCTTACATTTTAGTACCTCAATCTATGCCAAATATGACTTTAGAATTTCGCCAAATTGTTCGTGAGCTTTGGCAGAATCATTCGTGTTGTGATGTCGAGTGTAGTAGTGTATTGTACAGTTCGATTGTATCTGTATTAGGTGTCAGTAGTCGATAGGCACTACTTTTTTTCATCTGTGTCAAAAGTTGTTGTTCGGTGTCGATGCAATGAAAGGTTGTGAGATTTTTCGCGTGAAATGGTGATAAATAGGTAAACTTATGATAGCAATGATAAAATATTGACTCTCATAAATGTATAAGTTAATTATTTTGATAACAGTGTTATTATTAATTTTTGCGTTAAGGATTAGACAAATACATCGCAAAATAAATGTAGCAAGTAGTACGGATATCATAAAAAAAGATGCAGTTAAAAATGGATTTCCTATAAAAATATTAAACGAAGGAAGAGGATTGTGTTTAGCTTTTGTTTGTATTGGTGATGCATACACTAATGATGTAAAACGCTACACACAATCTAAGTTAAAATATTGCAAGAAACACGACTACAGTTTTATATGTTTATATGACCATTGCAGTCGTGTAAAAGAATATATTAGCAAACCACACCCTTCTTTGTCCAAATTACCTTTTATAGAATGGTTATTAGATCATTATAATAAGGTATGTATGATAGATGCAGACATATACATTTCGAATGACAATATTGGCTTAGAATCATTATATTCAGATGCATCGGATGTAGTTATTCAAAAAACAACATATGGTAACAATAAACCAGTTTTACAATCAAGTGCTGCAATCTTTAATAAAAATGCACGGGTAATTTTAAGAAAAGCATGGTTAAACTCTTTGCAACCAGGACCTAGATTAAAATTTCCAGGCTTAAATTTTGAAGATTGGGGAGAACAAACATATTTACAACGAGAAATAGAAAAAGCAGAAAAATCAAAATCTTTAAAGATAGAATATGTTGATTTATCATGTCTTAGACACACTGATAATTGTAACAGTAGGTATCCCATATGGCATATGGCTGGAAGTAATATATCAGGAAAATTAGATAGCCATATATTAAAATATGAAAAAAATGAAAGCTGACCGCCGTAACTGAAAGAGTACAATTAAGAGCTTGTTTTTTTTATTTTTTCGGACAGTCTTTCTCAAATTTCTGAATCAATACTTCAACGGTTGCATTGATCAGCAATTCGTGTGTTATATTAGTATGAATGTACTTGAGCATGCGCAACGCAAATACCAGACACGATTGGATTGTTTCCTCGTGCAGTAAATGACTGTATTTTCTAATTAATTGCAATGTGTGCATTTTACTTTTAATGAATTGATGAGGCGCGGTCCAGTAAAACCTTGTAGATCGCAAATGAATGATTCGATCAATTCTAGCAAATATCTTATCTCTTGTTCGTATGAAGCTTATGATCAAATGCCATAAATCGGTGGGAAGTTTAGAAAAGAGAAGCACCTTTTTCCGACATCTCACCGATCTCCAAACAGCTTGAATAAAAACGGGATTCATTTTTTTTTCATATTCGAAAATATAATTCACTCCTTTATATTCTAGATATCAAAATGTAATATCAGGAAGCTTGCAGCAATAGTCTAGTTGTTAATAATAATTTAATATAATGTAATAAATACGGCTTCCTGTTTTGTCCCGAGTTCGAATCCCGATCAAGTTCAAGAATTCAAGATTGTCATCATATTTTTTGAAAATTGTGATCGAAAAAAAAATGAACACTTTGAATATTGATGTTTTGCAGCATATCGCATCGTTAATGTCACTAGAGGATCGTGTCAATTTTGCACGAACGAATTCATTTTATTTAGAAACTTTGTTTCCTGATGTCAGTACAGCAGATGTTCTCATTAAGCATCATGTGCATCAACAATTAGAATACTTGAAAAAAGAATGGGCTTTCTGCAAAGGCAAAGGGAAATATATGTGGAAGACAAAAAAATTCTATAAGTTTGCCCTTGCATATGCTAAACGCAATCGACTATAACAAACATCAAATTCGACTTTTCCCAAACAATGTATCGTTCAGGTATCCTATATCATCAATACGAGCTTTTATCAATTTCTTATCTGTAAACATGGGAACCATGATGATCGCATACATATTTCCAAAGAAATCTAAATTAATCAAAGGTGTACCTTTTTCTTTAGGATTTGTTTTCAAATGTTCTTGCCATTGGTTTAGATCTCCTAGAGGAGTCTCATCGTTTTTCGTAAAGGTTAAAGTATTCCTGAAATATGTGAGTAATTTTTGAGATACGAGCTTTCTTTGCAATTTTTCCACTTTCTTCTTCCGGTTATCTTTATCTTTTTCATTTCCTGACCTGTCTTTTTCTAGTCTTTCGATTTCTTCTAGATCGTCCTTAATTTCTTTATTGACTTTTTCCAAATAGGAATAAGTATTAGGCTTAGTAGGGATGCATGAACTACCCTTACGATCTTTATCTACAAATATAACACCTAATTCAAGCATATCTGCTTTATCAACACATTTTGTGTATGAGTATTTATTGGCCTTTGCCTTAGGATCAAATGTAGCAGATGTAAACGGTAAAACATTGTAAAGATCATCAATATTCTGATCCTTTTTCATATTGTATGCCATTGTTGCAATTAATGAATTAATATAATGCGATTCTTTTATCATTGTTTTCAGGAATTCTAGTGTATATTTTTTTGTATACTCAGTCATATACTCTCTTGCTTTTGTGTTTTCGTCTGGTTTTAAGATAGTATCATACACAGTCGTTCGAAATTGGTCGATAGAATTTCCTTTCTTCAATTGACCTAATTTTGTATGACGTTCTTTTACCCCTTTGATAAAATCAGAATATTTTTTCATAAAAGTTTCACTTAAAAATTTTTCCTTCGCGTTGTCATTTTGTGTAATAAGGTCTTTCTTTCGTTTTTGTTGTGACCAATCTGCTGGATCTGCCTCTGATGGCGCACCGCGTAAGATAATTGTTTCCGGGTCATTAAAGAACATATTGTAATATGGTGTAGTCTTTTTAACAAACATGTTTCTTAGCATATTTGATGGATTTTCAGTACCAGGTGCGTCCACTATTCGTACACGGTGTCCGTTGTCATCTTCAAACACATAAACTGAAGCTGCTCGAGAACTTTCTGGATTATTCACAGTTGGTTTGACGAGTTCGTGTTGAATTAGAAAGAGAATCATTATATGCAGCAAGTATACATTTCCTTGAGTAGGGTCATCAGGATCATCACTATCGAGTAAGTTGTTGTTTTGTTCATTTAGAAGATTTGCTAACTCTTGCATACTAGTAAAACCATTTTTGTTAAGATCGGAAAGACTTGACCATTTTTTATCAGTTTTGTCGTATTTTAGATGAAAAAGGTCTTGAGTAACATCAAATTTTTGATCACTTTCTGTTTTTATTGTTTGCATATATGTTTTTTTCGATATTTGCCCATACATGATAGCTATCTCTGAAAGTCTTAGTTGACCGATTTCGGTTCCAGTTTTTTCAAATTTAAGTAGTCTATCTTTAGGGTCTTTGCATATTTCCAGTAACATCTTATTTGTTTGATATGTTTTACCAGATCCAGACGGTCCAAACATTAAGAATGACATGTCAAGTTTATCAGATTCAGGATGAAGCGGGAATGTTTTATTGTTCATTAATGTATAAAATTCTTGTACATCTTTGTTTTCCTCTGGTAAGCTTCCGGTCACTTCTTTCACCCTGTATTTCCTATTTTCCTTTTCATCATCTATTGGTTCAGTGCCGACCAGATTCAATTTTCCGTTTGATTTTTCCAATTTGAAAACATCATCTTCGTAGCTTTCTTTTTTTCCGGTTTTTCTAGGATAGTTTAAATACACAATGACATTTTTCGATGCTTCTTCTATGGCTTTCAATCTTCTTTCTTCTCGTTCAGCAAAGGATTTCTTGGCTGCCTGATACTTAGTTTCAAATTGTTTAATTTCGGCTGCAGTAAATTTATATTTGTTGAATTTTGCTATGAACTTTTCATACATATCATTGTTCATGATATCCTCACCTTTTAAAAAGTTTTTGAAATCGTCCTCCACAGCATTCTTTGCTTCATTTTTCGCATCTTCCTCAGCCTTCTTTTTCGCTTCAGCTTTCTTTGCCTCTTCAGCCTTCTTTGCTGCTTCTTCTGCAGCAGCTGCTTCTTCTGCAGCAGCTTTTGCTTCTGCAGCAGCTTTTGCTTCTGCAGCAGCTTTTGCTTCCGCGGCAGCTTTTGCTTCCGCGGCAGCTTTTGCTTCCGCGGCAGCTTTTGCATCCGCAGCAGCTTTTGCTTCTGCGGCAGCTTTTGCTTCTGCAGCAGCTTTTGCTTCTGCAGCAGCTTTTGCTTCCGCAGCAGCTTTTGCTTCCGCAGCAGCTTGTTTAATAGCAGATGCCTTTTCTTTTTCAGCTTGTTCAATAGCAAGTGCTTTTTCTTTTTCAGCTTTTCCAATAGCTTCTTTAGCTTTTTCAATAGCAGCCTCTGATTCTTTCTTAGCTTTTTCAATAGCATCTTTTGATTCTTTTTTAGCTTCTTCTGCTTGCTGTTGTATGTTTGCAATCTTTTGTTTTGCATCGTAATTCTCTCCACAATCGATATTCTTCATCAATGTTTGCAAAAGGTCATGTTTTAAATCGCATTTCCATGTACCGTCTTTTTGTAAATTGCATTGAAAAGCTGAGAGTTTTTCTTTGTCAGCTCTGATAAATTCGAGGTTGTTCATTTTTTTATTACTGCAAACAAAAAAGTGAAGAATATATATTAGACAAAGTTTTTTTTGACACATTTTTTCAATGGAAGATGCATCCTCTTCGTCACCTCACTTTATCAAATTGCTGGTTCAATACATTTGACTTTGGTCAGGGTAAACAACTTAACTGCCCGCATTTAATTGGAACATCTTATAACTATACCGCTAATTGCCCAGTCTTTGCTACTCTCGATGAAGCGCGCGTGGCGTGTGATCAGATTGTGATTTGCGACGCGATCAACTACAAAAGGACAGGCGATACGTGCTTTAAAAACTGTAACGGTGCCTTCACTTATACAAATGGTGGTCCGAATTGGTTGTCGAGTGTTCGGAGCTGTCCGCCATCTCCGCCGACTTTTCCACCTTCTTCACCACCACTCGTCCCGATTGTGGTGACGACAACCATAAACCTTAACATCGACTCAAGCAATCCTGTTTCGTCCGCTTTTTTCGCGTCTGCGGTATTTAGCGCCGTCGATACTACATTGCCTATGGATCAAAGGTCGTCAATTGTGACTGTCGTTGTCACTGAGACAAACTCACTCGTTTTGGACGTTCCGGTCAGCATAAGCGACCAGTTGCTCGTGTCGAGTCTGGCCACGCAGCAATGCTCCATTTCGTCGAATGTGACATGTCAGGCGAGCATAGCGAGCACAGGACTGCGACGATTATCGACAAGCGAGCAGCGCACAATTTCTATGACGCGCGAAATCACGCTTACTTCCGAGATCGGCGCAGACGCTGCGCCAACATCGAATCTCACCACGATTGCAATGAACGAACTCGGGACATTAGATCCAAATATTGCGTTGATCTCGTCGACTTTGACGGAGATGGTGGCTGTCGTGTCTGTCGCGCAAACATCATTCGTTGGCACAGACAGCGCTAGTGTCGCCCCACTAGGTGACGGTACATCTCTCTCCCAGTATATTGCGAATAATTTTGGCGTTGTGGTCAGCGTTACGATTCCAATAGCAATGTTTCCACCTTCGCCGCCTCCGATGTCCTCAGGTGCCAAACAAGATCCGCATCTCACGCTCGCCTACGGTGGACGGGCCGATTTTCGCGGTCGTAACGACACGAGTTACGCGATGATTTCGGCACCAAACGTGAGTGTGGCAATGGTCATCCACGAGGCCATATTTGGTCTCAATGGCAACCGGATCAATGGATCCTTTATGACCGTTATGCACGGCGTCTTTCGAACGGCAAAAGGCCGCTTGTTATATCTGACCTACGACAGTCGCAGGCTCAACGAAGCCATGTGGGATTGGAAGATGGTCAAAGGGAGCTGCGCCAAAACGCATCACCGCATCACATTTTCAATGAGTCCTCATACCGAACGCGCGTGCGACGAGATCGCATTGTCAATCGACGTCAGTACGTTGACAATCAAAACGCCGAATTGGCTCTTTTCGGTCACCGGTATGCCGGTGTATACTTCGTACGATGGACCGACGCGGCGACTCGATTTCACAGTCGAATTTGATGGTGAAGAAGTGGACATACGACCGCACGGGCTAATAGGTCAATCCTACGACGGAACCATGATTCCAAGATTTGGGAAGACAGACAAATATCCAATTCGTTACGCGAATGCTACCTTTGTGACGCAGGCGATGGCCGAAGGTGCCATCGACGGAACCCCAAATGATTACATTCTAAAAGATGCCGAGTCGACATTGTTCACTTTTAGCCGATTCGGTTCTATTTCATGATTTTCGGGTTTTAAAAAAAATTTGAAAAAAATGTATTTGGGACTCATAAATGCATCGATACGAAAGCTTCTGAGAGTGCTTTTGCAAACCGCTGTCCTATATTTAAATGTTGCGCAAATTCATACATACAAAGGTCATTTAAAGCACATACTGGAACAACTCGAAAAATTATTTCAGTCGTCTGATAAGTGTTTTACCTCATTGTATGAATGTATGAAGACAAATGGTCGAACACTTCCAATGAGATTCAACATTCCAAAAACTGAATCACTACTATCATCACTGAATGCGAAAAATTCTTTTGATTTTTTCCTTGATTGCATCGAGTTCACAAAACAATCTAACAGATATTTGTCACTGCATGATGAATCCATCCGGCTTTCTGTAAAGTATCAAGAAGTCTTTCAGAAACTACAATACACTATGGTCAAGTATTCCGACGAGTTCTTATTAGGTCATGCACTCCATTTGTTATCTAAAAAATGTCGAAAAGAATGGTTGCGTGATATATTGAAAGATGAGAATGATATGATACTTGACATGTTTTATATGCCTACGGCGAGAACATCCAGCGATATATATACGCGTTCGCGAAATCTACATACTTGACATCATCCAATTCATAAATTGTCTCCAAAAATCTGGATAGGACGGCATGCAAATCGAACGACTTTTGCAGGCTGAACGACTTTTTGACAATTTATGATTTCCTGTTTTTGGAACCTTATGTGGGTACATTACAATTATGTTGTCATCAATCACGACAGCAAATGTTGCTTCTTTTGCTAAAAAAGTATCCATCGAAAAAAAATTTGAAAAATTTGAAATGAAATATGTCGTTGTTTGCAGAGTTGAAGATAGGGTTGTCTGAAATAAATCAAAGTTGCGTTCATCCGCATACTATAAAAGCATGATTGAAAGATAAATGGGAACATTGGCGCAGTTTGATCGAAGCAAAATGGAGCTCATCATTAGAACTGCGATCGAGGGAGAACATGCGCGCGGTGATAATGGTGCCGTCTTAGTAGACGACGAATCGTCCGATGTGGTATATTTGCTTGCTCATGAATTTAAACCAGTGCAATTCAGTGAGCAATTGAGCGACTTGTTGTCGGAAGACAATCGTAAACACATGTTTGTTGTCTTAAAAACCAAAGATGCGATGCATATTTCGAAGATGCCGCGCTCTTGAGTAGTTTTCAATTTTGTGTCGTGATTTTTTTTTCCTAAAATATTTAATGATTACACGATTTATTGCAAAGAATGCTTGTATTCGTATACAGAAAGAGTGGCGAAAATTTAAATCAAGAATAGATCCTATAAGTATGGAACCGGTACGAAAAAAGTTTGTCATCGTGCGCAACAAGTGCAGTCATATATATGACGCCGATAATTTAATACAATACATTGTTTCAAGCGGTGATTTTAACGATCCCATTGCACGGCAAGCTTATAATTCATGCGAACTTTGTCGTTTATGTATTGCTACAAATCAACCAAAAGATTATTTAGATATGCGGAAAAATTCACTTATTCAACGTAGAGATGATTTATTAGCATTAAGTGCGTTATGTGATTTATTTGAGCAAGATATTGTCGAACAATTGGATCTTCTTAGATCAATGGATGACGATTCTCTATTTATGGGTCAAATCTTTCCGCAAATCATCGATAGTTTTGAAAATTTAAGAATGTTGAATATTTCTCGGTGTAGAATTTTTATGCGTGATCTATGGCGACGTTTTCTTACCGAACCTTTGGAGAGACGCGACATTAATACTAAAGTTATGCATCTATTAAGTATTTTATTCAATCATTGCAGATAGGTTTCGCTTCACCGTCACAACACATTAAAATTTATACACTAAAACAAGACACACTTTTTTCTCTTATTTGATGATAAATAAGTGCTTTCTGGTTCTGCCATGTTTTTATGCAAAGTTGTCGGAGTGTTAGGTGTCTTGGATGTTGATTCGGAGAATGTTGATTCGGAGAATGTTGAAGCGGAGAATGTTGAATCGAAACAAAACTTGTATGCCGATGGCAACCATGACACGGATGGTTTTCTTTTGCGTTCATTTGTAGTCTTCTTTGTAGTCATAAGTGAACAAACATTAATGACAACACATTCTAGATCTTTAGGAAGGCGGGCTCCATTGTGAATGTGTTGAACAATTCTCCAAACATTTCCGTTGCAGCAATTTACACCTATACCTTCTTTCTCTTGCTTATCCGTGTATTCGTCAAATTCTGTTTGCGAAATCGGTCTAGATTCATCATCAAAGCGACCTTGGTTTACAAAATGTGTGTAGAAGATTCCCCATTTATCGTTGTACTGCATGTTTTCGGGGACCAGAATATATTTTTGTGTTTTCGAGCTTGCTACACAATACATCTTGTCGTTGTAGAAGACGAAAACACAGAATCCAAGCTCGTTGACATTCACTTCATAAGAAAATGTCATCGAAAAAAAAATCTGGTTTCTGAATTTTTTTTTTGTCGAAAGAGAAGTTTCAATAAACATGATTCTGGTACTTCTGAACTGTTGAACATCAAAACTCAAAGTGACAGACGACCTCAATGTTGTTCAACAAATCTTACTCATCTCTTGACAATGCGGGAATGCTTCTTGGAACCTGATTATGTATCGTAGGTGTCATTCTTTCATTGCATTTGGCACTTTCTCGTTTGGATTCCACTTGTAGTTGTGGTGTCATGCGAATCGGGGTGGAAATGTTACGGCTTGGAACGCGAACAGGTGTGCATCGATCCTTTCTTTGCTTTGTTTCTGCTATGACTAGACTTTCTTGTTTTCTCCAGTTCTGCGGGTGAACACTTTGTAAGCGATCGGTTTCGGTAGTTCCTGCACTTCCCAAGGAGTCAACAGGTTGATTCCTCATACTTTCCAAAGGTATGCTAGAATGCATTGCGTTTGTTCGTTGATAAGTTTGATGTTCAACGCTTGTTGTCGGTACTATATGAGATTCCATTTGTCGGGATAAGACATTGGATTCGCCATGTTGTTCACGATAATAAGTATCATCTTCTTCTCGTTCTGTTTCAACGACATTCTTCATGAGTCGATAAGAATTTTGCGAGTGTGGATTTTCCTCTCTTGAATACAAGTCATTTTCTTCCTGCTTCTTAGACAATTGTTCGGCATGAATACGAGGAGCCGTCAATCCATCATATCTTTCTTCTTCTTTTGCGTGGTTGTTCCGTTTGGTTTGTGGCAAAACTTTATTCTCAAGGGTATGACTCGAAACAAACGTCTGTGAATAAGCTGGTCGATGTATAACATGTGTTGCTCTATCCGTTTTCGGCAATTGTACATTTGCCGACTGTTTTTGTGCTTCCACAATTGTGCTCGACATCGGCTTACGATTTATGTAGGCCTTTTCAGATTTGATCTGCGGTTTTGCTGAAAGTGTTGATGTAGATGCTTCATATACTTGTGATGTTAGAGCACTTGCTTCTTTAGACGCCAATTCTTTGTTTGCGATGTGATCGAAAGATTCAGGCATGGAAGAAGCTTCGTGATTTATGTCGGCTGATTGCATAATTTCACACAATTCTGTGTCATCTTGGCCCATGTGATCAATACCTTCTGCAATTTTTTGAATCATGTGCCATTCTCTTGTTGCTTTTGGATTGATTGCATCTTGTTCTCTTTGTGCATTGATTTGTTCAATGGATGCCATTGGTACTGGACCGTCAAACATTTGATCTGATTTTTGGGGTTCGTGTGCGACTTCAAGTCTTCCTTGTTGGATTGCAATACTATCAACATTTGATAATTTGGCACCATCAGAATTGCCTTCTGCTATATGACGGGCTTTTCCAAATATACCACATGTGTCTGATCGCATGCCCGCTTCGCTCACAACTGGTAGCGTCAAACGTGCGCTTTTAGCTGATATGACAGTTGCATTTGCATTCTTCACTGCGAATATTTTACATTTTTCTTTTCGGCGCGATGGAAGACCTTGCACTGTGTTTTGTTCTGGTAGTAAAGAAGCTTTTCGTCTCGCCTCCGAAGTACAGAGTTGGTTTCTCCATGAGTGTTCTAGTGGAAATGTTCGTGTTTCGTGACCAGCTTTCCAATTGTAACCGTCGTACATGTCTCTGTTGTCATCAAATTCCTGTACTGGTTGCAATCCGTTTTGGTTGAAAAATGCTTCTCTTCCATTGAATTCCATTTCATTTTGTCGTAATTTAGCATCTTGTACAGAAGGCATTGGTTCAGCTGGATTTACAACACCTTTTACCTCTGTTTTCTTCTTCTCATTATAAATATCGTATCCTTGTAGACGTTGTAAATGACGATCGTTAGATGTGGCCGATGTGGATTTGTAATCGTGATCAGCTGGTGGCATCTGTGATTCCCATACTTCATATACATTTCCAAGACGATCTGTCATGCTACCTGTCACGACTTGGTCTTCCACATTCAGTGAACCAACATAGTAATCGTCGACAAATCCTTCGTTTCGTACGGAGTAAGGAAGAATACTATTGTTTATTGGTTCTTCAAGTTTCTGTCTATTTTGAGTTCTTAATAAATCTCTACTTTTTGAATAGTGAACATTACCTGAATCCATCATGATTTGTCTCATTGCAGATGATTGACTGAATGCTTTGAGAATTTGGTCCTCACTTGCAGGTTTCATTTGATTGTAAGAATTTGTTATCGAATTGTATCGCTCTTTTGAATAATCTACCGCTTCAACTTCGTTATCCCAAGTATCATCGGGATTAAATGGACTTGTACTTTTGGAGCGATCCGATTGCATTTCAATGTACTATTAAAATTTTTTTCATATTTTATTCATCCAAAAAAAAAGATCGTAGGATTTTTTTTTCTGACACATGTACTTAAATTTGAAAAAGCTTATGGATTACTTGGGAAACATTTTCTTGATATCAAAAGGAATCACACATGAGCATATGGAGTGATCGATTTTTGTTGGGCAAACATCATTAATTGCTTTGCATCTTACCGCTCCGAATACCGTGCTGTCTCCATCTTTAAAGTGAGCGAATCCAAGGCATTTATATTCGTCATCTATTTCATCTATTTTTTTCAGACTTCCTAAAATTTTCATATCATTCATGAATTCACATTTCTTAACAATCGTGGGGACACTTGGGGTTACTCCAACTTTTTGTAAATTCTTGAATAATTCTGTAGATTCATCTGTATCATTCATAAGTTCTATCATTTCTTCTTTTTTCAGCGACAAATTCTGCGCTATATTCTTGAATTTGACAGTCTCTTCGTCGTGTTGAATCTTTTTCACATTCAATTTGTCATGTGTATCTATCATTTCTTTTTGTGCCTTGTCAAATATATTGGTGAGAGCAACTTGATTTTTATTAGCAGCTTTCACATCACTTGGTTTTTTCCTACCTTGAGCAACTTCTCCTTCAATCTTCTTTTTCATTTGTATTGATTGTCTGACATCTTTTTCTGCAATAACGACTTCTTCCTTCTTCTTATCAAGATCTTTCTGAAGCAGTTCAAGTTGAACGCTAGTTTCTTCATATGCACTTGCTGTATCTTCCAATGCCTTAAAATCTTCAACATGATCTTCTAGCATGTAATTAGTCATAAGTGGATCTCTCTTGAACTTTGGTGTCGTATCGGTTGGAATGGTGATTTCTTTTTTTGTACTCTTCTTCTTCTCTTTAATAGGCAGTGATTCATTTTTATCTGCAAAATTCATATTCAATGCACGTGTGAACTTAGGGACACTTTCTTGAATCTGCTGCTCATCCTTTTTGGATTTTTTTTGTTTCTTCTTGGGTTCTACGGCCTGTATTTCATTTTGTACAACGATTTCCTGTACTTTTTCTATTGTTGGTGTATCCGCATATTCTAATTTGCTCTGATCTTTCATTCTTTTTGATCTTCGGGTCATCTGTTCTACATCTATGGGTTGAGGTAAACTCATTTTGGTTACTTGTTCAAAAAATTTTTTGGAGCAACGAGGTTTTTACCAATTTGCCGCGCGCGGGAGGAATTCCGAAAAAAAAGAAGCACTTCAACTAGTAAAGTCTTGTAATTTCTCTCGAATGTATTCTTTATCTTCTTTTTTTTTAAGATCGACTAATCTATCCAAACGTCGTGAAATCAATTTCGTCGCAATGGGTTTGCTTAAAATTTTGTTAGTTCGAGTAAATTCATTCTTTTCTTCTTCCAATAATTCTCGTTTATATCCGCTGAATATGTGCAGTTTTCCGTCTTCTAAAAGTACAATATGTTCATAGTCACGTGATGCTGCTTTTAGAGCAGCTTCTCTTGCAGTTTTTGAGTTGAAGTCTACGATTTTGTTGCCGTCTTCATCGATCATTACAAATTTTTTCATTCTTTTCTTTTTCATTTATATTTCTTATGAATGTACGAGAGTGATTCGATACCAGACAGAGAGAATAAATGTTGATGCAAGTATGAAACAGAAAATTTTAATGGCGTTTTCTATCGAAAGAACTTTTACATTGCGTACAACAAGACATCCTACGAACAATCCTTGAAGAGTACCACCGATGTGAGCTAAATGAGCGATGCTATATTTCACACTTTCTGTATAACAATATAATATGATGGTTAGCATCACACATATGATGAATGACGCAAACCATGCGAGTCGAAAGGGAGTTTCTTTCCAATTTATTATCAGATGTGATAGATAAGCGGCACATAGAGCGAACGCTCCAGAGGACGCTCCCAATAAACGTGTACTTGTATGGGACCACCAACCTGCTTCGAGCATCATCCCAGTCGTGCCTCCTATCCAGAAAATAGCAAGACTTGGAATGGGACCATGTATGAGTTCTAAAATACCACCAAGTAGTAATATGATACCCATATTATTGAGTAAATGGTAACTGTCGATGTGTACGACTTGACATGAAAAAAAGTCTATCCATTGTGTTGTGTTCAATTGCAAAGGAATTCGTAGAGATGCATCGTTTCTGGTTGTAGATGATGTACCATAATGTATGACTGTACAAAGTGTGAATACAAATAATGTGTGAATTGGAACATAATATTTTGACCAAAATCTAATTTTACCTTGCTGTATATTTGTTGACTTTCTAAAATATCTACCCACTCTCTGAATAAAGGATGATTGCATATTTTTTGAAATGCATCAATTTTTTTTTGTACATCGTTCAAAATTAAAGGACGAAAATTCTGTCTTCAAAAAAATGACGACCATTTCAGAAACAGATCTGCATGTTTTTGCGCAATTGGCGAATCCTCAAAAAGCACGTGTAAATAATTTGGATGCTTCCAACGATGATAACTACAAGTTGGAAGAGCAAAGCGAAGATCCGGATTCTTCAGAAGATGAAAGACGTTCTAAGCATTCTACTGACAATGACAATTCAGACGATGACGATGCAAGTCAAGTATATCATTCAAAGCCACCACCTAGTGAAATTAGAAGTGAAGTGCGTAGCGAAGCTATGCGAAGTCAGGTACGTAGTGAAGCTATGCGAAGTGAGGTGCGCAGCGAAGCTATGCGCAGCGAAGCTATGCGCAGTGAAGCGCGCAGCGAAGCACGTAGTGAAGCACGTAGCGAAGCACTAAGGAGTCAAGTAAGAAGCGAAGGGCAATTCGATAATGATAACGAATCTGTTGCTAGCAGTGCTCGTGAGTCTGTTCGAAGTAAAGGATCCTATGCAAGCAGACGAAGTTATGATTCACAGAAGTCGAAAAACGAAGAAGCCAAAGTTGCAAGTGAGACGCGACGAAATATAGTTCTTCCTATGTTGAACTCGGTGAATGCTGAAGATGCTGAAATTTTAGAGAAACAGCAAGTATTGATGGATATGGAGAGATTGAAGTTGCAAGGAATAAAATTAAGCAAGGAATGGACAGTACACGATCGACTAGACGACATGCAATTCGAGGTTCGTCGACATATGTTGCATATCGACGAGATGAATAATATCAATATGATGAGAGACGGTATGCGTTTAGCCTGTTCGGGATTTGAGATGATAAATACTCAATTTGGATTTCTCGAATTGGATGGTTGGGCAGCTGAGGTTTGTTCTGATATGGACAAATATGACAATGCTCTTGGCAGAATATACAGAAAATATTGGAGACGAGGTACACAAAACAGTCCTGAAATGGAAATTGCACTTGGATTGGTTGGTTCCATTGGTATGTACCACTTCAAAAATCGTCTGAAAAAAAATATGTTTAATAAAACACCACCAAATGCTGGAAACTCGTTCGGACGACCGAAACCATTTGCAAATAATACAAAACCAGCTTCTGTGTCATCGGATTCAAGTTCTGATGATGAAGACGCACCGCCTTGATGTATTTTAGAATAGTGTTACTTTTTCTGACTTTTGACACGTTCTACTAAACTTTTCATAGCTAAGTCGGAAGCCTCTGCTTGAGCTGCTTCCACAGATGTCATATTCTTATCAACTGCGCATTTTAGTAAGATCATTTGTTTGATCACTTTTATATTTTTTTCATCTTCGACGAATGCAGGTTCTGTTAATTTTTTAAACATGATTTGATACTTGTGTGCAAAATCTTCGATATTTTTGTCAGCATTTTTGCAAATGTTTTGAATTTCTTCGGGTGTTTTATTCTTGTTTGCATTCGTGATTTCAACAACTCGGTCCATGATACTGGAGACTTTCGCAGATGGCCATGGTTCAAATACCGTGTCATATGTTGGTTGCATAACCACTGTGTTGGGTTGTTCAGAAAGCTCTTTTAGTTTATCATCTGTAAAGTATCCAACTCGTTTGTTCATTTTTTTCATTGATGAAAAACATTTTCATCTTTTGAACCTATATTTTTTGAAGACCCGAAGAACTTTCCAACTTGGGATTTTTTTCTTGGATGAGTTTTTTGCCATCTGTCTTGAAGTCGAATACACAATTATGATTCTTGTAGAACAGATGAGCAGAACAAAATGTATAATTGCATTTGCAGTATACTATATTAGTTCCAAGTTTCTTATTGCATAGAAAACATCGATTTATATTTTTCTGTTGTGGTTTCTGCTCATTTTTATTTTCTTCTTCAATTTTGGGTTGTTCTTCAATTTTGGGTTGTTTTTCCATATTGTCTTGTGTCTTGTGCTTTTTCAAGTTCTCCGATGTTTCTTCAACACTTTTCAGTTTAAAGCATTTGGAGCAATATCCATTTTGAGAAGCAAAAAACCCGCAATTATTCAAACAATCCATTTTAAAAATTACATCAAATTTTTTTTTGCCATGCTACAAGATATAATGAAGTTTGGCAAACGTTTTAAGCGTATTACATATGCTTCTATGTATGATGAAGCATTTGCTTCAAAAGATAGGTCAAAATGGTTGCATTCTGCATTGCAAAAATGTAGAAATTCGCGTACTATATTTAAAAAGCAGTACTTGAAACATTTACAGACAATGTATGCAACTCAAAGAATATTTGAAGATGTGCGATCTTCTGGAGAATTTGAGCAGAAATTCGCGACTGAAGCGAAATGTGTAAATATTTTGTCTATTTTAAATTTGAAGCGTATTCAGCGTCAAGGTCTGAAAAGAATTTATCGTCCCAATGGACCTATGTTCCAAAAGAGTTTTGAAGATTTGGAAGAATTTTTTTGACGAAAAAAAATGCAAGTAAACAAGTGTTGGGCGTGTGGAGACTCATGCATCGAGTCTTTGCAACTTTGTGTTGAGTGTAGTGTATCGCGCAAGATTGTGTATTCTTCAAAGTTTATGGCATTTTCTAGTCTAAGTACATTATTAATAGTTGCGAAAGTAGTATTCTTGATGTATTGTTTTTTCGATACATTTGATCTTCGAGAGTTGTGAAAAAAGTGTGTTCATGATCTTGTAATTTAAAAAAATGAGAGCATCAAATATGATGCCCAACTCTAGAGGAGATCTTGGGTTCATACCTAACAGCAGATTACACGCACCAAATCGAGGGTTCTTCGGTTCTCCCGGTCATCCATCAAAGAAGGGTGTTGCCGGTTTAAGTCAGGTATCCAGAATGAATACATTCGATGCAGATGTTCCCGCTGTGAAACCTGGACTTCAATCTGATGAAATGATTTCGAAGAGAACAGAGTGGCTTGAAACACAAGAAAGAAGACTGACAGCCACGATTAGTGAAACGAAGTCGGACACGAATCGTTTATCTGCTGAGATGAAGAAGAATGATGATTCTTTCAAGAGCGAACTTCAATCAACAAAAGATTTTCTTCAATCACAGTCTGTACGACTATTCAACGAGATGCAACAAGTATACGGAAAGGTAAACGAAAAGTTACTTGGATTGGAATGTCTTGATGGTAAGTGTGAAAATGCGATGAAGACTTACAAGGAAAATCCTCTACGAGAATCTTTGGTTGATATAGCTGGAGACAAGGAATGGGTCTTGCTTGTGTACCCAATGGTCGAGGTGACTGTATCTGATAAGAATACTCAATGTTTCATGAAGTGCAAGTCTGTTGACAAAGAAACTGGTCAACTTTCAATTAGTTGGGTGATGGTTTTTGAAAAATCGGAGAGTGATGATAAAAAGTTTATTTCGGAGTTTTCTCTTCTGGTAAAATAATTTTACCGATACCTCCAGTGTTCAATTGACCATAAACCTTTTCTGGATGTTCATGTTCTTTTTGTAAGCACGCATAGTGAATAGAATTTCCGACCCAATCGCATGGTGATGGCATACGTGGACATGTGCACATATCTTTTTTTGCATGTACATTTGCATCGGTTGGGTTTTCTTTGAACTTGTTTATTGCTGCTAGACAATTCGTGTGTTCCATTTTATTAAATCACAACAAAAAATTGTACGATAATAACAGACACACTCTTAAATGACAAACTCTCAAACATTGTATTTAAAAAAAATAGAGAATAAAAAATGACATTGGGTTATCTGTCGACACATAAATCACAGGCGGCACCGACACATAAGAAAGTAAAATTTGTGGAAGAAAGCACAGTTTCTGCAACCAATACAGCAAATACTGTTTATTGGGTAGCTTTGTATTTTGGAATTTCTTCTTTGCTTTCATTCACATTCTTAGGTATTACCGCCACGACATATGAAGCTCGACACTCATACATCATACCTGCTTTGTTAGGAATAGCCTTTATGATATCGTGTCTGTCGTGGTTGCAAACCATGCTATCAATGAATTTGCTGAAAGAACGTACATTGGCAAGAACTTCGGCGTTATTATTATATATACTTGCAAGTGTATCTTTCTTTGCGTCTTCTCTTGCAGTAATGCAACAAAATTGGGTATTGCAATTTTTATGTAGTTTGAGCGGATCGATTATTGGTTGGTTGGCCTTCATTACAATTTTCGAAGGAGAATTTGCGTTTCCTTCGAAACAACAATTCGGAGCATTGGCACAGATATTAGTATTGTCATTTCTGTGGGAATGTCGAACATTTATGGTCAATATGCATTTTCAATAAGGTACATCTCACAATAAATGTAAGCCGGTAACACCTGCCAGTATTAAAATTACACACATGACTTGTCTCAATTTTATGGCTTCGTTAAAAACGAAATATCCTATACAGAACCCTAAAATTGTAGTACCGGATGATAGTGTAACATGTGATATACCAAGCGGCAATCTCCTCAAAATAAATGGCAATAAAGAGAATGAACTTGTGTTCAAAAGATATGCAGTTGTTATAAAAAGACTTGCATCTTCATCATGATATATTGCAAGTTTCAAGTTCGTTGTTGCAGAGATTGAGAGGAAAATGTTGGCAATAAGTAATATGAAGTGATGCATTTCTTTTTTACATACATTTTCTTCTCTTGAGTTCACTTTGTTATATTTTTTTTGTCAGGAAAAAAAAATGAGTCAAGAATCTGTAGATGACAAGTTGAAACCTCTGCACAATCAAATCAGAGAAGCGATGAATTTGGCAATGGAAAGATCTTTGAGTCATGTCGCTTCAAAAGAAAGACTAAATGCGGAAGATGTGGATTGGATTATGCGTTTATGTGAAGAGATCAAAGTTAGACTGAACAATTTAACTCCACGAAGAAAAGATCTTCATGCAGATTTGAATGCAGCCATAGACTCACAACTATTGAAGCAAATGTTGGAAAATTCAGCATTCGATAACAATGATTTTGCAAACATGGTGGATGTTATTTTTACGCGATTGAAAATGTTGTGTGCTCCGGTGCAAGATAGATATGTTCGTGAGCAACAAGATGTTATTTTGCAACAAGATTCGTTTGGTAAAGCAGTCTCTAAATTAATTCTAGAATCTAACAAAATTATTGATGAGATTGAGCAATTTTGCGCGTCTCTAAATAATTGAAAGGTTTCAAGATTTTTTTTCAACAAATTACACTGCGTTCTTTGGCATTGTTATACAAGTCATGTAAAATTCCAGTCCATTCTGTGCAGTGTCCAACTATATGTAGAGCATGTTTTGCTCGGGTGAGCGCAACACAAAGTCGTCGTCGATCTGCCCAGAATCCAAGGGTATTTGTTCGAACTATGCTCAAAATCACAATATCGGCTTCTCTTCCTTGAAAAGAATCGATCGTGTGTATTTGGAAGTTAGAACCAAGTGACAGAAGTTGTCGAGCTTGTGCTTGATATGGACAGAGAATGACGATATCTTTTGTGTGTTCAGATAGTTGTGTCGCAAGGTTGATACAATAAAGAGATTCTTGTTCATTGAAAAAACTTGTTCCGATTTCTTGACACACACCTTCTACAGCATGTAGACGGTAGTTTGCGCTTAGATTGAAGTCTGAATCCTCGTATTGTGTCGTCAACTTGTTCTTGTAAAAATATTCGTTTGGAAATTGTATGATTTCAGGATGCATACGTCTTTGAACATTTAGAATTTCAAACGGGTAATCATTTTCGATCAAACGCTGCATGAGAGATCGATCATGACCTAGTTTTTGTCCTCTTTCTGAAACAAGTGCAGGTAGTTGAGCAGTATCACCGACCATAATGATATGTTTTACTTCTGGACGGATCAACCCCCAGAACCAAGCTTCCATGCATTGAGCAGCCTCGTCCACTAAAAGAACATCAAAAAGTTGTGAATCCAAGATTGGTCCTGAGCGACCAGAAATCGTACTGCATACGATTCTGTCGTTGGGATCTTGCGAAGTCACAGGTGTTCCCGGAGGAATACGAGATTGTGGCATCAATAAAGAGCACGATTGACCCTTCAAGACTAATCGTGTGTACATATTTGCTGCACCAACATTTGTAGATGCACATATGAAAATACGCTGATTTGGAAATTCTGATATGTAGCTCAGTAGTTTTGTCGTTTTCCCAGTTCCAGGAGGTCCTTGTATTACTTTAACTCGTTCGTCTGGCTTCACTGAAATCAAAGCTTCTTGAATGTGCTCTGCAGGCCATGCGGCCTCTAAAGCTAACAAGTGACGATCAAAAGGTACAGGACTTGGATGAAACTTTGTTTTTCTATTCCGAGCTTTCACGCGTTGTGGTAGAAGCGCGTGATGCATTCTATCTGCACTTGCTTCGGCTTCAAGAATTTCTTGAACATTTACTGCAACATTTGTAATGTTTTCACTTTCAAAAGGATCACCCAAGGACTTTTCAACTGCAATTTTTTCTTCGGCAAGAGGCTCGTCGGGTTCGTTATTTTCTGCACTTATATTTTCACTTGTATTTTGTGCTTGTGCTAATTCTAAAGCCAATTCCTTTTCTGCCTTCTTTTTTGAACGTTTTTCACGCATTTGCTTTAATCGTTCTTCGCGTTCTTCCGGAGTTTCTTCAAGTCGTTTCTTCTTGTCTTGTTCTCTTTTTTCTATTTTTTCAAGTGATGACCTTTCGTGTTTCAGTTCTTTAGTCGCATTCTTTTGTGCTTTTTTAGTTTGAGTTTCCATGGTTTTCTCCGCTCTTCGTAAAGCTTCATCCGATGTAATTTCTGGTGTATTTTCAAATATATTGTACAACTTTACGGGTTCTCTCTGTGTGTATGATACTTTGGGAATCGGCAACTTTCTTCTATGAATATCCATCTTACCTTTTGTTGATACGATTCCAGGTTCATTTGTATCTATATCTACAGCATGTAAATATGGATCAGTTGGAACATCCGTCATACATTCACTCATGTTTTCTTTTGCTTCAAACCAAAGGACATTCATCATTGATTTGATGACATCTTGTACTGAACTTGAGGCATTTATGGTTGGAATTGGAGTATCTATAGTTTCTGCGTTCGTGTACGCAACAGCACAACAGAGTAATCTATCTGCTTTCGACGACATTGTTTTTCAAGATTTCAAGAATTTTTTTTTACACTTGACGCGAAGTAATTTGAGTTTTTTCTCCCGGAATTTTTTTCGATAAAATGAGCAACCGGGTCAATCTTGAAAATATTTTGGAGTATTATCGCTCCTTCTTGAATGCAGAACTCACAAATCAAGGTTCAGAGATGTTTGTGCCTAGTATATCGTGTATTCCTATCAAGAGGTGTACTGGTATGTCGGATATTACGATTACCTATACATGGCGATTTCAATCTACATTATTGATGTATCCTTTGAATGATGCGCAGCTTGAATCAGAAGCAAGTATACATTCCTTTATGAATACTGTGATTGTTCCAGACCTGAATAAGAATGTGAGGCACTTTTTACCTTTTATGATGTCTTTGTGTTCATGTTCGTCTTCATGTTCTGGAAGACCTTCTGGTTTGCGTGCGTGGATATCATACAGCGATGATCAAGATGTTGCGATTGTGATCAAGAAACAGAAACGAATACGAAGCAAGTATTCATATCGTACATTTCGCTTCAATCGCGACGAGTTTATTGAAGCATACAGTACGAAAAATCGTAATTATTTTGTCGAAATCTTCAAGTACTGTCATCCGCACGGCACTGTAATGATGCGATCTTCATTATCTTCTAAAAGCGTGGTTCCTGCGCGTGCATTGTCTATTTATAGCATTTTTTCTTAGGTTTTCTTGTGTTTTCTTGTGTTTTGCTGCCTGAGAGTCCGTTCGTTTTGCGGCAGTTTAAGTGTCGAATAATATAAATGGAACAAGTGAAGGAAGATTGTGAGAAACTTATAGCCTCAGAAACGATGGACAAAGATCATGCACTAGGAATGATGCGTATTCAACATGCTATGGAAAATTTACTTCTTATGTTGGAACATGAAAAATTAACTGAAATCAATGATTTGAATCACGAAATCCGATTATTACAAGCAGAAAAAGACAAAAACAATAAAGTAGACAAACTTGAGGAGGAGTTGTTGTTGCAAAAAAAGACATCGACACTCTTGAGTCAGACACTGGACAAGATAGACACAGTTGTAGACAAGCTGTACAAGCAAAACGAAAAAAACAGTGCGGACATACAAAAAATAGTGGACGATTTTCAAGTTTTGCAAGACGATTTTCTACAAACCAAAACAGAATTCAAGCAATTATTGGCACATGTTTCTTCCATGCCTCAAAAAAAAAAATGAGTCTGCACAATATTTTAGAAAATTCAATGAGAGTATGAAAAAAAATTGAAATGCAAGAAGATTCTTCTGATATTTTGATTGTCAAACCTTTTTGGGCAGATAAACTCTTATCTGGCGAGAAGACGATGGAAATACGCGGTCAACCGTGTTTGAGCAAATTAAATCAAACTATCTTTATATCAAAATCAGGAACGCAAAAGGTATATGGGTCACTTGTGATTGATGATTGTATTGGTCCGTTGACAAGTGAGGAATTTGAGTCTTTTCATGAAATGCATAAGGTTTCAGCAGCAAGTCCCTACAAAAAAACATATGGCTGGATATGTAGCAATCCAATTCTTTTTGATACGCCAATTTCTTATGTTCATAAAAAGGGTGCTATAATTTGGCTCAAGTACAAAGCAGTAAATTAAAAAAAAAAGCTTTGTATGTTAGTAGTGTGATCTTACATAGTGCATGCCTGGTCGCTTGCCGCGCGGGCTTGAACATATTGGTCTGAACCTCCAAAAGCAACACATTCTTTTTCAAACTTTACAATTTCTCCTGATTTTCCGGTGCACTTGTCTTGTGATTGTCTTACAACCTCCATATAACCAGGAACTCCAGTGTTCTTGCTTCCAAGAGCTTCGCGGACCTGAGTAATTCTTGGACCATATGGTCTTACGTTTGCAGCATGTTTCATGTGCATTTTATCGTGACTTGCGGCATAATCTTTAAATTTTTTGGTATCGGCATGGTCTTCAGGGAGTGTCCATTCAAAGGACTGTTTGAGTTTTTCGTCATCTTGAGTCATTTCTTCATGTTTACAATTCACATCTGTATTCATCCAATCATCTTCCATTTTAAGAAGATCGTTTGGTTTTTGACCTGTCTGATTCGGATGCATCATTCCTCGCTTTGCGCTAATGGTGCTATCGTTTTCGTTTTCATTTTCTTGAATTTCTGCTTTTCTACCACAGGTGGATGTACTTTGTGGGCGAAATTTATTCATTTTTGTCATTTCAACATAACCCATACACAACAGGATTGTAGCTACTACAACTACAACTATCACGCAAACTTGATCCATGTCTCGCTGCATTTTGTCTTTATTCCCAATTATAAAAAAAATTTGCCATATCGTCTTCAATTTTTTGGTCGCATTTTTCGGTCGCATAAAAATTAGGAAATCGACATTTCGTCATCTCGAATTTCTTCATCAGCTGTTGGTGCAACAAATATAGGTTCGGTAGATTGGCATAGAATTGTGTCATTCGAAAGCGTGAACGCGTCGATTCCTGATGCCCTACGTGCTGGCCAAACTAAGATCTCGCTTGCTGTTAGTGACATTCCGAACTGACGGCTCATAAACCAGAGACCGACTGTTTCGACCATCACCATACACTTGGAATTGCGAACAAGATCATCTGGTCCACCCTTGTGATAAACCAGCTTACCATTCTGACTTGCCTTTTCATCTACGACATAAATGCTTGTCGGATAGTCTGCACACTTGACCTTGACGCGAACGGTATGTTTTGCGCCTTCCTTAGCAGGAGCTTTTACCAGGTATGTGTACATTGCTTCAACCGCAGTCTTGTCCATCGTCTTCTTAAACCATTGCGGTGACTTTTCCACGGCAGTATTAATGTTTTTTTCATCAAGCTTAGTTAGAAACTCATAAAGGTGCGGAGATTCAATAGATAACTCGAGAGTTCGACGACTTGCGTCCTGACTCTGAAGAGGCTGGCTCAAACCCCATATGGCAGTTTGAAGATTCACGGATTGGTCTTCAGACATTTGAAATCGAATCTTATCTTTCCATTCACTCGATCCTGGAACTGTGGAAACATGCACGACTTTTCCGCCACTGCGGTTATTTGTGGGCTCTTTGTACTCAAGTTGATCAATATTAATGGCTGTGCAGAACATAGTTGATAATGTGTGTGATACTATTGTAAATGCATTAAAACAATTTGATTCGAATGGAAAAAAAAATATACATAGAATAAAAATGCTCAAGGGTCCGCTCAAGGTGCGGGGACTATCTCACTCTTACACATGCAATTTGACAACTATGATTTGTGCGCATTTCGGGTTGATATACTGTATTACATGTTTGGTTTATTTGATCGTAACAAGATGTGCTGGGACACCTTTTATGGATAGTCTGACAGAAGATCAGAAAAAGATCAAAAAAGAATCAGCACGTGTACGAGGACAAGCTTTTCTTCTGAGTGCTATTGTCGGATTTGTTCTCGTTCATGTGTTGAAACCGTTCAAAGAAGCATAATATCGGCGAAAAGTTGTCAAAAAAAATGTGAAAAAAGAGAAAAAGATGGAAAATCACTCTCAGTTCAAGATAAATTATACAATTGATTCTGATCCCGACGATCTCTTTTCTGCCATCACAAAAGGATGCTTTTTTTTGGAAAATCACGACGATTTCAAACAACGAGTATTCCTGAAAATGCAAGATCTCTTTGTTGATTTGGAAGATAATACCGTATCTTCTGAAATATTAGACATTATTGGACAAATACTTGACAATGTCAGGATTCTTGTGATTGATAATGTCGATTCAACTGTGACAGGCGGTGGTTGCCATCCGGATAAATGCAAACATCGTATCCTGCTTGAAAAAAAAAATACAATGTTTACTGTATTGTCGGCGTCAGATAGTGACAAATATCATTTAGATAAATGTTTACGGAAAGGCGTCTATAAATACAGGTCGTATCTTTGTTGCAAGATTTCCATTTTTGCGGCATGTGCTGGTACAATAATAATTTATTTGCTTTCTTTGCAAACAGATTTATATTGATTTACATCGCACTTCCGACTTCGCCACTGCCTGCTTCCTCGTATTGGGTCACATAGTAGACGACAGATGTAATCACTGCACACACTTTGAGTACAAGAATGACATAGTTGCTGATCTGGATTGTTTCCATTGTTGTTTATTTAAATTGTGGAAAAAAAAAATGAGACGACGTGAATATATTCTTTTGCGATCTGTGTTTTGTCAAGATATCGCACAATGTGTATTCATTCATATGCTTGACGAATGTAGAATTTGTCGCAAGAAAACAATTTGTAAGGTGCAAAAGACGCCTGGTTTCTACTGCTCTGATGCATGTTATAATTTTACATAGAATGTGCGTTCGAATTCGACGATTCTTTTTACATTTTACAAGTATCCTAAAGTGAACTCATTAGAATTCTCGCAGTGGAGATTACGGACTCGAATTCGAACATATATAATTCATAGGACGATTCTTCTGAGCACTTGTTGAAGCTCCATTAGCTCAGTCGGTCAGAGCGTAGGTCTTATGAATATACGATATTAAGAAAGCCTAATGTCGCCAGTTCGAGCCTGGCATGGAGCATTTTTATCTTATTGTGTAAATGACGAGCACTCTAGCATTTTCAATCGTGACTT
>MDSW01018849.1_pt1 | contig 31344 bp, 30 predicted proteins | sample 811171 | NCBI WGS metagenome assembly MDSW01 (sample SAMN05326641, study PRJNA326480) | marine metagenome | isolation source: seawater | place: Atlantic Ocean: North West | collected 2012 | reverse complement strand
CAAACCACTTCTTTAAATTTTCTAACATTTCTAGATTTTTAGCTTTAGTAAATGCGTATGGTGATAGATCTTTGTCAGACCCTCGATTTCCTAAACTGGCTGAAGTAGCTGAATAAATTAATCTAATTTTATTTGCCATACAAAATCTAAATACCGCATTAGTTCCAATAGTATTAGAATTTATACACTCATTCATTTTTATGAAACTTTGATAAATTCTTGCAAATTCACCAAAGTGAAATACAGATTCAATATTATTTTTAAATTTATTTATTTTTTTTGATATATCTTTTGTATGTGCTTTTAAATATTTTACTCTTTTATTTTTAATGTGATTTTTAATTTTTCCCGTAGAATAGTTGTCATAACTAATTATCTTATAATTTGTTTTTTTTAGAAAAAACTCTATTAGGTTAGACCCAACAAAACCTGCACCTCCTATTACCAAGACTATGTTTTTTTTCTTCATATTCTTTATTTTAATTTCTTTTTAAAATTCAATTTTTTTTATATTAGTATCTCTTATACAATATGATAAACATTTCACTACATTTTTATTATTTCTAATGTCTTATATATTCAATATCTTTGTAATTATTATTATTTGTGCAGTTCTATTTTTATCTAAGCATTTTAAAATTTTTTTGGATAATAAAATTGAAAAACATAAAAAATATGTAGGAAAAAAAAATAGCTATTTTATTGGTGGTATAATAATTTTTTTATATTTTTTTTACAACTCAATACTAAATAATGAATTCCTTATGCTATTTCTTTATTTAAGTTTTTTTTTAATTGGTTTTTTATCTGATTTGAAATTATTAAATAATCCAAATAAAAGGCTTTTAATACAATTTATTACACTTTTCATATTTATTATTTTGTTAGATATAAAAATTTTAGAAACAAGATTGGTTCCAATAGACAGTTTATTGCAAAACAACGTATTGAATTATTTTTTTGTAGTTTTTTGTCTACTGGTATTAATCAACGGAAGTAATTTTGTAGATGGAATTAATACCCTATTAATATCCTATGTTATTATTGTTTTGTTATTAATGTTAATTTTCTTTAATAATATTTTAATTGATATTAATTCTACAAAAAATTTAATTTATATTTTATTTGTTATTTTCTTGTTTAACTTATTTGGAATTATAATTCTTGGAGATTCAGGATCCTATTTATTGTCATTATACTTAGGAATATTCATGATCGAAAATTCAAATTCACATGTAATATTTTCACCCTACTTGGTTGTTTTATTACTATGGTATCCTTGTTTTGAATTACTTTTTTCAATAGTAAGAAGACAATTTAAAAGTAAGGAATCGTATAACCCAGACACAAATCATCTTCATCAAATAATTTACAAACTATTAAACTCCTCAAATAATTTTAAAGGAAACTTAAATCATTTTATTACTTCGTTTATAATTATATTTTATAATTTTATATCTTTTGTAGTCGGTTTTAAATTTTATTATAGTACAACTGCTCTAATATATATTTCAATTATTAATGTAATTGTATATATCTTCTCTTACAATTTTATAAATGCAAAATTAAAACAGTAAATTATTTTTTAAGCGAATTAATACTTAAAAAAAATAAATAATAAATTGATTTAAAAAAATTGAAATTTTGAAATTTTCTATAAACCCTATATCCATCAATTAGCTTTTGAAAAATATTTGATGAAAGAGATCCTTTAACACTATTCCATTCAACTAATATTTTATCTAACTTAACGGGATTAATTCCATTTTTTGCAATGTTTAACCATGTAACAAAATCTTCTTTTGTTTTTAGCGAAGGAAAAGGATTATTTAAAATTATATTTTTTTTAACTAATACAGTTGATAGCCCAATGTCACATGAGTAAAGCAAGTTTTGATAATTAAGAATTTTTTTTTTACAAATAATTTCTTTTTTTTTTGATCCAGTCTTTTTTAAATAATCACAAAAAACAAAATCTAAATTTTGTTCAACAAGATATGCAATTTGCTTTTTAATTTTTTCTTTATACCAAAAATCGTCAGCATCTATAAATGCGATTAAGTTACCATGGGCATTTTTTATACCTTTGTTTCTAGATAGTCCTGCACCAATATTATTCTCATTATTTATTATTCTTATATTGTTATATTTTTGCGTTATATCTTTAAGAAACTCAAAATCTTTTATATCTCCATCGTCATAAACAATTATTAGCTCAAGGTTTTTATATGACTGATTTATTACTGAAGCAATTGCATTCTCTACGTATTCTTTTTTTCTATAATAAGGCATTATTACTGAAACTAATTGCATAAATTTTATCGATCTAATTAGATAGTTATATAATATAATTGCCAATTTAATAAGTTATATAATTATGTAATAAAAATTAAATTTTAAATAAATAAAGAAATGAATTTAGTAATCTACATATTGTCACTAATTGATAAGCATAATCAGAAAAAAATAGTTAAATACTTTAAATCAGAAAAAATTCAAATTAATACATTTTTTGATGTTGGTGCACATAAAGCAGAAACTGTGAAATTGTTTAATGATAATTTTGAAATTAAAGAATTTTATTGCTTTGAACCTAGTCCTATCAATTTTAATTATTTAAAAAAAAGAATAATAAAAATTAGAAATAATATTAAAATTTTTAATTTTGGCTTAGGTGAAAGTAAATCAGTTTTAAATTTTAATCAATTAGAAGAAAGCTCATCCTCTACATTGGTAAATATAAATCAAAATTCAAATTACTTTAAAAAAAAAAATAAAATACTTAATTTTTTTAATTTTAAAAAAAATACAATTAAAAAAATTAATGTCGAAATAAATTGCCTAAGTGATTTTATGGAACAGCATTCAATTAAAAAAATTGATATTTTGAAGATTGACACTGAAGGATATGAATTTAGTGTAATTAAAGGAGCCAAAAAAAGAATTAAAGATGTTAAATATATTTATTTTGAACATCATTTTGATAATATGTTACAAAAAAAATATACATTTTTTGACATTCATAGCTATCTAACTAAAAATGGCTTTACAAAAAAACTAAAAATTAAAATGTCTTTTAGAAAAACATTTGAGTATATTTATCAAAATACAAAAATGTAGTGTTATAAATGTTGTATTTGACATAGTTATTTCACACTTAAAAAACAAAATAAAAATTGTATTTATTTTTTATTTTAAGTGTTATTGATAAAAAAATATGAAAAAAAAAGCTTTGATTTTCGGTGTTACTGGACAAGATGGATCTTACTTATCGGCCTTATTGCTTAAAAAAGGCTATGAAGTTCATGGTGTAATAAGAAGATCATCATCTTTTAATACTGCAAGAATTGAAAATCTGTATCAGGATCCACATGAAAAAAATAGAAAATTTATCTTACATTATGGAGATGTAACAGATGCTATTTCAGTTTCTTCAATAATTAAAAAAATATTACCTAATGAAATATATAATCTTGCTGCACAGTCCCATGTTGCTGTATCTTTTGAAGTTCCTGAATACACTGCTAATGCTGATGCAATTGGAGCATTAAGAATTTTAGAAGCTATAAGATTTCACAAATTACAAAAAAAAACAAAATTTTACCAAGCTGGAACATCTGAAATGTTTGGTAAAGTTTTAGAAACTCCACAAAATGAAAAAACTCCTTTTTACCCAAGAAGTCCATATGGTGTTGCGAAAGTTTATGCACATTGGATAACCGTAAATTACCGAGAAGCTTATAAAATTTTTGCATGTAATGGTATTTTATTTAATCATGAAAGCCCAGTTAGAGGTGGCACTTTTGTTACAAAAAAAATTGTAAATGCTTTAGTAAAAATTAAATTAGGCAGACAAAAAAAATTGTACTTAGGAAATCTTGATGCAAAAAGAGACTGGGGACATGCAAAGGACTATGTTGAGGCAATGTGGAAAATGTTACAAAAAAAAACACCTTCCGATTACGTTATATCGACTGGAAAACAGTACACTGTGAAGGAATTTGTAAATTTGGTCTTGAAAAATTTAAATATGAAATACATTTGGAAAGGTAAAGGATTTAATTCTAAATGCTACCTCAACAACCAATGTATAGTTGAGTGTGATAAAGAATATTACAGACCTTTAGAAGTAGATACTTTACTAGGAGACTCAAAAAAGGCAAAGAAAGAGCTTAATTGGAGACCAAAAATTAAGATAAATGAACTAATTGATGAAATGGTTAAATCTGAAATTAAAAATTTAAAAAATTTTTAGAAATCTTAAATTTAATATTTTTTATTTATAATAAAAATATATTTATTCATAAATTCTCTGGTAACGACTTGTTCTTTATTACAACTATTTATGTTGCAAGCTTTTGCGTCAGTAATTTTTGAATATATAGAGTAATTTTCAAATTTTTTATCAAATGACGGATGGATAAATAAGTTATAATCATACACATTATGTTCTTTTAATAATCTTTGAGCATTTCTAATCACAAAAGTTGAAAATATTAAAATTATTATTAAAAAAATCCTTTTATTCATTTTTTTGTTATCAAAAGTTTTGTTTGATAAATAAATCGATAAAGGAATAAAAAATATTAAAGATATTAAATGATATCCGCCATATCTTAGTGCGGGATGATGAAAAAACCATTCTAAAAATAATATTACTATTAATAAATATACTGGTAAATATTTTGGTAATATAATTTTCTTATTGCTTGATTTAAATAGTATAACAAAAAATATAAAAAATAGTATAAATAAACCTAATAAATAATCTAAAACTTTATTAAAAAAATAAAGCTCTACCCAATTCGAAATCCAATTAAAATTGTTTAAATATTCTTGTGGATTTATAACTTGAAAATTAGGAGTGGCACCAGCTTTAGACCAAAGATTATACCATTCATTCATTTGTTTCACTTGGTCAATTGGTATTGACCATATAAAATGATCAAAGCAAGTAAAAGATAAAGGGTATATTAAACATCCAGAATTAAAAAAATTTACTGATATTACAAAAAATATAAATAGAGATGACACTACAAAAATTTTAGATTTAATTATTTCTAAAACAAATGCTAATTTTTTTTTACTATAATAAATTAAAAGAAAAAAAAATAAAAAATAAATGAAATATATTGGTTTTAATGAAGCAGCCAAAATAATTAATATTAATAAATTTGAAATGTTTTTTAACTTTATTGCTTCAAAATTAATAATAATTAGCATTTCTATGACTAGCAAAATAATTAAAATTTGGGCTGATCTATCGGTTCCATGTTCTCCAATTCTATAAAAAAATATGTTTATTAGCGCAAAAGATAAAAGGCTTAAGATTAATATAAATTTATTATAATTGTTTTTATTTAAAGTTAGCTTTTTTAATAAAATTAAATTAGCAAAAATTATAAAAAAAGCTGATCCCAAGTGAATTAGTTCATAATTAATTAATGGCAAATAAAATGTTGAAGAAAAATAAAAAATCGAGGAATGAGTTCTAAATCCATGATTAAAATTTCCAATTCCAATCTGAAGACTTTCGTTATTTAATAAATTAATATAAGGAAAATGATAATATGAAAAATCATCATGTGTCTTAGCACTTAATATAAATAAAAAAGAAAATAAAATTATTATAAATAATAAAATTAATTCGTTGTTTTTAAATAAAAATTTTTTTTTATAATAATAAAAAAATAAAGCAAATCCCAATAAATGAATAAAAACATTTATTGTTGCAGAAATTGGAATAAAATAATTTATAAAATATGAAATAAAAGTAATAAAAAAAATTCCATAAATGCCTGAATAACCAATACAATTCTTATTATTTTGTCCAACAAATTTTCTTAATAAAACACCATAACCAATAATAGAAAAAGTAAATAAAATATAAAATAGTATGAATATTATTATTTTCACTAAGTTTTAATAAATTTATTTATAAAATTTGTTAATAAAAAATCCAATTTATTATGATATTTTAAGCCATTATTAAAATACATAATTTGCATAAATTCATGCGCTTGTTTTCTTTTTTGCCACCATTTTGAGGAATATTTTTTAATATTTCCCATTATAGAGTCGTTTAGTTGTCTATAAACTGTATATGTGTCTTTAGTTAAATGAAAATTTTTTTTTATATTTCTTGAATACACATTTATTCTAAAATCTATTTCTAAAAGGCTAAAATTATCAAATAAATTTTTATTTAAAATTTCTAAAATAAATTCTTTTTTGATTGTTATGGAGCTAGTATTGATTATTGTGGGCCAAACACTAGTGTTTATTTTTTTTTTAACTTTATATTTAGAAAATTTATTGTTTGTTTTTTTAAATGATGTGTCAAATACTACTTTTATCTCTGGATTATTTTTAAAAATATTACTGATATTATGTAATTTATTTTTTAAAAAAAAATCATCACCATCTAATAAATAAATTAAATTTCCACTAGAAATTTTTAAACCTTCTTTAATTAAATCTATTTGATTTAATGCAGGATAAGTGCTTACTTTTTTTTTTTTAAAAATTTTAATTTTATCTTTGTATTTATTAAATATCTGCTCTGAATTGTCTTCCGAATAGTTATCCATAACTATAATTTCAATATCATCTGTCATATCTTGATTTATACAAGATGATATGCATTGATCTATATACCTTCCTTTATTATAGGAGGTAATAAGTATGGATGATTTCATTTATTCTTTACCATATAAATCTATAAATTTTTCTTGTGATGATATTTTTATGTTATTTTTGATAAAATTATCATTAGTTATATTTTTAGTAGCAAATATTATTGAATTAGAACTATCTGGTTTATTGTAAATTCTTGAACCATGATCTGATAATAAAATAATTCTTAAATTATTTATATTCTTTAGTTTTTTCATAAATTGATCCAAAAAAATTAAAACGCATTTTCTTTCAATATTGTGTAACTCAACCTTTTTATCTTTACTAAAAAAATTATTCATATTGCTTAATTTTCCAGAATATTTACAATTTTTTTCAAGTCCAAATGGAATATGTGGAAATAATATATGCACAAATATTAAATCAAATTTATTTGACGACACGTCGTATTTAATATCTTTAAAAGTTTTGATAATTGATGCTTTTTGTCCCTCTGGCTCTATCAAAGAGTCAGATAGTCTTATTTGCTTTCCCAATCTCCAAAAAAATTTTCCAAATACTGATCCATTTAAACTCCATATTGAAAAATATTTTGTAAAAAAATTATCTTTAAATCCAATTAAAAATTCATCTGAATTAAAAGGATTAAATTGATGACACTTTATTACATTAGGCAATTGACAATAATTAATATGCATATTTTGAAACACAGATATAGATTCAAACTTTTCAAAGAGTTTTGATTCTATTAAATCAAATTCGATAAAATAATTTTTTGATTTTTTTATATATTTTTTTCTATCTTTTTTATTAAAACTTTTCTTAAAATTGACCATTGAAGTAATTGCACTAATACTGTTATCTGATATAGAATAGGCATTAGGATAATACTCAAAATTATTTTTTTTAAAAAAGTTTTCTGCTAAATTAACAAATTCTTTTCCTGAAAATGTTTTACTTTCAAGAGAATTTAACCCTGACATTTCATCCAAAATTAAAATTAAATCACTTGATGCATATTTGAGGCCAGTTGCTTTACTTACATTAGGAATTTTTTTAAATGATTTAGAACTATCAAAAATATTAAATATAAATAATGTAAATATAAAAACAAAAATAATTGTAAAAATTTTTTTTTCATCTTTAAAATATTTTAATAAAAATAGATTTATTAAAAATATTATAATAAGTAATATTGCTGCCGGGATATAAATAATTTTAAAAAATTTTAAATCATCGATATATGGAGCGATTAGGCCATTATATAGTCCCAAATGATTATCTATTCCATAAGTAATTACGAAACAAAAAAAAAGTATTTGAATATTATATGATTTTTTTTTTTTTTAAATTGTTATTAAATAAGATCAGAATTAAAAACAAAAATATTATCAATATTAATATAAAAAAAATCTCATTAATTGTAAAATTAGATCTAAATATAAAAACAGGAAAAAAAGAAAGGAAAATTAAAAAATTATCTCTCAAACTCATAAATTTTTCTTCCTGATTTAGTTATATTTTTTTTTGAAATAATTTTTGCATTTTTTTTAATATATTTTTCAAAATTATCTTCATTATAATCTTGAAATATATCACCTTTTATTTCTAGCATCTTTTTTACTGTTTGGTCATTTTTTGGTACAAACTCAATTAGACCTTTTGGGGCTATAGATATAAGCCATTCTAAAACTTCCCCCAAAGGAATGTTTTTTGCTAAACTTAAATGATGTTCAAAAGCTAAAGCCAAAACACAATCAAATTTTGCTCTATCTTTAAAACTCTTTCTCTCATTTTCATTCCATCCTATTCTTGTGCTTGGGTTTGATGCATCAAGATAGAGAGGAAGAAAATTATAATTATTTTTTTGTGATAGATAATAGGCGTCTTCAACAGCATTTAAATCGTAATCAAATCCAATAACTTTTTCAACTCCTTTGTTTAATGCAAGAATCGAGTATAAACCATTATTACATCCTAAGTCGCACAATAATTCAAATTTATTTTTACTAATAAATTCAGATACACAATCCTTCTTAATATTCTCTTCATCTTGATCATAAGTATTATTTTTAGAATAGTCTTCCCAAATTGTTTTATTTTTTTTTGGTTGCAAGTTTTGAATAAAGTTTCTTATTTGTCTCAACAATGCATAAAAGCTTTTTTTTGAAAATTTTTTTTTAAATTTTGATTTAAAATTTTTAGATGAATCTTTTGAATTTTGATCAAATTTATTCAGCAAATATACTTGAACAAAAATATTATATGACAACTTATCTTTTAAACTCAATAGATTATCTAAATCTTGAGTATTTATTCCTTCTAAATTTCCTTTAAACCAATTGTTGAAATAAATGCCCTTTTTAGATTGCAGAATTAAAGGATTAAGAAAATTTTCACAAAACTGTTTATGACCTATCCAATATTCTCCTTCTTCATATTTTTTTAAAGAAAGTAGATCAATAAATATAGGTTTATTTCCACAAAATTGAATATTGTAAGCAGAGGCATCTAATAAATTTGCTCCTAAGTCCAATAAATATAAATGAAAATCTAAATGATGCAGTGCGGCAGTCTTTAATTGAGAAAATGACCACTCATAAGGATAGGAAATATATGGAATTGTTTCATGCTCAAAAATTAAATCATCTTTTGTAAAATTCTTATTAATTTCAACATTGTTAACAATTCTAGATTTTATTAAATAATTATTTTTAATAGATTTTTCAATAATTTGATTTTCTAATAAAAAATTTATCCTTTCATATCCCTCTCGCTTAATTACCCTATACACTTTATTATCTAAATAAAAAATTTTACCAGCTTGGTCTCTAAAAGACCCTCTATCAAAATTCATTTATTTTTTTTATCTTTTTTGCTAAAAATTCTTGTAAAAAAATTTTTAAATTTATTCCAATAAACTGTTAACGTTGCAATACTTGCGGCTATAAAACCTATAATAGCCTGCAATATGATGCTACCAGTTCCTGGGTCAAGATATGCAAAACTTTTAGAGGTTAACAGTATCAATACTACTAAGGTAAGAAATAACAAAAAAAGTTTTTTCATTTTATTAACTAATGATTAATATACTTTATATATTGCAATTCAATAAAATCCTTAAAAAAATAAAGATACAGCTTTTTTCATTAATGTTCTAATATCTTTCTCAAAGCTAAATAGTGCCTAAAAATTGAAAATTTATTTATATTTTTTAAACAATTTTTTTTTTTATTAAAAACAATTTTTTTTTTGTTATTATTATCGTATAAAAATTCTCTTAATTTTTCAATAAGACTAGCTAAATTATTTGATTCAAAAATATATCCATAGTCCGAGTTTGGAATTATTTCTTTTGGTCCATTTTCACAATCACTCGATATAATCGGAGTATTGCAAAATGCTGCCTCGATAATCACAAATCCTGGATCCTCCCATAGTGAAGTTGATAGAAAACATATTGAATTATACATATAACGATACACATTTTTTTCGTATCCAATAAAAATTATTTTATCTTCTAAATTTAAATTTTTAACTTTATTTTTTAATTTTTTTTCTAATTCGCCTTCACCTGCTAAAATTAATTTTATATTAGAAAATTCTTTTTGAATTTTACTAAAGCCATCTATCAAAAGTTCAAAATTTTTTTGCTTAGTGAGTCTGCCGGCAGCAAATATATAATTGTTATTTTTATAATTATTTTCTTCTCTTCTAAGCTTAGAAATTTTATTGACCTCTATAATAGGATCATACAATGTAAAAATTTTATTTTTATCAACTATATCTAGTGAAATTAAATGATTTTTTGTTGCTTCAGTTGGACAAGTAATACAGTATATTTTTTTAAAGGATAGTTTCCATAACAACTTTCTTATAAAGCCTAATTTTGGAAATCCTGAAATTCTTAGTACAAACTTTGTTCTGAATTTAAAAAGTATTAACAATGTTAATGGAAGAGACGTAATTAAATGTATAATTAGAAAATCTGGTTTTTTTTTATTTATTAAATTTAATAATGGAAAGAATGATAAAATATAAATTACAATGAATGAAAATCTACTTTTAAAAAATCCATGACGTGGAAAAAATTTATGAAATTTTTCAGAATAAAAATTAATTAAATCAACTTTATCAATTTTCAATTTTTCGTAATAGTGTTTAAACTCTCCAAAAAAGTTAATTATGCCTGTTTCAAATGAATCGTCATATTTTCTTAAACCACATGCTGAGTTTACAACGGCTTTATTAGTTGCAATATTTACGAGTGATGGTGACCAGTAATATATTTTCTTTTTCAATTTTCTTGTAGTATTAATTTGGTTATTATACTTAACATCATATTATAATTTTGTGAAATGTCAGATTTTAATTATAAAATAGAAAAAGAATTAATACCAAGAATAAATGATATTCAGAACATTAAAATATTAGAGTTGGGAGTTCAAAAAGGAAGATCAACAATTAAATTTCTTGATCTATGTAAAAAAAATAATGGAAAATTATTTTCTGTAGATATAGATGAGTGCTCATCGGTATCAAATGATCTAAATTGGAAATTTATTCAATCTAGAGATGATAATTTTTCTTATATAAAAAATTTAATCCCCAAGAAAATAAATGTATTATTTATAGACACAATACATGAGGCAAATCATGTTGAAAAATTATTATATGGTTACTACGACCTATTAGAAATTGGTGGATACATATTCATAGATGATATTTCTCACTTGCCCTATTTAAAAAATTCAGAAAGAAATAATTTCTATTGTGAAATAAATAATCAGGAAACTTTTAATAAAATAATTCAAATCTATAAAAATAACGAGTTAAACATAGATTTAAATTTTTCATTTATTTCATCGGGTTTGGCTATTATAAAAAAGAAAAGAGATGATAGACTATTACAACCTCAAAAATTATTATTAAGAAATTTCTCTATTAAAAATATTTTAAGAAAATTATGGAAAAATTTGAAAAGAAACTGATAATTTTTATGCCTTCAATTGATGGAGGTGGTGTGGAAAAAAATTTATTTCTTATAACAAATTATTTATCTAAAAAAATAAACAATATAACTGTAATTACTTTCGATGATAGATTTAATAAAAATTTTAATAAAAAAATTAATATTTCGAACGTTGTAAAAAAAAACAAAAATACTTATTCAAAATATTATAAATATTTTAGGTGCTTATTATTATTGTCTAAAGAAATAAAAAAACAAAAATGTTTAGTTTTTGCCTTTCAAGCAAATCTCTATTGTTGCATTTTGTCACTAATCTTAAGATTTAAACTGATTACAAGATCAAATTCCTCTCCGTCAGGTTGGACTAGAAATTTTTTAAAAAATATAATTTTTAAATTTTTATTTAAAATTCCTAAAAAAATAATTGTTAATAGTAAAGACTTCAAAAAGGAAATTGATAAAAAATTTAATATTGAAAGCAAACTTATCTACAACCCTTTAAATTTAAATGAAATTAAAAAAAAAAAGTAATTCTAAAATGAATTTAAATTTTTATAAAAATACAAAAATAAAAGCAATTAATATTGCTAGATTTACAGATCAAAAAGATCATATGACATTATTAAGAGCAGTTTTAAACGTCGTAAAAAAAAAAATTAAAATAAAAATTTTAATTTTAGGATATGGTCCAAATCAAGATATTATGAATAATTTTATAAAAAAAAATAAATTATCTAAGAATATAAAAATACTAAATTTTCAAAAAAATCCTTATAAATTTTTAAAACACTCTAATTTATTTATGCTCACCTCACTTTATGAAGGTTTGCCAAATGTTTTATTAGAAGCAATTTCCCTTAAAAAATTTATTATCTCTTCAAATTGCCCAACTGGTCCTAGAGAAATTTTAAATAATGGAGAATTTGGAATGTTATTTAAACCAGGAGATGAAAAAAGTTTAACAAAAAAAATATTGGATTTTAATAATAATACAAAAAAATATAATAAAATCACTCAAAAAGCTTACGAAAGTCTAAACAGATTTGATTTTAATAAAAATTGTGAAAAATACTTTAGAGTTATTAACGAATTTATTTAATTAATTTTTTTATATCTTTCGTCCAAGCATTTAAGAAAAGTTTTTCATCCTTTAATATAATTTTATTTTTTATTAGTGCATCATAGCAAATATTTAGATTTTTTAGGTAATTATTTTTTCCCTTAGAAAGTTTCAATTTGAATAGGATTTGATTTATTTTATAATTTAATAAATACATTGGAACTTCTTGTTTAAAATCGTTTATTAAACTATGATTATTTCTGTTTTGTCTCATTGTTGTTCCAAAATATAAAATATTTTTATTATCATTTTGTAAAATTCTTTGAACAATTAAACCACGCCAAATATCAGTACATCTCATCGTGCACGTAACTGGCAAATATAGCAAAGGGAATATTTCTTTAAACCATATAGTATTTTGACTATTTAAAGTCACAAGAGATTTATTTACATTTACTTTAAAATTATTCTTAAATTTGATATTTATTTTTTTATTTATAAGTCTAAAAATTGCATCTACGTCTGGATTTCCTTCACAAACCCCCTGTTGTAAAAGAAAATCTAATTTTTTTTTATTTCCTAACTTAATTTTCTTTCCATGTATTTTATCCAAGGGAATTCCTCGAGGCCAACATACCATTTTTTTTTTACAAAATAAGTTGTATATATTTATCCAATTATTTTTGGTTTTTATGATGTTGGCATCATGATTTTTTTTTTTTTCATTAAAAAAATTTTTATATGGATAATTATCATCATCAGTTTCAATTATAATGTCAGCGTTGTTTTTAATTGAAGCCAAATATCCAATATTCTTTCTAGCATAATTATTTAAAGAGCATTTATTGGCAAATTTAAAGTTTAATTTTTTTTGATCTTTTAAAGAATAATAGTTTCCATATTTTAACTTAAAATTTTGTGGAGTTTTTTTGTCTCCAATGACAACAAATGACCATTTTTTTTTTGCACAATTCTCTTCGAAGTGTTTAATGTTTTTATTAGGACGATTTATTGTAGTTATTACTAAAGATGTCTTCATTTCTAAAAATGTTTTATATACAAAAATACAAATAATGCTACATACATTACAATGAAAAATTTAATTAGAAAATTAATCATTAAATTTACATTGCAAACACCAAGAGTTTTAGAAAATATTAAGAATAATTTTGACTTGGATGATGTTTCTTCTAAAACCAAGATATCTCTTGATAACAAAATAGATCCTAAGTTTTTAGAAAAATTAAATATTAGCCAAAGAACATTTGGAAAATTAAATGAAGACAAAATTTTCTATGTAATCAAACGAACTCCTGGAACTGGTATGTTTTCAAATATAACATTTATATTAAATCATCTTAAAATCTGTAAAAAATATGATTTTGTACCCATTGTCGATATGAAAAATTTTACAACGATTTACAATGAAAGCATAAAATTTAGAAACAACCTTAATGCTTGGAACTATTATTTTGACGATTTAAACAAATATTCTTTGGAGGAAGTTTACAAAAGCAAGAATGTTTTAATAACTGATAATAAATTTTTCCATTTTTTCTCTTATAATATCGAAAAAGACAACGAATTAATTGAGCTGCTAAATACTAAAGTAAAAATTAATAAATACATTAATAAATGTTATTTAAAAGTATTTGAAAAGCTCAAAGATAAGAAAATACTTGCTATTCATTTTAGAGGAACGAGTTATAAAAGATCTGCAGGGCATCCTTTGCCAGCAACAAAAAAACAAATGTATGATATAACTAATAAATTATTAAGAGAGAATCATATAGATAATATTTTTCTTGTAACTGAGGAAAAAAATTATTTAGATTTTTTTAAAAAAAAATATGGAGAAAAATTAATTTATTTAAAGTCATCTTATAGATCTAATAAAAATGATGCTTTCAAGAAATATCCAAGAAATTTACATAGATATAAACTTGGAAGAGAAGCCATTATAGAAGCAATGCTTTTATCAAGTTGTAAATATTTTGTTTATCTTTGTTCAAATATAAGTTCTGCAGCGATTGGATTTAATATTGAAAAAAATCAACAGAGATTTGAAATTGAAAATGGTTTTAACTCAAAAAATATTATTTTCTCACAATTTTACTGGTATGTTAAAAAAATACTACCTGAAAGACTAGGAGGATTTAAAGGCATCAAATATCCTTAAACTTATGATTAAATTTTATATTAAAAAAATGTTGAAATTGTTTGGTTGGAGTTTAGTAAAAATAAATAGAAGGCCACCTACTGGCTATGTTTATGAAAAACCAAATCTTGAAAATATTAAATGCATTTTAAATTCAAAAGGAATTTTACATTTGGGTGCTCATAGAGGAAAAGAAGCAGAAGTGTATAATTGGTTTAATAAAAAAGTAGTTTGGATCGAAGCAAATCCTGCAATATATGAAGATCTAAGAAACCATACAAAATTCTTTTATCGCCAAAGAGCATATAATTATTTAATTGGTGAAAAAAATAAAAAAAATAAAAATTTTTTTATCTCTAATAAGGATGCTTCTTGCTCTTCTATATATAATTTGTCTGATGAAGTAAAAAAAAAGAAATTATGGAAAGAACATAATGTAAAAATATTAAATTCAATACAACTAGAAATGAAAACTTTAGATGATATATTTCGACAAAATCAAATTAATATAAGAGAATACAATCATTGGGTAGTTGATTTACAAGGCGCAGAACTAAATGCCTTAATGGGGGCAAAAAAATCTTTAAAATCATGCAAAAGCATAAATGTTGAAATAAGCATGGAAAATTATTATGAATCTGGAAGCACAAAGTGGAATGATTTAAAAAAATTTCTAATAAAGAAAGGATTTAAATTAGTTACAAAACCTCAAAAAAAGCATTGTGACGCACTATTCAAAAAATGATTATAAATAAAAAAGGAAAAAAAAATGCCCTAATTTTTGGGATTTCAGGACAAGACGGGACACATTTAGCAAAAATACTTTTAAATCAAAATATAAAAGTTCATGGTATATCTAGAAAAAATAAAAACTGGTCTAATAATTTAAAATCAAAAAAAATTTTAAAAAAAATTAAAGTTTTTAAATTAAACTACAAAATGTCTAATTTAAAAAAAATTTTATTTAAAAACTATAATTATATATTTTTTTTTGGCGCTCAAAACAGCCCAATTAAATCATTTGGCCATCTTGAAAAAAACACTTTTGATAGTCATATAGAGCCGCTTAAAATTATTTTAGAATTTATTAGAAAGCAAAAAAAATTTAAGTCAAAACTTTTATTTGCTAGTTCAGGTGAAATATTTGGTTATCAGGGAGGGAAAAAACTAAATGAAAAAAGTGAGAAAAAACCTTTAAGTCCTTATGGACTTACAAAATTGATTGGATACGAAGTTGTAAAATCATATAGAGAAATGTTTAACTTACCAGTTTTTTCTATTATTTTTTTTAACCATGAGTCAAATTTAAGATCAAAAGAATTTGTATTTAAAAAAATTTCAAATTATTTGATTAAATCAAATTTAAAAAAAAAATTAGTTATTGGAAATATAAATGTAAAAAGAGACTGGGGCTGGTCACCAGAATACATGCATATTGTATATAAAATAATCAAATCAAATTATGTCGATGATTATGTTTTGGCAACTGGTTTAACCACAAATTTAAAAAATATCATTAAATTATTTTTTAAAAAATATAATTTGGATTATAAAAAATATATTAAAGTGAGTAAAAAATTTTATAGATCTAATGAAATTAAAGAAAACTATGCAAATATATCTAAATTAAAAAATACTTTTAAAATTTATCCAAAAATAAATTACAAAAAAATTACTAATTACTTTTAATCTTTTATGACATTTCAAAGCATTTTATTTCCAGATAACATAATTGAAGATGGTGGACTGAGAAAACAAAATTTAAAGAAAGATATCAGTGTTAGCAAACCATTAATTTCTGTAATAACTGTTGTGTTAAATGGTGAAGAATTTTTAGAAGAATCGATTAAAAGTTTACATAGCCAAAAGCATAATAACTTTGAACACATAATTATCGATGGTGGATCTAAAGATAAAACTGTTGAAATAATAAAAAAATATAATTCAAAAATTGAATATTGGTGTCAAGTTAATGATAAAGGCATTTATGATGCATTTAATTTAGGAATGAAACTTGCAAGAGGTCAATATATTGGTTTTTTAAATTCTGATGATATCTATACCCCAACTGCGTTTCAGTTATTAAATAATTATATTAAAAAAAATCCGGATATTGATTTTATTTTTGGATCAGTAAAAAAACATTGGGGAGTATTACACGGTTACAAACCTTACAAAATTCATTGGAGTTGGGGATTTTATTCAAGCCATTCTACAGGTTTTTTTATAAAAACTTCCTCTGCTAAAATAGTTGGTTTATACAATTTAAAATACAAATATTCTTCTGATTATGATTATTTCTATAGAATGATAGTAAAAAAAAAACTAAAAGGAATTGGTACAAAAAAAAATGAGTTATTTGGTATTTTTAGAAGAGGTGGATATTCTAGTAAAATAAAGTTTATAGACCATTTTTTTGAAGAAATTCAAATAAGACTAGATAACGGCCAAAATAAATTTTTAGTACTAATGATTTTTATCTACAAATACATAAAGCATTTCAAAAAAATTTAATGAATATTTTGATCACAGGTGTTGCGGGTTTTATTGGTTCAAACATTGCAATGAATCTATCAAAAAATAAAAATAATATGGTCTTTGGAATAGACAATATAGATAACTATTATTCTATAAAAATTAAACAATTAAGATTAAAAGAACTTAAAAAAAGTAAAAATTTTCTATTTAAAAGAATTGATATAGTTGATGAAAAAAAAATTTATAATTTTATTAAATCTAAAAATATTAAATTAATCATCCATATGGCAGCACAAGCAGGAGTAAGATATTCATACGAAAACCCATCAAAATATGTAGAGACTAATATTAATGGTTTTTTAAATGTAATACATTGTGCAAAAAAACTTAAAATCAATAAGATTATTTATGCTTCATCAAGTTCAGTATATGGCGAAAATAGAAATTATCCTTTATCTGAAAAAGAAATTACTAAGCCAATAAATATCTATGGTGTTACAAAAAAACTAAATGAAAGTATTGCCGAAACTTACCAAAAAATAAGTAAAATAAATTTTATAGGACTACGTTTTTTCACAATATATGGAGAATGGGGAAGACCAGATATGCTATTATATAAAATATTTAATTCTTATTTTACGAAAAAAAAATTATATATTAACAATTATGGTAATCATGAAAGAGATTTTACATATATTGAAGATGTTGTAAAAATCATTGACAAAATTATTTTTAAAAAATTTAATAATCATAAAATTTATAATATTTGTTCAAGTAAACCTTTAAATATTTTGAAGATTTTAAATCTATTTAATAATAAAAATCAAATAAATGTAAAATTTATAAAAAAACACAATGCAGATATTCTTAAAACTCATGGTGAAAATAAAAAGATTAGAACGCAACTTAATTTTAAAAAATTTACTAACTTTTATTCAGTTTATGAAAAGGTTTTTCTTTGGTATAAACTAAAAAAAATATATAAAAAATGATTTTTATTTTAAGATCTTGATAATCTTACAACTACAGGACTGTCTTCTAAATATAAATAATAAAACCCAGAATTATTGTCATAAATAATATCTCTAATCCGCTCTCCTACTTCTATTTTTTTAAGTATATCATTTGATTTATTTTTAGTATTAAATTTATAAATAGCTTTATTTTTTAAAGAAGTAACAAAATAATCATGTTCATCATTTGAAAAATTATCTTTAATTATTTCTGAAATACCAATGGAATTTTTAAAATAATAAATAGGTTCTTCAAAATTATTTTTTTTATGGCTTTTTTTAAGTGGAGCATATTTATTAGTAAAATGATTTAATGGGAATTTATCATAATGATCTCCATAAGAAGCTAATGGCCAACCATAATTATTTATTTTTTTAATATCAATTATGTTTATTTCATCTCCACCCTTTGGGCCATGTTCAGTTAAAATTAGATAATTTTCCTCGTTTTCAATATTTTGTAAGCCCTGGGGATTTCTATGACCCAATGAGACTACTCTAAAATTTTTATTTTCAAGGTTAATTTCAATAACTTTTCCAATAATACTTTTGATGTTTTGAGGTTTTTGCCAATCATTATAGTCACCTATGGTAAGATATAAAAAATTATTTTTTTTTACAATTCTGCCCCCGGTTTGATAACCATTAAAATATTTAAAACCTTTAATGTACTTATTGTTATGAACACATTCATTGTCTTTAAAAATTTTCTCAAACTTCATGAAATTAAAATTTATCTTTGAATGCAAAATAGATGTTGAATAACAATCTGTTTTTTTCTCATCAGTAATTGAAATATAAATATCTTCTTCGTCTATAAGTATATCCCTTACACCAGTCCATTTAATTTTGTTATTAAAATAATTGGAATTAATTAAATCATTTTTTATTTGTTTGAACTCAAAATTTTTTGAATTAAAATTTTTCTTATCAAAATATATGATTTTACCTGAAGTAAAGAAAACAAACAATTTATCTTTATATAATCCTAGATATCCTGTTTTTTTGTTTAAGAATGTTTTTTTTTCATCAACTATATATGGCAAGATAAAACTTTCCATTTTAAAATTTTCTATAGTTTTAATTTCGTATTTACCTTTGTTAATTTTATTTTTTAAAACTTTATTTTGCTCGTTTAATTTATCAAAATCTTTTAATAACAACATATTTTCTTTTTCTAGCTTCTTCTTTTCTCTTAGTTCAATTGGAATATAAAAAATAGTTTCTTTAAGAAATTTTTTAATTATGTAAGGAGTTTTATCTTTTATAGTTTTTGCAAATAAATCATTTTCATTTTTAGAAATTAAATATATTCCTGATAAAAAAAATATTGAAATTAAAAATAAGATAAAAACAAATCTTTTGATATATCTTTTCATTTAATTATGTTTTTAATTCTTTATAAATTTTCATTGTCTGATCACAGCATTTTTTCCATGAGAAATTAGCTGAGTGTAATAAACCATTTTTTTTTAAATTATTCAAAAAAATATTATCAAATAAGTGTAGCTCAAGTTTATATATGATTTCATCAATTTCGTTAGGGTTAAAAAATACTGTTGCATTACCTCCAATTTCTTTCATGCTACTAGTATTACTGCAAAAAACAGGACACATACATTGCATTGCTTCAAGTATTGGAAGTCCAAATCCTTCATAAATTGATGGATAGATTAGAGCTCTTGCATTTTTATATAAATTTTTTAAAACCGTGTCGTCACCCACCATATGTTTAACATTATTGTCATCCAAACCATTATCATTTAAAAAAATTTTTTCGCTAGTTTTGAAACTTTCTCCACCAAAACAAATTATTTTAAAATTTTCTTTCAATTTTTTTGAAACTGAAAAAGCTTTAATTAATTTATTGAAGTTTTTATATCCTTCCCTTTTTCCTACAAACAGTATGTAGTTATTATTAAATAATTTAAAATTATTATCTTCAGATTTTAATTTTAGCTCACTTGCTAAATATACGACTTCTATCTTGGTTTTTTCTACATTATAAAACTTCAACAAATCACTAGCAGTATTTTTAGATATACAAATTATTTTATCTGCGCTTTCAAGTGCCTTTTTTTTAGGTCTATAATTTTGATCTTTTTTATATTCTTTATGAAATATTTCATGAATTAAATCATAAACTGTGATTACTGTTGGCTTAACTTTTTTTATCTTACTATCATAATAGGTATGATGAATGATATCTGGGTTGAAGACTTTTATAAAATTTTCGGTGTATATTTTATTAAAATGATTAACTATTAGTTTATTTGTAATATTTTTAATTTTTTGGGGAAATAAACTCAAAAGTTTTTTGTTTAGCTTTATACCATGTTTAATTTTTTTATCAGCTTTTCCTAAATAATTATTAATATATATAGGTGCACAAATTTTTACTTCATGATCACTTGAAATTTGCTTAATCAAGTTCATGTAGTATCTTGATGGACCTCCATATACTTGATCTAAAAAAATTTGATGATCATATAGTATTTTCATTTACTCTTTACTTTCAATTTATGATTTATAATTTCATAAACTTCCTCGCAGTATTTCAAAGATGGCAATCTATGAGAAGCTGATATAATTGTTTTATCAAGTGAAAATATATTTTTAGTAATTATTTTTTCTGTTTTTTCATCAAGAGAACTTGTAAACTCATCAAGAACAAAAATATCAGTATCGTTATAGATTGCTCTCGCAATACATATTCTCTGTAGCTCTCCGCCTGAAATTCTCGCGCCTCTTTCTCCTACAACTGTATCTAGCTTTAATTTTTGAGACTCTATAAAATCTTTTAAACAAGCTAAATTAATTGCTTCTTCTAACTTCTTCTTATCAATCTCGGAAGTTTTTTGATTAAAAGTAATATTATTTAAAATACTATCATCAAGTAAATAAGTTGATTGTGATACAAATGAGATTTTTTTTCTCCAATTAACCGAATGACTTATTATATTTTTACCATCTATAATAATACTTCCACTAGTAGGTTCTAAAAGACCCATAATAATATTTAATAATGTACTTTTTCCACTTCCTGTCTCGCCAACAATACCAATTTTGGAGTTTTTATTTATTTTTAAATTAATGTTTTCCAATATTGTTTTATTTTTACTATCAACATTATAATTTATGTCTTTTAACTCAATTTCTTTTTGAAATTTTATTTTTTCATCATTAGCTAATTTAGAAATTAAATTTGTATTTAAATTTAATTCCTTATTAATTATGTCTGAAGATGGTTTTACAAAAATAAATAGCTGTATATTTACTATCATTTTGTTTATTGATGGCAAAAGCCTAAAAAAAGCATAAGCATAAACTCCAATGATTGCTAGGGCTTTTGTTTTGTCTACTTCTTGTGAAAATATAAATATTGATATTCCAATAATAAGAAAAATTCCAAATTGCTCGAATATTATTCTGGGTAGCTGTTGAAAAATAGATAAAATTCTATTATTTTTACAATACTTAATTAAAATTTCAGTAAATTGAAATAAAAAAGTATCTTTTAAACTATAAATAAATATTTCTTTGAAATTTCCAAAACCCTGCTGTGTTTCTTTAAGAATATTTGAGTATAAAATTTGATCATTTTTTCCAAGATTAAAAATTTTTTTTTTAGTTATAGTTAAGTAAAAAATTAATAAAAATATTATAGAAAGGATTATAATTATAGTCGTATATGGGGAAATATATAATAAGACCAAGCTCATTCCAATTAAAATTAAAATCTCAGTAAAAAAAATTAATATTCCATCAATACCCTGTATTAATTTTGGTATTTCTTGATGAAGATTCCTAATTAGCTCTGAGCTATTTCTGTTAATAAAGAAAGTGAAATTTTGATTTAAATATTTCAAATATAATTGTTTTGATGTTTTTTTTCTTAAATCCTCGATAAATTTAGCTCTTACTATTATAATAAAAACCAAAATCACATTTTTAATTAAAAAAACAAAAATCAGAAATAATAAGGTAAAAATAATAAAGGCATTTTCCGATAAATTAAAATAATTTTTAATATTTAAGATAAATAATTGATCACTTATAAAATTATCGTTAAGAATTAGTTGAATTATAGGAAACAATAAACCAAGACTTAACATTTCTAAAAAGGTTCCAATTAAAATAAAAAAAAATATTATTAATGATTTTCTTTTGTCTTCTTTATCTAATAAAAGAATAAAGCTGTTAATTGTATAAATTAAAGTAGTTAATGATTTAATAAATTTTATATTCATAGCAATATTTTGTCTCTTATTCGATATTCATTAGAGTTGATGAAACTAAGATATTTTTTTGATTTATACTCAAATTTTTTAATATTAAATGTTTCCATATAATATCTATAAAATTCAAAATTATATATATTAGACCAATTTTTAAATTTTTTAAGAATATCTTTATAATCAACTAGCCAATTAAAAGAAGAGTTATAAATAAATCTAATATAATAATATTCATAGATTTCATTTTTATTTATTTTATATTTTAAATTTTTTAAATTTTTTAGCATATGTTCGTATTCTTTTTTTGTTTGTGGAGTAATACAAAAATCATATGATCTTTGTGGATGATTCTTGGTAGCGTTAATTACCGGGATATTAAAAAGAGGATATTCGTAGGCTATAGAACCATATACTGTCAAAACATAATCTATTTTCTCCCTCAAAATCTGTTGATGAGAATAGTTATTTGGTAAAATTTTTATATTTTTATATTTTTTTACAAAATCTTTTAAAATTTTAATCGTGAATGGTTGATATATTTTATACTTACCAGGTTGATTCACGTGTGTCTTAATATACCAATCATAAGACGTTTCATTTGATAGCTTTCCAAGAAATTCCATCCACTCGTAAAAATCAGAAAATAAGTTTTTTCCATAAATATGAACTGCATCAAAATATTCATGTGCACAAATTAAAATTTTTATTTTTTTACTTTTTTTAATTACTCTTTTAAAAAAATTTTTATGATATGATGATTTTTGTAAGTCAGGATAGTCCATGTTGATAGCTTCGGCTCCATTAAATCTATTTAAAAGTCTTTTTTTTGCTAAAATTTTACCTTGTCTTAAATTTTTTTTATTAACTTTGCTGGCAATTTTTTTATAATATTTACTATCTGATAATTGGTATGGATTTTTTTTTGTAATCTTAAACAAATGTTCAATATCTAAAACATAAGCTAGAATATTTTTGTTAGCTGCAATTCTTAAAGGTAATACATAAGAATATACGGGATGACTACTTATTATAGCCTTTACATTGTGGTTTTTAAAATACGAAAACCAAAATAAAATTAGCTTTATATAATCTTTAAAATATATTTTAAATTTAGGATCTTCTATATTTATAGTTGGTAAATAATAACATTTTATATATGTATCATAAATTAAATCTCCGAATTCAATTCCATTAATTTTTACTTTAAGTATGTCATCCTTTATTTTTATTTTTGGCCATAAATTATTAAATAATTTATCTGATTCAATTTCTATATCTTTTGTAATTTCGGGTTTAAATATTTGTCTAGTATTGAAAGATCTATAAATTTTGAAAGTTCGTAAATTAAAAAAATTTCCAATAATCCACTTTAGCGAATTAAATAAATTGTATTTTAATGGAGTTACAAATAGAGAATAGCCTACATAACCCTTAATTTGTGATTTAAATTTTTTTGCTAAAATATTTGATATATTTGCTAAACCGACATGGTTAATTTGAAAAGCATTAAATTCAATTAAAATTTCACTTTTTTTATTTATGTGGAAATTTCCTGAATATAATTTTTTATTAAATAAACAATATTCATTTATATTTTTATTATATTTAAAAAAATTTTTTAACAATTTAAGAATTATCATAAATTAGTAGCAAAAAAATTAATACGACAATTTTTTTAAAATATTTTTAATTTGATTCTGGTTTAAAAAATTTTTATTAGTACCAGAATTATATTCAAAGTTGTCAGCAACTTTTTTACCTAATTCGTTGATTTTATTTTTTTTATAGGAGCTTTTTACATTTAAAGTAATTGAAGGTTTTATTAAATAATGATTATTGAATTCTAAAGTATATCGAGCATCATCAACAGAGCATAAACTTTCATGAATTTTTTCTCCTGGTCTTATACCGATTATTTTAAGTTTAGCATTTGGATTAATTGCCTTGGCCAAATCAACAATTTTTATAGTAGGAGACTTTGCTATTAATATTTCTCCACCAATCATAATTTGAAAACATTTTATTGAAAAGTCTACTCCTTGTTCCAAGGATATCCAAAATCGTGTCATTTTTTTGTGGGTAATTGGTAAAGTATTTTTAGCTTGATTTTTTAGGTCTAAAAAAAAAGGTAAAATTGATCCTCTAGATCCAATTACATTTCCATATCTTACAACAGAAAATTTAGTTTTTTGACTACCAACAATATTATTAGCTGCAATAAAAAGTTTGTCTGATGATAATTTTGTTGCTCCATATAAATTTACAGGATTTACAGCTTTATCCGTAGATAATGCAATCACCTTGAATACCTCATTCTTAATTGAAGCTTTTATTACATTTTCTGCTCCTAAAATATTTGTTTTTACAAATTCACTTGGATTATATTCCGCTGCAACAACTTGCTTTAAGGCAGCTGCGTGAACTACAAAATCTACTCCTCGCATTGCAAAATCTAATCTCTCTGAGTCTCTTACATCTCCAATAAAAAATCTTAATAATTTATTATATTGACTAAGATTTTTTTCCATTTCAGATTGTTTATATTCATCACGAGAAAAAATAATTAATTTTTTTGGGTTATATTTTTTTAAGACAGTATGAATAAATTTTTTTCCAAAAGAACCAGTGCCACCTGTAACTAATATTGATTTGTTTTTAAACATAACTTTATTGATCTAATTCCTTTTTTAATTCGTCATATTCTTTCATTTTTCTTTTCATAAAATTTATTGTTAATCTTGTTTTCTCTGAAATGCCTTTTGGAGTAATAAGATATATATAGTTTATTTTTTTTGGATTTTTGCTGAAATTTTTTATTTTAATTAAACCTTTTGCTTTTAAAGCTTTTAAACAATAATTTAATTTTCCTAAACTAAAATTCAAATCATTAGCAAGCTCTCTTTGTGATGAGTTAGGCTTATTTTTAATTTTTCTTAACAAATTTAAATGGTCTTGATTTTCATCCATAAGTGTTCAATAGTTGAACTTTATATCGTTCAATTAATGAACTGTAAAGGATTTCCTACTTAATTTTATATCTTAATCCACTATGTTTTACTGGGCCATTTAGTAGACTTTTAACTGATAGCTCTTGATTTATGCATTTTTTTATGGTGAAAAAATCTTCTTCTAGGTATTCAAAATATTTTTTAAGGATTTTTTTATCATGATCAATGCAAAAATAGATTGCATTTGAAGCAAGTATTTTCCTTTTTAACATTTCTTGAGTAATGTAAGTACTAAAATATAATTGATCTTTATTGTTTAATTCAAATTTTGGTAATGCATCTAGACCTTTAATAGTAATATCTAAAGAATATTTTTTTGATAATTTTTTCAATTTTTTTTTAAATTTTTTACCTTTTTCGGTAATTTTATCCCATGACTTTAATTTTTCCATTACCTCAATTGTCTTTAAAGCTGCCGTAGGTCCAATTCTTTCTGTCCAAAATGTACTGCTTATAAATGAAGAATTGGCCGCTTTCATTACATCTTCTGATCCTACTACTGCAGTTATTGCGTAACCATTTCCTAGGGCTTTTCCATATACAGCCATGTCAGGATTTATATTGAAAGTTCTGTGTAGCCCTCCAAGATTTTTTCTAAAGCCTGATGTACATTCATCAAATATTAATACTATATTATTTTTTTTGGTTATATTTCTTACTTTTTTTAAGAAGTTATTTTTTGGCAAATCATCTCTTGAAACTTCCATTATTACAGCAGCAATATTATTTGACGAAATTAAACTTTCTAATTTAGAAAAGTTATTATATTCGAATGTTACTACAGAATTTTTAAGGTTTTTATTGACACCATTAATTTTAAGATTTTTCATTAAATGATTATCAAGATTATTTTTGTTATTTAAATTTGCTGCTAAATACCAATCGTGCCATCCATGATACCCACATACTGCAATTTTATCTTTTCCGGTAGCGGCTCTAGCAATCCTAGTTGCAATTGAGTTGGCTTCTCCTCCTGTTCTTGCAAACTTTACCATTTTGCTCCAAGGATTAATATCTACGAGCTTTTCTGCTAAATTTACTTCTTCCAAGCAATTTAGTGTTGACATTGTACTTTTTTTTATAGAATTGATAACCGCATTGTCTACTTCTCTTCTAGCATAACCCAAAATATTTGTTCCGACACCCATAGTGGATAAATCATGATATTTTTTTCCATCTAAATCCCAAATACAACATCCTTTGGCTTTGGTGAAATATGTTGGCCAAATTTTAGGTAAAAAAAGATCTGGATTTTTTGAGTAAAGCATTGTTCCGCCAGGTATGATACTTTTTGCTTTTTTCCAAACCTTCTGACCTCTATTCAATTTAAGTCCAAAGTTTCTTTTTAAATGTAAATTTTGCTTAAATATCATCTTTTTTTTTTTATATAAGTTAATAATATTTGAATAGGAAATAAAATAATTATTTTTAAAATTTTTGAATATTTTTTTAAGTACATATAAATCAACTTTTTCATCTAAAGTAACTCTTAATTTAGAGTAATTTTTTTTACTAAAAAAATTAATTTTCTTAAATTTTTTATTATTTATAATGTAAGGAGTAACGTGTTCTTTTTCCTCATTTTTTTTTGAATTTTTCCACGCCTCTTTTAAAGATTTAAAGTTAAATACTTCTAAATCTAATCCATCTGGAAAGGAGGGTGGGTTTAGATTTGAAGCATAATCTACTTTTTTCTTAAAAAATAATTTTAATAGTTCATCTAATATTTTAGAGTCAGTTAAAGGGCAATCCGAAGTTACCCTAACTATATTTTGAGCTTTATATTTTAAAGCTGATTTATAAAATCTATCTAATACATTAAATTCAGACCCTATAAAATACGAAAATTTATTTTTTACGCAAATATTAATAATATCGCTATCTTTTTTATTATCAGAACATGCTACTACTATTTTATCTATTAATTTCGATTTTTTTAATCTTAATAGTAAAATTTCCAATAAAGTTTTGTTTCCAATTTTATAAAGTATTTTACCAGGAAATCTTGTAGAAGAATATCTTGCTTGAACAATTACAACTGTTTTCATATTTAATTTAAATTATTTCCAATTTTTAGGTTCTATAAGTTTTTTATCTTTACATTCAAAAATATAGGGAATATTTTTTTTTTTACTTCTAAATATTCTTATTATGTCACTTAATTGTTTTGGTTTTTCTATTCCTATAATTAAATAATCTATATTTTTAAAATTTTTAATAAAGTTTAAGCATGCCTCAAGCTTAGATATTTTGTGTGTCTCGCACCAACTAGACCAATTGTAAAATAATTTTTCCCACTTTTTAAATTTATTATAAAATTTGTTTTTAGGTTCATAATTTAAAAGAATACCTTGAAGAAAACATGATCTTACATGAACTTCAACTTTATTGCGTTTTAATTTGTTTAACCAACCACTTTTATGAATCCTATGGTCAAATACATTAAGTGGAGCTTGCACTAAATCTGGTCTCCATATTTTCCAAATTTTTTTGAGCTCTTTAGGGTCATAAATAGATATTCCAACTTTATTAACTATTTTTTTTTTTTTTAAATTTAATAATAATTCTATATTTAACTTGCCATTTTTTCCGATTATATCTTTATAATCATGTATTAAAACTGCATGAATTTTATTAACTTTTAATTTTTTTAAAAATAAATGAATTTTTTTTTGTAAAATAATTTTATTATTTTTATATAATTCTTTGTTAAACTTAATTTTTGTAACAATATTTAGATTTTTTAATTTAGTTTTACTTAAAATTTTCGTATTATTTTTGTATGAATCCGCAGTATCTAAAAGAGATATGTTGGATTTTTTTACAATTTTTTCAATTTTTTTTATTTCTTTAAATGAAACTTTTTTTTTTAATATTGAATACTTATTTCCAAAATTTGCAGTACCTAAAGCTAGTTTCATAAAAATTTCATTTTAAGTATGAAAGTAACATATAGAATCATAAAGTTCTCTTTCATACAAATTTGGTTTTCTAAAATATCTAATATGAGATCCAATTTCTGCATTATTCCAATGAGCATATTTCGGTCCTTTTAAAATATTTTTAAAAAGATTTATATCCAATGTAAATTTCACAAAGTCTTTTTCATTTTTAATTTGATCAAAAAGTATTGTATCTATTTTGTTTTTTTCATTATCTATCTTTATCAATCTTTCACCGATATTAAAAATTATGTTTGTTTTTGTCATAACATTTTTTATAAATTTTTTTTCAATATATTTTTCTATAGCTTTAGTTGATAAATTATATATCTCATCAAAATCACATTCTTGAGCATTCTCGTAGTCAAATTCTTTTTTTGATAAATAGTCATTAATGTAATTTTGGTATTTTTTTTGATCAATTGGTTTATAAATTTTATCTGAAGTTTCCAAACTTATATCGAATTCACTACCTGGATTTATTTTTATAGCTTTAGTATTTAATTTTTTATTAGTTTTAATTAAATCATTTAGTTTGTCGTATGTATAATCTATAGAAGGAATTCCTCTATAAGGATTTAAATAACTAAGTTTTCCTGATAAAGTATAAGTTCCAGCAAAGGGTAAATAATATTTTGGATTAAACGCACTAATATACTTGTAGGCCTGTTTTATAAAGTTGTTTTTCTTTATCTCTGCTTGAATCAATTTTTGTTTAAAATCGTAATTATCTATACATTGTGGAAAGGGACCTGCACCACTATAACCGGTTAGAATGGTATCAATTTTTCCATATTCTTTTAGTATTTTTTTAAAAGTTGATTTTGCTAAATCAAACGGGCAGTCATTTAAATTTAAAATATTTCTTTTACCATCGTCAAAAACACAAAGTGTATCTATATTTTGTGAACCATTAGGGCTAACTAAATTTGCGCAACCACTAAACTTATAACATAATTTTGGATCACAATTATCTGCAGAAAAAATATTAATATAAAAATTATCATTAATTTTTTTTCTCTTTCCATGCTCTAATTCTATTACGGAAAAACCCATTCTTTCTAATTTAATTTTTAAAAATTTTTCATTATATTTACCAATTAAAATTGGAATATTTTTATCAATTAGTTTTAAAGTTGAGTTAGAGCAATGGTCAGGGTGAATATGGCTAATATAAATATAATTATAAGAATTAATTTCTTTTAAATTTTTAACAAGATCAAAATATGGATAATGAGACCATGAGCCATAATACTCTCCATCAGTTAACCATGGATCTGTTAATACTTTTGTGCCGTTTGAATATATCCCTATTGTTGCAGATCTATATAATTTTAATTTCATTTTATTTTATTGAAGCTATCTAAGTTAAAAATATATTTAGCTAATTATAAATATTGACTACTATATTAATTTACAGTAATGTTCAATAATTGAACATAATTATTTATTAATATTTAGCTTAAAATATGGAAAAAAACAAAACTTTTACTGATCCTTTTTATACCTACCAAATATTTTATGAGTCTGAGAATTTTAAAAAATGGAAGAACGAAAATACAGTTAGTTTTAAAGATTACAGAAAAAATTGGGAAAAAAGACCTAATGAAGAAAACCCAGGTGAATTTCCACTTAGTTTAAATATAGAAATAACAACCAAATGTAACTTGGCATGTACATTTTGCTATCATAGAGAGCTGACAGCCGAGCAAAAGATACACATGAAATTCGATTTATTTAAAAAAATAATTGATGAGGCTAAAATATATAAACTTCCATCAGTTAATCTTAATGGTTTGGGTGAACCTATAACTCATCCAAAACTAGTTGATATGATTAGATACTGCAAAGACTCAAACATAGAAGATATTATGTTTCACACTAACGGAACAGTAATGACTGAAAAGTTTGCAAAAAAAATTATTGAAGCTGGTCTTACGCAAATAATATTTTCATTAGATACTACTGATAAAAAAACATACGAAGAGATGAGAATCGGTGCTAATTTTGAAGAAGTAAATGAAAATGTTGAAAAATTTATAAAAGTAAGAAATCAGATGGGTAGCAAATTACCTATAGTAAAAACAGTAATGGTACTAACTGACAAAACTGTTCATCATGCTCCAGATTTTAAAAAAAAATGGCAAGAAAAGTCGGATAGTATTGCTGCACAAGATCTTGTTTATTCATTTGAAGATGAAGAAAATTACGAAAAAAATGTTGAAGACAATACTATGTCTAGCAGCATGAAAGGATTAAATTGGAAATCAGGAGAAAACTCATATTACAAAATAGACAGAAAACAAATTATTGAGATGGAAAAAAATACTAATGAATTTTTTAGATGTGCATATTTATATCAAAGTTTAAAAATACATCCAGATGGTTTTATTGACCCTTGCACTCCAAGAAATGCACCGACAATAGGACATGTGGATAATTCTATAAAAGATGCATGGAATAATGATAAATTAAAAAAAATGAGAAAAGCTCATGAAGATGGAAAATGGTATACAGTTGATGAATGTAGAAAATGCGACCATCCGTATATAGCAATATTTAAAAAAAATAAAAAAACTATTAAAGTTTAAAAAAAAATTAAAGTATGGCAAAAAAGATAACTTTAGTTGATCAAATTGAAGAAGTCAGAAGAAAAAATAATAAAAATTGGATGGATTTGTTAAGAATAGCATTAAAAAATGCTCCAAAAGACTCAAGAAAAATTCTTCAAAAAATTAATAAAAATGATAAAAAAATTTCTAAGTTATTTTCAAAATTTTAATTGGAGACATAAATAAAATGCTTCCCTATGGAAAGCATAATATTAATACAAATGATT
>MDSW01223879.1_pt1 | contig 31347 bp, 29 predicted proteins | sample 811171 | NCBI WGS metagenome assembly MDSW01 (sample SAMN05326641, study PRJNA326480) | marine metagenome | isolation source: seawater | place: Atlantic Ocean: North West | collected 2012 | reverse complement strand
CGGCAATGACCTTCGCCCTGTTCTTCCTGGGTGAATACGCCAACATGATCCTGATGTCGGCCATGACGTCGGTCCTGTTCCTGGGGGGATGGCTGCCGTTGTTCGACATTGCGCCGTTCAACTGGATCCCGGGCCCGATCTGGCTGGCGCTCAAGATCGCATTCTGCCTGTTTATCTTTATCTGGGTACGCGCGACATTCCCGCGTTACCGCTATGACCAACTGATGCGGTTGGGCTGGAAAGTGTTCCTGCCGATCTCGCTGGCCGCGGTCGCCGTTGTCGCAGGCGTGCTCGTCGCCTTCGATATGGCGCCGGTACTGTAAGGGAAGAGGGGACCGTCATGAGCTTCATCGGACGCGGCGCACGCACGATCTTCCTCGCGGAACTCGTCTCCGGGATGTCGCTGACCCTGCGCTATTTCTTCCGCAGAAAAGTCACCGTCAACTACCCGTACGAAAAAGGCCCGCTGTCGGCGCGCTTCCGCGGTGAACATGCGCTGCGCCGTTATCCGAACGGTGAAGAGCGCTGCATCGCCTGCAAACTCTGCGAAGCGATCTGCCCGGCGCAGGCCATCACCATCGAAGCCGAACCGCGTGCCGACGGCTCACGCCGGACCACGCGCTACGACATCGACATGGTGAAATGCATTTACTGCGGTCTCTGTCAGGAAGCCTGCCCGGTCGATGCCATCGTCGAAGGGCCGAACTTCGAATTCGCGACGGAAACCCGCGAAGAGCTGCTTTACGACAAGGATAAACTGCTGGCCAACGGCGACCGTTGGGAAACCGAGCTGGCGGAACGGTTGAGGATCGACGCGCCGTACCGGTAAGGGACGGGGTGTATTTGGGGGTTACATGATACACGCGTTTGCATTCTATATGTTTGCGGTGGTCGCGGTCGCTTCGGGCGTCCTCGTGATCTCTGCCCGCAACCCTGTGCATTCCGTGCTGTTCCTGATCCTGGCGTTCTTCAACGCCGCCGGGCTGTTCGTCCTGATGGGGGCAGAGTTCCTGGCGATGATCCTGGTTGTCGTTTATGTCGGGGCCGTCGCCGTGCTGTTCATGTTCGTCGTCATGATGCTCGATATCAATTTCGTCGAAATGCGGCAGGGCTTTCTGCAGTATTTGCCGGTCGGTGCGCTGATCGGGTTGATCCTGTTCGTCGAACTGGCGCTCGCCGTCGGCGGCTGGGCATTCGCGCCCGAAGCCGCCGGACTGGCCGCCTCGCCGGCGCCGGCGCCCGATCAGGTGTCGAACACCCACGCCATCGGGCAAATCATGTACACGAAGTACATTTATCTGTTCCAGGCGGCGGGGATGGTGCTGCTGGTCGCGATGATCGGCGCCATCGTTCTGACCCACCGCCGCCGTCCGGGCGTCCGAAAACAGCGTATCCACGACCAGGTCATGCGCGATCCGAAGGAATCGGTGAAGCTGCGCGACGTCGAAATCGGGAAGGGGATCTGATCATGGAAATTGGTCTTGGCCACTACCTGACCGTCGCCGCGATATTGTTCGTGCTGGGCATCTTCGGCATCTTCCTGAACCGGAAGAACGTCATCATTATCCTGATGTCGGTCGAACTGATGCTCTTGGCGGTGAACATCAATCTGGTGGCGTTCTCGACGCACCTGGGCGATCTGATGGGACAGATTTTCGCCATGCTGGTTCTGACCGTCGCCGCGGCCGAAGCCGCGATCGGTCTGGCGATCCTCGTGGTGTTCTTCCGGAACCGCGGCTCGATCGCCGTCGAAGACATTAACATGATGAAGGGCTGAGCCGCATGATCGAGACAATCCTCGTATTCCTGCCGCTCGTCGGTTCGATTATCGCCGGTGTCATGGTGTTCGCCAGCATTGGCGCCGACAAGCACCGCAAGCATACCCTCGATCTCGCATCACAGGTCGTCACCTGCGGGCTGCTGGTGATTTCCGCGTTGCTGGCGTTCGTGATCTTCTTCGACGTCGGATTGAACGGCAATGCACGCACGACCGAACTGTTCACCTGGATCGCATCCGGCTCATTCGAGCTCTCGTGGGCGCTCAAGGTCGATACGCTGACGTCGGTGATGATGATCGTCGTCTGTACGGTTTCGGCGATGGTGCACATCTATTCCGTCGGCTACATGCACCACGACCCGTCGGTGCCGCGCTTCATGTGCTACCTGAGCCTGTTCACCTTCATGATGCTGATGCTCATCACCGCCGACAATCTGGTGCAGATGTTCTTCGGCTGGGAAGGCGTCGGCCTCGCGAGCTATCTGCTGATCGGCTTCTGGTACAAGCGCCCAAGCGCCAACGCCGCCGCCATCAAGGCGTTCGTCGTCAACCGGGTCGGCGACTTCGGCTTCGCGCTGGGTATTTTCGCGACATTCGTGCTGTTCGACACCATCCACCTGGATACGATCTTCGATGCGGTTCCGGGCCAGAAGGACGCGATCCTCAACGTGTTCGGGACCGACTTCCACGCCATGACGATCATCTGTCTGCTGCTGTTCGTCGGCGCCATGGGCAAGTCGGCGCAGTTGGGCCTGCATACATGGCTACCGGACGCGATGGAGGGCCCGACACCCGTCTCGGCGCTGATCCATGCCGCGACGATGGTCACGGCGGGCGTATTCATGGTCGCCAGGCTGTCGCCGATGTTCGAATATTCGCAGACTGCGCTCGACGTGGTGACCGTCGTCGGCGCGTCGACGGCCATCTTCGCCGCGACGATCGGCTGCGTACAGAACGACATCAAGCGCGTCATCGCGTATTCGACGTGTTCCCAGCTGGGCTACATGTTCTTCGCGTGCGGGGTGTCCGCATACTCCGCCGGGATTTTCCATCTGATGACGCACGGCTTCTTCAAGGCGCTCTTGTTCCTGGGTGCGGGTTCCGTGATCCACGCCATGTCCGACGAACAGGACATGCGCAAGATGGGCGGCATCTGGAAAATGATCCCGGTGACCTATGCATTGATGTGGATCGGGTCGCTCGCGCTTGCGGGCGTGCCGCCGTTCGCCGGTTTCTTTTCCAAGGATATCGTCCTAGAAGCCGCCTATGCCGCGCACTCGGGCGTCGGTCAGTACGCTTTCGCGATGGGTATCCTGGCGGCCCTGCTGACGGCGTTCTATTCCTGGCGCCTGCTGTTCATGACCTTCCACGGCACGTCGCGCGCCGACGAAAAGACGCTCGCGCACGTTCACGAAAGCCCGAAGGTGATGATCATCCCGCTTCTCGTGCTGGCGCTCGGCGCGGTCGGCGCAGGCTATGTGCCTTACAGCCTGTTCGTGGGCGAGGGCATGGAGAATTTCTGGGGCGAAGCGATCCTGATGCTGCCGCATCACCAGGCGCTGGAAAACGCGCACCACGTGCCGGCGCTGGTCAAGTATTCGCCGCTGATCGTCGGCGCCATCGGTATCGGCACCGCTTGGTTGCTTTACATCCAGCGGCCGGATATTCCGCCGAAGATCGCCGAGAAGTTCCAGGGCATCTATCTGTTCCTGCTCAACAAGTGGTACTTCGACGAACTCTACGACAAGATTTTCGTCCGCCCGGCCTTCTTGATTGGACGTGGCCTCTGGAAGGGCGGCGACGGCGCACTGATCGACGGCTGCGGCCCGGACGGTGTTTCCAACGCGGTTCGCGTCATGGCACGCCGGGTGTCGGCGCTGCAGACCGGTTATCTCTACCACTATGCCTTCGCCATGCTGATCGGCATCGCCGCGCTGGTGAGCTGGTACATGTTCACGCAGGGTTCGTGAGGAAAGAATGTTAGACTTGCCGCTTCTCACGATCCTGACCTTCGCGCCGCTCGTCGGTGTGCTGGCGATCCTGATCATCCGTCACGACGACCCGGAAGTGGTCGCCATGAACGCGCGCAATGTGGCGCTGTTCGTGTCTTCAGGGGTGTTCCTGCTGTCGCTTTTGCTGTGGTTCACGTTCGACCGCACCACGGCCGACTTCCAGTGGGTCGAGAAAGTCGCGTGGATGGAAGACTTCGGCATTTCCTACCACATGGGCGTCGACGGCATTTCCGTGCTGTTCGTGATGCTGACGACGCTGCTGACGCCGATCTGCGTGTTGGCGAGCTGGACTTCGATCAAAGACCGGGTGAAGGAGTACATGATCTGCTTCCTGATCCTGGAAACCTTCATGATCGGTATGTTCTGCGCGCTCGACCTGTTCCTGTTTTACATCTTCTTCGAAGCCGTGTTGATCCCGATGTTCATCATCATCGGCATCTGGGGCGGCGCGCGTCGGGTGTACGCGGCGTTCAAGCTGTTTCTCTATACGCTGCTCGGTTCTGTGCTGATGCTGGTCGCGATGCTGACCATGTACTACTACGCCGGCACCACCGACATGCTGGAGCTGATGGCGTACAATTTCCCGATCGAAGCCCAGAAGTGGATGTGGCTGGCGTTCTTCGCCTCGTTCGCGGTGAAGGTGCCGATGTGGCCGGTTCACACCTGGCTGCCCGACGCCCATGTCGAAGCGCCGACGGCTGGCTCGGTGATCCTGGCGGGTGTGCTGTTGAAGTTCGGCGGCTACGGCTTCCTGCGCTTCTCACTACCGATGATGCCGGAAGCGAGCCTCTACTTCACGCCGTTGATGTATACGCTTTCGATCATTGCGGTGATCTACACCTCGCTGGTGGCGCTGGCGCAGGAAGACATGAAGAAGCTGATCGCCTATTCGTCGATCGCGCACATGGGCTTCGTCACGGTCGGTACGTTCACCCTCACCACACAGGGGATCGAAGGCGCGATCTATCAGATGTTGTCGCACGGGGTCGTTTCGGCGGCGCTGTTCCTTGTCGTCGGCGTCGTTTACGACCGCATCCACACGCGCGAGATCGCGGCCTACGGCGGGCTCGTCAACCGAATGCCGGCCTATGCACTGACATTCATGGTTTTCGCCATGGCCTCGGTCGGGTTGCCGGGCACCGGCGGGTTCGTCGGCGAGGTGCTGGTGCTTGTGGGCGCATTCAAGGCCAACACGTGGGTTGCCGCGTTCACGGCGACGGGTGTCATCCTCGGCGCCGCCTATACGCTCTATCTTTACCGCCGCATCATCTTCGGCGAGCTGACAAAAGAAAATCTGATGAAAATCACGGACATGAACCGTCGCGAGATGGCCATTTTCGCGCCGCTGCTGTTTATCACCATCTGGATGGGCGTCTATCCGTCGTCCTTCCTCGACTTTATGCACGTGTCCGTCGAACACCTGATCGATCAGGTCAACACTTCGCTGGCTCAGAGCGGCATGCTCGAGCTGGCAGGCCGATAGGGGGAAGAGCCGATGCCCATGGCCGAAATGCCCAATATCGTCCCCGCGCTGCCGGAACTTTTCCTGGCCGGCGTGATCATGCTGCTTTTGATGTTCGGCGTGTTCCAGAAAGGCGGTCTTAACGACAACGATTCCGGTGTCTTCAGAATCGTCTCGATGCTATCCATCGTATCGTTGATCCTGGCCGTTTTCCTGCTCGTTCCCGTTGCCGGAGCGCGCGCCGTCACGTTCTCTGGGATGTTCGTCACCGATCAGTTTGCGGTGTTCTGCAAGGCTCTTGTGCTGATCGCGGCCGCGCTCGGGATCATCGTGTCGCAGGACTTCATGGAACGTCACAACGTGGCCCGCTTCGAATTCCCGATCCTGGTGGTTTTCGCGGCGCTCGGCATGCTGCTGATGATCTCGGCCAACGATCTGATCAGCCTTTATGTCGGCCTCGAGATGCAGTCCCTTTCGCTCTACGTCATGGCGTCCATCCAGCGCGACGACAATCGCGCGACGGAAGCGGGTCTCAAGTACTTCGTCCTCGGCGCCGTGGCGTCGGGATTGCTGCTTTATGGTTCGTCACTGGTCTACGGCTTTGCCGGTACGACGAATTTCGACGCGCTCGCGACGCTATTCAGCGGCGGTCACGAAGTCTCGACCGGCCTCGTCATCGGCATCGTGTTCATTCTCGCGGGCCTCTCCTTCAAAGTTTCCGCCGTGCCGTTCCACATGTGGACCCCCGACGTCTATGAAGGCGCACCGACGCCGGTCACCGCGTTCTTTGCCGTCGCACCGAAAATCGCCGCGCTGGCGCTGTTCCTGCGGGTGATGATCGGCCCGTTCGGCGATCTGCTGGTGCATTGGCAGCAGATCATCGTTGTGGTCTCCGTTCTCTCGATGGCACTCGGTGCACTCGCCGCCATCAACCAGCGCAACATCAAACGCCTGATGGCCTACAGTTCCATCGGTCACGTCGGGTATGCGCTCGTCGGTCTCGCCGCCGGGACCGAGCAGGGCGTGAAGGGCGTTCTGGTCTATCTCGCGATCTATCTGGTGATGAACGTCGGGACCTTCGCATGCATCCTTTGCATGCGTCGGGGCGGTCGCATGGTCGAAGGCATTGACGACCTCGCCGGGCTCGGCAAGACCAACCCGATGCTGGCGGCCACGCTGGTGGTGTTCATGTTCTCGCTTGCAGGTATTCCGCCGCTGGCCGGGTTCTTCGGCAAACTTTACGTGTTTGTCGCGGCTATTGAAGCGCAGCTTTATGCGCTCGCGATCATCGGCGTGATCGCCAGCGTCATTGGTGCGTTCTATTACCTGCGCATCATCAAGGTCATGTACTTCGATGAGGCGATCGACCACTTCGACACCCCGATTGGCCGCGAGATGCGCTTCGTGATCGGGGTCACCTCGGTCATCGTGGTTCTGTTCTTCGTCTATCCGACGCCAATCCTGTCCAGCGCCGCCGCAGCGGCGGCCGCGCTTTTCGCGGGATGACAGAGGAGCAATCGCTCCCTCGGCTACCGGCGGTCTACAACCTCATCTACTTTGAGACCGTCGGCAGCACCATGACGGAGGCGCGCAAGCTTGCCGAGCAAGGCGAGGATGCGGCCCCCGACGGCACCCTTATCTGGTCGCGCGAACAAACCGAGGGGCGGGGCCGGCGCGGCAATAATTGGATCAGTCCCAAGGGCAACTTCTATTCGTCCCTCATCGTCCGGCCGGATGTGCCGGCAGCGCGAGCCGCCGAACTCAGCTTCGTCACCGGTTGCGCCGTTTTCGATACCATCGGCGAAGTGTGCGATCCGGGCTACGAATGCCGCCTCAAATGGCCGAACGATATTCTTCTGAACGACGGCAAGGTCGGCGGACTTCTGCTGGAAACCAAAGCCGAAGCCGGAAAGTCCGTCGAATATGTGATCATCGGCCTTGGCGTTAATCTGAAATCGCACCCAAAAGATACCCCATATCCGGCGACCGACTTCGTCGATCAGGGGCAGGCGGTCCCGGACACGGTGTTCCTCGAAGCTTACGCGCGGCATTTCATGGAGTGGGCGTCCAAGTGGGTGGATGAAGGTTTCGCGCCGATCCGCGCCCAGTGGAAATGGCGCGCCGCCGGAATCGGAAAGGAAATCACGGTGCGCCTCAGCGACCAGACGCTTGAGGGCGTGTTCGAGGACATCGCCGAGGACGGCGCGCTGATGCTGAACCAGAACGGGAAAATCCGTCATATCTCCGCGGGTGACGTATATTTCACCCCAGCGAAGGAGGCCTGAGATGCTGCTCGCCATCGACAGCGGCAACACCAATACCGTGTTCGCGGTGTTCAACGACGCGGGCGACATCGTCGGCCAGTGGCGTGCCGCCGCCAAGACTGCCAAGACGGCCGATGAGCTAGCGGTTTGGCTGCGGCAATTGATGGCGTTGGAAAACCTCGGCCGTGACGACATCGACGCGGTCATCATCGCCACAGTGGTGCCTGAAAATCTGTTCGACCTCAGGACGCTAGCCAAGAAGTACTTCGACTGCACGGCGCTCGTCGTCGGCGACGAAGGTGTCGAACTTGGCGTCGAAGTGCACGTCGACCGGCCGGGCGAGGTCGGGGCCGATCGTCTGGTCAATACCGTATCCGCGCACGCGACTTATGGTGGGCCGTTGATTGTCGTCGACTTCGGTACGGCGACGACGTTCGACGTTGTGTCCGCGGACGGCGCTTACGAGGGCGGCGTTATCGCGCCCGGCGTTAATCTGTCGCTCGAAGCGTTGCAGCGCGCCGCCGCCAAGCTGCCGCGCATCGACATCGGCAAACCCGTCAAAGTCGTCGGTACCAATACCATCACCGCCATGCAGTCGGGGATCTATTACGGCTATGCGTCGATGATCGAGGGGGTCATTGCACGGATCCGCGAGGAACAGGCCGTTCCGGATATGCGCGTCATCGCCACCGGCGGGCTCGCCAAACTCTATTCTTCGGCGTGTCCGTCGATCAGCGAAACCGACAACGATCTGACGCTGCGCGGCCTTTTCACCATCAACAAGCTGAACCGCGGATGAGCGACGAACTGCTTTTCCTGCCGCTGGGCGGCGCCGGTGAAATCGGGATGAACCTGAACCTTTACGGTCTCGGCGATCCCAAGGACCCGACGTGGCTGATGATAGATCTCGGGGTGACGTTCGGGGACGGCAGCCCGCCGGGTGTCGATCTGATCACGCCCGATCCGTCGTTTATCGAGAAACGCCGCGACAGGCTCGCAGGTCTTGTCCTGACGCATGCGCACGAAGATCACCTGGGCGCAGTGCCGTACCTTTGGGATCGGATCCGCTGCCCGATCTACGCGACGCCGTTCACGATGGAGATCTTGAAGCGCAAATTATCCGAGACGGATTTCGAGGACGAGGTCGAATTGCACGAAATTCCCCTCGATGGGGCGTTCAAGGTCGGACCGTTCGATCTCGACCTGATCACACTGACCCATTCGATCCCGGAACCCAATGGCATCGCCATCAAGACGCCCTTGGGGACGATCCTGCATACCGGTGACTGGAAATTCGACCCCGACCCGGTGATCGGTGAAGTCTCCGATGAAGCCGCGCTCAACCGGCTTGGCGACAAAGGCGTGCTTGCCATCGTCTGCGACAGCACCAACGTTTTCTCACCGGGGCACTCAGGCTCCGAGGCCGATCTCGCCAAGGCGCTCACGGAGATCATCGGCGAATGCGAGGGCAAGGTTGCCGTCGCGTGCTTCGCCACCAACGTCGCGCGTTTGCACACTGTCGCCAAGGCGGCGGAAGCCTGCGGACGCGACGTGATCCTTGCCGGGCGATCGCTTCAACGGACCACGACGGCGGCCCGGAACTGCGGATACCTGGACGACGTCGCACCGTTTCTGGACGAGGAAGCGTCCGGCTTTATCCCGGACGACAGGCAACTGATCATCTGCACCGGCTCGCAGGGCGAACCGCGCGCGGCGCTGGCCCGGATCGCAACCGACGGTCATCCGCGTATCACGATGGGGAAGGGCGATACGGTCATTTTCTCCAGCCGCGTTATTCCGGGTAACGAAGTCGGCATCGGTACGATGAAGAATAACCTCGCAAGGCTTGGCGTGAAGATCGTCGAGGATTCCGACGCGCACATTCACGTGTCAGGTCACCCCAACCGCGAAGAACTGATCGAAATGTACCAGCACGTGCGCCCGGAAATCTCTATCCCCGTACATGGCGAGCGGCGGCATCTCGAAAAGCATGCCGAACTCGCGCGCGAATGCCAGGTGACGCACGCTATCGTCAACGAGAACGGCGGATTGATCCGGCTTGCGCCTGGCACGCCGGAAATCATCGACCACGTCCCGTCCGGCCGGCTCGCCTACGACGGCAACCGTATGATCCCGATGCAGGGCGAAGCGATGCGGAGCAGGGTCCAGTCGCTCTGGAACGGAACCGCCGTGGTTACCATCTGCATCGACAAGGACGGCAAACCGGTGGGTGACATGATCGTGACGACGACCGGCCTGCTCGAACCCGACGAGGAAGACGACATTCTCGATCAGGTGGCCGACGATGTGTACGATGCGGTTGAACGGCTGTCGAAGCGGGTTCTGAAGGACGACGAGGAAGTATCCGAAACGGTGAGGCTGGCGGCACGCCGCGCGTTCCGGCGATTGCTTGACAAGAAGCCGATCACCGATGTTCATCTGATCAGAATATAGCGCTTGAGAGAGGTAAACCGATGATAGGAAGACTGAATCACGTCGCCATCGCCGTGCCGGACCTGGAACAGGCCGCCGCCACGTATCGCGGCGCGCTCGGCGCCAAGGTGTCGGACCCGGTCGATGAGCCGGATCACGGCGTGACCGTCATCTTCGTCGAACTCCCGAACACCAAGATCGAGCTGCTGCACCCGCTGGGGGATAAATCGCCGATTCAGGCGTTCCTCGACAAGAACCCGTCCGGCGGCATGCACCACGTTTGTTACGAGGTCGACGACATCATGGCCGCTCGAGACCGCATGAAGGCGGAAGGAGCGCGTGTTCTCGGCGATGGCGAACCCAAGATCGGCGCGCACGGCAAACCGGTCCTGTTTCTCCATCCCAAGGATTTCTGCGGCACGCTCGTCGAGCTGGAACAGGCCTGACATGGACGGTTGGGTAACAGGTATTGCCGTTTACGTCGTCATCTGGTGGCTCGTGCTGTTCGTCACGCTGCCGTTCGGTGTGCGCCGTCCGGAAGATCACGAACTCGAACCCGGTCAGGAGCGCGGCGCCCCCGTCAAGCCGATGATGTGGCGCAAAATCGCGGCATGTACCCTGATCAGCGCTGTGCTCTGGGTAATCTTTTATTTTATCGGAGAGTCCGGCCTGATTTCGTTCCGGCCTGAATAAAACGCCATGCCGCTTACCAAGATCATAGATATCAACCGACGGCGCGTCGGGCTCGATACGGCGGACGAAGACGCCGACTTGCATTTCTGCCAAGAGACGGGCGCGCTGGAACGGCTCTGCATCTACGGCCGCATGCGTCCCGGTGGCCCGGACGCCCACCGTTTATCACCTTACGGCGGCGAATGGGCGGAGGGAACCTTTCCCGGAGAACTTCAGGGAGAAATGTGCACGCTCGACGATTGCCCGGGGCTGGCCTGGTCGCCGACGCAGACATGGAATGCGGGGTTCGTGCTGACGTCGAATCTCCTCAGGGATGCCTGGGCGGAACTGGACGCGAAGGAGGGGGATAATTACGCCCGCCTTTTGACCCCGGTTCGCGTCAACGGCAAGGACATCGTCGCCAACATCTACACATCCCGTAGCGCAAGCCTGCAGGCGCTTGCTGCACTGGGCGCAGCCGGCTAACCCGCGCCGGTCTGCAGCATAGATTTTCCGGATCGATCCGGGATGCACAAAACAAAAGCAAGGCCTTAAGGCCTTGCGATTTTTTGTTTCGGTTTCCCCCCGCACTCGGGCCGATGACGGGTCTAACCCCGTTCCCGATAGCGTCAGTTCTTATAGTCTCTCTGGACGCACGTGTCACCAGAAAACGACACAAAATTACGAAAAATCACGCAAAAATATTACGATCTTAAATAACTGCAAACTTTACGATGAATGCGACGGCAATCGCATATACCGCAACGGGAACTTCCTTACCGCGTCCAGCCAGCAGTTTAATCGCAGCATAACTGATGAACCCAAGCCCAATGCCGGTCGCGATCGAGAACGTCAACGGCATGCTGATCGCAGTGATGACGGCGGGTACGACCTCGGTCACATCGTCCCAGTCGAGTTCGACCAGGCCGTGGGTCATGATGCATGCAACGAACAACAGCGCCGGCGCGGTCGCATAAGCGGGGATTGTCCCTGCCAACGGCGACAGGAACAGCGCGAGCAAAAACAGCACGGCGACCGTTACGGCAGTCAGCCCGGTGCGCCCACCCGCATTGATACCGGCGGCGCTCTCGATATAGCTGGTGGTGGTCGAAGTCCCGAGGGCGGCACCCGCGATGGTCGCGGTGGAATCCGCCAGCAGGGCCCGCTTGAGCCGGGGAAGCTTACCGTCGGCGTCGAGCAGCTTGCCGCGATGCGCCAACCCGACAAGGGTACCGGCCGTGTCGAATAGATCGACGAACAGAAACGCGAAGACGATGGACACCAAACCGACGTTGAGCGCGCCTGCGATATCCATCTGCATGAATGTAGGGGCAAGCGACGGCGGCATCGAGAAAACACCCCCGGCGGGCGACACGTCGAGCGCAATCCCGACGACTGTGACCAGCAGAATGGCGATGATGATGGCACCCGGGACCTTGCGCGCGAAAAGCGCTGCGATCAGAACAAAACCGGCCGCGGATAACAACGTCTGAGGCGAACCGACATCCCCAAGCGTCACCAGCGTCGCAGGGTGGTCGACGACCCAGCCCGCGTTCTTCAACGCGATGATCGCCAGGAACAAGCCGATCCCGGCGGAAATCGCGCGCTTCATGCCGCCCGGAATGGCGTTGATGATCCATTCCCGGACCGGCAACAGGCTGAGGATCAGGAAGATTACACCCGATATAAATACCGCACCCAGACCGACCTGCCACGTGTAGCCCATGCCGAGCACGACACCGAACGCAAAGTAGGCATTGAGGCCCATGCCCGGCGCCAACGCCACAGGGTAATTCGCCAAAAGCCCCATGATCAGGGTGCCGATGGCCGCCGCCAGACATGTCGCGACGAACACCGCACCCCGGTCCATCCCGGTTTCGGCAAGTATCGAGGGGTTCACGAAAATGATGTAGGCGAGCGTCAGAAACGTCGTCACACCGGCGATAATCTCGGTGCGAACGGTCGTGCCGTGCTCCGACAGTTTGAAATACGAATTCAGCATCTTGTCCCCCTCAAAGCAGCGCCAAGATCATCCCTCAGGATTAAAACACTGACAAGCGTTGGCGTTCCGGCGGAAGGGGGATACGGTTTGTCCTCGATTGAGGAGGTTCTTGATTGAGCATAACGCCGCCGCCCCGGGGTTTTCCCGTATCCGAGTTCGAAACCCGCACCGCCAAAGCACAGGCGCGGATGGCGGACGCGGGATTGAGCGCGCTGCTGGTGCTGACCGAGCCCGAAGTCCGGTATTTCACCGGCTTCCTGACCCCGTTCTGGCAAAGTCCGACCCGGCCCTGGTTCGTCGTCATCCCGGCCACGGGCAAACCCGTTGCGGTCATTCCCACGATCGGCGCCGAATGCATGGCGCGCACATGGGTCGATGATATCCGCACATGGCCGGCACCTGTCCCCGAAGACGAAGGGGTGAGCTTGCTGGCGGAAACGCTCAAGGAACTCACGGGGGGCCGGGGGAATATCGGTCTGCCGATGGGGCCTGAGACGTCACTAAGGATGTCCCTCAACGATTTCGAGCGGTTGAAAGATGTCATCACGCCCCTGCAATTTCGGGACGCATCGCCCATTATTCGCGCGCTCAGGATGGTCAAATCCGAATTGGAAATCGACAAGACCCGGCATATCTGCCAGCTGCTTTCGGGCGTCTTCGAGGATCTCCCGCACCACCTGTCCCTCGGTATGACCGAGATCGACATATTCCGCACCTTCAAGACCCGCACGCTGGCAGCCGGCGCCGACGATATCGCTTTTCTGGTGGGCGGTCTGGGCGAGGGCGGTCCCGCCGATATCATCTCGCCGCCGTCGGATCGTAATAGCGCAACAGGTGACGTTCTTATACTCGACACGGGCGCTGTGTTCGACGGCTACTACTGCGATTTCGACCGCAACTACGCGTTCGGAGATACGACCGACGCCGCCAAACAGGCATATCAGGTCGTTTATGAGGCGACCGAAGCCGGCCTGGCCGCGGCGCGCCCGGGCGCAACCTGCACCGATCTGTTTCACGCTATGCAACGCGTGATGGACGCGGGCGGCGCGATGGGTAACGATGTCGGCAGGTTGGGGCATGGGCTGGGCATGCAGTTGACCGAATGGCCGTCGAACACGGCGACGGACATGACGGTGCTTGAGCCCGGCATGATCATGACCCTGGAGCCCGGCATGACATTCGCGGAAGGAAAAGTCATGGTGCATGAAGAAAATATCGTCATCCGCGACGGCGCGCCGGAGCTCCTGAGCCGCCGCGCACCCGCCGAATTGCCGGTGATCGGGTAGCCCACCGTGCCGCTGACGTTCGATCTTCAGATCGACAGGGGCCCCGCGGTCGGGCTGATCCTGTTGCAGACCGACGAACTCATCGAACTCGAACTCGGCAAATTGTTTATGCAGGCGGGGGTCCGCATTTATCAGAATCGCATCCCCTGTATGCCCGAGGTGCGACCGGAGACACTGCTCATGATGGCTGAAACCATGACCGAGCGGGCCGCAATGCTGCCTCGTGAAGCGGGCATCAGAAGCATCGCCTATGGGTGTACGTCCGGCGCAACCGTTCTGGGCGAGGGCAAGGTGGCCGAACTCATTCGTGCCGCACACCCCGACGTCGAGGTCACCAACCCTTTGAGCGCGCTCAAAGCGGCCTGCCGGGCGCTTGGGGTTCGCAAGCTCGGTATCGTCAGCCCTTATGTCGTCGAGGTGTCGGAAGCCCTGAATGCCGCGATTACGGCGGCAGGCATCGATATCTCCGAATACGGGTCGTTCGAACAGGCCGAGGACCAGACTGTCGCACGCATTTCGCCCAAATCGGTTTTGAACGCGATTATCGAGATCGGCAGCGGCGATTGCGATGCCGTCTTTGCCTCTTGCACGGCGCTTCGCGCATTGGAAAACATTCCGGAAGCCGAGCAGCGCCTGAACAAGCCTGTGCTCTGCAGCAATCAGGTGCTGGCCTGGCATATGCTCCGATTGGCCGGGATCAACGCGCCGGTGGCCGATGGCGGACGGCTTTTCGACTATGGCCTCGGCGGTTGAAGGCCCGGACGCCATCCAGTACAAGAAGCGACCCGATTTCCAGGCCCCTTTCCGGGAGATAACGCCAACCAATGTTTTCTGCATTTGAATGGATGATGGCGATGCGCTACCTGCGCGCCCGACGCCAGGAAGGTTTCATCTCCGTGATCGCGTGGTTTTCGCTTGTCGGTATCGCACTCGGTGTCGCGACCCTGATCATCGTCATGTCGGTGATGAACGGTTTCCGGCAGGAACTTCTGGAACGCATCCTCGGGATCAACGGTCATCTCAGCGTCTACGGGCCGGTCACCGGCCAAATGACCGATTACGAACCGATGCTCGGCAAGATCCAAACCGTCGACGGAGTGGTATCGGTCAACGCCCTGATCGAAGGACAGGTCATGGCATCGGCCAAGGGTGTGGCGAAAGGTGCCATCGTCCGTGGTATTCGGGGTCAGGACATCGCGAAACGCGATATCGTCGCCGAGAATATCCAGCAAGGCTCGCTCGAGAATTTCAAAGGTGACGACGTCGTCATCATCGGCCAGCGCCTGGCGCACAGTATGGGGGTGACGGTCGGCGACGATATCACGCTGATATCGCCCAAAGGCAACGTCACCGCATTCGGCACCGTACCGCGCATGCGCGCCTTCAAGATCGTCGGCACCTTCGAAATCGGTATGTACGAATATGATTCAGGTTTCGTGTTCATGCCGCTGGAAGCGGCGCAGATCTACTTCAAGATGCCGGAGGCTGTTTCGAACCTCGAAGTGTTCGTGAACAACCCGGATAACGCGCAGGATGTCGGCTTCGCCATCACCCGCGCCCTCAAAGGGCAGGCGACGGTGCATGACTGGCAACGCGCGAACTCCAGCTTCTTCAACGCCATTCAGGTGGAACGGAACGTGATGTTCCTGATCCTGACGCTGATCATCCTGGTGGCCGCGTTCAACATCATTTCGTCACTGATCATGCTGGTGAAGGACAAGGGCCGGGATATCGCCATACTCAGGACCATGGGCGCGACACGTGGGATGATCTTGAGGATATTCCTGATCGCGGGCGCCAGTGTCGGCGTGATCGGCACGACGCTCGGCTTCGGGCTCGGGCTCGCCTTTGCCAGCAATATCGAGACCATCCGCCGCTGGATCGAAGGCCTGACCGGCAATGACCTGTTCGCTGCAGAGATCTATTTCCTTTCGCAACTTCCCGCAGTGGTCGATCCGACGGAAGTTGCCGCCGTGGTGCTGATGGGGCTCGGCCTTTCGTTCCTCGCAACGATCTATCCAAGTTGGCGCGCGGCACGCATCGATCCGGCAGAGGCACTTCGCTATGAGTGACGCGCCGGTTCTGGAACTCGAAGGAATCACCCGTACCTTCAAGCAGGGCAAACGCGAGTTGGAGGTGCTGAAGGGCGCCGAACTCCGTGTCGGCTCGGGCGAAGTGGTCGCGCTGGTCGGGCCGTCGGGTGCCGGTAAGTCCACGCTTCTTCAGATCGCCGGTCTTCTGGAGCAGCCGACCTCCGGCGATATCCGCATCGACGGTCAATCGTGCGTTGGCCTGGGCGACGACGACCGCACCAAGATCCGCCGCTACAACATTGGCTTCGTCTATCAGTATCACCATCTCCTGCCTGAGTTTTCTGCGCTGGAGAACATCACCATCCCGCAGATCATCGCCGGGATTGATAAATCGACGGCGCGCAGCCGAGCCCGCGAGTTGCTGGACTGGATGGGCCTTGTCGAACGGGCCAATCACCGGCCGGGCCAGCTTTCGGGCGGCGAGCAGCAGCGCGTCGCCATCGCCCGCGCACTGGCCGCGTCGCCGCGCGTGCTTCTGGCTGACGAGCCCACGGGTAACCTCGACCCCGACACCGCCGACGACGTGTTCGGCGTGCTGATGCACCTGGCAAGGGGAGCAGGGCTGGCGGCGCTGGTCGCGACCCACAACCCGGACCTCGCCCGGCGCATGGACCGGATCGTGCGGGTCGAAAACGGGATCCTCGTCCGCGGGTGAGCGGCGATAACGTCGTAGGACTGCGGCCGTACAGTCGCCGTGCTGCCCCAAGTCGGGCGCAACCGCGCCTAAGTTGTTGTCACAGTGACTTTCAGCTACTCTAACGGCTACCGATCGTTCCCATTCTTCTTTGTCGTCTGGATTGCAGGATGCCGTCTCGTCCGTGCCGAAACCGGACGTTGTGTTCGTGACAGATCAAAAGTTTCTCAACACTCAGGGGGAAATCACATGCTCAAGGTTCATAATCTTGCCGATAAAATCTGTGCGCATCGCGACAACGGCGGCCACGCAACCGAAGTCCCGGCAGGGGCCCGGCTACTGTTCTGCAACGGCCAAGTCGGTGCGCGCCCGGACGCCAGTGTGCCCGAGAATACCGGCGAACAGATCGAGGTGATCTTCGATCGGATCGAGGTCATCCTCGAAGCCGCAAACATGGGGTTTCAGGACATTGCCAAGTTCACGGTCTACGTGACCGATAAGGCCATATTCGAAGAGTTTTACCGGCTGCGCGGCCGCTACATGGGCGACCATAATCCGCCCGTCGTCCTTCTGGTGGTCGGTCCGTTCCCGCGCCCCGGCGTTGAGGTCGAAATCGAGGTCGTCGCCGCCAAGGTGGACTAGCTCAAATTCAAGCCGGTTACTGTGTCAGAAAATGCCATTTTCTTGTGGATAAAGCTGTTTATGGGCGCAACATCTGGTGACTTTGCTGCCGGGATGTGGAATCCTTCCTGCCATGTCTCACGCCGATTTCGTTCATCTCAGGACCCACAGCGCCTATTCGCTCTGCGAAGGGGCGATCCCGGCCAAGGATCTGGTCAAACTCGCCGCCGAGCACGAGATGCCGGCGCTCGGCCTGACCGATACCGACAACCTGTTTGGCGCGCTCGAATTTTCGGGCGCGGCGCTGGATGCGGGCGTCCAGCCGATCATCGGCTGTCAGCTTTCGATCAAGCTTGCCGAAGACGCGCAGCCGGGATCGAAGCATGAATTCGAAGAGGGTGCCGTCGTCCTGCTGGCGCAGACGGACCAGGGTTACCGCAATTTGCTGACGCTCCTCAAGGTCGCCTACATGGACAGCGAGGATGCGCACCGCCCAGGTGTCGCCGCCGATGCGCTGCTGGCGCACGCGGAAGGCCTGATCCTTTTGACGGGTGGAGCCGACGGCGCGCTCGGGCGGCTGATCCGCATGGGAAAACCGTCGGATGCCAACGCCTTCCTGGATCTTCTGCAACAAGCCTTCGCAGGGCGCATCTATATCGAAATACAGCGTCACGGGCTCCCCGAAGAGAAATTAACTGAACCTCAGTTTATTGACTGGGCATATGCCCGCGATATCCCGCTGGTCGCCACCAATGAGCCGTTCTTCAAGGATGAGAGCTTCCACCGCGCCCACGATGCGCTGATGTGCATCAAGCAGGGCGCCGTGCTGTCGGTCGATGACCGCCAGCGGGTGACGTCCGATCACTACTTCAAGTCCGCGGCCGAGATGCGCGCACTGTTCGCCGATCTTCCCGAAGCGGTCGACAATACCCTCGTCATCGCCAAGCGCTGCGCCGTCACGGTCGAGAAAATTGCGCCGATCCTGCCACCCTATGACTGTGGGCCGGGATTGACCGAAGCGGACGAACTGAAGCGCCAGGCGCACGAAGGCCTGACCGAAAGATTGGCCCAACACGTCTTCACCGACGACATGGACCAGGCCGCCCGCGCCGAAGCTGAAAAACCCTACCGCGAACGGCTGGATTACGAACTCGACGTCATCAACCAGATGGGTTTCCCGGGCTACTTCCTGATCGTTGCGGACTTCATCAAGTGGGCCAAGGATCACGACATTCCCGTGGGTCCGGGCCGTGGCTCCGGTGCGGGTTCGGTGGTCGCGTGGTCGCTGACGATCACGGACCTCGATCCGCTGCGCTGGGGACTGCTGTTCGAACGCTTCCTGAACCCGGAACGCGTGTCGATGCCGGACTTCGATATCGACTTCTGCCAGGAACGCCGCGACGAAGTGATCCGCTACGTCCAGAAGAAGTATGGCCGCGACCACGTCGCGCAAATCATCACGTTCGGTAAGCTGCAGGCCCGCGCCGTGCTGCGGCACGTCGGCCGGGTCCTCGAGATGCCGTACGGTTTCGTCGATAAGATCTGCAAGATGGTGCCGAACAACCCGGCCAACCCTGTGACACTGGATGAGGCGATCAAGGGCGAAGAGCAACTCCGCAGCCTGATCTCGAGCGAGCCCGACGTCCGCGAACTGGTGGAAATCGCGCGCAAGCTGGAAGGGCTTTACCATCATGCATCGACCCATGCGGCGGGCGTCGTTATCGGCGACCGGCCGCTCGAAGAGCTGATCCCGCTCTACCGTGACCCACGCTCCGACATGCCGGTCACCGGCTTCAATATGAAGTTCGTAGAATCCGCGGGGCTGGTGAAGTTCGACTTTTTGGGCCTGAAGACCTTGTCGGTGCTGACCAAGGCCGAGAACTTCGTCAACGACAAGCGGGGCGAGGGGGATGAGAAGCTCGATCTCGTCACGATCCCGCTCGACGACAAGAAGACCTACGAGATGATCAGCCGCGGCGACACGACCGGCGTGTTCCAGTTGGAAAGTGCAGGGATGCGCGACGTGCTGCGCGGCCTGAAACCCGACACCTTCGAAGACATCATCGCCGTCGTCGCGCTCTATCGTCCGGGTCCGATGGACAACATCCCCAGCTATGTCCGCCGCAAGCACGGTGAGGAAGAGCCCGACTACCTGCACCCGACGCTGGAACCGGTTCTGAAGGAAACCTTCGGCATCCCGATCTATCAGGAACAGGTGATGCAGATCGCACAGGTGCTGTCGGGCTATTCGCTCGGCAACGCTGACCTGCTCCGGCGCGCCATGGGTAAGAAGATCCAGGCGGAGATGGACGCGCAGCGGAAATTGTTCGTCGACGGCGCGGTCGCCAAGAACGTCAAAGAGAGCCAGGCCAACGACATCTTCAACATCGTCGACAAGTTCGCAGGCTACGGCTTCAACAAGTCGCACGCCGCCGCCTATGCGCTGGTCGCCTATCAGACCGCCTATATGAAGGCCAATTATCCGGTCGAGTTCATGGCGGCTTCAATGGCGTTCGACATGGGCAACACCGACAAGCTGAACGTGTTCCGCCAGGAACTGGATCGCTTGCAGATTCCGCTGCTGCAGCCGGATATCAACAAGTCTGAAGCATCCTTCACGGTCGAAACCGTCACGACCCCGGACGGCGAGACGGACGGCGTGCGCTACGCCTTGGCTGCGGTCAAGAACGTCGGCGCGGCGGCGATGGCGTCGCTGGTCGACGAGCGCAAGCAGAACGGCCCGTTCGAGAATCTCAGCGATTTCGCCAACCGCATCGATCCGCACCTGATCAACAAGCGCCAGCTCGAAAACCTGGTCCGGGCAGGCGCGTTCGACCGGCTCGACAACAATCGCCGCCGCGTCCACCGCGGCATCGAGAACATCGTCGCCGTTGCCGGCATGGCGGCGAACGAGCGCAACTCCAATCAAATGGGTCTGTTCGGCGGCGAAGACGCGAAACCGGAAGAAGTCCGCCTGCCGGACATCGACGACTGGCAATCGATGGACAGACTGAAGGAAGAGTTCGACGCCGTCGGGTTCTATCTGTCGGCGCACCCGCTCGACGCCTATGAGCGCGTCCTTGTGCGAAAACGCGTGCGCTCATCGGCGGAAGTCATTGCGGCACGCGAAACGGGCGCCGTGAAATTGGCAGGCACGTTCGTTTCGAAAAAAGAAATGACGTCGAAAACCGGCAAACGCTTCGCGTTCGTGTCGTTCTCCGATGCGTCGGGGGTATTCGAGGCGACGGCGTTTTCGGAGGTGCTCGCGCAGTATGCGGAACTTCTGACTGCGGGGAATTCGATGATTATCGACTGTGCCCTGTCGTTCGACGGCGATCAGCCGCGCATGACGATCCAGCGGCTGGAAAGCATCGACGCGGCCGCCAAGGAAGCGGCCAACGCGGCGAAGGAAATGCACCTGATCGTCGACAGTCTCGAGCCACTCCCAGCGCTCAAGGAAGTGCTTGGCCGCGATCGGGAAGCCAACGGCAACGGGAACGGTCGCCGCAAGAAGGGCAAGGTCCTGATGACGGCGAAGATCCGCGACAGGGGCGAGGAAGTGCTGATCAACCTTGGCGACGACTACGCGCTGTCGCATGAACTCTCACTCGCCGTCCGCTCTTTGCCGGGCGTCCTCGACGTCCGGGAGCTTTGACCCTTCACGTCATTCCGGCGAATGCCGGAATCCATGGAATCGCGAATCTGGACCCCGGCCTGCGCCGGGGTGATCAGGTCTCGAATTAACGCCCCAGCGCCTTCGCTGTCAGGTCCGACAATGCCAGCTTCTGATTGCCCTCATTGTCGAAGTTCTTCGGGTCCAACCAGGTCTGGAAGGCGTCCTTCAATGCCGGCCATTCGCTATCCAGGATCGAAAACCACGCGGTGTCGCGGTTGCGGCCCTTATAGATCGTGCACTGGCGGAACACGCCCTCGAACGTGAAGCCGAGACGCGCCGCGGCGGCGCGCGATTTGGCGTTGGCGTTATCGCACTTCCACTCGTATCTGCGGTAACCGAGTTCATCGAACACCCGCGCCATCATCAGATACATCGCTTCGGTCGCCGCAACGGTGCGTTGGAGGAGAGGCGAATAGTTGATATGCCCAACCTCGATGGAACCTACGGTCGGCTCGATGCGCAGGTAACTCGCAACCCCGACCGCTTTCTCGCTCTCAAGGTCTATGATTGCGTGAAACAGGGGATCGTCGCCCATGGCGTCCTTTTCGACCCATTGGCGGTAAGCGTCTTCGGTTTCGAACGGGCCATAGCCCATGTAGGTCCAGATCCGGCCCTCCGTATCCGTCATATTCGCCGCATGCAGGTCTGACGCATGTTTAGCGGCGTCCAGCGGCTCCAGACGGCAGGAACGGCCCTGCATCGGCGTCCGCGGCGGCAGATTACAAGGTTTCCAGTCGGGCAGGGGAAAGCCGATCGGCTGGCCCAGGTCATTGGTATAGGTCATCGAAGTCTCCACGTCTGAATTGGATGGAAACTGCCGCTAAATTCGGGATACCGAAAGGGCCATTTGGCGGATTTACGGCAAATCATTGGCCCGTGGTCACAATTCGTAACCAACGGGACAGTTCACCGCCGACCAGCTTCCCGCTATTATATCACTGGAAGGGGAGTTAAATGGGCCCTGAAACCGCGGATATCCTGAAGTTCCTAGCGTTCGGCATGGTCTGGCTTTTCCCGGTGGCGCTGGTAATTACCGTACTCGGTCTCGCGAACGCCGACGCCAAATCGCGGCGCGAGGACCCGGGCCCGAACGTCATCGCCTTTCCGACCCCGAAGCCGCCGGAACCGGAATTGAAGCCAAACTGGCGGTCTCGCTTAAAGCGGCTTGCATTCCCGCTCCGCAACAGGTAAACCACGCGCGATTTCACACGCAGGTTTTGCGGCCGTTCATGCAAATTCATGAACAATGTCGTTCCGGTGCCGGATTTCCGGCCACACCTGCGGAGGCTTAACCGGAGAAGGAAAAAGGCTTATGGCGCTTCCCGATTTCACGATGCGTCAGCTTCTGGAAGCTGGCGTTCACTTTGGTCACAATACCCGCCGTTGGAACCCCAAGATGGCTCCGTACATCTTCGGCGACCGTAACGGTATCCACATCATCGATCTGCAGCAGACCGTTCCGTTGCTTCACCAGGCAATGGTCGCCGTTCGCGACGTCACCAAACGTGGCGGCCGCGTGCTGTTCGTCGGCACCAAGCGCCAGGCGCAGAAGCGTGTCGCCGAAGCGGCGAAGCGCTGCGGGCAGTACTATGTCAACCACCGCTGGCTCGGTGGCATGCTGACCAACTGGCGGACGATCTCGAATTCGATCAAACGCCTCAAGGACCTGGAAGAAATGCTCGGCAACGAAGCCGAAATCCAGGGTCTCACCAAGAAGGAACAGCTGATGCTGACGCGCGAGCAGGAAAAGCTCGAGCGCGCACTCGGCGGCATCAAGGACATGGGCGGTCTGCCGGACATCCTGGTCATCATCGACACGACCAAGGAAGACATCGCCATTAATGAAGCCAACAAGCTTGGCATCCCGGTCGTCGGCATCATCGATTCCAACGCCGATCCGGATGGCATCACGCACCCGGTCCCGGGCAACGACGACGCGATCCGCGCCATCGGCCTCTACTGCGACCTGATGGTCGGCTCGGTGCTTGACGGCATCCAGGAGGAAATCGGCGTTTCGGGTGGTGACATCGGCGAAAGCGAAGCACCGGCGGAAGAACTGCCGGCCGCGCCGGCCGAAGCCGCCGTGGTCGCCGAAGCTTCCCCGGAAGCGCCCGCGGAAGCTGCTCCCGAGGCCACCGCCGAAGCGCCGGCCGAAGAAGACGCCAAGGCCTGACGAACGTAGTCGGTATGGGGGCCGCTCAGCGGTCCCCGTTACCTTTTGACACGCTAATTAATTCGGACTGACAAGGAAGAACGATGGCTGAGATCACTGCAGCATTGGTTAAGGAACTGCGCGAGAAGAGCGGCGCAGGCATGATGGATTGCAAAAAGGCGCTGTCCGAAAACGACGGCGACCTTGAAGCCGCGGTCGACTGGCTGCGCACCAAGGGCCTCGCGGCCGCCGCCAAGAAGGCCGGCCGTGTCGCCGCCGAAGGTCTGGTCGCTGTGCATATCGACGGCACCAAGGGCGCGGTCTGCGAAGTCAACGCCGAAACCGACTTCGTCGCGCGCAACGATGCGTTCCAGTCGCTGGTCGGCAACGTCGCCAAGCTGGCCGTCGAAGCCGGTAACGACGTCGATGCGTTGAACGCCATGGACTATCCGGGTACCGGCCGCACGGTCGCCGAGGAAGTCACGCACAATGTCGCCACCATCGGCGAAAACATGAGCATCCGCCGTATTGCTTCGCTCTCCGTCGAGAAGGGCGTGCTGGCCAGCTACGTGCACAACCAACTCGTCCCGGGCCTCGGCAAGATCGCGGTTCTCGTCGCGCTTGAAAGCGATGCCGGTACCGACGGTCTCGAAGAGGTCGGCAAACAACTCGCCATGCACATCGCCGCGGCGCGTCCGCAGTCGGTGGGCCGCGACGACCTGGACCAGGAAGCGGTCGAACGCGAGCGTCAGGTGCTGATCGACCAGGCCCGCGAATCGGGCCGTCCTGACAACATCATCGAGAAGATGGTCGAAGGCCGCCTGCGCAAATTCTACGAGGAAGTCTGCCTGCTTGAGCAGACCTTCGTGATCGACGGCGAAACCAAGGTCGAAAAGGTGGTCGAAAACGCCGGCAAAGCCGCCGGTGGCACCGTGAAAGTCACGGGATTCAAGCTTTTCGTGCTGGGTGAGGGCATCGAAAAGAAAGAAGAAGACTTCGCCGCCGAAGTCGCAGCTGTCGCTGGCGGCAACTGATATCGGGTCCGGCGCGTTATCCACCGGGTAACGCGCCGATTTCCGGTCGTGACGGCCGGGAACCCTGATATACTGGAAACAGGCCGTGATTCGGCCTTTTCTTTTACACGTCCCTGACGTGTTCGGTTATGATTTGGACAGGGAGAGGGAATGAGTACACCCAAACAATTCAAGCGTGTACTGCTTAAACTGTCCGGCGAGGCCTTGATGGGGGATCAGGGCTTCGGCCTCGATTCCGACACCGTCGACCGTATTGCCGAAGAAGTAAAATCCGTCCATGAAAACGGCGTCGAGGTCTGCCTCGTCATTGGTGCCGGCAATATCTTCCGCGGCGTCTCACTGGCAGCCGCCAATATCGAACGCACCACCGGCGACTACATGGGCATGTTGGCGACCGTCCTGAACGCGCTTGCCATGCAGAGCATGCTGGAAAGTAAGGGCGTCTCGACCCGCGTATTGTCTGCGATCCCGATGTCTGCCGTATGCGAGCCCTATATTCGCCGACGCGCGGTACGTCACATGGAAAAGGGCCGCGTCGTGATCTTTGCCGCCGGCACCGGCAACCCGTTCTTCACGACCGACACCGCGGCGGCGCTGCGGGCCGTCGAGATGAACTGCGATGCGCTTTTGAAGGGGACCCAGGTTGACGGCGTCTATTCAGCCGACCCGAAAAAGGACAAGAATGCGGAGCGTTACGAGCACCTTAGCTACCAAGAGGTCCTGACCCGGAATCTGAAGGTGATGGACACCTCGGCGATCGCGCTCGCTCGCGAAAACGCGGTTCCCATTTTGGTCTTTTCCATTCACAATCCGGGCGCATTTGCCGACGTCGTCGCCGGGAAGGGTACGTTTACGACTATTTCTGACAATCAAGACTGAGGGAGGCGTTGATGAGCGACATCAACGGCACACGTAAAGACATCGATCACCGCATGGCTCGGGCCGTTGAGGTCCTGCTTGAGGAATTCGGCGGCCTTAGAACCGGCCGCGCGGCGGCCAGCCTTTTGGATCCGATTCAGGTTAATGCCTACGGGGCGACCATGCCGCTCAACCAGGTCGGCAGCGTCTCGGTTCCGGAAGCGCGCATGTTGTCGATCCAGGTTTGGGACAAGGCCAACGTGAAAGCCGTCGAAAAGGCGATCATCGATTCCGGTCTTGGCCTCAATCCCGCCGTGGATGGGACTTTGGTCCGGATCCCGATCCCACCGCTCAGCGAGGAACGCCGCCAGGAACTGGTCAAGGTGGCCGGAAAGTACGCCGAGGAAGCCAAAGTCGCGGTCCGCAACGTGCGGCGCAGTGCGCTTGACGACCTCAAAAAAGCCGAAAAGGACGGCGACATTCCGCAGGACGCGCTTCACGATTATTCCGAAGAAGTGCAGGAACTGACGGACAAACACATCGCCGACATCGACGAAGCGCTTGCCAACAAAGAGCAGGAGATCATGCAGGTCTGACCATGAGCATCGCACCGCTCACCACGACTGCCGATAGCACCGTACCGGTCCATGTCGCCATCATCATGGACGGCAACGGGCGCTGGGCGAACGCGCGCGGCAAGCCGCGGTCGATGGGCCACAAGGCCGGCGCCGAAGCGGTCCGCCGCACCTTAGAATCCGCTGCGGAATTGGGCGTTAAATATCTGACCTTATTCAGTTTTTCATCAGAAAACTGGAAACGCCCGGCCGCCGAAATTACGGACCTGATGGGATTGCTGCGGCTTTATCTTAAAAAGGAAGTCGATGCGCTCTGCGAAAAGGGCGCGCGGCTCAGGGTCATCGGCGATCGATCGCGCCTTGCCGAGGATATCGTCGACGCCATCGAAGACGCCGAACGGCGCACGGCGGAAAACACCCGTATTACGCTTGTCCTTGCGATCAGTTACGGCGCACGCGACGAGCTGACCCATGCGGCCCGCGTGCTTGCCGAGAAAGCGGTTAATGGCGAGATCGCGCCCGACCAGATCGACGAGGATACGTTTGAAGCCGCGCTTTACACCCACGACATTCCCGATCCGGATCTGCTCATCCGGACGAGCGGCGAGAAGCGCATCAGCAACTTCCTGCTGTGGCAACTCGCTTACGCCGAGTTCGTTTTCATCGACAAGCACTGGCCCGATTTCGATGCCGACGATCTGGCCCATGCGATCAAGGAGTACGGGCGACGTGAACGCCGCTTCGGCACCAGTCACATCTGATTCCCGCCTGTCCGGCACTACGTTGCGCACCGTTTCCGCGGTGGTGATGATGGTTCCCGCGCTTGCGGCGGTGTATTTCGGTCCGCCCTGGTTTACGGCCCTGGTGCTGGCCGGTGCCGCCGTCATGGGGTGGGAATGGTCGCGTATGTGCGGCGGCGATGCGAAATGGATGCTGGCCGGCGCAATTTACATTGCAGTCCCCGCTGGCGTTCTGATCTGGCTCCGCGCCGACGCCATGCCGGGCATGATCACGATCCTGTGGTTGTTCGCCGTCGTTTGGAGCGCCGATATGGCCGCGTATATCAGCGGGCGCGCGATCGGCGGACCGAAACTGGCTCCCCGAATCAGTCCTAAAAAGACCTGGGCCGGTTTTATCGGCGGCGTTGCCTGCGCAACGGTGATCGCCGGCGGTTTCGCCGTTTACTGGGATGAATCGCCGGTGTCGCTCGCATTGTGGGGCGCCGTGGTCGCCATTGCCAGCCAGGCCGGCGATTTGCTTGAGAGCGCGGTCAAACGCCACTTTGGCATCAAGGACAGTTCCGCGCTCATCCCCGGTCATGGCGGCGTTCTCGACCGGGTCGACGCGCTCGTCGCGGGTGCGGTGGCCATCGCGTTGCTTAAGTTAACATTGGGGCGGAGCGCGATGCCATGGCTGTAGTCAAGCCTGTGACCGCCGATGATCGCGCCGAACGGTCGGTTACCGTCCTTGGGTCCACCGGATCGGTCGGATGCAATACAATCGATCTGATCCGCCGCTCCCCGGAACGCTTTCGCGTCGACACGCTCAGCGGCAACAACAATGTCGAACTTCTCGCCAAACAGGCGGTCGAAGTCGGAGCATCTCTCGCAGTCATCGCCGACGAAGACCGATATCAGGATCTGAAGTCGGCTCTTTCCGGTACCGCAATCGAAGCCGCCGCCGGCCGCAACGCGTTGGTCGAAGCGGCTATGCGGCCGACCGACTGGGTAATGGCGGCGATTGTCGGCGCGGCGGGCCTCGCGCCGACGCTCGAGGCCGTGCGCCGCGGCGCCATTGTCGGCCTCGCCAACAAGGAATGCCTGGTTTCCGCGGGTGAGTTCTTCTGCCGCGAGGTCGCCGGCGCCGACGCCCGGCTCATTCCGGTCGATTCGGAACACAGCGCCATCTATCAGGTATTCGATTTCGAACGCCCCGAGCGGATCGAGAAGATCATTCTGACCGCATCCGGCGGGCCTTTCCGTGAAAGAAGCCTGGATACGCTCACCAACGTCACGCCGGCCGAAGCGGTTGCGCACCCGAACTGGTCGATGGGAGCGAAGATATCGGTTGATTCAGCGACCATGATGAACAAGGGTCTCGAACTGATCGAGGCTTTCCACCTGTTTCCGGTTTCCAGCCAACAGATCGACATTCTCGTTCATCCGCAGTCGGTCATTCACAGCATGGTCGAATACGTCGACGCGTCGGTGCTCGCCCAGCTCGGCACGCCCGATATGCGGACCCCGATCGCCTTCGCACTCGCTTGGCCGGACCGGATGAAAGCGCCGTCGCCACGCCTCAAGCTCGAGGATATCGCGACACTGAGCTTCGAAGCGCCAGACCCTTTACGGTTTCCGGCGCTCCGCCTCGCGCGCGAGGCTCTCGACATCGGCGGGTCGGCACCGACGGTGCTCAATGCGTCGAACGAGATTGCCGTCAACGCCTTCCTCAAAGGAGGCCTCGGTTTCCTGGATATCGCAAAGGTTGTCGAGGAAACGATGACCCGAATGCCGCGCCAGAACCTGACCTCACTGGAAGACGTCTACGCGGTGGACGAGGAAGCGCGGCGCATCGCAACCGAACTGACCGGCGCAAAGGCCGGATAACACTGCTATTTTCCCCTGCCACATGTTGACGGCTGGCCCGGACACGCGCATATCTGGTAGGGAAAAATTAAACGATTAAAGGCTGATAATGGAATTCGATACCCTCAACACCGTGCTCTGGTTCCTGGTTGTGCTGTCGATCATCGTTTTCGTCCACGAATGGGGGCACTATTGGGTGGCACGCCGCAACGGCGTCCGAGTTGAGGTGTTTTCCATCGGTTTCGGGCCCGAGATTTTCGGCTGGTACGACAAGGCCGGTACACGCTGGCGGGTCAGCGCGGTGCCGCTCGGCGGTTATGTGAAAATGTTCGGCATGGCCGAAGAAGGTGAAGCCGACAGCGCCCAGGCGTTTCTCGAAAAGGGTGCCGGCGACCCATCCGACGGTCCGCACGAACTGACCGAGGAAGACAAAAAAGTCTCGTTCGCCCATAAGACTGTCGGCCAGCGGGCGGCCATCGTTTTCGCAGGCCCCGCCATCAATTTCATATTCGCCATGCTTGTGCTTGCCGTAATCGCGGTTTCGGTAGGTGTCCCAAAAGTCGAGGTTTCCGTCGGCGAGGTGATGGAAAATTCCGCTGCGGCGGCTTCGGGTATGCAGGCTGAAGATGTGCTTGTGCGTCTCAATGGCGCAAAAATCGACAACCCCGGCGTGGTGCAGGAGGTCGTTTCCGCCAACCCCGGCGAACGTCTGCCACTCGTCGTGCTTCGGGACGGCCGTGAGATCGAACTCAGCGTGACACCGGAAGCCGTGGATCAGGACGGTGTGACGGTCGGCCGCCTGGGAATCCGGATGCAGGGCGTGATCGGCGAGCATCAGCGCCTCAATCCGCTTTCTGCCGCCTGGTTCGGTATTGAAAAAACGGTAATGATTACGGGTCAGGCGCTCGACAACATCGGCAAGCTGTTGATCGGGCAGGGTAACTTCAAGGATCTCGGGGGTCCGATCGCCATCGCGCAGATGTCGGGTCAGGCGGCGGAGCAGGGCGCGCTGCAGTTGTTCTTCTTCATGGCCGTGCTGTCCATCAATCTCGGCCTGATCAATCTGTTTCCGATCCCGATTCTCGACGGGGGGCATCTGTTGTTCATGGGAATCGAGGCCATTCGAGGTCGTCCGTTAGGCGAACGCGCGCAAGAATACGGTTTCCGAATTGGTCTGGCCTTGGTATTGATTCTCATGGTATCAGTCACGTGGAATGATATCGTGAGGGTTTTAGGACTCTAGGCCTAACGCCTTGAATCCGAAAGTGTAAACGCCCGGCGGCAGTTAGGCCGGGCGGTTGGGGAGAATACAGTGGCGGGATTGGCCCGGCTTACGGCGGTTGCGTTAATGACAGCGGCCTTGGGGCCGCTTTCGTCGTTAACCATACCAGCACACGCCGGCGAGCCTGTTGAGCTCGCACAGGCCGACGTCATTCGGCAAATCGAAGTTCGCGGCGCGCAGCGCGTCGACCCTGGGACCGTACGTTCCTACATGGTAATCCAGGAGGGCGATCCCTTCGACCCGAGGCGCATCGACCGTTCCCTGAAAAGCCTCTTTGCAACCGGCCTTTTCGCCGATATCTCCTTGCGCCGTGAAGGTTCCACCCTTGTCGTTAATGTGGTTGAGAACCCGATCATCAACCGCATCGCCTTCGAGGGGAACAAGGAATTCGATGCGGAGTTGCTGAGGACCGAGATATCGCTCAGGCCGCGGGTCATTTACACGCGGACCAAGGTGCAGGATGACGTGAAGCGCGTCTTGACGCTTTATCGTCAGAGCGGCCTGTTCGCCGTGACGGTCGAACCCAAGATCATCCAGCTCGAACAGAATCGCGTGGACCTTGTATTCGAAATCGCCGAGGGCGAGGAAACGCAGATTGGCTCGATCCGGTTCATCGGCAACCGTGAATTCAGCGACGGACGTCTGCGCGAGGTAATCCAAACACGCGAAACCGCGTGGTGGCGTTTCTTCACGACGGATGACGTATACGATCCGGACCGGATCAACCTGGACCGCGAATTGCTGCGCCGGTTCTATCTCTCCAATGGGTACGCCGACTTCAAGGTCAACTCCGCTGTCGCCGAGCTGACCCCGGACAAGCGCAATTTCTTCCTGACCTTCGCCGTCGAGGAAGGTGATCGCTACCAGTTCGGCAACATCGACATCGATGCCCGTCTCAAGGATTTGAAGGAAGAGGACCTTAAATCGGCCATTGAGGTCGAGAAAGGCGACTGGTACAGCGCGGAAGAAATCGATAGCACCGTCGACCGGTTGACGGAATTGGTCGGGACGCTTGGTTACGCCTTCGTCGAAATTCGCCCGCGCGTCAACCGTGATAAGGCGGAAAAGACGATCAACGTGAAATACGTGATCAACGAAGGTCCACGAGTGTTCGTCGAGCGGATCAATATCGCGGGTAACGTTCGGACTCTGGACAAGGTTGTGCGCCGCGAATTCCGCCTTGTTGAGGGTGATGCGTTTAACGCATCAAAGCTGCGGCGCTCCAAGACGCGGATTCAAAACCTCGGATTTTTCGAGAAAGTGGATATCGAACAGGTCCCAGGTTCCGCGCCGGATAAGACCATCATTAATGTCAATCTTGAGGAAAAGCCGACCGGACAGATCACGCTGGGTGCCGGTTTCTCGTCCACCGTCGGCGTGCTCGGCGACATTCGCCTGCAAGAGAAAAACTTCCTCGGTCGCGGGCAGGATCTGAGCCTGCAGTTACAGTTGGCCGCGGAAGCATCGCAAATCGACCTGAGCTTCACCGAACCTTATTTCCTTGGCCGGGATCTCAGGGCCGGGTTCGATGTGTTCCGCACGACGCGCGATCTGCAGGATACCAGCTCGTTCGATCTGGAACGGACCGGTGGACGGCTTCGCGCCGGGTACCGGATTACCGAGAACCTATCGGAAAGCTGGCGCTATACGTTCCGTGTTTCTGAGATTTCCGATGTCGACAGCAGCGCGTCCACGCTGATTCAGGATCAAGAGGGAACGGAGACACTCTCCGAGGTGGGGCATACCGTCGCTTACGACCGCCGCGACAGTATTCTCAAGCCGACAGACGGTTACGTATTGAAACTCGATACCGACCTCGCGGGACTTGGCGGCTCACTCCGTCACGCGCGCAACACAGCGACGGCGGCATACTATTACCCGGTCGCCGACCAATGGGTGTTCTCGACGAAGGGTAAATTCGGCTACGTT
>MDSW01091306.1_pt1 | contig 31359 bp, 28 predicted proteins | sample 811171 | NCBI WGS metagenome assembly MDSW01 (sample SAMN05326641, study PRJNA326480) | marine metagenome | isolation source: seawater | place: Atlantic Ocean: North West | collected 2012 | reverse complement strand
CTTTATCATTTTTTTAGACAAAATTTTAGTCAGGTTACAAATCCTCCAATTGATTCATTAAGAGAAAACAAAGTTATGAGTTTAAAAACACGTTTTGGAAATCTAGGTAACATACTTGATTTTAGTAATTTGACAGAGGAAAATATATTTGTATTAGACAGCCCAATATTGTCAAATAATCAATTTGAAAAGTTCCTAAACTATTTTGGAAATAATTACAAAGTTTTAGATTGTACTTTTAACGAAGATAGCAACATTGACAGTTCAATTCAAAATTTAAAACAACAAGCAGAAATTTCTGTAAGGCAAGGTATTACTCAATTAATTTTAACCGATAAAGAAATTTCAGAAAAAAAACTTGGTATACCAATGCTTTTATGTATTGGTGCAATTAATACACATTTAACAGAACTTGGATTAAGAGGCTATGTTTCTCTAAACATTCAATCAGGAGAAACTTTAGATACCCATTCTTTTGCAACTATGATTGGAGTAGGTGCAACTACTATTAATCCTTACTTGGCAATAGATAGTTTATACGAAAGATATCAAAAGCAGTTATTTGGAAACCTAAATTTTGATGAATGTGTAACTAGATATATTAAATCGATAAATTTAGGATTGTTAAAAATAATGTCAAAAATGGGTATATCAGTCATTAGCTCTTATAGAGGAGGATGTAACTTTGAGACTGTAGGATTAAGTAGGACGCTTGTAAATAAGTTTTTTCCAGGAGTTGTATCTAAAATATCTGGTATAGGCTTAACAGGAATTGAGAAAAAAATTAGAAAAATTCATAAAGAGGCGTTCCAAGCTTCAACAAACATTTTACCAATAGGTGGGATATATAGATATCGAAAAAATGGAGAACTTCATCAATATCAAGGAAGACTTATACATATGCTTCAAAGCGCGGTTGGCAATTCATCCTATGAAACTTATAAAAAATATGCGAAAGGAATTTACGAATTAGCTCCAATAAATTTGAGAGATTTAATTGATTTCAAAAATAGAAATTCAATAAATATATCGGAGGTAGAGCCAGTTGAGAATATTCTAAAAAGATTTGGAAGTGGAAGTATGTCTCATGGAGCTTTATCAAAAGAGGCTCATGAAACTTTAGCAATTGGAATGAACAGAATCAAAGGTGCATCATGTAGTGGCGAAGGAGGTGAGGATGCAAAAAGGTTTAAGGTAATGACAAATGGTGACACTGCGAATTCTAGAGTTAAGCAAATCGCTTCTGCAAGATTTGGTGTTACCATTGATTATTTAAATAATTGTAATGAAATAGAAATAAAAATTGCACAAGGTGCAAAACCAGGTGAAGGTGGTCAATTACCAGGTTTTAAAGTTACAAAGGAGATTGCTGAGTTAAGACATTCTACTCCGGGTGTTACTTTAATTTCTCCACCACCACATCACGATATATATTCAATAGAAGATCTTGCACAGCTTATTTATGATTTAAAACAGATAAATCCTAAAGCAAGAGTTGGAGTTAAACTTGTAGCATCGTCAGGAATTGGTACAATTGCTGCTGGAGTTGCAAAAGCAAAAGCTGACATAATTTTAATTTCTGGACATTCGGGGGGAACGGGCGCAACACCACAAACAAGTGTTAAATATGTTGGAATTCCTTGGGAAATGGGTTTGACTGAAGCAAACCAAGTTTTAACATTGAATAATTTAAGACACACGGTTACCCTCAGAACCGATGGCGGCATTAAAACTGGTAGAGATGTTGTAATTGCAGCAATGATGGGAGCAGAAGAATTCGGTGTCGCTACTACTGCACTCGTAGCCATGGGATGTATTATGGTTAGACAATGTCATTCAAATACATGTCCAGTTGGAGTTTGTACTCAAGATGAAAAGTTAAGGGAAAAATTTACTGGTACACCTGATAAAATAGTAAATTTGTTTAGATTTATTGGTGAAGAAGTGAGGGAAATTTTAGCAAAACTCGGTTTTAAATCTTTAAATGAAGTTATAGGAAGAACAGAATTATTAAAACAAGTAAGCAAAGGTTCATCAAACCTAGATGATTTAGATTTAAACCCGTTGTTTGTAAAAGCTGATCCAGGAAAAAATAAAAGATATTGTGAAAAACCTATTATTAACGCAGTACCTGACACTTTAGATCAAAAATTATGGCCTGAAATTGAGAATAAAATAGATAATAATGAAAAAATAAAAAAAATCTTTCCAATAAAAAATACCGACAGAGCAGTTGGCACAAGGATATCCTACAATTTGTACAAAAAATTTGGAAATAATAATATTGATGAAAATAGATTTGTACTTAATTTTAAAGGATCTGCTGGACAATCATTTGGTGCATTTGGAATAAAGGGTTTGAAACTTGATCTAGAAGGTGATGCAAATGACTATGTTGGAAAAGGACTTTCTGGCGCCACAATAAGTATCAAACTACAAAAAAATAGTAGTTTAAAATCTAATGAGAATACAATTATAGGAAATACTGTTTTATATGGAGCTACCAAAGGAAATCTTTTTGCAGCTGGTCAAGCTGGAGAAAGATTTGCAGTTAGAAATTCAGGCGCAACAGCTGTTGTAGAAGGATGTGGTTCTAATGGATGCGAATATATGACAGGTGGAAACATTGTATTATTGGGAGATGTTGGGGACAATTTTGCTGCAGGAATGACAGGGGGAATGGCATTTATTTACGATAAAAATAAAAATTTTGAAAAAAAAATAAATCCTGAAAATGTTGTATGGCAAAAAGTAGAAACTAAGTATTGGAAAAATTTTTTAAAAGACTTAATCAAAAGACATTTTGAAGAGACAGGTTCAATTATTTCAAAAAACATTATAGAAAATTATGATGAAGAAATATCTAATCTTTATCAGATTTGTCCAAAAGAAATGATAGATAAACTTCAAAATCCTTTATCAAATAAATCAAAAGTTGGTTTAGCTAGCTAATTTTATTCAATATATATTTAATTTCAGACAGTATATTTTTTAAATTTTTATCAGATGACAAACTATGATCTCCATTTTTTATAATTTTTAGTTTTTTTTTACTTTTAGGAAATATTTTTAAAACTTTTTTGGAAAAAGATACCGGAACAACCTCATCTTTATTGCCATGTATCATTGTTACAAAAATTTTAGACTTTAATTTTTTTGATAAAACTTTATTTTTGAGTCCATCTTTAATAAGTTGTTTAGATATTACGTATTGATATTCCCCATGCTGAATATTGGTATAACCCTTTCTTAATATTTCATTTTTAATATTTTTTGTAAATTTATTCCACATTAGTCTTTGTAAAAATTCAGGAGCAGAACCAATACCCACAAGTCCTACTATTTTTTTTTCAAAGTACTTAAATAAATTAATTGAAATCCAGGCACCCATACTGGAACCAACTAGTATAATTTTTTTACTCCTACATTTTTTTCTAATTATTTTTGTAACATCTTGTGTCCAAGATGAAATATTTCCATTAACGAATTTACCTGTCGATTTACCGTGGCCAGAATATTCAACTGCCAGAAATCCAACTTTGTTTTTTTTAGAAAATTTGCTTAAAGTAAGTGGTTTTTTCCCTTCCAAATCTGACGCAAAACCATGTAGAAAAATTATACAAATATCCTTATCTATATTATTGTTTAAATACCTAAGTTTTTTTGTTTTTGAAATTTTTAAAAATTTATAATTTTTCATATAAAATTTGCTCTAGTATTCTGATAGTATAATACTTTACCATATGTCATCTAAATTAAAAGTTTTGCAAGTTATACCTCGGCTTGGATATGGTGGTGCAGAGACTGGCTGTTATGATTTAGCTCACTATCTAAGTGAAAATGGGTGTTCTTCGTTTATAGCAACTAGTGGTGGCGAATTAACAAAATTTATAAATAAAAAAAAAGTTAAATTATTTAGACTTCCAGTTCAAAGTAAAAATCCAATTCTTATAATTTTGAATTCAATTATACTGATATTTTTAATATTTTTTTATAATATAAATATTGTTCATGCCAGAAGTAGAGCACCTGCATGGTCCTGTTTAATAGCATGTAAAATTACTAGATGCAAATTTGTAACAACTTTTCATGGAACCTATAATTTTAAATCCTCGATAAAAAAATTTTATAATTCAGTTATGTTAAGATCAGATTTAATAATTGCTGGTTCTAATTTCATATTTGGACATATTAACGAAAAATATTCTAATTACTTAAAACATGATAAAAAGTTTTTAGTTATATTTAGGGGTATAAATACAGAATATTTTAATCCTAAAAAAATAAAATTAGAAGATGAGAAAAAATTAATGAAAAATTGGAACATAGATAATAATGAAAAAAAAATTATTTTATTACCAGGGCGATTAACTCACTGGAAAGGTCAAGAAATGTTTATAGAGTCTTTGAGCAAGCTAAAAAATTCTCATCCGGAAAAAAAATTTTTAGCGATTATTTTAGGAAATGACCAGGGTAGAAAAATATACAAAAAAAAATTACAAAGATTAGTTGAACAATACAGATTAACTAACGAAATAAGATTTATTGATAGTTTTAACCTAATGCCTTTGGCATATCAAATAAGTGATATTATTATATCTTGCTCAATAGAACCGGAGTCTTTTGGCAGAGTTTCAGTAGAAGCGCAAGCAATGGAGAAACCAATAATTGCAAGTAATATTGGTGGCTCAAAAGAGACAGTTATAAATGATAAAACCGGTTTTCTTTTTGAGGCTGGGAATACAGATAAATTAAGCAATAAAATTGCTGAAATATTAAGTCTAAGCGATCTTACCTTGAGGGGTATAGGCTCAGAGGGCAGAAAAAATGTAATTAAAAAATTTAATGTTGAAAAAATGTGTTTTTCTACTTATTCAGAATACATAAAATTAATAAAATAAATGCCAAATATAACTTTACCTGATGGAAATAAATTAAAATTTGAAAAAAGTGTAACCGGTATAGAAGTTGCAGAAAAAATAAGTAAGTCTTTAGCAAAGCAGGCTTTGGTGATGAGTGTGAATGGTGAATTAAAAGATTTATATTCTGGTATAGATAAAGATAGCTCTGTTAAAATTTTTACCGCAAAAGACCCAGAGGGATTAGAAGTAATTAGACATGATACAGCGCACATCATGGCTATGGCTGTTCAAGAATTATTCCCAGGCACACAGGTAACCATAGGACCAGTTATAGAAAATGGATTTTATTATGATTTTGCAAGAAAAGAACCTTTTACTAGTGATGATCTTAAAAAAATCGAAAAAAGAATGTCAGAGATTATCGATAAAGATATAAAAACTAGAAGAGAAGTATGGGAAAGAGACAAAGCAATTGCTCACTTTAAAAAAATTGGTGAAAAATATAAAGCTGAGATTATTGAGAGTATTCCAAAAAATGAAGAGCTTACTATTTATCACCACGGAGAAACATGGCATGATTTATGTAGAGGCCCGCATTTAGTATCTTCTGGTAAAATAAGCAAAGCATTTAAATTGACAAAAGTTTCAGGCGCATATTGGCGTGGAGACTCTAATAATGAAATGCTTCAAAGAATTTACGGTACTGGTTGGGCAAATAAAAAAGATTTAGAATTGTATCTTCAAAGAATAGAAGAAGCTGAAAAAAGAGATCACAGAAAGCTTGGAAAAGAAATGGATTTATTTCATTTTAGAGAAGAAAGTCCTGGATCAGTTTTCTGGCATGAAAAAGGATGGGCGCTTTTTCAGAAATTAGTTTCTTATATGAGAATGAAGCAAGATCTTGCAGGATATAAAGAAATTAATACACCCGAAATTCTTGATAGATCTTTATGGGAAAAATCTGGTCATTGGGAGAAGTTTGGCGCAAACATGTATACTTCGGTTACTCCTGACGAAAAAGTATTTGCTATAAAACCTATGAATTGTCCTGGGTGTGTTCAGGTGTTTAATCAGGGTTTAAAAAGTTATAGAGATCTTCCACTTAAGATGTCTGAATTTGGTAAAGTTCATAGATACGAACCCTCAGGAGCTCTTCATGGATTGCTTAGAGTCAGAGCTTTTACACAGGATGATGCTCATATTTTTTGCACGGAAGATCAGATTACGCAGGAATGTTTATCTGTAACAAATTTAATTTTAGACATTTATAAAGATTTAGGATTTGAAAATATAATTTTAAAATATTCAGACAGACCAGATTTAAGAGTTGGTGAAGATCATGTATGGGATAAAGCTGAAGCTGCACTTTTAGAAGCAATAAAAGAGTCAAAACTTGAATATTCAATAAACAAAGGCGAAGGTGCATTTTATGGTCCTAAAATAGAATTTGTACTTAGAGACGCAATAGGCAGAGATTGGCAATGTGGAACTTTACAAGTTGATTTAAACTTACCAGGAAGACTAGGAGCTAGCTATGTTGATAAAGACGGATCAAAAAAAATTCCAGTTATGCTCCATAGGGCTTTATTTGGATCATTAGAAAGATTTATTGGAATATTAATTGAACATTATTCGGGAAAACTTCCTTTTTGGATTTCTCCCTTACAAACTATGATTATACCAGTTTCAAATGAATTTGATAATTATGCTAGAGATGTAAATGAAAAAATTAAAAAAGCTGGTATATCAAGTGAAGTTGATTTAAAAAATCACAATCTAAATTACAAAATTAGAGAACATTCGCTAAATAAAGTACCAATTCTCCTGATATTGGGTAAAAAAGAAGTTGACTCTAATGGAGTAACTATTAGAAGATTGGATTCTGATAAACAAGAAAATATGGATTTAAACTCGTTCTTAAAAAAATTTTCACCTCAAAGCCAATCTCCAAAGAAATAAGTGCCAGATTTTAAGCAAAATTATTTTCAGAGAAGAACAAAACCTAAAGGACCAAGATCAAATAATAGAATTACTTCACCAGAGGTTCAGGTTATAGATAGTAATGGAGAAAACTTAGGAATTTTAAATTTACATGATGCAATTTCAAAAGCTAAAGAGGAAAATCTTGATTTAATAGAAATTGCTCCAAATGCAAAACCTCCAGTTTGCAAAATAATGGACATGGGTAAGTTTAAATACGACCAACAAAAAAAAGCAAACAAGGCAAAAAAAAAACAAAAAAAAATTGAACTAAAAGAGATTAAATTAAGACCAGTTACAGAAGTTCATGACTATACTTTTAAAATTAAAAATGCTCAAAAATTTCTATCCAAAGGCGACAAAGTCAAATTCACAATTAGATTCAAAGGACGTGAGCTTCAGCACTCAAATCTTGGAAGTGAATTAATGGACAAAATAAAACAAGATATGCAAAATATAGGAAAAGTTGAGTTGCAGCCAAAGTTCGATGGTAAACAAATGATTATGGTTATTCAGCCATTATAGTAATATTTCTAGTTGTAAATTAATTTTAATATTTGTATAACCCCTTTAAAATTATGCCAAAATTAAAAACAAAAAGCTCAGCAAAAAAAAGATTTAAAATATCTGCAAGAGGAAAAGTTATAATGGCCCAAGCAGGTAAACGTCATGGCATGATTAAAAGAACAAACTCACAAATCAGAAAACAAAGAGGAACTACGGTAATGTCTAAGCAAGACGGAAAAATTGTAAAGTCTTATATGCCGTATAGTTTAAGAGGATAATAAAATGGCTAGAGTAAAAAGAGGTGTAACTAGTAAAGCTAAGCACAAAAAAGTTTTAAAAGCTGTCAAAGGACAATGGGGTAGAAGAAAAAATACTATAAGAGTTGCGCGACAAGCAATGGAGAAAGCAATGCAATATGCTTATAGAGATAGAAGAAATAAAAAAAGAACATTCAAATCACTTTGGATACAGAGAATCAATGCAGGTGCAAGAGCTGAAGGAATTACATATTCTAAGTTTATAAATGGTTTAAATAAATCAGGAATTAAAATTGATAGAAAAATTTTAGCACAAATTGCTTATGAAAACCCAGAAGCTTTTAAAACTATCGTAAAAAAAGCACAAGCAGCTCTTAATTAAATAATCTTCACTATTGTTTTTCTTGGTTTAAGAAATAATCTGTAGAAATGTCAGAATTTGAAAAAAAAATCATAGAGCTAAAAGATAAAATAAAATCTTCATTAAAAATAGATGAAGTTGAAATCATACGATCAGAGCTATTTGGTAAAAATGGTATAATAAATTCTGAGTTCAAAAAAATTGGATCATTGTCTGGGGAAGAAAAAAAAGAATTTGCAGCCAATATAAATAAAGTAAAGCAAGAATTATTAGATATTTATAAAGCAAAATCAGATGAGTTATTAAACAAAGATTTGATCGAAAAAGTTGCAAAGGAAAAAATTGACATAACTTTACCAGAAAAAGAATTTAGAATTGGTAAAATTCATCCTGTTTCACAAGTTATTGATGAAATTTCATGTATTTTTTCAGAACTTGGTTTTTCAGTTGAAGAAGGACCTGATGTAGAAAATGAATACAACAATTTTACAGCTCTTAATACTCCAGAAAATCATCCTGCAAAAGATATGCATGATACTTTTTATCTTGATCAAGACATGAAAACATTATTGAGAACCCATACTTCCCCTGTTCAAGTACGTACAATGCTCAAGGGGAAACCACCATTTAAAATTATAGCACCAGGGAGAACATATAGAAGTGACAGTGATCAAACTCATACCCCAATGTTTCATCAATTAGAGGGACTCCACATTGATAAAAATATAAATATGGGTCATTTAAAAGGATGTTTAAATTACTTCATAAAAGAATTTTTTGAAGTAGAAAAAATAAAAATGAGATTTCGTCCTAGCCATTTTCCATTTACAGAGCCGTCAGCGGAAGTAGATATTGGTTACAGATTGGAAAATAATCAAATTATAATTGGCGATGGAGATAAATGGCTTGAGATTCTTGGTTGTGGAATGGTTCACCCAAATGTTCTTAAAAATTGTAAAGTCGACCCAAAAAACTTTCAAGGATTTGCCTTTGGTATAGGTATAGATAGGTTGGCTATGCTAAAATATGGTATTAATGATTTAAGATCTTTTTTTGAGTGTGATTATAGATGGTTAAATCATTATGGTTTTGATCCATTAGATGTTCCAACAAATTATAGAGGATTAAGCAAATGAAATTTACAAAAGATTGGCTTAATGACCACTTAAAAACTAATAAAAGTGAGCAACAAATTATCGAAAAACTTAATGAAATTGGTCTTGAAGTTGAAAAAGTAGAATCAATTAAAAATGAATTAAGTGACTTTATAGTTGCAAAAATAATTAAAGCTGACAAACACCCTAATGCCGATAGATTAAAGTTATGCGATGTCGATATCGGAGGAACATCGATAATAAAAGTTGTGTGTGGAGCTCCAAATGCTCGTGATGGTTTATTAACAATTTATGCCCCTCCAGGTTCAATAATTCCAAAAAATGGCATGAAATTAGAAGTTTCTAAAATTAGAGGAGAAACTTCATATGGGATGTTATGTTCAGAGTCTGAATTAAAGTTATCTAGTGAGTCTGAGGGGATTATTGAATTAGGTAGTAAGTATAATAATAAAATTGGAAAATCATATTTCGAAACTGCAAAAAACAAAAATGTTATAGAGTTATCAATTACACCAAATAGACCCGATTGTTTAGGCGTAAGAGGAATTGCTAGAGATTTATATGCAAGTGGTTTAGGAGATTTAAAGGAAATTAAAAAAATTAAATTTAAGAAAGTTTCAAAACATAATTTAAAAGTAAAAATAGAAAAAAAAAATAATCAAGCATGTTCAGTATTTGGAAGCTGTTTAGTAAAAAATATTACAAATAAAGAAAGTCCAAGTTGGTTAAAAGAAAGAATTCTAGCCTTAGGTTTAAGACCAATTTCCGCAGTTGTTGACATAACAAATTATGTTATGTTTGACTTGAACAGACCACTTCACGCATATGATCTAGACAAAATAAAAAATTCAATCACTATAAGAAATTCAAAGAAAGGCGAAACAATAAAAGCCCTAGATAATAAAACATATACATTAAAAGAAAATATGTGTGTTATATCTGATGATAATGGCGCCCTTGGTCTAGGTGGTATAATTGGTGGAATTAGATCTGGAACAGAATTGGATACCAAAAATATTTTAATTGAATCTGCGTATTTTGATCCAGGTATTACTAGAAAAACTGCTAAAGAATTAGAAATAAACAGCGATGCAAAATTTAGATTTGAAAGGGGTATAGATCCTCAATCAGTAAAAAAAGGATTAGAAATAGCCGCTAAGTTAATTATTGAAACTTGTGGTGGCGTGGCTTCAACTTTTGACATTCAAGATATAAAAAAACATAAACAAAATTCAATAAATTTCGATCCAAAATTAGTATCAAAAACTATTGGAATTAAAGTAAAAGATAAAGATATTATTAATATTTTAAGTAGATTAGGTTTTGAGTCAAAAAAAAAAGGCAAAAATATCCAAATAAAAGTTCCGTCATGGAGACCAGACATATTTGGTGAGATAGATTTGGTAGAGGAAGTAATAAGAATTTTGGGTTTTGACAATATTAAATCCATTGAACCAGAGAAAAGTAGAAATAAACCAACATTAAATTTTTATCAAAAAAATTTTCATTTAGCTCAACGCGCAGTTGCTTCTAAAGGTTATTTTGAAACTATAACATGGTCTTTTAGCGATGAGAATATTAATGATAAGTTCAAAGAAAATTTTGATACAATAAAAATTATAAATCCAATAAGTTCGGAATTAGGAGTATTAAGAAATTCTTTATATCCTAATTTAATTTATTATATGGAAAAAAATTTAAATAGAGGGTTTGGCGATCAATCTTTATTTGAAATTGGACCAATATTCACAAGCAAAATGCCTGGAAATCAGATTACAGTTTTATGTGGAATTAAAAAGCAACACTACGATGAGGATAATCATAAAATAGAAGCTCGTTTAAATGTATTTGATGTAAAAAAAGACATTGTACAAACACTTATAGAGCTTGGTGTTAATAAAAATCAAATGTCAGTTTCAGATAAAACACCTTCATACTATCACCCTGGTATTTCGGGCTCACTTAAATCTAAAGATGGTAAATTTTTATTTGGTTACTTTGGCCAACTCCATCCAAAAATAACTCATACTACATTTGGTTTTGAGATTTTTTTAGAAAATCTAGTTAATTTTAAAAATAAAAATAAAAAAAATAAAGAAATTTTATCATTATCTGATTATCAAAAATCCGATAGAGATTTTGCTTTCTTGGTTAATAAAGATACAAAGGCTCAATCACTTGTGGATGCAATCCAAAGTGTAGATAAGTCGTTAATTAAAGATATTAAAATATTCGATGTTTATGAAGGTGAAAATATTGAAAAAAACAAAAAATCTATTGCACTTAAAGTTACAATTCAATCAGATTTCAAAACATTAAATGAAAAAGATTTAAATGAAATTTCTCAAAGAATAATTAATACAGTTGAAGATAAAGTAGATGCAAAAATAAGATCCTAAAAATGTCAGAAATCAATAATATAAGAAATTTTGCGATCATAGCTCATATTGACCATGGGAAATCCACAATAGCTGACAGAATAATCCATAAATGTGGTGGTTTATCTGAAAGAGAAATGAAAGCGCAAGTTCTAGACTCTATGGATATAGAAAGAGAAAGGGGTATTACAATAAAAGCTCAAACTGTAAAGTTAAATTATAAGGCTAAAGATGGAAAAGATTATATATTGAATATAATAGATACACCTGGGCATGTTGATTTTAGTTATGAGGTAAGTAGATCTCTTTATGCTTGTGAAGGCTCAATTTTAATTGTTGATAGCACCCAAGGAGTTGAGGCCCAAACTCTTGCAAATGTTTATCAGGCACTAGATATTAATCATGAAATAATTCCAGTTTTAAATAAAATTGATCTACCAGCATCTGATATTGATAAAACAAAAAAACAGATTGAGGACGTTATTGGAATTGATACTGAAAAAGCCATATCTTGTTCTGGCAAGACTGGTGAAGGTATAGATAATATTTTAGAGCAGATCATTAGCATTTTGCCAGGGCCTTCTGGTGAAAAAAATAAACTCCTTAAATGTTTATTAGTAGATAGTTGGTATGACTCTTACTTAGGTGTAGTGATTTTAGTTCGTATCATTGATGGAAAATTAAAAAAAAATATGAAAATAAAAATGATGTCTACAAATCAAGAGCACATTGTTGAAAAAGTTGGTGTATTTACTCCAAAAAGATTAGATGTTGATGAATTAAATTCTGGTGAGATAGGTTTTATTATAACAGGTATAAAAAATCTTTCAGAAACAAAAGTTGGTGATACTATATGTGATGCTAATAACCCACTTAAAGATGCTTTACCAGGTTTTAAGCCGAGTAAGCCAGTAGTATTTTGTGGGTTGTTTCCTGTGGACAGCTCTGAATATCAAAAATTAAAAGATGGATTAGCCAAATTACAATTAAATGACTCAAGTTTTTCCTATGAAGCCGAATCCTCTTCTGCACTAGGACTAGGTTTTAGATGTGGTTTTTTAGGATTGTTACATTTAGAAATTATAACTGAAAGATTGGAAAGGGAATTTGATATAAATCTTTTAACTACAACGCCTGGAGTTGTTTACAAAGTGTTTTTAAATACTGGTAAAATTGTTGAGTTACAAAATCCATCTAGTTTACCAGACCCAACTCTAATAAAATCAATAGAAGAACCATGGATAAAAGCCACAATTATTACTCCAGATCAATACTTGGGGTCAATTATAAAATTATGTCAAGATAAGCGAGGTGTTCAAACTAATTTAAGTTATTCAGGTAATAGAGCTGTATTGAATTATGAAATTCCACTAAATGAAGTTGTGTTTGATTTTAATGATAGGTTAAAATCTTTAACAAGTGGTTATGCGAGTTTTGATTACGAAATAATAGGTCATCGTGAGGGGGAGCTGGTAAAGTTATCAATTTTAGTTAATGGAGAACCAGTCGATGCGTTGGCAATGATGGTACATAAAGATTTTTCTCAATCAATAGGAAGGGAAGTTTGTGAAAAATTAAAAGATTTGATACCTAGACACAATTTTATGATACCTGTCCAAGCAGCTATAGGAGGCAAAATTATTGCTCGAGAAACAATAAAAGGTTTTAAAAAAGATGTTTTAACAAAAATACATGGTGGTGGAGCACGTGATAGAAAAAGAAAATTATTGGATAAGCAAAAAAAAGGAAAAGCACGATCTAAACAATTTGGAAAAGTTGAAATTCCTCAAGAGGCATTTATAGGAGTATTAAGAATTAATAAAGAATAAAATGAATATAAATGATATTACATTTGTAATAACAACATTTAAAAGTGAAAAAATAATATTTGATTGCATAAACTCACTACCAGAAAATTCACATAAAATTGTAATAGAAAATTCCAATAATCATCAAATGAAATTAGATTTAGAAAAAAAATATAAAAATATTGAATGTCATATAATGGAGGCTAATCTAGGATATGGTAGAGCAAATAATTATGGCATCAAAAAAGCAAAAACAAAATATGTGTTAATATTAAATCCAGATGCTAAATTAAATAGTAATACACTCGAAGGGATTATTAATATATTAAAAAATCAAAATTTTTGCATTGCTTCTCCTTTAGAAAATAATCAGAACGATATAAATTTTAGTAATAAAAACTTCTTAGATGTTGAATATGTAAAGGGTTTTGCAATGCTTTTGAATTTAGAAAAAATGAAATTTGGTTATTTTGATGAGCAAATATTTTTATATTTAGAAGAAATTGACTTATGTAAAAGAGCAAAAGATGTTGGTGAAAAAATTTTGCTATTAAATATCAAAATAGATCATGTAGGTGGTTTTTCACATGGATCTAGAGACAATCTTGAAATGGAGAAGTCAAGAAATTGGCATTGGATGTGGTCAAAATTTTATTTCAATAAAAAACATTATGGATATTTAAAGGCCTATTTAAAGACACTTCCAAACTTTGCATCATCTATAGCTAAATTTTTAATTTATTTTATGATAAGAAATAAAACTAAAAAAAGTATTTATCTAATGCGATTATCTGGTCTATTAGCATCTTATTTAAACAAAGCTTCTTATTACAGACCATTTAAAAATGAATAAGATAATTTTTATTGGGAGAGATGGCCGAGCGGTTTAAGGCGCACGCTTGGAAAGCGTGTAAAGGGGAAACTCTTTCATGGGTTCGAATCCCATTCTCTCCGCCAAAATTATTGACTAAAATTGAGCTAATTTTTGAAATTTTCTTAGACTAAGAATTTTATTTTATAAAAACTTAAATAAATATTGATATAAGCGGTTTATTCAATTTCAAAGTTTATAAGAATTTTATTTAATGTACTAAAAATGATATAATTTTCTTTTCCGTAAAAAATTAAATGACAAAAAAAAATATGCAAAACTACCAAGCTGACTCAATAAAGGTTTTAAAAGGACTTGAGGCAGTAAGAAAAAGACCGGGTATGTATATTGGTGATACCGATGATGGAACTGGTCTACATCATATGGTCTATGAGGTAGTAGATAATTCAATAGATGAAGCATTAGCAGGTTATTGTAAAAAGATAGAAGTTGAAATGAATGAAGATGGATCTATTACAGTAAAAGATGATGGAAGAGGAATACCCGTTGATATTCACAAAACTGAAAAAAAATCTGCTGCAGAGGTTATAATGACACAACTACACGCAGGAGGTAAGTTTGACCACGATTCTTACAAAGTATCTGGAGGACTTCACGGTGTTGGGGTTTCAGTTGTAAATGCACTTTCGGAAAAATTGATACTTAATATTGAAAGAGATGGTAAAAAATATTTAATTGAATTCAAAAATGGAGACGCAAAGTCCTCACTTAAGCCTATTGGAGTATCAAAAAAAACAGGAACAGAGATAAAATTTTATCCTTCAAAAGAAATATTTTCAGATACAAAATTTAGTTTCAGTATTTTACAAAAAAGAATGAGAGAATTAGCCTTTCTAAATAGAGGTATATTAATAATTTTGAAAGACAATACATTAAAAAAAACTAAAACTTCAGAATTTAAATTTGATGGTGGAATAATTGAATTTGTAAATTTTCTTGATGTAAAACGTGAAAGTTTAAAAAACAAAAACGGAAACGACTTATTTAAAAAACCTATATTTATAGAAGGAAAAAAGAGCAATATAGAAATTGAATGTTCTCTAAAATGGAATTTAGGATACTCTGAAGATGTACTTCCCTATACTAATAACATTTATCAAAAAGATGGCGGAACTCATCTCCTAGGTTTTAGAAGCTCCCTAACTAGAGTTATAAATAAATATGCAAACGAGCAAAATTTACTTAAAAAAAGCAAACTATCCATATCAGGCGATGATATAAAGGAAGGTTTGACATGTGTTTTATCAATTAAGATTCCAGATCCAAAATTTTCTTCTCAAACCAAAGACAAATTAGTTTCATCAGAAGTAAGAAATATTGTTGAAACAATTGTTAATGAAAAGTTATCAATATGGTTTGATCAAAATCCCTCAATTTCAAAAATAATTTTAAGCAAAATAATTCAAGCCGCAATGGCAAGAGATGTTGCCAGAAAAGCAAGAGAGAATGTAAGAAGAAAAGGTGCCCTTGAGCTTACGGGCCTACCAGGGAAGTTAGCAGATTGCCAAATATCAAAACAAGATGGCACAGAATTATTTATAGTTGAGGGAGATTCGGCGGGTGGCTCAGCTAAACAAGGTAGAAATAGAGAGTATCAAGCAGTATTGCCTTTAAGAGGTAAAATTTTAAATACTTTTACCGAAACAAATGGAAAAGTAAAAGATTATAAGACAAAAGTTTTATCAAAAATGATATCTTCAAATGAAATAGTGACTTTAATTAATGCTTTAGGTCTTGACCCAAAAAACGATGAAATTGATTTAAAAGACTTGAGATACGGAAAAATTATCATTATGACTGACGCAGACGTTGATGGTTCTCATATTCGTGCATTGTTACTTACATTTTTTAATAATGATCCATTTAATAAATTAATTGAAAATGGTCATATATACTTAGCTCAGCCACCACTTTTTAAAATAAACAAGGGTTCCAAGGGTATTTATATAAAAAATGAAATTGAATTAGAAAAATATATAATAAAAAATTCTAAAAATTTTAAAAACATCAAAAAAGGATCAAAAGAGTTTGACAAATTTATTCAAAATGAAAAATCAAAGTTAAATATTCAAAGATTCAAAGGTCTTGGTGAAATGAATCCGGATGAGCTTTGGAACACAACATTAAACCCAGAGACAAGAAGTCTTTTAAAAGTTCATTACTCAAAGAAAAAGAAAGAGGATTATGATCTAATACAGAAGCTCATGGGAAATGATGTTTCATCTAGGAAAGATTTTATAGTAGAAAATGCAATTAATGTTTCCAATCTTGATATTTAAAGTGATATGGAAAATATTCATAAGTCAAAAAATTTTTCTTTAAATAAATCAACATATATTAATTTAAGATGGATAGCGATTATAGGACAGTTTATAACAATCAATATTGTAAAATTTTACTTTGGTTTTGAATTTAATTTTATAATTGCAAATATAATTGTTTTAATTGGGGTTATCAGTAATATATTTTTAATATATTACAATAAAAGTACACAAATTTCAGATAACATTGCTATAAATTTTTTAACTCTAGATATTCTTCAATTAAGCGCATTACTATATCTTACAGGTGGCACTATAAATCCTTTTTCTATTTTTATGATAATTCCAAGTGTTTTTGCATCATCTAGTTTAAATATAAAATCAAATTTATTTTTAATTATATTGACAACTATTATAATTATTTTCTTAACTTTTTTTCATCAAGAACTTCCTTCACCTTTAAATAACTATATATTTAGTAATCACTATTACTACTCTTTCCCCATAGCACTAATAATCGCTTTAGTTTTCTTTAATTATTTTGCACTAACTTTTGGAAAAGAGTCGCGCTTAAGAAAAGAAGCTCTTGACAAGCTTCAAGAGGTTATGGCTAAAGAGCATGAATTAGTATCTTTAGGAGGACAAGCCGCTGCCTCTGCTCATTCTTTGGGTACACCACTATCAACAATTAAAATTATTAGCCAAGAATTGTTTGATCAATTGCACAAAGACAAAAATTTTACAAAAGATGTTGAATTGTTAAAAAGCCAAGTAGATAGGTGTAACGATATACTTAAAAGATTAACACTCAATCCTGGTGTAGAAGATGATTTTATAGACAAGGATTTGAGTATATACGAATATATTTCACAAATAGTGAAATCTTTTGAGGAAATTTCAAAAAAAAATTTTTCTTTAATTAGCGACCAAGATACCAATAGTTTCAAGGTAAAAAAATCAATTGAACTCGTATATGGCATAAGAAATTTCATTGGAAATGCAAATAAATTCGCAAATAATAAAATATATATTACTATAAAAAGTGATAGTGAATTTACAGAAATAATCATTGAAGATGATGGAAAGGGTTTTCCAAAAGATGTTTTAAGTAAGATTGGAGAGCCTTATATCAAATCAATAAACAATGAAAATTTATCTAAATCTGGTCTAGGCCTAGGTATATTTATTGGCAAAACTTTATTAGAAAAAAATTATGCCATTGTAAACTGTAGAAATTCAGAAACTCGCAATGGTGCTGAAATAAATATTAAATGGAAAAACTATGATTTAAAAAAAATTTAGTGTAATTTTTTTTTTTTATCAAACAAACTGCTTAATTGACTTATCATAACATCTCCAAGTTCCTGTACATCTGTAATTTTAATTGCTTTTTTGTAGTATCTAGAAACATCGTGTCCAATACCAATAGCTAGTAATTCAAAATCTTTTTTATTCTCAATTTGTTTTACTGTTTTTTTTAAATGTTTTTCTAAAAAATCTCCTGAATTAACAGATAAAGTTGAGTCATCAACTGGTGCGCCATCCGATATGACCATTAATATTTTTCTTTCTTCTTTTCTTTTGATTAATCTATTAAAAGCCCAAGAAATTGCCTCACCATCTATATTTTCTTTTAAAAGCCCCTCTTTAAGCATCAAACCAAGATTTTTTTTTGATTGTCTCCAATGATTGTCTGCACTTTTATAAATTATATGTCTTAAATCATTTAGCCTTCCTGGTTTTTTTTGTTTACCCAACTTATTCCACTCCTCTCTACTTTGACCACCTTTCCAATTTTTAGTGGTGAAACCTAAAATTTCTACTTTGACAGAACATCTTTCAAGTGTTCGTGATAGAATATCTGCACATATTGCAGCTATAGTTATAGGTCTACCCCTCATTGATCCAGAATTATCAATAAGCAAAGTTACAACAGTATCTTTAAAATCTAACTCTTTTTCCTTTTTAAATGATAAAGAATTGTAAGGATCTATAACAATTCTAGTTAGTTTAGAACTATCCAATAGTCCTTCTTCAAGATCAAATTCCCACGATCTGTTTTGTTTAGCTAAGAGTTGTCTTTGAAGTTTGTTTGCAAGTTTTGTAATTAAATCTTGAAAACCGGTTAATTGTTGGTCTAGATTTTTTCTTAATTTTGTTATTTCTTCATCACTTTCAAGAGTATCTGCTTTAGCTATCTCATCAAATTTTGTAGTAAATATTTTATAATCTTTGTCCTCAGATGTTTTATTTATTTTTTGAACCACTTGTTCCGAACTCTGTTGGTCAGATTCTGTATCAAGCAATTGTTCGTCAAGTCTAAATTCATTCACATCACTTTCGCTATCGACACCTTGCTCTGATCTTTCATCTTTAGTATTCTCATCATTTGTGGACTCATTTTGATCTTCCTGACTAGGGTTGTTATCTTGTTCATTTTCATTGGTTTTTTCATTTTCATTATTTTCATCAGCATCAAATATCTCCATTTGTTGAATTAACTCAGAAAATTTTGCATTGTATAACTTTTGATTTTCTAAATTATTATTTAAATAATCAAAATGTTTGTTGAAGATTTTATCAAAATCATCTTTCCAAAATTCTAAAATTTTTTCACAGAGAGGATTCAGATTTACTTCAAAAAAATTTTTTAGCATATATAGCTCAAAAGCCTCATTAACCCCAACATCTTCTTTTGAGTTAAGTTGCTCTTTTCTTTTTTGATTAATTAAGTTTTTATAATTTTCGCTAAAATTTCTTGATATACCTTTTAACATTTTAGAGCCTAACAACTCATATCTGATTTTTTCAGAAATTTCATAGAGAGATTTACAAGCACTATTTTTTGGTAAATTACTCAGGTATATAGAATTATTTGAAAATTTTCTTTTTAATGCCTCTGAGTCTGTTTCAGCTCTTAATTTAATAAAGTCTTCTTTATTTTTCAAATCATCTATCTCAATTAAATCAAAATTTTTATAACTAATCTTTTTATTTAATTTATCTATTTGATCAATATCTTCGGAAATTACTCTTAAGGTAGAAATTAATGCTTGTTTGAATTTTTCTTTAATATTCTCGTCTTTTTTCATTTAACTTGAACATTTACCAAAGACTCTGGTAATTCTTCACCAAAACATCTTTGGTAATACTCTGCAATAGTATTTTTTTCTACCTCATCACATTTATTTAAAAAAGTTACTCTGAATGCGTAGCCTAAATCTTTAAAAATTTCTAAATTTTCTGCCCAATGTAAAACAGTTCGAGGACTCATTACTGTTGATATATCACCAGCTATAAATCCTTTTCTTGTTAAAGATGCCACCTTAATCATATTTGCTACTATTTCTTTACCTTTTGTATTATTTAAATTTTTATTTTTTGCTAAAACTATTTCCATTTCTTTTTCTAGACTTAAATAATTTAAAGTTGTTACAATATTCCACCTATCCATTTGTGCTTGGTTTATTTGTTGAGTACCAGTATATAGTCCACTTGTATCTCCCAAACCAATTGTATTTGCAGTAGCAAATAGTCTGAAGTATTTATTTTGATTAATAACTTTATTTTTATCTAGTAATGTAAAACTTCCCTCCGACTCCAATACCCTTTGAATTACAAACATTACATCTGGTCTCCCAGCGTCATATTCATCAAATACCAGAGCAATCGGATTTTGAATAGACCATGGAAGAACACCTTCTTTAAATTCTGTAACTTGTTTTCCATCTTTTATAATGATTGCATCTTTTCCTATTAAATCTATTCTGCTTATATGAGAGTCCAAGTTAACTCTTACACAAGGCCAATTTAGTCTAGCTGCTACCTGAGTAATATGTGTACTCTTTCCAGTACCATGATAACCATGCACAATAACTCTTTTATTGAAATTGAATCCGCTTAGAATTGCCAACGTAGTATCTTTGTCAAATTTATAATCTTTATCTATTTCTGGTACAAATTCGGTTCTTTTAGAAAAAGCATCTACTTCCATGTTACTGTCTATGCCAAAAGTTTGTTTAACTGATAATTTTATGTCGGGTGTAATATTTAAGTTAGTTGTCATTTTTATTTTTGTATGTATTTTTTAATTGTGTATAAGCTAAAGTTATTACTTTAAGTTTGTCTTCATATTTTTTACTACCTAAATTCATATCAGGGTGAAATTTTTTAACAAGTTTTTTAAATCTTTCCTGGATTTTTTCCCATTTCAAACCAACCGAAATACCCAATATATTGAACGCTTTTAAATCATTTTGATCAAATCTAAATTGTCTCATGCTACCTTTATCTCTTATCTCAGCATTATTTTTTGTCTCATTTAATATATTTTTCCACAAAACCTTAAAAAAATTATCTGAGGAGTCAAAACTTTGAGTTGGTTTGTGCCAAGTCATATCAGACTTAATAAAATCACATATTTCTCTATCATTCATACCTGAAAAATAATTCCAATTTTTATTAAATTCTTTTACATGCTCAAGACATAAAAGCCTATAATCTTTGCTATTATCCTTTTCAACCGGCGCTTTATATTCACCGATTTTTTCACATTTATTCCAATCACAAATATTTTTCATGATATATATTAAGTTATTTTATGGATATAAATCAACTTACAGAAATTGTAAAAAAAAAAATTACAGATGCATTAAGTTTAGAAGACATTAAGATTGAAGATAAAACTTTTCTTCATAAAAACCATAGCTCTCATCAAAAAGATAGGTTTCATATTAAGATTTCAATTAAATCTAAGGAACTAAAAAAAATGAATAAAATAGAAGCATCAAAGAAAATATATAAAATATTAGATATTGAATTAAAAAAGTTTATACACTCGATTCAAATTACTTTAGAGTAGCTGTTGATAAAGAAAAGACTTTATTTTTTTATCATTAAAATTTTTATTTATAATCGTTTTTCCTATTTTGCTCAAAAGTATAAGGTTAATATTTTTTGAATTATTTTTTTTATCCATTTTCATATAATTAGTAATTCGAGTTACATCCTTTTTTTTAAATAATTTTTTTATGGATATATTTAGACTTAGTTCTTTAATATGATTTTTAATATCATAATAATCGTTTTTCTTTAAAAATTTATTTTCATAACTAAATTTAGAGGCACTCAAAATACCTAAAATCACAGCTTCTCCATGATTAAGTTTATTTGAAAACTTTAAACTTGCTTCATATGCATGGGCAAACGTATGTCCAAAATTTAAAATTTTCCTTAAACTTTTTTCTTTTTCATCTATTTCAACAACTTTCTTTTTTATTTTACAACTTTCGTAGATTGCTTTTTGAATAAATGGTTTTTTCAAATCTAATATTTCTTTTTTAAATTTGTTTAAAAATAAAAAATTTTTTTTACTTGCAATTATTGAATGTTTAAATATCTCACCATATCCACAAATAATCTCTCTTTTGGGTAATGATTTTAAAAGTTCTATATCAGCTAAAACTAATTTTGGTTGATAAAAGGTGCCAACTAAATTTTTTCCAAAAATATTATTGATGCCAGTTTTGCCACCAATTGATGAGTCAACCTGTGCAAGTAATGTAGTAGGTATATTTATGAACTTTATTCCTCTTTTAAAAATACTTGCTGCAAATGCTGATACATCACCAATAATTCCTCCTCCTAATGAAATTATACAATCATTTCTATTAAAGTTTTTTTTAAATAAAACTTCTAAAATTTTATCAATACTTTTAAAATTCTTATTTCTCTCACTTGATTTAAATATGAATGTGTAAATATTTTTTTTTTTTAGTTTTTTTTTAACTTTATTTAAAAATTTTTTTGGTAAATTATTATCAAAAATAATTAAGCAATTATTAAAAACTATTCTTTCATTGTTAATAATTTTATCTAATTTTTCAATAATATTATTTCCAATTAATATGGAATATTTTTGATCTTTTGTTCTAATTTGAAGTCTAAAGTTTTTCATAATTCTTTATTATTTTTTCAACTATTTCTAATTTCGTTTTATTTTCACATTCAATTTTATAATCCGCTTTAGCATAAAATTCATTTCTATTTATAATTAGTTTTTTTATATCTTCGTCACCTAATTTATTTGCTAATGGTCTTTTTCTATTTCTTCTAATTCTTCTTATTATAGTTATATTTTTCCAATTTAACCAAAAAGAAACATGGTTTTTTGCTATCAAACTTTGAATGTTTTTATTTAAAAAAGCTCCACCACCTAAAGCAATAACTTTCCCATTATCTCTAAGATACTTAATTGAAATTTTTTCTTCAATATTTCTAAAATTCTCTTCTCCTTTAATTTTAAAAATTTTTGCTATTTCCATCCTTTGAAATTTTTCAATTTTATCGTCAATATCAATAAACTCATAATCAATTTTTTTCGCTAAAATAGATCCGATAGTTGATTTTCCAGCACCCATCATTCCAATTAAAACAAGGTTTTTTTTTAAGATCATGTGTTAATTATTGACATAACATAATATAGACTTATTTTAAATTTATTTAAATCTAATGCAATTTCAAAAAAGACCAAATGCTGGAAATTTCAGTGGAGTTGGAAAACTTCTCATTAAGTTTTTTTTGGTAATATTAGTTCTTTTTGTAAGTGTACTTTTATTAGATAGAATTGATTTTCCATCTCCAAATAAAAAAATAGAAAAAGTATTACCGAATGAAAATTTTAAAACAATTAAGTAAAATATTTTTAATATCTATTTTTTTTTCATTTTTCTCAAATTCATATTCAAATGAAGCAGTTGATATTTGGAGCCTAAATAAGGAAAAAGAAAAAGAAGAAACAATATCAAACGAAACAATTTTATCATCAGATGAAACAACTTCATCAAGTATTTCAATTTCTGAAACAGAAAATAACAACATAAATTTCACTGAGGAAAATTTGGAAAAGGATATTATATCCCTTGTAGGCTTATATGACCCAGAAGAGAATGATCTCAAAATCGATATGTGGTCAACGAGTGATGGCGATGATATTAGAAAAATATTTAAAAAAATACAAACTTTAAATTTGTCAGAAGACTCAAAAAATATTTTACAGAAAGTACTTCTTACCAATTCTTATTTTCCTGATCAAAATATAAATTTTGAGGAGTTTTTAGAATTTCAAACTGAATTCCTAATTAAGTATACAGATTTAGATTTAATAAAAAATTATATCATTAAAAATGAAAAAATTAATATCGATTCTAAATTAGTAAATTATTATTTAGATTATTTTTTATCTAACTCTGATCTAGAGAATGCTTGTGAAATTTTTAATTATCTGAATAATCTAGAGGATAATTATTCAACCAAGTTTAAAATATATTGTTTAATTAATTCTAACAATAGAGAGGAAGCTCAATTAATTTTTGATTTAAAAAAAGAACAAGGATTTAAGGATGATCTTTTTGAAAATAGATTCAATTATTTAATGGAATATGAAGAAGAAAGTAATAAAAAAATTTCTGAGAAATCGATATTAGATTTTCATTTGTCTCACAGAACTAATACTGAATTTAAATATGAACCTAATGAAAAAACACCTAAAAAAATTTGGAAATATTTGTCATCGTCTAACCTTTTGGAAAACATTGATTTAGTCGATCTTGAGGATATTGAGAAAGTAAAAATGATCGAAAAGGCCACACATGACGAAAATTATACTGAAGTGGAATTATTTAATTTATACAAGAGATTTCAATTTAATTTTAATCAATTTTTAACTGCAAAAGATACATATAAGTCTATGCCTAATTCTGAAGGTAGAGCATTATTATATCAAAGATTACTTTTGACAATAGATAGTGAAGAAAAATTAGATTTATCATTAAAGCTCAAAAAATCTTTTGTTGATGATGATATAGAAAATGCTTTTAGCAACGAACTTTCAAAAATTTTAAATAAAATACAAATTGAAGATGTTCCGTCAAATTTTACAACATTTTACAATAAAAATTTAATAAAAGATAAAGCTGAAAAAACTAAAATAAAATATAACAACAAAGTTATTCATCAATCAAAGTTAATTGATTATTTTTCAAAAAATTATTCAAAGGAAAAGACTGAAAAAGATTTAAATGATTTATTAAAAAAAATCAAAAAAAACAAAAAATATATTTTTTCTACAAAAGACATTATAATGCTAGATTCTTTAAGGTCTGATGGAATTCAAATAAAAAATATATACGATAAATTATATGTATCGAATTCTGATATACCACCTGACATTCAAGCCAAAATTCAAAATGATGAAATAGGCATGGTACTATTAAGAATAGTTGAAATTATTGGAGAAGATAGTCTTGATAGTATCGGATCTGAGACTCTAAATTTCATAATCAATATTCTAAACCAACTAGATATGGACAAATTAAGGAATAAAATTTTATTACAAGTTCTTCCGTTAAAAGTGTAAAAATATATCAAAAATGCCAATTAAAAATATAATTACTGTTCCAAATGAAATCTTAAGAAAAAAATCTCAATTAGTTGAAAAAATAACAAATTTAGAGAAAACATTAGTGAATGATATGTTTGAAACCATGTATAATTCTAATGGTATTGGTTTAGCTGCTATTCAAATTGGAATTGCAAAAAGAATAGTAGTTTTAGATGTTTCAGGAAAAGATGAAGAAAAAAAACCAATGTGTTTTATAAACCCAAAGATAAAAAATACTAGTGATGAAAGATCAGTTTATGAGGAAGGATGTTTATCAATTCCTAATACATTTATTCAAATTGAAAGACCGAAAACTTGTGTTGTAGAATATGTGGACTTAAATAGTAAAAAGAAAGAAATTAAATGCAATGATCTTTTGTCTACTTGTATTCAACATGAATGCAATCATTTAGATGGAAAATTGATAATAGATTTTTTGTCAAAATTTAAAAAAGATTTAATTATAAAAAAAATTTCAAAAAATAAAAGCAGTCCAAATAAAATAGTTGTATAAAAAAAATGATCAAAAAAATTGTTTTTATGGGTACTCCAAATTTTTCAATACCAATTTTAAAATCTATTTATCAAAATGGATACCCAGTATCTGTTGTTTATACTCAACCTCCTCAAAAATCAAAAAGGGGTCATAAAATTAACAAGTCACCAATACAAACTTTTTCAGAAAATCTAAATTATGAAATTAGAATGCCAAACTCTCTTAAAAATAACAAAGAAGAAATAAATTTTTTTAAAAATTTGCAACCTGATTTAGTAATTGTAGTTGCGTATGGTCAAATTATTCCAAGGGAGTATTTAGATTTAAGCAAACATGGTTTTATAAATATTCATGCATCAATTCTTCCAAAGTGGAGAGGGGCAGCACCAATACAAAGGTCATTGATAAACTCAGATTCTGAAACTGGAATTAGCATAATGAAAATTTCAGAAAAATTAGATGAAGGTCCAGTTTGTAGAAAATTTCCAATTAAAATAAATGAAAATGAAAATGCAGAAGAATTATCTTTAAGATTATCGAACCTTGCAGCAGAAAAAATATTAGATTGTTTAGATGATATTTTTGATGAAAATTTAGAGTTTGTAGAACAGGATCATTCCAAAGCAACTTATGCAAAAAAAATTGATAAAATTGAAGGAAAAATTGATTGGAATTTAACTGCAGAAAAAATCTTAGCTAAAATTAATGGTCTTTATCCATTTCCTGGAGCTTGGTTCACTTATAAAGGTGAAAGATATAAAATTTTGAAAGCTGAAATATCAAGCGTAAGTGGCAAACAGGGATTAATTTTAAGTGATAATTTTGAAATAGGATGCTCATCAAAATCTATAAAGGTATTGCAAATTCAAAGGGAAGGAAAAAAAGTTCAAAGCATAAAAGAGTTTTCATTGGGTACACAATTAAAAAAAGGCTCAGACTTAACAAATGTATAGATATCAACTGATAATTGAGTATGATGGAAATAGTTATATTGGTTGGCAAAAACAAAAAAAAGGAAAGAGTATTCAAGGAACTCTTGAAAGAATTTTAAGCAAAATACTTAAAGAAAAAATTACCATCTATGGCTCAGGAAGAACGGATGCTGGAGTTCACGCTTATGAGCAATCATCACATTTTGATATAAAAAAAAAAATATTTAATATAGAAAAATTAATTAAATCTCTTAACTATTTTCTCCAAAAAAAAAACATTAATGTATTAAAAATCAGAAAGAAATCATTAGATTTTCATGCAAGATTTTCTGCTACAAAAAGAGAGTATACTTACAAAATATTAAACAGATTATCTCCCAGTTCTTTAAATAAAAATAAAGTTTGGCACGTTATTAAATCCTTAAATATATCAGAAATGAAAAGAGGATGTGATTATCTTAAAGGTAAACATGATTTTTCTTCTTTTCAATCTTCAAATTGCGGAGCGAAAAATCCAATAAGATCTCTTAATAAAGCAATTGTCACAAAAAAAGGGGATCAAATTATATTTGTCTTTGAGTCCAAATCGTTTTTGCAACAACAAGTCAGGTCAATGGTTGGCTGCCTTAAATATCTTGGAGAAGGTAAATGGGACTTAAAAAAATTTGTTAAAGTTTTAAATTCTAAAAATAGAAAGTTATGTGCTCCACCAGCACCACCATGTGGATTATTTCTAAAAAAAATTAGCTATTAGGACTATTATTTTTCTGAAAACTGATACTAAACTTTTTATTTATTCTCCATCTTGACTCTGCACGAACAATATATCCACAGCAGTTTTTTGCTCCACAATTACAAGGAAATTGCTTATAATCACTATCGTATCCAAAGCCATAATCGCAAGTTAATTCCTCGCCCTTTTTAATATCCTTAATAGCAACAACCCAAAGTTTTAAACCAATACCATCATACTCGCAATTATTAGAACAAGAATGATTGATTAGTCTTGCCGTATTCCAAGGTACATCCCCATCTAAATCATATCTATTGTTGAGATTAAAAAGATAAATTGGCTTTGCATTATCAAATTTTTCAGATTTTTCTGTTTGTTTTTTTGTAATAATTTTTCCAACATAATTAATTACTTTAGTGCCTTTCTTGATATTTTTTGTTGCAACTAGACCACGACCTTTTTTATCAATATTTGTTTTTTTTATTCTGTAAAGTTTCATAATTAAAAAATTAATTCACTTTTCTTACAATAAAAATAAAAATCAACGATGTTATAAACATTATGAGACTATAAGTTGCCGCAGGTATTATATAGACTCCTCCACCAAACAAAGTTGTTCCAATAAATATAGCCAAAGTTCCATTTTGTAGTCCACATTCAATTGAGATAGTTTTTTTCTGAGGAGAGGCTGAACCAAATAAATTTGCAATATAAAATGCTAATATCATCATTAACACATTAAGAGATAAGGTTATCAAACCAGCTTGTGTAAAATACTCTATAATATTATTTTTTTCACTAAGAATTGCTCCAGCTAAAACAAGCACAAATAATAAAATTGAAATTTTCTTGGCAATCTTTTCGAAACCAATTGCAAAATTTTCTAAAAATTTTCTAATAATCATTCCAAGCAAAGTAGGCACAACCACAATTAAAAACATATTAGTTGCCATGCCAATTAAAGATAAATCTTTTGAAACATTTTCTAATCCCAATAACCCCAAAGATGTGATTAATATAAATGGAACAGTTATAACACTTAACAAACTTATAATTGCAGTAAGTGAAATTGAGAGCGCAACATCTCCTTTTGCAAATGATGTTAATATGTTCGAGGTAACTCCTCCTGGTGCAGCAGCAATGATCATTAGACCTACAGCTAGCTCAGGTGAAATTGGCCATAATTTAATTAATATGAATGCGATGACAGGTAATAAAATAATTTGACTAATTAATCCCACAAAAAAATCTTTGGGCTGTTTTGCAACTCTTGTAAAATCTGATCCAGTTAGTCCAAGTCCCAATGAAAACATTATAAAAGCTAATGCCAATGGTAAAAAAATATCTGTTATTATTCCCATATTTTAAATTATCATTTTTTATTATATTCTAAAAGAGCTTTTACATGTTCATATGCACTATCAGCAAGAGCACTTAAATTATATCCACCTTCTAATACCGATACTACTTTTCCATGTGTAAAATTTTTCGTAGCTTCCAAAGTTCTTCTAGTGATTTCATAAAAATCCTCAGAATTTAATTTAAATTGTGCTAAAGGATCATCCTTATGCATATCAAACCCCATGCTAATTAGTAAAAATTCTGGCTTAAATTTTATTAATTTATCTAAAACTCTATTATGTGCATCAAGGTATTCTTTTAATTTTGTTCCTGCGGGAAGAGGGACATTAAAAATATTATTATGATTTCCTTTTTCATTTTCGCCACCAGTACCTGGATAAAAAGGATATTGATGTGTTGATAGATATAAAACATTTTTGTTATCCCAAAAAATATTTTGATGACCATTACCATGGTGTACATCTGGATCCCAAATAGCAATTCTTTTATAATTAAATTTTTCAATTAAATAATGTGCTCCTATCGCACAATTGTTGTAGATACAAAAACCCATAGCTTTGTCCTTTTCACTATGATGCCCAGGAGGACGAACTGGACAAAAGGCGTTTTGAAATTTTTTTTCTTCTATACCATCGATAGCTCGTATAACTGATCCTACTGCGTCAGTCGTAGCGTCTTTACTTCCTGGTGAAACAATTGTATCTCCATCTAAAAACTTAATGCCCTCAGTTGGGAAACTTTTTTGAACCATATTAATATAATTTTCATCGTGAGCTTTTTTCAAAATATTACGATCAAAAGAATTTGGTTTATCCCATATTAAATTCTTATTTTTTTTTAATTTTTCAGTAATAGCTATTACCCGCTTAGGCTGCTCTGGATGGCCGTCGCCTGTAAAATGATTTGTTGATGTTTCAGAAGATATTATTGCAGTTTTCAAGAGAAATAATTATCTAAAATTTTATAATAAATTTTTGTTAATTTTTTTAAATCATTTAAAGATACCGCTTCATCAATCTTGTGCATTGTTTTTCCTACAAGTCCAAATTCTAATCCAGGTGATAATTTTCGAATAAATCTTAAATCTGAAGTACCACCAGTAGTAGATAATTTTGGTTTTTTTTTTGTAATTTTTTTTATTACATTTTGAATCATGAAGGTCGTAGAATTTGGTTTAGTTAAAAAAGCTTCCCCAGAAACTTTATATTCAATTTTATAACGTGATTTATTTTTTTTACTTATTTTATTAAAAACTTTATTAAGTTTTTTTTTTAAAGAATTGGATGTATGTTTATTATTAAATCTAATATTAAAAGTTGCCTCTGCAGATCCAGGAATAATATTGTCAGTTTTGTTAATTATATTTATTTGAGTAACCTCTAGGTTCGATGGTTGAAAATTCTTTGTTCCTTTATCAAATTTAATGTTTTTTAATTCATTTAAAATTTTTATAATTGTTGTCGAAGGGTTATTAGCCCTGTGAGGATAAGCAACATGTCCTTGAACTCCGAGTATTGTAATTTTTCCAGTTAAACTACCTCTACGGCCTATTTTAATCATCTCTCCCAATTTATTTGGATTTGTCGGTTCTCCAACTAGACAAAAATTTATTTTCTCTCTTTTTTTTTTTAAATAATCTACAACTTTTTTTGTTCCGTTTACTGCATCACCTTCTTCATCTCCAGTAATTAAAAGACTAATTGATCCATTGAATTTTTCATTTTCATTTAAAAAAATACTTACAGCCGAAATAAATGCAGCAATAGAACTCTTCATATCATTAGCACCTCTACCAATTAAATAACCCTTTTTAATAGATGGCCTAAAAGGATTTATTGTCCAATCTTTTATATTACCTGGTGGAACAACATCTAAATGACCGGCATAACAAAAATTAGGTTCTTTGTTTCCAATTCTTGCATATAAATTTTTGACAGGTTTAAAATTTTTTTCTTTAAACTCTAATATTTTAGTTTTAAAACGTAATGATTTAAGTACTTTCTCTAAATATTTCATAACACCAGCATCAACTGGAGTAATTGATGGATATCTGATTAGCTTTTTAGCTAACTCTAATTCATTATAATTTTTCATATTAATCTCTTAGAAGATCGTTAATAGAAGTTTTTGATCTAGTTTTTTCATCAACTTGTTTAATGATTACAGCGCAATATAAAGAAGGTGCCTTAGGATTATTTTTATCAGGCAATGATCCTGGAACAACAACAGAATATGGTGGTATTTTCCCGTAGTGAATTTCACCAGTTTTTCTATTAACAATTTTTGTAGATTGGCCTATGTACATTCCCATACTTAATACTGATCCCTCTCCTACGATCACACCTTCCACAACTTCGGACATCGCTCCTAAGAACACATTATCTTCTATGATTGTTGGAAGAGCCTGAGCTGGTTCTAATACTCCCCCCACTCCTGAACCTGCGGATATATGACAATTTTTTCCTATTTGACAACAACTCCCTGCTCTTGCAAAAGTATCAATCATTGTGCCCTCATCTATATATGCGCCAATATTTACATAACATGGCATCAAAACTGCATTTTTTCCAACATACGATCCTTTTCTTACAGGAGAATTAGGCACCATTCTAAATCCAGCTTTTTCGTGGTCGGCTTTTGTCCAATTTGCAGTTTTACCTTTAAGTAGGTGGGCTTTGTCATACCAACTACTATAAGGTCCACTTAAATTTTCCATTGGATAAATTCTAAAACTTAGCATTATTGCTTTTTTAATATGTTGATGAGTTATCCACTTATCATCAATTTTTTCAGCCACTCTTACTTTGCCGCTGTCTAAATCTTTTATTACTTGATTAATTGTATCTTTTAAACTTTGTTCCGAGTTAGGGCTAATTTGATCTTTTTTTTCCCAAGCATCATTTATAATTTTTTCTAAAGACATAATTTATTTACTTTTTAATAACCTTATTTCTTTTAGAAATAAAGACAGATTT
>MDSW01078125.1_pt1 | contig 31374 bp, 24 predicted proteins | sample 811171 | NCBI WGS metagenome assembly MDSW01 (sample SAMN05326641, study PRJNA326480) | marine metagenome | isolation source: seawater | place: Atlantic Ocean: North West | collected 2012 | reverse complement strand
TGACTTTATCAAATAATTTAGAATCTAAATATACATTATTGCTAAATGCTGAAAGCATAGGAGAAACTTCCTGAGCTAACTCTTTAAACTCATTATTAGATTCAGCACTCATAAGATTGAAATAAACTTGACTAACTTGGCCCATAAGTTCGGTGCATGTTTCCATCGCTAGAGAAGTGTTCTCAAAACTAGGATCATCATTATTATTTTTAATTTCTTTCAACTTTTGTTCTGCATCTTCTATAGCATATTTAAATGCGGGTAAAAAATGTTCTTGCTTAATTTGATCAAACGGGATTGCTCCATACCTATGAGGTGATTTTTTTACTAAAGGGTTGCTCTTAATATCCATAACTATACTCCATGTAATATATCATCATTTCTTTTGGTTATAACTTATATATAAGTGGTAAATTTACCTTCTTTCTACAAGATAAATTTATTATAGAATTAGGAGATATTTATGTCAAAAAATAATTTAAATACAATCCTTTCAAATATTGATATTCAAGCTGACTGGATAGGCCTTCGAGAAGTTAAAGAATCTACAACGTATAGGATAATACGTGATGGTAATCCACAAGCAAATTCCAGAGACGTTGATCATGGGGTAATGGTTGAGGTGTTATCTAATGGACAATTTGGTTATTATGGTAGCAAAAGTCTAGATCCAATCAGTATTCAAAATGCAGCAGAAAAAGCACTTAAACTCGCAAATTCTGCTTCAAAAAATCCAATTTTTGATTTTACCATAGATGCTCGACCCAAAACTGTTGGAAACTTCCATTCCCCATATAAAAAATCAATAGAAGAATTATCATCTGGAGAGCTAAATGAGATTTTGATTGATGCATATAATCATTTAAAGGTAAATGAACAGATTGTTAGTGCACAAGCTATGGCAATGATAGTTGAAACAGAAAGTAACTATGTTAGTTCAAATGGAAGCGATGTAAAACAAAAATTTTTAATGGTTCAATCAGATTATTCAGCAATGGCAAATAAGGGCGATATTTATCAAAGAAGAACTGAAAATAATTGTATGCAAATTGGAATGGAAGAATTTAATAAGGATCTAGTGATAAGTAGAGCCACTAGGGTTGGAGAACAAGCACTTGAATTACTAGATGCAGAAGAATGTCCTACAGAGAAAACCAACCTAGTCCTTGCGCCAGACCAGATGATGTTGCAAATACATGAATCTGTTGGTCACGCTTTAGAAGTTGACCGTATACTTGGAGATGAAAGAAACTATGCTGGCTGGTCTTTTGTAAGAGAAGCTGATTTTGGTTCTCTTCAATATGGATCTCCAATTATGAATATTACATTTGATCCAAATGTTGATAAACAATTTGCATGCTATGGGTTTGATGATGGTGGTATGAAAGCAGAAAGAGACTTTATTATAAAAAATGGATTACTAGTTAAGGGTCTCGGTGGTAAAGAAAGTCAAATAAGATCAGGCCTTCCAGGCGTTGCTAACTTTCGTGCTTCTTCATGGAATAGAGCCCCAATTGATCGAATGGCAAATTTAAATTTAGAACCAGGCAGTTCGACTTTTGAAGAAATTATAGAGTCCGTAGATAAGGGAGTCTATATGGAAACTAATCGATCATGGTCTATTGATGATTATAGAAATAAATTTCAATTTGGATGCGAATATGGCAAGCTTATAGAAAATGGAAAGCTAACTAAAACAATTAAAAATCCAAATTATAGAGCTATTTCAAATCCATTTTGGAACAGCCTTAAAATGTTGGGCAATAAAGACACATTTAAAGTTTATGGAACTCCTTATTGTGGTAAAGGAGAGCCAAATCAAGCTATTAGAGTTGGACATGCTTCCCCAGTTTGTCTTTTTGAAAATATTGAAGTCTTTGGTGGCGCATAAAAAGGGAGAATATTATGGAAAAATTATTTAATCAATTATCAGAATTATTATTAAACAATATTAAATCTGGTGAACATCTTAAAATTAGTATTAATGGAGAAAATAGCCAGTTTATACGTTTTAGTCAATCTAAAGTTAGGCAAACAGGGCTAGTGGATGATGCAAGTTTTACCATTGTTTTAATTAAAAATAGGTCTACATGTTCAGGGAGTTTTACATTATCTGGAAATCTCGACACAGATCAAAAAAATGCTTTAGATGAATTAAATAGGCTAAGATTGGAAATACAAAACTTACCTGAAGATCCTTACATTGTTCTACCTCAAGATTCTGGATCAAGCCACGAAAAATATACTGGAAAACTCTTAAATAATAATGATGTAGTCAATGCATTAAGTCCAGCAATACAGGATGTCGACTTGGCAGGTATATGGGCCTCTGGGAATATTTTTATTGGGAATGCAAATTCAGCAGGACAAAAACATTGGTTTTCAACTGATACATTTTCTTTTGATTATTCTCTTATTACATCTGATGAAAGAATGGTTAAGGGTACATTTGCAGGTAGTAACTGGGATCAAAAACAATATGAAAATAATATGGCAGAATCCATAGAAAAATTACATTTAATGGAAATGCCTGGTAAAAAAATAGAACCTGGTGCCTATCGAACTTACATTGCCCCAGCTGGGGTTGCAGATTTAGTAAATATGTTTTCTTGGGGAGGGATAAGTGAGGCGGGAATTCAGCAAGGTGATAGCTCCCTATGTAAAATGCGCCAAAACAATGTAACTATGTCTCCTTGTTTTAATCTTAGTGAAGATTTTACTTCAGGTATTGTACCTCGTTTTAATAGTAATGGAGAGCTCGCACCAGAAAAATTAGATCTTATTCTATCTGGTAAATTAAAAAACACATTAATCAATAGTAGAACTGCTCAAGAATACAAACTAAAATCAAACTTTGCCAGTTCAGGTGAGAGCTTGCGTTCACCTATTTTCCATCCTGGAGATTTAAAAGAGGATGAAATAGTTGAAAAAATTGAACATGGATTATATTTATCTAATCTTCACTATTTAAATTGGAGTGATAGAACAGGAGGTAGAGTCACTGGAATGACTCGATATGCATGCTTTTGGGTGGAAAATGGTGAAATTGTTGCTCCTATAGAAAATATGCGTTTTGATGATAGTATATATAATTTTTTTGGAAATAATTTGGAATCTGTAACTGAAACGGCTCATCTTCATCCTGCTGTAGAAAGCTATTCAGGAAGGGAGCTGGGAGGTGTAACATGTCCAGGCATACTACTTAAATCTTTTGAATTAACTTTATAAAGATATCTACTAATAAATCGAGAAATATAATGAATATACCAAAAAATATAAATCAATACGATCAATACTTTAAGCATTATACTGAACTTAGAATACAAGAAAACAGGGTCTCCAAAGTGTCTATTACAAATGGAGATGTAACTGGTAACTCTTCAAGTGCTCAGAGTGGTGTTTCGGCGAGAGTTTATAAAGATGGTCATTGGGGGTTTTCTTCAGCGCCAGAATTTAATGATAAAAATATAGAGCAAGTTGTAAAATCATCAAATGAAAATGTGGGTTTTTTAAATATGAAGGATACCGCTAAATGCGGCTTGATTTTACCAGAATCTCTAGGTGAATATTCAATGGATATGTCAACTAAAAAAAATCGTGAAAACCAAAAGTTTTGGGTCAATTTTGCAAAAGAAATAGATGGATATTTAGAAAAGAAATTTCCAGAATTATTATCAAGAAATGTTATGATTTCTGGTTTAGATATGGAAAAGTCGCTTGCAACATCTAATGGATCAAAATCATACTCAATGACCCCACGAAGCTTTTTAGTGGTTTCTATTGCAATAGAAAAGGACCAAAATCCAGTTAACTTATATGAAATTTTTGGTGGTCTAGGGCAGATGGAGGACAATCTGATTTCTCCAAATGATTATTTTTTACAATTAGATCAATTAGTCGAAAAACTAAAGCAAAAGGCCGATGGTGTTTTCCCAAAAGCTGGATTACAAAATGTAATAATGGATGCAGATCTTGCCGGAATTCTTGCACATGAAGCTATTGGACATACAACTGAAGCAGATTTAGTCCTTGGTGGCTCTGTTGCAGGTGATTTAGTGGATCAAGAAGTTGTAAGCCCATTAATATCTCTAATCGATTATGCAAATACCTGCGAAAATAAAATATGTCCAGTCCCAGTCTATGTTGATGATGAAGGAACAGCTTCTGAAGATGCAGTAATAATTAAGGATGGTGTTCTGAAAAAATTCATGCACAATAAAGAAAGTGCTCAACATTTTGAAACTAAACCTGACGGTAATGCTAGAGCCTATGCCTTTTCAGATGAGCCTCTTATTAGAATGCGTAATACCGCATTTGTTCCAGGAAGCAGTACTCTCGAAGAAATGATTGCATCAATAGATGACGGATACTACCTTACAAAAAGTAGTAATGGACAGGCAGATTCTACTAGTGAATTTATGTTTGGCATTGCTATGGGATATGAAATTAAAAATGGAAAGATTGGTAACGCAATTAAAGAAACTACTATATCGGGCATTGCATTTGATGTTTTAAAAACAGTTGATATGGTCTCATCTGATATGTCATGGTCCACTGGTGGAATGTGTGGTAAAAAACAATGGATACCTGTTGGCATGGGTGGCCCCGCAATAAAATGCAAGGTTAATATTGGAGGCAGATAAATGAATCATAATGAGATAGCTGCTTATTGCCTTGAAAGACTCAAAAAATTAGGAGCGGATAAATCACAATGTTCTGTTACTTTTTCTGAAAAGAAAGAATTAAACGTTGAAACAGGAGAAATGTCACTGTTTCGTACAACTTTTAATACTAATATTGGTCTTTCAGTTATAAAAAACCAAAAAAGTGCTGCAATAGGTATTAATAAGATGGATAAAGAATCTATCAATAATGCTGCTTCTAAAGTCTTAGAAATGGCTGAATCGTCACAACCCGATGAAGCCTATGATATTTCACAATATCAAGACGAGCAATTTTTTTCAAAAGGTGATGATGTAGCAAATATGGACATGATGTACCAAAAGCTTGAAGAATTTACAAAATATGTGAAATCTGAATATCCAATAATTAATATGGAATCTGCAATAGTAGATTTTTCATTAGGGAAATCTGTTTTTCTTAATTCTAATGGAGTAAGCTTTAAAATTCAAGAAGGTATGTATGGATTTCAAAACATGTTTACAGCTAAAGATGGTAAAGACACTTCATCATTTAATGGATCTGGCTTTTCAACTTTAACCTTAAATAAGCCATTTATTGAAATTGGATCATCAAAGCGCTTACTAAAACAATCAACCGAGCAAGTTCGAACAAAAAAAATTCCTAAAAAATTTAATGGAGAAATATTAATAACTCCTGACTGTTTAAACGATTTTCTTAGCTTTATTACTGGTGATATTAGTGATGGAAAAATTATATCTAAGACATCTATTTATCAGAATAAATTAAATGAGGCTATAACTGATTCTAGATTTACTTTAAGATCACACCCTATATCACAGGAAATAGCTGATGGGTATTTTTTAACGGATGATGGCTATGTAGCATCAAACAGTACAATAATTGATAAAGGTATTCTTAAAACACATTTACTAAGTTTATATGGTGCCAATAAAACAGGAGCTAAAAGGGCTGTAAATGATGGCGGTGCCTATATTGTTGATCCTGGAACAAAATCAAAGGAAAATATTATCAATAATATTAAGGAAGGAATTTTACTAGAACGTTTTTCAGGAGGAAGGCCATCGGCAGATGGAGAATTTTCTGGGGTTGCCAAAAATAGTTACTATATTAAAAATGGTGAAATTCAGTATCCTATCAGTGAAACAATGATTTCTGGAAATATTCAAGAAATGTTTAATAATATTGGAGAAATTTCTAAAGATAGAATTAACTTTGGCTATTGTATCTATCCTTGGATCTCATTTAAAAATATAACAATTTCCTAGTTCCATAGTTACATTTTATGAACACTAATTCATTTATTTTATTACAAATTTTTTCTCATTAAATTTTAAAGCTATGAAATATACAAAATATATAATATCAATCATCTTAGGAGCAGTTATACTGTGGGGATTTAAATCTGATACCGCTAAAGATAAATTCCAAAAGATGAAAACTTTAACTCAAATTATACGCTTAGTAGGTGAGAATTATGTTGATGATATTGATATGAATGATATTTTAGAAGGTGCAATAGTAGGGTTACTAGACAAGTTAGATCCGCATTCAAGCTATATTCCTGCAGAACAATTTGAATTAATAAATGAGCAGTTTGATGGTGCTTTTGAAGGTATAGGAATTGAATTTAATATATTAGATGGATATATTACTGTTATCTCTCCTATTCCTGGCACCCCTTCAGATCGAGCAGGCCTTCAAACCGGTGACAAAATTGTAAGAATCAATGATGAATCCGCCTATAAAATCACACAAAAAGATGTTTTAGAAAAACTTAGAGGGCCAAAAGGTTCTTCCGTTAATGTTACAATTTCTAGACCTAGCATGGAAGAAAATTTTGAAGTAACACTTGTTAGAGATAAAATTCCAATTGTTAGTGTAATGGCATCTTTTATGATGGATGAAAAAACTGGCTACATTAAAGTGAATCGTTTTGCAAGAACCACCGCAAGCGAAGTAAGTGAATCCCTAACAAAACTTGAAAATGAGGGTATGCAACAACTACTATTAGATCTTCGTAATAATGGTGGCGGCATGATGGATCAAGCTATTGGTATAGTAGATATGTTTATTTCTTCAAGAGATACTATTTTATTTACAAAGGGAAAAGTCCCCGGATCTAACGAGGTTTATCGTGCAAGAAAAAGCATCTATGATAAAAAATATCCTATAATAGTTTTAATTAATAGGGGCTCTGCCAGTGCAAGTGAAATTGTATCAGGTGCTTTTCAAGATCTAGATAGAGGTATTGTTGTAGGTGAAACAAGTTTTGGGAAAGGGCTGGTACAAAGGCAATACCCTCTTATGGATGGATCAGCTGCAAGAATTACTATTGCTAAATATTATACCCCTTCAGGAAGATTGATCCAGAGACCTTATAAAAGCGTTGATGACTATTATACAGATTTGGGTAAAGATAATCGCGAAGCCACGGATTCAACATTAGCAGAAAGGCCAACATTTATAACTCCTAAAGGGAGAACTGTATATGGTGGAGGTGGAATAACACCAGATATTTATTCTGAAGTAAATCTAGACTTTAATGAAAGCACTAGAGAGCTATTGACTAATCCAGATAGACTTACTTTCAAATATGCGGAAAATCTGAAAATAGAGGTTGAAAAGCAATTTCAGACATATGAAATATTTTCAAAATCCTTTAATTTAAATGGTAAAAAGCAAAAAAAGTTTTTTAATTGGTTAGAAAAACAAGAACTAGAATTTAAAGATTCAGAATTAAAAGAAAATTGGATATATATAGAAAACAGAATACTATCTGATATTGCAAGTAGTATTTGGGGAAAAGAATATTTATACAAAAAACTATTAGATACAGATAAGCAAGTACAGGATGCTATACTGCACTTTGATGAAGCGCATAAATTAATAGATTAATATTTAATAAAATAAAAATTCTCTTTATCAAAAACATATTAATCCCTAATTTTGCAGACTAAATTTTAAATTAAATTAACTAATTCGTAATTAAAAAGGAACAAAAGTAATGGTTCAATTATTTATTGATGGTGGTGGCTTTATGTGGCCTATTTTATTTATTTTCATTATAGGCTTTGTTTTTGTTGTGGAGCGCTTATATCATCTTTTTAAAGGTTTATCTAGCAATGAAGAATTTGCTTACAATATTGCAAATAACGTGAAAGAGTCAGGAATTGAATATGCGAAACATGAATGTGAAGGTGCCGTTGGGCCTGTTGCTAATCTTTGCCTAGCTGCTCTTGACAGAGCTCATCTGGGCCCAGAAGAAGCTGAACATGCACTTGATAGCTCCGGTAGTATTGAAATGGCATCAATGGAAAAAAATATGACATGGATTTCATTGTGTATTGCAACTGCTCCAATGATCGGTTTTTTAGGAACAGTTTGGGGCATGATTCAAGCATTTAATGACATAAAAATGGCTAATGATATTTCACCAGCAGTTGTTGCAGGAGGTATATCAGTAGCTCTTTTAACTACAGCTTTTGGATTGGTGGTTGCTGTTACACTACAAACTTTTCAAAATGCGGTTTTATATATTATTGATAACCAAATTGTAACTTTACAAAAAAGTACTACTGCACTATTACATGCAATAAAGGACTCTGTAAAAAAATAATTTTTATTTAAAAGAATTATGATAAAAAAACAGAGACGTTCAGTACAAGAAATAAATTCATCCTCAATGGCTGATATTGCTTTTCTATTATTAGTATTTTTCCTCGTTACAACAACAATATCTATGGATAAGGGAATTAGCTTGGTACTTCCTTCAGAAGGAAATGAACTAGAGGTTAATAGAAAAAATATTGTTAATATTTTAATGAATGAAAGTGGAAAAGTATTAATTGATGACAAGCCAACAAAAGTTAATGCTATTAAAGATATTATTGAAAGAAAGTTAGCAGGAAATCCAAATCTAATTTTCTCTGTTCAAACACATCCAAGAACAAAATATCAAAATTATTTAGAAATACTTGATCAGCTTAAAGAAGCTAAAGCGACAAAAATATCTATAGCTAATCCACCAGCATTTTAATAAATCCATGAAAATTCAAAGAAAAACAACAACAAGTAATGAAATTTCAACATCATCGATGCCTGATATCATTTTTATGCTTCTAATCTTTTTTATGGTAACAACCGTTATGCGCGAATATGAAGGCTTAGATATTTTAATGCCTAGAGCTAAAATGATAGAAAAATTAGAAAGTAAACGTCATACCTCATATGTTTGGGCAACAAAAGATGGATTAGTATCTGTGGATGATAGAATAATTAATATTAATAGTCTATCTGGAGTTATGTATAACAAGATAGCTAAAGATCCAAAAATTACCGTTTCATTAAAATCAGATGAAAAAGCAACAATGAAATTAATAACAGATATACATACTCAATTGCGTACAGCAAATGCACTTAAATTAAGCTATTCAGCTCTAACAAAAGCACCTTAATCTTGATAATTAGACACGATCCACTATTAGTCCACTACCCAGTACGTATACGAGAAGTTACAATTGGTGTTATTCTATTATTAACATTAATATTTTATTTTTTTCCTCGATTTTTAGGAGAAAGTGAACGAACGAACTTCACTGTAGTTGATGAAATTGAAACATTTGATATACCTCAAACTGAGCAAATTAAAATACCAGAACCACCAGCTCGACCATCAGTACCTGTTGCTTCAGAAGATGAATTTTTTGATGAAGATATCACTATTGAGGATACAGACTTTGATGATTTTGAAGATTGGGATGCTCCCCCTCCCCCTCCTTCAGAAGGACCTAATGTAAAATTTATTCCTTATGACAAATCACCTAAGCCTAAGATTCCAATTAGACCTGTATATCCAGAAATAGCACAAGAGGCCGGGATTGAAGGTACAGTATATATTCAATTTTTTATTGATAAAAAGGGTAATGTTACTGAAGCATGGGTGCAAAAAGGTATTCCAAATACTGGTTTAAATGAAGCCGCATTAGTCGCTGTAAAAAAATCTAAGTGGAAACCCGCTCAACAAAGAGATAAAAAAGTTGGTGTATGGCAAACTGTACCTGTCAAATTTGAACTTACTTCAAATTAAAACTTAATTACTTTAGGGTATTGGCCCTATGGTACTCCCAATTCATTTTTCTTATATAATCTACTGAAATTTCCTTAGGACACTCAGCTTCACAAGCTCCAGTATTAGTACAATGTCCAAATTCTTCAGAATCCATTTGATTTACCATATTGATAACCCTACTTTCTCTCTCGGGTTGACCTTGAGGTAAAAGTGCTAACTGGGATATTTTTGCAGCAGTAAATAAACTTGCAGATGAATTTTTACATGCTGCCACACATGCCCCGCAACCAATGCACGCAGCTGCATCAAAAGCTTCTGCCGCAATTTCTTGACCAATGGGAATAGCATTTCCATCTGGAGCACTTCCAGTATTTACCGATACATACCCACCCGATTGAATTATACGATCAAATGCTGTTCTATCTACTGTCAGATCTTTTATAACGGGAAATGATTTTGCTCTCCATGGCTCAATAACAATAGTATCTCCATCTTTAAAATATCTCATATGTAGCTGGCAGGTTGTAGTTCCTTTCATTGGGCCATGAGGTTGACCATTAATAACCATTGAACACATTCCACATATTCCTTCTCTACAATCATGATCAAATGCTACCGGATCTTCTCCTTCTATTATCAATTTTTCATTTAAAACATCTAGCATTTCTAAAAAGGACATATGAGTATTTAAACCATCCAATTTATATGATATAAACTCACCTTTTACATCTGGACATTCTTGACGCCATATTTTCAGGGTTAGATTTAATCTATCCATTATTTATAACTCCGCTGTGTTGGGTGTACAGTTTCAAATTTTAATTCTTCTTTATTTAAAACAGGATTTTTATTTTCTCCTTTAAATTCCCACGCAGAAACAAATGCACAATTTTCATCATCTCTTTGAGCTTCACCTTCTTTAGTTTGAAACTCTTCTCTAAAATGTCCTCCACAAGATTCATTTCTCTCAAGAGCATCTCTAACCATTAACTGACCCAGTTCTATTAGATCTGATACTCTTCCCGCCTTTGCAAGTTCAGGGTTTAATATATTATCTTTTCCAGGAACCCTAACATTTTTCCAAAATTCTTCTTTTAACGAGTTTAGATCATCAATAGCATCAGTCAAACCTTTTTTATTTCGCGCCATACCACACTGATTCCATATTATTTGTCCCAAATCTCTATGAAAGCTTTCAACAGATCTAGTTCCTGAATTTTCTAAAAATTGCGTATTTCTTTTTCTTACTTCAGCCTCTGATTTTTCAAATTCTTCATGATCGGTAGAAATAGCATCAGTTCTAATATCATTAGATAAATAGTCTCCAATCGTATATGGAAGTATAAAATATCCATCTGCTAAACCTTGCATAAGAGCCGATGCCCCTAAACGATTTGCACCATGATCAGAAAAATTACACTCTCCAATAGCATAAAGTCCGGGTACTGTCGTCATTAAATTATAATCAACCCATAGACCGCCCATTGTATAATGTACTGCTGGATAGATTCTCATTGGTGTTTTATACGGATTATCACCAGTAATTTTTTCATACATAGCAAATAAATTACCATATCTAGCCCTAACAACATCTTCACCAAACTCTAATATTGCTTGTTTAAAATCAAGGTATACTGCAAGCTTGGTTGCACCAACCCCATAACCTTCATCACAACGCTCTTTAGCAGCTCGAGAAGCGACATCTCTTGGAACTAAATTGCCAAAAGAAGGATATCTTCGCTCTAAATAATAGTCTCTTTCTTCCTCGGGTATGTTTTCGGGAAGACGTTCGTCACCAGCTTTTTTTGGCACCCAAATTCTACCATCATTTCTTAAAGATTCTGACATTAAAGTTAATTTTGATTGATAGTCTCCAGAAACAGGAATACATGTTGGATGAATTTGAGTGAAGCATGGATTTGAAAACATTGCACCTTTTTTATATGCTTTCCATGCGGCGGTAACGTTGCTACCCATCGCGTTAGTAGACAAATAGAAAACATTTCCATATCCACCAGTTGCTAGAACAACAGCATGTCCAAAATGTCGTTCATATTCACCTGTTAATAGGTCTTTAGCAATAATTCCACGTGCCTTACCATCTATAGTAACAACATCAAGCATTTCATGCCTATTGAACATTTGAACATTACCTTTAGAAATTTGCCTACTTAATGCACTATAGGCACCTAATAATAATTGTTGACCCGTTTGCCCTCGAGCATAAAATGTTCTTGAAACTTGAACCCCTCCAAATGATCTGTTATCTAGTGTACCACCATATTCTCTAGCAAATGGTACACCTTGGGCTACGCATTGATCAATTATATTGGCGCTTACTTCAGCTAAACGATATACATTAGCTTCTCTTGATCTATAGTCTCCACCTTTAATTGTATCATAAAATAATCTATAAATAGAATCACCATCATTCTGATAATTCTTTGCAGCATTTATACCACCCTGAGCTGCTATTGAGTGGGCTCTTCTTGGACTATCTTGAAAACAAAACGCTTTTACATTGTAACCCATTTCTGCTAAAGATGATGCGGCCGATGCTCCTGCTAAACCTGTTCCAATTATAATAACATCTAATCGTCTTTTATTAGCTGGACTAACTAAAGGAATACTAGATTTATATTTAGTCCATTTAGCTTCTAAATCACCTTGAGGAATTTTATTATCTAAAATATTCATGACTTAATGTAAAGAATTATTGGGATGATTGCAAAAGATAAAGAAATCAATGCTGATAAAATTAGAGATATAGTTTGTATTAATGGAGTGAATTTTTTATTTTTTAAACCTAATGTCTGAAACCCCGATTCAATACCATGCCTGAGATGGATACCAAGTATCAACATACTTATTACATAGAACATTGTATACCAAAGTTCATGGAATGCTGAAACCGTAACAGTGTAAAGATCTTTATTACCCCATGAGTCAATAGGAATTGATCCAAAATGCATTTCGTACCAAAAGCTTCTTAAATGAATTATAATAAATAATAAAATTAGAGTCCCTAAAAGAGCCATGTTTTTTGAAGCCCATGAACTATTTTTATTACCGCTGGAAACAGCGTAAGGAATAGGGCGAGCTTTCCTGGATTGTATAGCCAAACCTATTGTTAAAACTGTATGTAACATAATTGAAAGATAAGTAATGTACGATAAAATTTTCACTGCCGGATTTGTTGTCATAAATAATGCATAGGCATTAAATTTTTGCTGAGCAATTTCACCAGTAAATATAACTAATTGCAAGTTTCCTACTAGATGCCCAATAAGGAAGGTAACTAAAAATAATCCAGAAACTGCGGCTAGAATTTTTCTGAACAGTGTAGAAAAAAAATATTGTTTCATTTCATAGAAGCTATAGTTTGTCCGATAAAAACAGCTAAAATACCCATAATTGAGCTAGATATAACATACATTAACATCAATTTATATGACCCCGAATTAAACAATCCATATGCTTCAAATCCAAAGGTTGAAAAAGTAGTAAATCCTCCAAGCACACCAATAATCATAAATTCTTTAACATAATTATTAGTAAGCCCAAAACCTAATACAACACCTAAAAAGAAACAGCCTAATATATTAATTAATAATGTGTTCCAAGGAAAAACAAATTTATTAGGCAAAAATAATATATTTGACATAATATATCTTAAGCATGCACCTATAAATCCACCAAAACCTACCAGCGCTATTTCTTTCATTTATTGTATTTTAAAAGGGTACATCCTCATCAGAAAAGGGTGCAGCAATAGGTGCTGGTGCTTCATCAGATGGAGGTGGTGGTGGAAATTCATTATTATCAACTTCCATTGATGAGTTCATCACATCTTGTCCATAAGTTTTAATTGCTAATTGGTTAACTTGATCTTTAAGCGGCTTATCTGCCCAAATAGTATCATAATATTCATCATCGCTCCCTTTTTGACTAGGAAACCCCACAAATAATCCATTGATACCTTCTACAAGCTTGAAACCTTTTAAAGTAAAACCATCATCAGTTTGTAAATCAAAAAAAGCTCTGATCTTACCCCAATTTCCTTTATTCATTCTTTCAATTTTCAACGCTAATATCCTCCAATTAATATAGTATAAATATAACGAGAATTTTATATGTAGCACAAAGGAGAAAGAGAATATTTAAAATATTCTAGATAAAAAAAAAGCTTCCCTTAAGAAGCTTTTTTTTAACTTTAATTAATAATTAAAAACCAATATTAAATGCTAAGACACCAGTATCTCCAAATACATCTGATGTTTTTAAGCCATAATCTACACCTAGATTAATAGCACCAATTGGCAATTTAAACCCACCTCCAAAAGAGGTGCCAAAATTATTTTTTGTAATATCCTCATCCCAGCCATTAGTATCATCATCAATAATATTTACACTAGTACTTCCACCGACCCAGGCTTCTACACCGGCTATATTTACACTGTACTCAAGACCACCGTTAAACTGATTGAATCCAAAAGCATTATTGGTAAATGTTCCATGTAATTGAGCACCTAGCAGTTCATAGGTTAATGAAATATTCAAAGATGCAGGTAAATCAAAAGGCTGAGCAACTACTTGAAAATTTTCAGTTATTGTACCTGATTCTGAATCATCAGGCTGCATCGTTTGCTCGAGATTACTTCCAGAATATTGCATTTTAGGACCAAGATTTTTTAAAGCTATACCTAAGTTCAAAGGCAATGTTGTATGTGTATATTGTACACCTAAATCTATTGCAAATCCATTAGCATTTGTTTGCATTATAGTCTCATTAACAAATTTCAAACTAGATCCAAACCTTATTCTATCAGTATATTCTTTTGAGAAACCTGCCGTAACAGTAACAAAAGAAGGTGAGAACGTTTTATTAGAAGCACCTGTTGGATCGAGAGCTGTAGTATGAGGTATATCTCCAAAATCAAATGATTTAACTGAAAGAGCATATGTATTTGTTCCCATTTTACTAGCAAAGGCTAAATAACTCATTCCTATATCAGCAATATAATTAGTATTGGAAAATTGAGTCTCTACTGCACTTGATAGATTTGATATGCCTGCAGGATTATAAAATAATGCATCAGCACCACTAACAGTAGCTGTATTTGCGCCATTTAATGCGACACCCTTAGCACCTGTAGGAATTAGCAATTCTGAACCACCAGCTGTACCTATAGACTTTCCAGTACCAGCTATGGAAGTGCTTATAATTAATAGTAATGTACAAAATTTATTCATATTTTTCATTTTTTTGTCCCTTTATTAATATACGTCAATTCTTTGTTCAGGTGCGATTATTGCAATCTTCAACACCGTTTCACATCCATCAGCCTTAATATTTGCAATATACATTCCTGATGCTACAACAATATCAAAACTATTTTTAACATCCCATATAGCTGTATTACCACTAGTATGCTCAATTTTTCTAACTAGATTTCCGCTTAAATCATATATATTAATTGTAGCATTATTTGATAATCCGCCAAAATGTATTTGATTATCTACAGCCGTTCTCTCTTCGGGATTATATCCAAAATATGGATTTGGCCATACATAAAGATCCTCGCAGCTGTATGCTATTTCAGTTGGAGCAGCCTCTGAGGTACTAAAAGTAAACTTATCAGTTACAGCATTAGGTTTATTAGAAATCCATCTATAAACTGAGCCCTCGGCCGGAAAAAGAATTACATTTGCATAAACATATCCAGAAACAGCAGTTCCTGCTGCAGCTAATGTTTCCGCTGTACGATCAGTAAATATACCAGCCAAACTATTAGCAGAATTTGCTGTATTTGTAAAAAACCCCTTCGCGTCAAATTTCACTGTATCTGCAGCTGTCCAACTAGCTGGATCGGCATTAGATAGTTCGCTTACAGCTAATGAATCTACTTTAGATCCATACCCGTTCCAGTTATTCCAAATAGTTCGAGCCATAACTTCCTCACCAGCTAAATCAGGGTATCCATAATCTGCTGCTGCTACAGTAGCATCATAACCTGATGTTCCCGGAGTCATATCTACTGGATTTCTCCAATAAACCCAATCTGTACCTGGATCATTTAGCGCCCCGGAATCTTCCAATTCTCCATGCCAATCATAAGTTCCACTTCCATTATTATCATATATCCAACAGGTCATTCTATAGTCATCTGAGGTATCATCAGGTGTGCTTATTCCAACATTCCATAACTCAAATGGAACATCTATAACCGCACCCGATGTATATGCCAACCAACACTTTCCACCACCTGATGTAAATCGCATTTCAAAATCATATGGAATTACTTTTGAGAAATTAGTACCTCTAAATACACGTTCATAATATGAATCTTCATCCGCAGCAGTACCGCCGCCTTGTGTTGCAAAATAATAACCACCATTACTATTTGCAGCATAATCATATGCGGGATAATTAAGCCATTGGCTTGACTGCAACACATCAGCTACAGCCCTTCCACCAGAAGCCACAGCATCTGCTAAGCCGAAGTCTGCATTTTCAGGCTTTGCAGTAGATCCATCATGAACCATAAATATTCCATGTATTCCATTAGAAGGACCATTTACAGTAACTTGAAGACCATCAAATATAGTCCCTGATGTTGTTCCAGCATTTAAATTTGTTGATAAATCTAATCCACCTTGAACTTTTTGACCAGATATAGCAACTGTACCTGTAGTCGTATTATTAACTCCCCAAACTACATAGTTGTTAATAGTTGTATCTGTCCCCGAAATTGTAGTATCTGATTGATTTTCAAAAAATACTTCATAATCGTTACCAGTTACCTCAAATGGATTAACAACTGAAACAGATATTGATCCATCAGAACCTCCAGCTGAATGGGTAGTAGTAAATGCTGAATATCCAACATCAACTGCCGCAGTTTCTGTTACATTTTTTTGTGGTCTTACATAAAATATATTATCAGCAGATTCAAGGGTTTTAGGAATACCGTATTGATTATAACCATATGAATTAACTGTATAATAGTATTTCCGACCATTTATTAGAGGCGTTCCCCCATTAAGATAATCTTTATCTATGCTGATCCATCTTTTAATACCTGAATCAGTTCCATTTTGCACTGCAACATTTACGCTCGCTCCATAACTCGCATTAAATACATCATCCATAATTTCGGTAACATTATTTACCAGATCATAAGTTGCAATTAGTTTTTTAGCTCCTGTACCAGACATATTCTCATGCTGCCAAACATTGTAGCCCTCAAATGCAAATTGTGTAGGCTCACCAGCATAAGTTGTTGTGATCTCATCGACAATCTGCACAAATGTATATGTTGAATCAGTTGTAATGGTTGTATCGGTACCAACAATTGTAGTATCTTGTGAAGTAACTAAATTAATATCTGTTGCCCATGTAGTATCATATTTAACAGCAACAGGAAGTAAGTCTAGCTTATCTTCAGCTGTATAAGATTCTGCGACTGCATCCCAACTTAGTATAATCTCCTCAAATGTTGCAGTTGATGATACTGTAGGCTTATCAGGAGAAGCAGGCAAAGCAAACTGTATATCATATGCTAATTGAGCAAGTTTATCTACTTCTTTTAATAATGTAACTGAATTCAATGGATCAGCACCTTGTGCATGCATTATACCAAAAACTAGCTCTAATGAATCTCCAGAAGTAAAATCAAATGGACCAACGTTCATTAAAAATCTTCTATCGCCTGAAGCATGGTCATCAGAATCTACCCAGCATCCATCGGAGGCACCTGTATTATTATTAGGATCACATGGATGAACAAATTTGCTATCTAATCCAGTATCAGAATCTACAAAAGCAGTACCGTCCTTTTTTAATCCAGACATGTAGTTATATGTTTCTAATTCATCTGCAGGATCTGTATATACTGCATCACCATTAATATATTTAGTAAATGATGACATTTCAAGCTTTTTAAAACCAGCTTGAGTTGCTCCAAAAGCAAATGCAGTATCAGTATCCCCACCTGGAACTGATGCCTGAAAAAAGTCATACCCAATGGCTGGTGCAGCTGCACCGTAGTCGCTATCAGCTCCATCATTATAACAGTACCCTAAGCTTAACGTAGTATCACATCCAACAAAATCATCACCAGCATATCCTAAATCAGGATCATCCCATAAACCTATATACATATCTTTAATTTCATTTCCACCCTTATTAAATGCTTGCGCTTTAACAAACATCATATCACCAAATGCATCTGGTCTATTATATCCCCAAATTGTTACTCTCACCTCAATACCAAGTGGCAATGTACTAAAAATAGAATGCGCTGATGCATCACCATCATTCATCACATACCATATTACTTGATCACCAATAAATTCAGGATGATCCGTCCCAGCAGGCAATGGTGAATAAACACCATCACCATCATTATCAACCCATGGTGCCCCTAAATGTGCAGGCCAATTTTGAAAATCAGAACTAGCTAAAGGATCAGCTAAATCGCTTTTATTCACTATATATAATTGATGTTCATCTGCATTACTATCTCCATCCCATGGACCTGAAACAAATTCTGGACCATATTCACCGACAGCAGTCCTTACAGCATCATCAACTTTACCGGCGAACCAGACACCTGATGCAAAATTAGAATATTTATGCTCTCCAGCCGGCCATTCCATTCCAGAGTGACCTGTTAAACGATGTGAAACAATCATTCCATTATTTTCTAAATCATCATGAATTTTATTACCAGAAAATGAACCTGTATCAAGACGACCTAAAGGTTTTTTAGTACTTCCAGAACGCTCAGCTGTAAAAGAAACAGATAGTAGAAAAAGTATAAAAAATATCCCTTTATTTAATTTAGCAATTCTCATTGTATTCATCAAAAACACTCTCCTTATCATTAAATTTAAAGTCCAAAAGATAGGCCAACTCTAACCTGTCTTGGCGCATCCCAATTTCTAGGATCTTGCAATCTAGCATTATAAAAATCCACTGCATCTGGATTTCCAGTAGCCCATGTTTTACCTTCTAAAGTATTTAAATAACCATCATTAGCTGCATCACCACTTCCGGCATACACTTCATCAACATTATCAGTATCAAGAACATTTAATACTAATAAATATACAGATGCATTTAGACCACCAATTTTTACATCTGAATCTATTCTAAGGTCTAATGTACTTGTCCATGGCTTATATGCAGAGTTAATAGCCGCAGTAGGCGCATACCAACCTCGACCAAAAATTGCTGACTCTGTCATTGAAGGAGTATAGGCTGTTCCTGATCCAAATTGATATAAAAGATTAAACCCTGTATTTGAAAATAAACTTCCTTTATCATTCAATCTATAGTCAAACATAATTGATCCCGTATGCCTTTGATCATATTCAAGCGGATTTATCATTGTAGGATATGTATCTCCAGTCCATGCAATATTAAAATTAGAAGCTGGGTCAGAACCGGTTCCTTCAGCAAATGACATGGTATAACTAACATTAGCCATAAGGCCATTAACCCTTCTCATATTTAAATTAGCAGACATACCCTTTACCACACCAAAATCACCATTCATATATTGAGCCCAGTTAAATAATGCACCATTTTGCTTTGAATCAACAACGTTAGCCATCATTGTATAGTCTCTAATTTCTTTATAAAAACCAGTTAAACCTAAGGCTGCAAAACCACCAACTTGCTGAGTTAATCCTACCTCATATTGAGTTGTTTGCTCAGGCTTTAAACTTGGATTAGGAGAAACCGTCATATTACCTTGTGTGAAATTAGATGCAAGCCTTGTATCTGAAAGATACAATCTATCTAAAATGGGATGCTGAGTAAACTTACCATATTGAGCATGTATCTTTGTCTTATCAGACACAGGAAAAGAAAATCCAAGTCTAGGATTGATATAGGTATATGGATCTACATCTTCATAATTTGATAACTCTTTATCAAGAGCTCCATTTGTAAGCCACATATCTGACCAATCTTTAGCTGCTTTAGTATTTGGCGCAAACTGATCAAATCTAACTCCTAGATTAACAATTAGATCCTCTAATTCAATTTTGTCTTGAACATATGCACCTAAAATAACAGGATTTCCAGGGTCCGTATATCCATTGCCACTTGTTGCATCACAGTCACCCGTTACAGTGCAGCCTAAGTTTTCAGCATATGCATTTCTATAGGTATTAAATACCCAGGTTTCATCATCTGGCATAGCACCTGCTCCCTCATATTCTTGAGCAATTTCCATAGGCTGAGCTAATCTATAATATTTAATTTTATTATCGCGATAATCGAAACCCGCCTTAATTTCATGATCACCCATCTGATTAACATAATCTGCCTTTAAACTAATATATGATGTTTCATTAAAATCATAATCATCATATACCGTTCCATAAGCGCTATAATATGAAAATTCTTGAAGAGCTATTGGATTTTTACCAACGGACCTAAGATATGAATCAGCAGTATTGCCATAACTATTGTATTTATCCCAGTATGTATTATCACCATACTGATCAGTATACTTAAAAGATGCAGCGTTAATCTTAATATAAGATTTTTCTGATATAGCAAAAGCTAAATTTGCGTACATAGACAAAGTATTATTTTCCCATTTTGGATTATTTGCACTGTTTAATAGGCTATAATCATGTCGATAGCTTCTGCCGGAAGATGAATTCAATAGCCCACCAACTTTTAATCTGAGGGCCCCTAGATCAAATGATAAATTCCCTGTAATAGTTTGTCTATCGCTACCTGAATTTGGCTTTGCTCCATATTGCTCACGATTATTACTATATGCTGCTACTACCGACTCTGTTGTATCGCCAACAGCTTTGCTTGTAACATCTATAAGGCTGTATCCAGATATTGAATCAGAAGCGACACCTTCTAAGCTAGTATTAAATGCTGCTCCTGCAACTTCAAAATCAGCCCAGTCTCCTATAAACTCACCATTAATAGTTAGGCCTAAGTATGCATCTGCAGATTCATCAACATCTTCTGTTGAAGGATCATCTAAAACCGCTGCTACTGAATCTCGAGACCATGAAAGCTCCTGTCTATCCATAGAATAAAACGAGTGCTTAGTTGGATTACTATCATCTGATGATCTACCTTCATAGCTAACATAAAATTTGATCTTTTCACCTATTGGGCCACCAACATTTAAATTATACAAATTATATCCATATGAATACAATTCATCTTTATCCCCAGAACCGCTGCTTCCAAGCCCTTGAACAAATTCCCCTGAAACATCAATTGAGCTTCCACCTACTTTTGTAGAGGTATTAACTACTCCACCATTAACATTACCATATTCAGCACTAAATCCACCTGATTGGAATTGAACCTCTTCCATGGCAGAATTAGATACAGTACTTGTATTATTTAAAGTATATGCATTATTCATATATACACCATCTACATAGTAAGCAACGTCACCTGCTCTAGATCCACGAACATAAATATTACCATCATCTGCTACTGTACCCGTTTGCATAGCTACAATTGATTCTACACCCCTCAGCGGCATATTTTCAATTGTTTCAGAACCAACAAGCCGTGTTGTATTTGTTGAGTTTTTATTAATGATTGGTTTTTCAGCTTTAACTTCAACCACATCACCAGCTATTGCGCTAGCTGCTAATTTAAAATCTTGAGTTGTAGTTAAATTAGCTGAAACAATTACATTTGAAATTTTTAAAGTACTATATCCTATATAGTCACAGCTTAAAGTATAAGTACCAACAGGAACGTTAAGTATAACAAACTCCCCATCATTATTACTAGCTACCCCTAGAGATGTTCCCTCTACAATCACATTAGCACCTGCTAAAGGGCCACCATCTGTATCAGTGATAGCACCTGAAATTTTTCCAGCAGTTTGTCCAAAAATTGCTAAAGGTAAAGAAACTAACACAATAAATAATATTCTCTGGATCATTTTTACTCCTTTTTTACAATATCTAACTAATTAAAATTTGGTGTTTAGACTCAAAGCATACAAATAAGAACTAACTCTTTTAAAGAGAAAATCCCATTTAAATACCTTTTTTATAATTATAAATTTTTTAATTTCGCCTTGATTACTCTTTTAATGTAAACAACTTTTAACAAAATAAAAAATTAATATTTTATTTTATAATTTTTATACTCTTCTAAAGAGTCAGGGTTAGCAAGAGATTCTTTGTTTTTTACAATATTACCATTTATTATATTCCTAACTGCAAGCTCTACTTTTTTACCACTTAATGTGTATGGAATGCTATCAACTGCAAATATTTTTGATGGCACATGTCTATTTGTACATGACTCTTTAATTGAACAAGCTATTTTATTTTTCAAATTATTATTAAGCATAAAATCCTTTTTCAATTTAACAAATAATATTATCCTTTCATCACCTTGATTATGATGTCCAACTACTATTGAATCTTCAATTTCATCGATAATATCTACTGCCTGATAAATTTCCGCTGTCCCAATTCGAACTCCTCCAGGATTTAAAGTTGTATCAGATCTTCCATAAATTTTCATACCGCCACGGTCGTTTATTTCTAATAGATCTCCATGGTGCCAAACATCTTTATATTTACTAAAATAAGCTGAATTATATAACTCCCCATTATCATCATTCCAAAAATATATTGGCATAGATGGAAAGGCTGATGTGCAAACTAGCTCACCTGTTTCATTTAAAACAGATCTACCTTTTTCATCAAATGATTCCACATTCATTCCAAGGCCCTTGGATTGAAGCTCGCCTCTGAAAACAGGTAATAAAGGGTTTCCTAATGCAAAACATGAAATTATATCTGTACCACCAGAGATTGATGAAAGTTGAACATCTGATTTCCAATTGGAATAAACAAAATCAAAGTTTTTTTCCACCAAGGGGGACCCTGTTGAAAGAATTGTTCTTAGACTTGAAAGCTTAGATATTTTTTTAGGTGATATATTTGCAGATTCTAATGCACTAATATACTTAGCGCTTGTTCCAAAAACTGTTATACCCAATTTATCAATCATATCAATCAAAACCTTTCCATTAGGGAAAAATGGGCTACCTTCATATAGAACTATTGTTGATCCTAAGCCTAATGATGAAATAAGCCAATTCCACATCATCCATCCACAAGTTGTATAATAAAAAATGGTGTCTTTACGATCAACATCAGTGTGTAATTGTAGCTCTTTAAGATGCTGTATTAAAGTTCCACCTAAAGAATGCACAATGGATTTAGGCTTACCTGTTGTCCCTGATGAGTACATTATATATAGAGGATGGTTAAATGGCAAGCTTTCAAATTTTATTTCTGAAGATTTGTTATCAATAAAATTTTCCCATAAATCAAATTTCACATTATTAAAATATTTTAAATCAGGGTCAGTAGAAATAATAATTGTTTTTTCAATACTGTTGATTTTTTCACAAAGATTTTTAACTTTATTAATGCAATCTATTTTTTTTCCATTATAGTAGTATTCATCTGATGCAAATAAAAGTTTAGGAGAAATTTGTTCAAATCTATCTAATGCGCCTTTAATTCCAAAATCAGGAGAACACGAAGACCAAATAGCTCCCATACTAGCTGTAGCGAGCATAGCTATAACACATTCAGGTACATTCGGTAAAAAACCTGCAACCCTATCTCCCTTTAAAATTCCCATCTTTCGCATGGAAGAGGCTAGATGCGATACTTTTAAATATAATTGATTATAGGTTAGGGAATATTGAGCACCATCTTCTCTATAAAATTGAATAGCAATTTTATTATCTCGAAATCTAAGTAAGTTTTCAGCATAATTAAGAGTGCATCCATCAAACCATTTTGCTCCAGGCATTTTTTTAATATCATCAACAACGCTGGTGCAAGATTTATGCTCTATTACTTTAGAATACTCCCAAAATGAAAGCCAAAAATCTTGATTATAATTAATTGACCAATTATATAGCTCATCATAATTAGTAAATGAGAAAGAAAACTTTTTATTAATAAAATGAATATAGTCCATCATTTGAGAATTATTTTTTCTCTCATCAGATGGCTCCCAAATGATAGATTCCATCAAATTATTTTAGCTAAATATAATAGTTGCCAAGCCTCAATAATTTTCCCACTATCTGCAAGTCCGGCCACTATTTTTATGATTTCATCATTTGATAATCGAGAGTAAGTTTCAATCAATTCATCTGTAGTTTCTGCCCTTGGAATTTCTGATACAGATGCTAAACGAGCTAGAAGCTTACCCGTAAAGGACGGATGCTCTCGAACAGCCTCAGGTAAGGCGTCAACCCCTATAGGAATATTCCTGGGTGCAGGCAATTCAAATAGGCCTAAATTTGCTCTACTATACCAATTCATTCCAAGGCGAGACACTTGATCCATTTTAGCAGGATCTATACAACCAGAATCAAGAATAATATTTTTATTTGAATGAAAGTAAACAACCTCTCCTAAAATTAAATTTCCGCTACCAGGCTTTTTGCTAAATTCAATATGTTGAATAAATTTACACTCCATAATAATTGGTGATTCAGCCACGCCGGGCACTGAAATGATTTTTGATTTATGTGGTGTAAGCCCAGACTTTTCAAATTCATTTACATCTTTAGGAAAATCAGCTGCACAAAGATTCATCTGCTCAACCATATCATAATTAACAACTGATAAAGCAAACTCTTTTGTATCCAGAATATTAGAAAGAGTATTTTTAATTTTACCCGTCTTTCCACTGTAAGCTGGAGATATACCTATAATTGGAGGATTTGAACTAAAAGCATTATGAAAGCTAAAAGGTGCTAAATTAACTTTTCCTTTTCCATCTACACTGCTAGTAAAGCCAATTGGACGCGGTGCAACAGCGCTTAATAGTAGATTATGCCTCTCTTTATGATCTAATTCTTTAGGATTATGTTCGATAAACCTTGACACAATTATAAATTAATCCTCTAAAACAATTCTATTGTTTAACTTGCCTAAGCCCTCTATTTCTAGTGAAACAATATCATTAGGTTGAAGCCACTGATTATCAGTTATTTTTGAACCATTTAATTCAAGGAAGCAGCCCGTCCCACAGGTACCAGAACCAATCACATCTCCAGGAAAGATATCAACTCCATAGCTCACCCTTTCAATAATTTGTGCAAATGTCCAAGTCATATTTTCTAATGAATCTTCAGAAACTAAAACATCATTTACAAAGGCTCGCATTTTTAAATTATATCTATCACCATCCTCAGATGTCGTTTTATAATTATTCAGCTCATCTTTTGTTACAAGCCATGGACCAAATGTTGATCCAAAATCTTTACCTTTTGCAGGTCCTAAATTTAGCTTCATTTCCTTCATTTGAAGCGCTCTAGCTGATAAATCATTCATAATCATAAAGCCTGCAATATAGTCATCCGCCTCTTTAGAAGAAATATTCCTACCTCTTTTACCAATTACAGCAGCGCACTCCAATTCAAAATCTAATTTTTCATTATGCATTTGTCTTATAGGAAAATCACCTTCACCAAATACCGCATTATGATTAGTAAAATAAAAAATTGGAATTTCATCAAATTCAGGTATCATATCCAGTCCTCTATTTCTCCTTGCAGTTTCAACATGCTGACGAAAAGCATATGCATCTCTAACAGATGGCGGGCTAGGAACAGGTGAAATTAAAACAACATCCTCTGCATTAATAGAGGCAGTATTATGGTTTATAGCATTTTTAGCTAATTGGATTTGGCTTTCTCCACCATTGAGAAAATCTCCCATATTATCTGATATTTTTTGATCTAAAGCATGTAAATCATAAATCATATTATCTTCAAATGCTCCAAATTTTACTTTACCTTCAAGTTCAAAGCTGATAAGTTTCATTTTATTTATTTCCTATTTAATTTAAATTGATTTTGACCAGCTTAATGGATAGCTTGGATCATCAATTTTCTTAGCTGTGTCTGTAATATTGAGCGGTTTAAATGTATCAATCATAACCGCCAATTCATCAGTTTTCTTTTTACCTATAGATGAGTGATATTTACCCGGCTGGGGGCCGTGGGGGAGTCCCATCGGATGCAAGGTTATAGACTCTTCCGAAATACCTTTTCTACTCATAAAATCACCTTTAGAATAATATAATATTTCATCTGAATCTACATTAGAATGTGGGTAAGGTGCAGGAATAGACTCAGGATGAAAATCAAATAAACGAGGCACAAATGAACAGATAACAAAACCATCTGCCTGAAAAGTTTGATGCACAGGGGGTGGCTGATGAAGTCTCCCGACAATAGGCTCAAAATCATGTATACTAAAAGCCCACGGGTAATAATACCCATCCCATCCTATAACATCTAGAGGACTATGTGCATACGTATATTCCTGTATGCCTTGTTTGGTTTTAACCTTAATTAAGCTCGGTTCAATTGCAGATATAGGCTTTTGAAGAACTGGCGTTCTAATATCTCTCTCAGACATAGGAGAATGTTCAAGCAATTGACCAAATTGGTTTCTATAACGGTTAGGTGTTTCAATTGGAGATGACGACTCTATTATTAAAACAGAAATAGATTCATTTGAATTTATTTGCCAAATTACACCCCTAGGTATAATAACATAATCTCCGGCCCTTACCTCTAGAATTCCAAAATTAGTTATAATATCTACATTTCCATTTTGAATATATAAAACTTCATCTGCAGTTGAATTTCTATAAAAATAATCCATTTTACTAGATGGATTGGCAACTGAAATAATTACATCGCTATTATAAAATAATGCCGACCTTGAGGAAATAATGTCTCCCTTAGAATCTAGAAGAGAAGTATTAATATGGCGGGCTTTATGTGTGAATGTTGGGCTGCTTAATTCAATCTTTTTAAAAGTCCCCACATCTATTATTTCAGTTGGTCTATTAATATGATATAGATTGCTAAACATTCCTGAAAAACCTTTTCGACTAACTAATTCTTCATAATAATAACCTCCATCATGATTTTTGAAGGCCGTATGTCTTTTCGATGGTATTAGTCCCTGCTTATTATAAAATGGCATAATTATTCAAATTTCAATCTATTATAGGTTTCCTCTTAAGGCTTGCTCACTTTCTATAGCTTCAAAAAGCGCTTGAAAATTACCTTGCCCAAATCCACGAGAACCCTTTCTCTGTATAATTTCTATAAATAAAGTTGGACGATCTTCTAGCGGCTTTGTAAACAGCTGTAATAAATAGCCCTCATCATCCCGGTCAACTAAAATTTTTAATTTTCTTAAGATCGAAATATCTTCATCAATTATCCCTATCCTCTTTTCTAGATCATCATAGTATGTATCTGGAACATCTAAAAAATCAACACCATTAGACCTCAATGATATAATTGAATCTATGATATTATCAGTTAATATTGCTACATGCTGTACCCCTGGACCTTCATTAAAATCTAAATATTCTTCTATTTGAGATTTTTTTATTCCTTTTGCCGGCTCATTAATAGGCATTTTTACTTTCCAATTTTTAGATCTAACTACTATAGATTTTAAAGCTGAATATTGTGTGCTAATATCTGTTTCATCAAATCTTACAAAAGTAGTAAATCCAAAAATTTTTTCATAAAATTCTTGCCAAGCATCCATTTTACCTTCTTCAACATTCCCTACAATATGATCAATTGAAATTAAATGTGTATCAAGCTGAGAAATTTTTGGCAATGAGAGAGAAATAAAATTAGGAGCCCAAAGGCCATTATATGATTTATCATCAATAAAAGAATGGATCGTATCACCATACGTTTTTATTGACGACTTACCCCATTTTCCATTTTCATCATTTATAAAATGGGGCTCCTCAACACCTTCAGCCCCTCGCGATAAACATGATTCGTATGCAACTTTATCACAGTCAACAGAAAATGATATATCATATATACCATCTCCATGTTTTTTTAACCAATTTGAAGCTTGACTCTCTGAATTTAAGGGGGTTGTAAAAACAAAAAATTGTTTATTTTTTTTCAAGACATACGAAACCCTATCTCGCACACCTGTTTCAGGACCGCAATAGGCATATGCTTCAAATCCAAAAGCAGATCTATAATAATGAACAGCCTGCTTTGCATTGCCCACAAAATATTCTATATGATGAAAATTATGAATGGGAAAATATTCAGTCCCTTTCCATTCTTTTGATAAATATGCCATTAAATTAATTTATTAATTTATACAATTTATTCTATTATTTAATTTTAAAATGATAAAATTTTTTTAATTCCATTTGCCACAATACTAGCATTAGGTAAATATTTTTCTTCCAATTTTGAATTTAAAGGTATTGCGGGAACATTTTCTGAAGCAATTACAGAAATTGGGGCATCTAAATCCATAAAGCAATTTTCTTGAATTTTACCAGCCAGAGCCTGTGAAAATGAGTTTTCTTTTGATTCTTCAGAAACAATTAAACAGCGATTATGCTTAGCAACAGCTTTAAATATTAAATCCTCATCTAATGGATGGATAGTTCTTAAATCAATAATTTCTATTTGACCAGGAAAATTTTCAGCTGCTGTTTTAGACCAATAAATACCCATTCCATAAGAAACAATAACCAATGATCTGCCATTTTGAATATGCTTTTCATCAGCCTTTAGAACAGTTAGCCCTTTACCAATAGGTATAATATAGTCTCTAGAAGGCTCAGGTTGCCTAGCTGACTCTGTTCCTTTAATTTTGCTCCAATAAAGACCTTTATGCTCAAGCATAATAATAGGATTAGGATCATAATATGCCGCTTTCATCAATCCTTTCATATCAGCAGAATTTGATGGATAAACTATCTTTATTCCTCTAATATTTGCTAAGATAGATTCAATTGATGATGAATGGTATGGTCCGCCACTTCCGTAAGCACCAATTGGTACACGGATAATGCAGCTGACTGGCCATTTACCATTCGAAAGGTAACAGGAACGACTTATTTCAGTAAACAATTGGTTTAATCCTGGCCATATATAATCAGCAAACTGAACCTCAACTATAGGCTTACAGCCTACAGCGGACATTCCTACAGTGCTTCCTATAATAAATGCTTCTTGAATAGGCGTATTAAATACTCTATGATCTCCAAATTTTTCAGCTAAAGTTGCAGCCTCTCTAAACACACCACCAAGTCGCTTACCAACATCCTGCCCATATAATAAGCTTTCAGGGTGATCTTCCATAATTTCTTTAATAGCTAATAACGCAGAATCTACCATATTAATTGTATCAGAATTTTTAGGAGATCTTGTCCCTTTTTCTTTTACAATATCAGTTGATTCAAAAATATGATCATATAAATCATCAGGATTAGGATCTTGTGCTTTAATAGCTTTTTTAAAATCTTTTTCAATATTTGTTATTATTTCTTTTTCAATTTTTAACGTATCAACTTTTTTAGCATCTAATTCTGATTTTAAAATTGGGAAAGGATCATTTTTTTGCTGATTTTCTATATCATCTCTGTACCATTCCATACGAACACCTGAGGTATGATGATTTAATAATGGAACGTCTGCATAAACTAAAACAGGCCGTCTTTCTTTTCTAATTATTGAAATAGCCTTTTGAATATCATTATAAGATTGAATAAAGTTTGTTCCATTTGTTTGTATTATCTGAATATGGGAATACCCTTTAATATAATCAACAATATCATTTGATCTGATTTCATCTGAACTTGCAGAAATATCCCATTTATTATCTTGAATTAAAAATAAAATAGGGAATTGTTTTAATGCCGTCATATGCAATGCTTCTGAAACTTCACCTTCAGTAATTGAACCATCTCCCATAGAGCATACGGCCAAAGAGCCTTTGTTAATTAGGTTTATATTTTCTAAATACTGAATTCCCATAGCAACACCTGCTGTTGGAATAGCTTGCATGCCTGTAGCAGAAGACTGGTGCGGGATCTTTGGAAGCTCCTTTCTCTTTAAACTAGGATGGGAATAGTAAGTTCTGCCACCAGAAAAAGGGTCATCTTTTTTTGCTTGTAGTTGCAACATAAGCTCATATGGTGAAACACCTAAACTTAGAAGCATAGCATCATCACGATAATATGGAGAAACCCAATCCCGTGATTCTAGTTGCATGCCAAGCGCAATTTGAACAGCCTCATGCCCACGAGAAGTTGCATGAACGTATTTAGATGAAATATCTTTATTTTTTTCATATACTACGCTCATTGCCTTTGCAGTACACATAAATTCATAGGCCTTTAATAAAGTAGCCTTTGAAACATTTTGCACCGATTTTTTCATGAACTATTTTTTAGCTCTAACAACGTTTTCCTAGTAAACTCAGAAAGAACTCTCTCCCCACTTATCTCTGCACGCTCAAGAAGCAAGCTGTCCCATAAATCTGTATTTTCCCACATAATTTTCTTCATACTTTTCATTGATTCAGGGTTTGAATTTGCTAATTTTTTAGCCAATAAATTAATTGAACTATCCATATCTTCAACATTATCAAAAACTTCTGCATACAAACCTTTTTCTCTTGCCCAAGACGCAGAATGCCATTTTGTTGCATTAATTGCTAATTGACTAAAGGCTGAAACTCCTATTTTCCTTTCAATAGGAGGCCCTACTACAAATGGGCCTATACCAATTGCAAGCTCACTAAGCTTTATTTCTGCATACTTAGTAGCAAAACAATAATCTGTTGCTGAGGCCATGCCCACGCCCCCACCAACAGCTTTTCCCTGAACTCTTCCAATAATCAATTTAGGACATTTTCTAGATGCATTAATAACATGTGCAAAGCCGGAAAAAAAATCTTTCCCCTGACTTGCATTTTCTATCTTCATTAGCTCATCAAACGAGGCCCCTGCACAAAACGTGCGATCACCACCACTCTTCAAAACAATAACAGAAATTTCTTCTTTTTGCCCTGCAGAATAAATCATATCAGCTAATTTTTTAAGAATTATACTAGGTAAAGAATTACTTTGAGGATGATAAAACTCAATGGTTCCTATTTTATCACTAATATCTAATTTTACATATGGATTCATTTTAATCCTGATTTTTCTTTTTTATCATAGTTAAAATAGTAGCAAGCATTACAGTCTCATCTTCATCATCGTAGACATCTACTAAAAATTTTACAATACCCTTTCCAATGTCTTCTTGATCTCGCTTTTCTTGATCAATTTTTTCTTTAGCTGTAAGCTTAACAGTAATAGTCATTCCTGGATAAACAGGCTTAGTAAATCTACATTCATCAATACCATAATTTAAAAGCACAGGACCTTTTTCAGGGTCTACAAACAGCCCTGCGGCTTTAGAAAGAATATAATAACCATGAGCAACTCTTTCGGTAAAAATAGTTCCCTCTAAAGCATTTTCATCCATATGCGCATAAAATTTATCTCCGCTAATGTCGGCAAAATCTTCAATATTATTTAGTGTTACTAAGTGCGTCTCTGTTGTAACTGTATCACCTATTCTTATTTCTTCAAAATATTTTTTAAAAATATGTGGATTAGACTCATTCTTTATAGCACCGTATTGGTATTGATTTGTAAGACTGGTAATGGTGCTTGGATGACCCTGAATAGCAGTTCTTTGGAGATAGTGTAAAACACCTCGCTTTCCACCCAT
>MDSW01093928.1_pt1 | contig 31378 bp, 32 predicted proteins | sample 811171 | NCBI WGS metagenome assembly MDSW01 (sample SAMN05326641, study PRJNA326480) | marine metagenome | isolation source: seawater | place: Atlantic Ocean: North West | collected 2012 | reverse complement strand
TCGTCATCATTGTCGTCGCCGTGGTCGTCATTCTGAAGATGTTCGGGTTCGGCGCGCACACGGGCTCGTCGGGAGCGCACGATCGCTCCCTCGCCATCCTCAACGAACGCTTTGCAAAGGGCGAGATCGATAAAGCCGAATACGAAGAGCGGAAAAAGTCCCTGGCGGGCTGAACGCCCGCCCGGTCAGAACAGACCGTTCGCCCGCTGCACGGCGCGCACATAGTTGACGATATATTCCAGTTGCGAGTCGTTCACCTCGGGGACCGGCGGCATATCGCCGAACTTCCAGTGATGCGCGCGGGCCCCCCGTTTCGCGGCGAGATAGAAAGCGCCGTCGCTGTGGTGCCCCGGATGATAGACCTTGCTGATGAACGTCGGCCCCTTGTCCGTGCCGCGCGCCGTCTTGCCGTGGCACGATGCGCAGTACGCTTCGTAATTCATCTTGCCCAGGTTTAGCGACGGGGTCATCTCCGGCTCCCTTGGTTCATTCGAATCTGCGTTCTGCGCTCTCAAACCTGTTGCAAGATTGAGCAGTGCTAAAGCTATCAATACACAGATGACACCCTGAAAAATCATCTTCATTCCAGTCTCCCTTACATTTTATCGTTCAAAGATCGCGCCGGCACAAAGCGCTGGAACTACGACCACAGTTCTCAAGCTACTTGAGTTCCAGCAGCGGCAGATTAATGAGGGCACTTAGCCCGCGTGGCTCGTTCGCTCGCAGCGTTATCGTTCCTCCGTGATCTTCGATGACTGATCGCGTCAAGCTAAGCCCCAATCCTGAGCCCTCTCCCGATCCGGAACGGGCTCGGTCGCATCGATAAAAAGGCTCGAACACTCGCTCCAGTTCATCGGGTGATATGCCGGGCCCATCATCGTCGACAATAACCGATACGAGCTTTTGGTCTGCAGTTACGGACACCCTAGAAACGCCGCCATATTTCACGGCATTTCCCATGAGGTTTGAGAATGCACGTCGCAGCGCAACCGGATTGCCTTTGACAATCACCCGGTCAGTCGGAACCGCGCACTCAGTTCTCTCCCCAGCCTCGGCAAAGTCGTCGCATACCGATTGAAGTAGAGCTGCCACATCCACGTTCCTTTTCGCTTCTCTTCCAAAAAGCTGTTTGGCGAAGGTCAGAGAATCCTGGATTACTGTCTCCATTGCCTCAATTGAGTGCAGCAGCCGCGTGCGTTCTCGAGACGCAGGTAAGCTCTCAGTCCGCAACTTGATTAGCGTCAGAGGCGTACGGAAGTCATGTGAGATCGCTCCCATCATTTCCGTTCTACTGCGGACGATTGCTTTAATATTGTGCTGCATCTTGTTGAAGGCCGCCGCGACAACACGCGCTTCTGTCGAGCCACCACCGTACATTGGCGCCGCGTTTATATCCTGAGCAAATTCAGTGGCAGCCCGCGTAACATCCGAAAGGGGCCTGAGAATGCGCCGCACGGCCCAACCGGACACGATAATAAGCGACAACGTAAACAGCCCTACGGGCAGCAAAGATGGGCTCCACAGGTCGGCCGGGTAATCCGGAAGCGGCAGGGAAATGTTCAGCCATTCTTCATTGTTCATTTGCACCGCCACATTTGCAACCGAGTGCATCGGCAATTCAAAGAATGTTTGCAACAAATGCGGCGACCGGCTTAAAGGCTCTCCCGCAAGATCGGCTTTTACGGCCGGACTCCTGCTCAGGGAATAGCGCACGCTTTTAAAGTCGCCGCCATGCGCACCCGACTCTAAGAACTCGGCGAACGCAATACTGTACTCCGTTTGGAAAGCCTCCTGCTCAAACGCGGGTGTATTCGTCAACGAAGCGGTCATTTGCGCGTCATCAACGCGCGCCAGGACACTCTCCCTCCAATCCGGCTCGGTTACCGCGACTGCATGTGCAAAATGAATAGCCGTGAGCGCAGTGTTCTTAAGGCCCAAATAGGTCAGCGCCTCCAACCGATCCTTCGAATATACGAAAAGGCTGAACGAATAGGCGAGAATCAAGCTTCCAGCCACGATCAAAACGGTTTGGACCGCGAGGCTCCGGAACGGATTGCCCTTACGAACTAGAAACGTCGACGGCAAATACATATCCTCCTCCCCACACGGTTTTTATTATCTGTGGATGTCGAGAATCCGCCTCTATTTTTCGACGCAATCTGCTGATCTGCGTATCGACACTACGGTCGAATACTGTCGCGTCGCGACCGCGCGTGAGATCAAGCAATTGGTCGCGAGACATAACCCGCTGTGGGCGCTCAACAAAAATTCTCAGAAGTTCGTACTCGCTTGTACTTAACGGGACGACGATGTCGTCTGACTCTATCAACTCCCGTCGATCGACATCGAAGAACCAACGATCGAACCGGTAGCCGTCGACGTCATCATTCACGTCTTTAACGCCTCCAAACTCTGTACGCCGCAGCACCGCCTCAATACGTGCACTTAACTCGGCCATCGTGAACGGCTTTGTGAGATAATCGTCGGCGCCCATTTTTAGACCAAGCACTTTGTCCAGATCATCATCCTTCGCACTTACGAAAATCACCGGGATTGACGACTTCGCACGTAGGTTTCTGCAGAGAGTGAGGCCGTCCTGGCCAGGCAACATGATATCCAGGACAACAAGGTCGACCCGGCTTTCATCGAGTTGACGTTGCATCGACCTGCCATCCTCTGCCTCGGCCACGCGATAACCGTCCTTCTTGAGCGCTCTGAAAATCAGGCCGCGGAGTTCCCGGTTATCTTCGACGATCAGGATTTTCGGAACACCTTGCATTTTATTTCCAGAAAAATTGCGACAAAGTTTGTCAAACTTGAGAACCGTAAAAAGCTGTTACAAAACCGGCTAACGGCGACAAACTTTTGGCACCCCTGTGTGGTCAATTCCTTTCATCAACATCAACGAAAGGATCAAGACATTGCGTAAACTTATTTCGAACATGATCGGCATCAAATCCATCATTGCTGCGGCATCGCTCGCCGCTGTCATCGGCATGGCATCTGCCGGCCCCGTATTCGCCGATGGCGCCAATCACGGCACGAACAATCTCGACCAGCCCCACGTGGATAAGGCATGCCATACCCACGATCAAAAACCCGATATTTGGGTCAACGATAGAAACTAATCTCCTGCATCCCTGACCCCCTAGGAGGGCCTGTTCAACAGGCCCTCCTTTTTTGGTGCCAGGGGTCATTCGACAAATATCCGGCCCGACGAAATCTACACAGCATAGGCATCGGCAAAGCCGGGTATCACCATCAGAACATCAATCGAAGCCCGGTAACGAAGAACAGGCCGTCGCCTTCTTCGCCTTCCTCTTTTCTAAGATCCAAGGTATCGCCGAAGACCCGTTCGTAGTGCACACCGATGTACGGCGCGACGGAGCGGTCGACGAGATCGTAGCTGAGGCGGGCACCGACTTCCATTTTCGGCCCCCATGCCTTGACTTCGGCATCGAGATTATCCCGGAGAGGTACATCCAGCTCAATACTCGGCGTGAGGATCAGGTAATTCGTGATCAGGGCTTCGTATTCGAGCTCAAACCTGGCCGACGGCCGATCCGAAACGAAAAGATCGGCATCGACCTCAAACCACTGAGGAGCCAAACCGTGCAGGCCTACTACACCATGAACCCGGTCTCGGCCATCAGGCGTATCGAAACGGACACCAGCAACGGCATCGAAGAAAGTGGAGATCGGTTTCTGCAGACGCAACTGCGTCTCCATTGTTTCGAGCCGCTCGCTTCGCGTCTGAAACTCCCCTTCGCTGCGAACGACGAACTTCAGTTCGTCTGTTCCGATCAGGGCATCGCCATCCCACGCCATAACGTCTGACTGAGCGTCACCGGTAAACCGGTTCTCGAATTGCTCAACCTGGACACCCCAGATCAACTGTTCTTCGGCGGCTATGACTGTCGAAGGCACCATTGCACCAACGGAGCACAGGATAAGAAAACGCGATATTTGGTTCTTCATCTTCATCCCTCTACTGAGCTCGGTTTTGCGGATGTCGACTTCGGACCACCTTCGACAATTACCTTTCGGAACATCCCACCGCCAGCGTGATACGAGAGGTGACAGTGGAATGCCCATTGTCCCGGCGCATCGACTTCAGTTTCGGTGTAAACGGTGGTTCCCGGTGCAACACTCACCGTGTGCTTGATGGGGTCCCACTTCCCGTTACCGTTATCAAGGATCGACCACATTCCGTGAAGATGCATTGGGTGTGTCATCATCGTCTCGTTCACGAATTTGAACCGCACTCGTTCACCGTACTGAAGGACAATCGGATCAGCATCTTCGTACTTCACGCCGTTTATTGACCAGATATAACGCTCCATGTTGCCGGTCAGTCGTAATTCTATTTCGCGTGTCGCCTCCCGGTCTTCGTACAAAGGCTTTTGGGCCTTCAGATCGCTGTATGACAGAAATTTCCCGCCATCGGCAGCCGAAGGCACCAAACCACTACCGGACGCGTAGAAAGCATCATCCTTCTTCGCCTCACCTGCCATGTTGCTGTGGTCCATTCCTGCCATCTTGCTGTGGTCCATGCCCGCCATCTTACTTTGGTCCGCACCAGCCATGTTGCTGTGGTCCATGCCGGCCATCTTACTCTGGTCCGCGCCAGCCATGTTGCCGTGGTCCATACCAGACATCTTGCCATGGTCCATGCCGGCCATGTTGCCGTGGTCCATGCCCATATCCGCCATGGTCAACCGCGGAACTTCTCGAAGGTCCGGCTCTTCGGCCACCATTCCCTCTGTTGGGGCGAGAGTTGCCCGCACGCTCGCGGTCCGACCCATCGACTCAGCAAATACTGCATATGCCTTGTCCTCGTCGGCCTTCACGATCACATCGTAAGTTTCCGCAACGCCGATACGAAACTCGTCAACTGTAATCGGTTGAACATTGTTCCCGTCAGCCTGCACCACGGTCATCTTGAGACCCGGAATGCGTATATCGAAGTAAGTCATGGCAGATGAATTGATGAACCGTAGCCTCACACGCTCACCAGGTTTGAAGATGCCGGTCCAGTTTTGTGAGGAAGATTTTCCGTTGATAAGAGGTGTAAAACCCTGCACATCCTCAATGTCTCTCGGCATCATCCGCATATCGCCCCACATCATGCGGTCATCGATTGTTGCACCGAGGCCTTTCTCTTTCGCCTCTGCAATAAAATCCAAGATCGTCTCTTGTTTGCGATTGTAATAATCGGCAGATCTCTTCAGATTTCTCATGATCCGGCTGCCGGAATGCGGGTGTGCATCCGTCAGTTGAACCACGTACTCTCTGTCGTAGCGGAACGGTTCGCGTTTTTTCGGCTCGATTATAATCGAGCCGTATGCTCCGTCAGGCTCCTGGAAGCCGGTGTGGCTGTGAAACCAGTATGTTCCACTCTGCACAATGGGAAACCGGTATGTGAAGGTCTCGCCAGGATCGATCCCGTCATAGCTGATCCCCGGCACGCCGTCCTGCTGATATGGAAGAATAAGTCCATGCCAATGGATCGAAGTGGACTCATCCAGATTATTGGTAACATTGATCGTTACGTCTTCACCCTCTTTAAACCGAAGAACCGGTCCGGGGGTCTTGCCGTTGTATCCGATACCAGTACGGGTGAAGTCCCCAGTATCGATTTTAACACGATCGACGGATAGAGAGTACTCAGCGGCCCCGGCAATACCTGAGCTCAACACGAGTAGGCTCAATCCGACGACGCCGGCATTCAGTAAGCTTAAGCGCAACATAGCGTGCTCCTATTTTTGATAGCCGACGGGGACGGAGCACGGAATCCGCGCTTCACGGTCCCTCATCGGCATTCTTCAGTTAGTGCGAGAGTTTGATCTTGCCGACCATCCCGGACTCATAATGCCCAGGAACATTGCAAGCGAATTCCAACTCGGTCTTCTTTGGGAATGTCCAGATGACCTCTCCGGTTTTCCCAGGCTCAAGCAGCACGCTGTTAGGGGCGTCATGAAGCCCGTGCCCCATAGACGCCTGCATCTTCTTCGCAGCTTCCCGGTTGATTCTATCCGCTTCCAGCACCCCGTGTTCCACCATCATCATCATTTCAGGGGCGTGGGCTTTGTGCATCTCGGCCGTTGCGATGTTGAACTCATGGACGAACTCACCGGCGTTCTTGACGACGAACCGAACGGTCTCGCCTTCCTTCACAGCGATGCTCTCAGGTTCGTAGAAATTATCGCTCATTGTCACATTGATTGTGCGCGAGACATCGGATGCTTTTCCCGGTGATCCGGTCTTGCTCGCTTTTGAGTGACCAGCATCAGCAAAGACGAGATCGGGGACGGAAGACAAGCTCAGGGCTATCACAGCCGCAGCTGCGTAAAGTGCGTATCGGTTTTTCATGGTCTTTAAACCTTCGAAGTTAGAAATCATCATAGTTCGAGGGGTTTGCTGGCCAGATTGGCCGACAAAATACACCCGCGTTCACAAAGAGATGAAAATCAAACTCGAGGCGGAGGCGTTTCTGCTTCGAATGTCAATGAAACAAGCAGATTCTGCCTTTCGGCGAAGTACGTATTCGCAGTAAAGACGGGCGGGACATCCGTCCATACTTCATTGTAGTTAGACGTTGGCGAGCAGTGCGTAATGGCCTGAGAACAGCACGTTGTCGTCAACCCGGCATCACAACCCAAGTCGCATTGGCTGGATGCGGCAACCTGCTGTCCATGAGAAGCCGAATTGCCATGGTGATGCATCGCCTCCCCGCTGGCATGGTGTGCCATGAAGGGACTCGCGATAAGCACAAAGGCAAAAATGGCGATCAACAGACGTCTCATTACGCCTCACCTAAACCTGCCTCCAACAGGAAAGTCAAGTGCTTTAATTAGGACCGAACACTGGGTAACGAAACTGTGAAGTCTATCCGCAACGACATGTTCCGTTTACCTATTGACCTTCCAAAAAGTATGGATCACGGTCCATTTTGTTATGAGAACAGCACGCCAACTAGCAATTGTCAGTCTGATCGCGTTCTTCGCTATTGGCACTATGGTTCACGCTGCGAGCGCGACGACAATGGTGGCTGAGATGGCCGTGGCCGATGTCCAGTCAGGTGGAAACGGCAACTGTCAGGCGTGTCCCGATGACAGCAATGCATCCCCGTCTTGTGACCTCATCTGCCTGACGACCTTTGTCGCTCTTCCGATATCCCTCGAAATCGAACGCGCGGCAACCCACACGACATTTACGCGATCCCTCGACCGAGGCACCCTTGGTCAACTCGGGTCGCCAGATCCCGCACCCCCCAAATCCATCATCCAAGCCTGATGCCGTAACGGGCGTGGCCCGGTTATGTGCATTTGAATGACAGAGGCAAGGCTGCCTTCTGCCTGCCGACGCTCCGTGAGGCTCTCGTTCAGCCTTTCGCATCAACGTCCTTTGGATGATTCACAATGAACTACAAAATAGCACCGGAGTTCACTCGCCGGTTTTTCCTCAAGTCGTCGTCAATCGCACTTGCCGGCGCAGTCACGGGCGCCTTTGCCTGGGATGACGTGCGGGCCGCTGCGATTAAGACGTTTCGCCTACGCGCCGGAATGTCTCCTGTAGCTCTCATCCCTGATGCAGCCGTAAAGACAAATGCCTGGTGCTTCGACGGCACCGTCCCCGGCCCGGAGATTCGTGTTCGGCAAGGTGAGCGACTACGCGTCGCCGTCGAGAATGCACTCAACGAAGAGACGACCGTTCACTGGCACGGGATTCGGCTGCCAAATTCAATGGACGGGGTCCCGCATTTGACGCAACCACCAATCTCTTCGGGAAGTACTTTTACATACGAATTCGACACGCTCGACGCGGGCACATTCTGGTACCACCCACATCAACGCAGTTTCGAGCAGGTGGGGCGGGGTCTCTACGGGCCGCTAATCGTTGAGGAGCCCGCACCGATCCGCGTCGACCGCGACCTGACCTGGGTTCTGGACGATTGGCGGCTGACCAAGGACGGTCAGATCAGTGGCGACTTCGGCAATATGCATGACATGAGTCACAACGGCCGCATCGGCAACACGGTGACGATCAACGGCCGTGTACCGGAGACGTTTTCCGTCAGACGTGGCGAGCGTATACGGCTTCGCCTCATCAATGCGGCCAACGCCCGTATCTTTGGCATCGATTTCGACAAGCACAAACCGGTGATTGTCGCGATCGACGGTCAGCCGGTGGCGCCGCACGTACCGCAGGATGAACTTATTGTCCTGGGTCCGGCGATGCGCATTGATGTGGTCATCGACATGGTCGGTGACGTCAGCCAGCGTTTCACACTAACCGACCCGTTTTACAGAGGGCTCAAGTATCGCCTTGTCGATCTGGTTTACGCCGACACGCCACTTCGAGACCGGGTTCCCGACTGGGATATGCAGTTACCAGCCAATCCACTTGCCGAACCTGATCTGAATGACGCCGAACGCCATGATGTCATCTTCAACGGCGGGATGATGGGCGGCATGGTGATGCAGGAATTGGGTGGATCCATGGGGCACGAGCTTATGGGGGCGATGGGGTCGATGCGCGGCATGATGCACTCCGGCAAGATCTGGTTCATCAACGGTGTTGCGGCCGAAGGGCACATCATGGAGCCCATGCTCCGACTTGTGCATGGGCGTAGCCACATCGTTTCCATGACGAACGCGACGGCCTGGCATCATCCGATTCACTTCCACGGACATTCATTCCGCGTGCTTTCCCGTAATGGCAATCCGACCGCCCACAAAGAATGGCAGGACACGGTTTTGATGGCGCCGAAGGAACGGATAGAGATTGCCTTTGTTGCCGACAATCCCGGCGACTGGATGTTCCATTGTCACATCCTGGAGCATCAGGCGGCCGGTATGATGGGGGTTATCCGTGTTACCCAGCCGGGAGAGCCGGCATGAAACCCCTCTCTGTTTTAGCGGTATCGCTATTCCTGGCCGCATCGGGGATCGCCAAGGCTGACGGGGACCCCCAAAAAGGTGCACAGGCGTTCCGCGCATGCGTTGCGTGCCACGCACTCGAACCAGGCCTGCATCTGAGCGGCCCCAGTCTTGGAAATTTTCTCGAACGTCCATCGGGTAGCGCGAAGGGTTATGGTCGATATTCGCCGAAGCTCAAATCCGCAGGTTTCGAGTGGGGCCCCTCTGTTCTAGACGCCTGGATAGAAGCGCCGGAGAAGATGGTGCCAGGAACCTATATGTCCTTTCCAGGCGTATCCGACCCCGAAGTGCGCGCCGACATCGTTGCCTTTCTAATGATCGCCGGTGCCAAAGACGGCGCGAAACGTGTCGTAGCGGAAGGTCTGATTCCTGCGTCCTGGGCCCGGTCGGTCGCACCGGACCCGATTGGTGAAGGCGCTCCGAATAACCGTGTCGCGTCGATCCGTCACTGCGGGGACGGTTACATCATCGAAACCGAGGACGGCACCTCCCATCCATTCTGGGAAAAGAACGTCCGCCTCAAGATCGACAGCACCGAAACCGGGCCGCCGGAAGGCATTCCGGTCATCCTTGGCGCAGGCATGCGAGGCGATCGCATTTCCGTAATTTTCAGAAGCATCGCCGACCTCTCACGGCTGCTGGTTGAGGAATGCCATTGATGCTTCAACAAACGGACACGGAGAGGACATGAAACACCTCTTCCTCCTGGCTGTCTTGTTAGCGCCGAACACCGCTCTTGCAGATGGCGATCCGGCGCGTGGCAAGCGAGCATTCCTGCAATGTGTTATGTGCCATTCCGCGCTGCCGGGCGGGCATAAATCGGGCCCTAGCCTGGCCCGAATATGGGGGCGCAAAGCGGCAACGGTAGAGGGTTTCTGGAATTATAGCGAAGCTCTTAAACAGGCTGGCATCGTATGGGATGCCGAGACCTTGGATGAATGGCTGACGTCTCCGAAAACCATGGTGCCAGGCACCTCGATGCGGGTTCCGGGCGTCAAGGATGTGGAGGAACGCCGAGACATTATTGCGTACCTGAAACAGCTCGCCGAGAGCTCGTCCGCCAGACCGGAAAACACCGTCCCGCCCATAACTCTTAAGCAACACGGAATCAAACAACGCCTATTCGTTGCGAGCGAATGAAACCAGTCCAAAGGAGAACTCGACAATGACCCGATCAATCTTCACGGCCGTGATGCTTGCTTTTGCCGCCGTATTTTCGACATCCGTGTCGGCAGGCGAGAAGCCTGCCGCGACGCTTTATAAAAATCCGCAGTGCGGCTGTTGCGAGGGATACGCTGAATACCTGCGCGCCAACGGCTACACGGTCGACGTCAAACCGACACACGAACTTACACCCATGAGCCGCGCCGCCGGTGTTCCGGATGATTTCCAGGGCTGCCACCTTACCTACATCGATGACTACGTGGTCAGCGGCCACGTACCCGTCGAAACGGTAAACCGCTTGCTTGCGGAACGCCCAGCGATCAAGGGGATCACCCTGCCTGGCATGCCGATGGGATCGCCCGGCATGAACGGGGTCAAACAAGGGCCGTTCACGATCTACACCATCGGCTCGGACCGGCCCACCGTATACGCGACGGAGTAAGGGAGCGCTTTCATATGTACAACGCAACTTCAGGTATGGGTTCGGGGATGTATGACTGCATGGGCGGCATGATGTGGGGTATGGGTATCCTCGGAATACTCGGCGCGGTCCTGCTCATCCTCGGCATCGCTGCGCTTGTGAAGTATCTCTTTGCGGGAAAGCGCTAATGAGAACTGTTGCCACGGGAATCGTAGTGCTGATCGTTCTCATCGGTGTCGGCTTCTGGGGATGGAAAATCGTATCCCCTGATTACCGAGCCGACCCGAATGATGTAGCGCAGGTGGAGCGTGGCCGCGTTGTTTACCAGCGATATTGCGCTTCATGTCATGGAGAGACCCTGGAGGGGCAAGCGGACTGGCGATACCGAAAACCCGATGGTCGGTTACCGGCGCCGCCTCATGATGAGACAGGGCACACATGGCATCATCCCGACGAGCATCTGGTGGGGATCACCAAGTATGGCCCGGGCGAATTCGTGCCCGGCGGGTACGAATCCGACATGCCTGCTTTCGACGACGTTTTGCCGGATGAAGATATCTGGGCGGCGATCGCGTTTATCAAGAGCACCTGGCCATCGGAAGTTCTCGCACGTCAATCGAGGACCAACCAATGAGCGGAGAACGGATCGACGCAGCAGTTCTTCCCGCACATGGAGAGACGCCACGGCACCCTTGGCGCCCTATGGCGATGGCTCTGGTGCCGTTAATCGTGTTTGCGGGATTGCTTGCTGCCCTTGGGTGGGGGTTAACGAATGACCCAAAGAACATTCCATCGCCGCTTGTGGGCAAGCCTGTCCCGTCGTTCGAATTGCCGCCCGTACAAGGCCGAATGCTAGGGCTGTCCGATACCGATCTCAGCGGATCGGTGTCGCTGGTAAACGTCTTCGCATCCTGGTGCACCGCATGCGAACTTGAGCATCCTTTTCTGATGGATCTCGCTGAAACAGGCGCAGTTCCCATCCATGGCTTGAATTACAAGGACCGCCCTGTAGATGCCGCCACTTGGCTGGACAAACGCGGCGATCCGTATACGCGCACAGGTGCCGACGTTTCGGGGCGAGTCGGCATTGAATGGGGCGTTTACGGGGTTCCGGAAACTTTTGTCATCGGGCCCGATGGCCGTATCGCCTATAAGCACGTCGGCCCGCTTACACCGGACACAATCACCGGCACCATTCTCCCTCTTGTCGAACGCCTGCGCCTGGAAAAGTGAGTGTCTGAAATGAGATTGTTTATTCTTGGGTTCGTGCTTTTGTTGCAGATGATTTCCGTTGCTCATGCGGAATCAAAGCCATTCGTTCCGTTACACGAAACACCACAACCGGTTGCGAACATCAGTTTCCAGGATGAGACCGGCCAGCCACTGCAACTTTCTGACTGGAGAGGGAAAGTTGTTCTCCTGAACGTCTGGGCAACATGGTGTGGCCCGTGCCGGGAAGAGATGCCGACACTCGACCGGCTTCAAGAAAAACTCGGCGGCGAGCGGTTCGACGTTCTGGCGCTCTCGATCGATCGTGGTGGCGTTGGCGTCGTCCGGGATTTCTACGAAGAGATCGGCTTGCAGCATCTTCAAATCCGGATTGACGCAACGACGAAGGCATCACGGGCCATGAAGGTGTTCGGATTGCCGACAACACTTCTGATTGGCCCCGACGGCAAGGAACTGGGCCGTAAAGTTGGCCCTGCCGAATGGGACGCGCCCGAGGCTATCGCATTCTTCAAAGGAATTATCGACAAACACTCCAGGTAAAAGGAAACAACATGTCATCGAAAACGGCCAAGAGCACTCAAATCGTCGCGCCAACCACCTTGCCGGCCTGGACGAGGAACCGAAGGATGTGGGCAGTTGGCGGCCTAGCCGTTGTCGGTATTGGGCTCGCTCTTAAGTGGGATTGGCTGACCGCCGTCGGCGCGGCCCCCATACTCCTGAGTTTGCTTCCATGCGTCGCGATGTGTGCTCTCGGTCTCTGCATGCGCGGTGGGTCCGGACGGTCTTGCCATGATCAAAGCGCCGATACACGGCCCACCCCCGGGTCGGAAACAAGATCGACCGGGAGTTAACATCGTGAATTTTATGAAGCGCACAAGTCTTCGTTACAACAAAGTAAATACATGGAGCGCTCTGGCTGTCGCGTTAACGGTCATTCTAACGTTCTCGTCCGCGCAGGCTCATCACCCCGGTGCGGAGCTAGATAAAGTGATGGGAGACAAGGAGAAGTTCTTTGAGAAAACCGACAGACCGGCCCCTTCGTTCGAGTTGATGAACAGGGATGGAGAGATCGTTAACCTCTCCGACTATGCCGACAAAATTCTTATCGTCCATTTCGTCTATACGAGTTGCCCGGATGTGTGCCCTCTTCACGCAGAGAAAATTCAGGAAATTCAGGAGATGATCAACCAGTCTCCCATGAAGGAGGTCGTGCAATTCGTAACCATCACCACAGATCCAAAAACGGATACGCCGGACGTTTTGAGAACATACGGGGAAGACCATAACCTGAACCCCGAGAACTGGACATTCATGACGGCGGCACCGGATCAGGCCGAGGACACGACACGCAAACTGGCGGAAGCATTCGGCCACAAATTCGCCAAGGGTGATGACGGTTATCAAACCCACGGCGTCGTTACGCACGTAATCGACCGCAACGGTCGTTGGTCTGGAAATTTTCACGGCCTGCGATTCAATTCCGTAAACATGGTTCTGTATACCAACGGCCTGATAAACAAACCGCCTGAACCGAAGAAGGATCGGGGTTGGCTCGATAAACTCAGAGAGTTCTTCAATTGAGACCGCAAGGCAACGTGAACAATTCCATAAGGCCTCTCACCGCGCTTCGCAGATACATGACCGTGCTTGTGCTCCTGAACCTCATTTGGGAGTTCGCGCATATGCCACTTTACACGATCTGGGAAGAAGGAACGACCGAAGAGATACTTTTCGCGGCTGTACACTGTACGGGCGGAGATGCTCTAATCGGCCTGACCGCTATTATGCTCGCGGTATTCCTGTCCGGTGGAACGCGCTGGCCCGATGAGCGCATAAAAACCGTGCTGTTTGCGGCGATCTTTATCGGCGTTGGATATACGATCTTCAGTGAATGGCTGAATATTGTCGTCCGAGAGGCATGGGCTTACCGCGACATCATGCCGGTTGTCCCCATTCTCAATGTCGGCTTGAGCCCTCTCCTGCAATGGATCGTCATACCGGTTCTGGCATACGTGGTCGCCTTGAAACCAGTCCGACGCGGCAAGTCGCAACATGCCTGATTTATCGGCGTTGGGCCTTCTCATTGCCTTTCTAGGCGGCACGGTGTCCTTCGTATCGCCCTGCGTCCTGCCGCTCGTGCCCGGTTACGTTTCATACGTCGCCGGGCAATCCGCAACCGGGACGTCCGGCCCACGCCCAACACCGGGACAAGCAGCCACGCTTGGTTTCAGCGTAATCTTTGTCATCGGTTTCACTACCGTATTTGCAATCATGGGGGCGGGCGCCACCGCACTTGGCCAGCTGTTTCTCGACTATCGATATGAGTTGAACATCATTGGCGGCAGTGTCGTGCTGCTTATGGGTGTTCTCATGCTTGGCCTCGCCTCCATTCCCGGGCTACAACGTGACTTTCGGTTTCATCTTGATATTCCGGGGGGCAAACCGCTTTCGGCCTATATACTCGGACTTGCATTTGGCTTCGGGTGGACACCATGCATTGGCCCCGTCCTGGGCACAATCCTGACTGTCAGCGCCGCGCACGCAACCGTCGGCGAAGGCGTATTGATGCTGGTCGTTTATTCTCTCGGCCTTGGACTGCCGTTCATCCTTTCCGCAGCATTCACATCTCACCTGACGCGTAATCTGAAAACGATCAAGCGGTTCGGGCGGCGGGTTCAGCAATTTGCAGGCTTGTCTTTGGTCTTTATGGGAATCGCCATGATCACCGGTCAACTGACGGTTCTGGCATATTGGTTATTGGACATGTTCCCCGCTCTTGGGAAGGTCGGGTAGATCAACCGTTTTGCATTGTCACATTCACCGGCGAAACCGACGGTATAGACAGCAAGGCGGAGAAGAATCACGCATCAAATGCGCTATGTCTTTGCCACATAGCGATTTGTATTCCTTGTTAAGAAGGAAAGAATTCCCTGTTCTTACATTCACGGAACTTCCCCGAGAACACAGGCTGACCGGGCATCCGTGGAGCCTCATAATCACCTAGAACACCAAATTCCTCGATATTTCCCTGTATTTTCCCTGAATATCAGGGAAAAGGCGGAGACGGGTTCGCTGCAGACTGTCCCCACCGCCACTTATGTATTATTCAATAAAATCAACTAGTTAATCCCTTTGTGGAGGTTAAATCCCCCCCCACATTCACCCCCATACCTTTCGTTCGGGGACTAACGGGCAAACTTGACCTCGACGGCTCGGTCGCGAGCCTGACCCTACCAAAAATTACGTCCGGACGTAGGCGTGGTGAAGGCCGCCAAGCTGTGGCAGCGCTGATATCGAGCCGACGGCGTGGACGGCACGCCCCATGGGAGTGTCCTTGTCCAAACCGAGATGTGTGCGGTAGCCGTTATAGTATTCGGCATACCGGGACAGGAGTTTCTCTAGATGCCGATCGTTCAACACGATGACATGGTCCAACAGATCTCTGCGAATTGAACCAATATCGCGCTCGACATAAGCGTTCTGCCATGGCGAACGCGGCGCCGTCGGTCGATCCCTAATGCCCTTTGCGGACAGGCGATTGAGGTAGATTTGACCGTAGGACGCGTCCAGATCTCTGATTAAGTATCGAGGCGCTTCGTCCTAAGGGAAGGCTTCGACGAGTTGCCGCGCGATCCACTCTGCCGTTGGATGATATGTCGCGTTTGTATGAATAATCTCCCGGCGGTCGTGGCCCAAGATGACGATCCCAAACAGCAACCTGAAGCCAAGCGTCGGCACGACAAGCAGATCAATCGCAGCGATGCCGTCTGCATGGTTTCGAAGGAAAGTCCGCCAGCCTTGAGATGGCGGGCCGCGGCGTTTCACCATTTACTTGGCGACCGTCGATTGCGACACGTCGATGCCAAGTTTGAGCAACTCCCCATGAATGCGCGGCGCGCCCCAGAGCGGGTTATCGTTGCTCATTTCTTCGATCAGATTCCTTATCTCCGCCGGCGCTTTCGGCCGCCCGACCACGCGAGCGCTCTTTATCTTCCAGAACAAACGAAACCCGGCCCGGTGCCAGCGAACCACAGTATCGGACTTAACGATCAGCATGTTCACGAGCGAGCGCGGATTTACCGTGTAGATAGCCGAAAAGAACAGGCGGTCCCACGACGTGAGCTTCGGCCGAGCGGGAAGTTGCCGCTGCAATGCCGCGACTTGGTGGCGTAGAGCGGCAACATCGACCTCTGTTGCCGGCCCGTGAATGAGCCGACGGAGGAAACACCAAGCGATCGGATGAAGAACGTCGAGCATGACCCTGCATCGTCACCGGATCGATCACTTGGTCACGTCCGGATCAACGGGTAGGATTCTTGGTAGGAACAGGTTTTTCCGACGCAGTTAACGTGAAAATACCCGTCTACGAATTAACAATTTTCAGTTCGGAATTCCGGTCCTTCGGGCAACAGCCGAACACCGGGCCGAAGGTGCTTATAGGGATACGCACGCGGATCGACGATATGCGCCCCCGGGGTCAGGACCACCAGCGTTTTCTCGGCAATGGGGTCGAAGTCGGCGCGAAAATGGCACGTGCTCTTCAATGCCAGTATTTTCTGTTCCGTCGGATCGATCCCGATATGCTTGAAAATATCCTGATCGTAAGCCTGCATCCGCCGCGATGCGACGACAATGGAAATGCCGCCGATGCGCAACACCGCCGTCGGCCCGAGGTTGATCTTCCGCCCGGGAATACTCCGGCCGGTGGTCGTAAACTGCCCGTCGCTCAAGGCGGTCACCGTGAACGTCCCGTGGAACGGTTTATCACCGGGAATTTCATGCTTGCCGCCAAGCGCAAGCGTCACCTCGGCGCCGATACCCGCCGCATGCGCGGCCTCGGCAGCGGCCGCGTCCCACATCACGCACATGGCAACACCATCGGCACCGTGGCGGTGCAAGGCTTCAAGGAGCCCTGTTGTGTCGCAGGTGCCGCCGCAGCCGGGATTATCCTGGGTATCGGCGATGACCACCGGTTTTCTGGCGCCGGCGGCGATTTGCATTGCCTCGCTGACAGCGGTGTCGGGATCCAGTAACGGCTCGGCGAATTCAGCCTCGCGGGACATGACCATGGCGGCGAGTTCATCCGCCGCCGCGTCTGCCGAAGCCTGACTATAGGCATGACAGACCACGGCCGGGCCGCACTCCGCGAGGTCTGATGGCGGAAAGCCAGCGCCGTAGCAAAGATTCAGAACTTCACCACCTTCGCCCGCCACCGACGCCTCAATAATCCCTTTGGTGGGCTCGACCAGGGTGCACTGGAAGTTCAATGGCAGCAGGAAGGGTATCCTGCGGATGGCCTTCCCGCTTGGGATCCCCTCCTCCAGGATTCGCATCAAAATCTTCGCGGAGCGCCCGCCCGTATGCTGTCGGTCGATATGCGGATAGGTCAAATAGATGGCCATCCCGTCGCAATGCTCGACCATCTGCTCAGTGATGTTGACGTGATAGTCGAGCGTGATGACCACCGGCACAGCGCTGCCGACAACGGCCCGGACCCGGCGCAGCAGTTCCCCCTCGGCATCCGGGAACGTTTCCGAGCACATGGCGCCGTGCAAGTCCAGATACACCGCGTCGACGGGCAATTCCTGGGACAGCATGCCGACCAATTCCCCGACGATGCGCTCAAAGGCGTCATCGGTCACATAACCGCCGGCGCCGGCATGCCCCCAAATCAGCGGCACCAGTTCATGGCTGCTGTCGATAGCGTCAAGGAACCCGGACATCCCGAAAGACCCACCTGTCGTCCGGGCAATGACTTCTTCACGTCGCGCCAATGGTGGGAATTCGCCGCCCTTGGCGTAATAGTCATAATCGGTACGCATCGGTACAAAGCAGTTGGTTTCGTGCAAAAAGCCAGCGATCGCGATCCGTGCCATTGATTTTGGTTCCTCTTCCAATGCATGCCGATCAGCGTACTATCGCATCTATGCCGACGTTGTTCGATACGCATAATGCCTGGGAAATGTGACTTGTGCATAATGTAGGACGGAATGCGATGACGGTGAGAAAAGATACGTCTCCTCTCGCCAGCCCATCACTCAGTAAAACCGGCGATGAACGTGACAATGCGTGCGCAGAATTTCTAGAAACGTATCTCGGCCACAACAGGCAAATGATCCGATGCACCGGGATCCACCCGCACGGCCTCGGCACTGACGACGTGGCCGGGTGCCAGCGCCTCGATCCGGTCCAGCGGCAACAGCGGCCAGCGCGCCGGATAGGTGCGGGGCGGCGCGCGCCTGGGTCGACGTCCGTAGCCGAACACCTCGCGCATGATACGGATAAACGGCCACCACGCGTTGAAGTCGCCGCACAATGCCGTCGGTAGATGCGGCTTGTCCAATATCACCTGGCGTATTTGCTCGAACTGGCGCAATCGTTCCCGGTGCTTCAGCCCAAGGTGCGTGGCCAGGATGCGTAAATATCCGCCCGACGTGTCGACGACGGCCTCAATCAGGCGGCGCGGTTCGTAGCGCGACACGGACAGGTCGTGAATCGTGCAGTCGGCGATGGGGAACCGGCTGAACAGAGCCTGCCCGTACCAGTTGTCGCCCTCGCCCATCGCGGGCGCTTCGACGATTTGCGACCGCGGTTCATCCAACAGCGGTGCGAGGATGTCGCGTCCGTGATGGCGGAGCTCGACTTCCTGAAGGGCGGCGACATCGGGTGCGACGCGTCTGATCACGTTAGCCGTCCGGTGCGGATCCGTGATGCCGTCGCGACCGACGAAGCCGTGTATGTTCCAGCTCATCAGCTTCACGGCGGTGGGGTTCCGTCTTTTCCGGCTATACGGGTCACGAGCCAGCGCGCCCCGGCGGCGATGCCGAACCACAACGCGACGGCGCCGATAACCCAGGCGGTCTGCGCCGGCGTCGGATTCTGCAGCAACTCGAACAGACGGTCGCCGACGAAGGTCAGCGCGACGATGCCGGGTGTAAGACCTATGAACGAGCCGAAAACAAAGGCCTCGAAACGGATGTGACTCGCGCCCGCTACCAGATTGATCAGCGTGAACGGTGCGACCGGCACGATCCTGAGCATGACGACCGTCAGCGTGCCACGTCGCGCCAGCGCCCGGCTGATCTTGTTGAGCCGCTTGCCCATCAGGCGACGGAGGAACTTGCGCCCGGCGGCGGCGCCGATCACGTAGTTCGCGACGGCACCCAGCAGGGCGCCCGACATTGCCATAACGAACGCCGGGATCGGCGGGAAGGCGATGGCGGTCGCCGTGATCATCGCCGTAACGGGGAACATGGCCAGACTGCCGATTATAAATGCAATAGGCACGATCAGATATGCCCATGGATCGCCACGGAGTGAGACGATCAGCTGTTCCAGCCGCGCCGGTTCGGTGAACTCGGCTAGGGGGGAATATTGCCAGACGGCGAACAGCAGGGTCGCAAGCGCGATGGCGCCGGCCGTCAGAATACGCCCCCGAATGGGCAGACCTGCGGGACGCGCACTCAGCATATTGCCCATGAAACGGGACACATCGCCAGGTCTTTCCGGATCGGCGACGACGGTCACCACTTGAGAAAGGGCCTCGTTGGCGCCGACTTCGAAAGGGATACGGCGCAGGCTTCGTGGCTCGTCGGCGCGCGCATCGATCAGGGCCCGGAGACTGTTGTGCCTCTCGATTTCGGAGGCCGCGTCTTCGAGGCTTAGACCGAGGTGTTCGCCCAGCAAATTGTTGCGCAGGCAGGCAATCCGGGCGCGGGTGTCCGGCGTGTCGCCGGCGACGACCAGATCGCACTCGCCGTCCGTTCCCATGGAGCGGTTGTTGAGGTTCGCCGAGCCGATACGCAACGACCGGTCGTCGATCACCATGAACTTTGAATGTATCTGAACATCCTGACCGGCGGCGCTGCCATCTGGGACGCGTGGATAAACCAGCCGCACCCGGTCTATGACGCCTGCCTCATTGAGATGCTGCATGAAGCGCTCACGACCCGTCGCCATGCTATGCGTCTCCAGAAATCCGTGTGGTTCCTTCGACGACACCAAGATCGTTTCCAGCTCGGGCCGCGCCTTCATTCGTGCCGCGACCGCGTGCGCAATGACGTCCGCCGTCAGAAACTGGTTCTCAATGTAGATCGTCTTTTCGGCGGTGCCGATCATGTCGACAAAAAGCGCCTCTATTTCATAAATGCCGGGTCGGTCGCCGAGCGGCGGGCAGGTGCGCGCGATTGCGATGTCCTGGTGTTCAAAATCGGGGAGGACGCCATCGGGCCACGGGTCCTGCATGCTCGAACCGAGCTCAAGAGGTTTGCACGCAGCCGCTTCCCACCTCTCCGCCACCAGCTCGGTGATAGCGGTGGCGGCATCGCCATCGACGACTGACTGCATATCGTGAAACGGTGGATAAGGAACGCCATTCGGGTCCACCCGTTCCGGGTGATCCGGGTCGTGATCGCGCGTGTCCCAGCGCCTGATGGCGAGGTCGAGCCCCCCGCAATAGGCGACCTTGCCATCGATGATAGCGATCTTTTGGTGGTGGCTGGCGCCCAGCGGAACGACGTCGTCCAAGCACACTTCGATCTGCGGCGGCGTCACCCATGCGAGGTTTAGCGCCGGGATCGGTTCGCGCTCCAACGCATACAGGATCGAAAAATCCCAGAGCAGAATCTGTATTTTCAGCGACGGGTTCCGTTCGGCGAGATAACACAGGAAGTCCCGCAGTCGCTCGGGACCGCCGTCGTCCGGCGCCTCGGCGCCGCGCAGCCGGACGCGGCTGTCCACGTCCCAGCCGACGATGACGATCGAGTGTTCCGCCTTGAGCATCGAGGAGCGCAGCGCGCCGAAGAAGTCGGCGCCGTCGATGAGTGCGCTCATCCGGTTCGCGTGTGCGATCCGCCAGCAATTTTCGTGTTTCTTGAATATATCGATAACAGGTTTTCAGTTGCTGTTCGTCGGCACCGGATCCGAATGTTCCTGCCTTGCTTTCAAGAACATATAAGGGCCGTAGTAAAATCCGCAACGGCATTATCGTGCTTTGAACGCGCGTGCCACCCTATCCAGACTTAATCCAGTCCCAACAGACGGGCCGCATTTCCACCCATCCACTTCTTGCGGACGCTATCCTTGAGCGGCAACGCATCGACGTCGGCGATGGCCTGTTCGATCGGTTGCATGGGATATGCCGACCCGAAGATCATCTTGTCCTGAAGTACAGTGTTGCCGTACTGCAGCAGCGGTTCGTAACCCGAATGCTCGACACCCAGGTATTTCGGACGGACGGCGACAATCCCGATATAGACGTTCGCATGACGCCAGGCGACGCTGATCAGCTCGTTGATCCACGGAAATCCCGGGGGCGACGCCACGACGCGCAACTCGGGGAAATGCACCATGACCTCATCAAGGTGGATCGGATGGCCATAGCGCATCTCGGTACTGGTCGAAAAATTGATGCTGGCGTGGATGTTCACCGGGATGTCTAGTTCGATGCACTTGGCATAGAGCGGATACATCTTCGGGTCGTTGATGCAGAGCTTGTGCTCGAAACACTGCAGGTTCAGTCCCTTCAATCCGAGTTCCCGCACCGCATGTTCGAGTTCGCGAATTGCCGTCATCCCCTTGTTCGGATCGACGCCGGCAAAGCCGATGACGCGCGGCCCATGCTCGGCGCAGAACGCAGCAACGTCTTCGTTTCTGATTTTAAGGCCGAACGTGGTTTCCAGGTCGCGCGCCTTGATGACGATGTGCTCGACGCCTACCCGGTCGTACATGTCGAACCAATCCCGGACCGCCTCGGGCCCGGTCTTGCGTTCGTGACGGCCGGCGCGGCTTTCGCTGCTCGCGTAAACCCGGCGATAGTTTTCAAGGTGCGCCTTCTGGGGCGGATTGAAAGCCTCGATCGGCGGTGAACTGCCGTAGTCGATCATGATCTTTCCTCGTCTAATGTCACCGGCGTTATCCACGCAATCGGTCGAGCCGATCCATACTTTTGTAATACGCTCCGACCGCCGGCAGAAACCAGGTACTGCCGGTATATCCCGGTTTGGTCTGAAACGGCAGATATTCGAAGGCGCTGCGTTCGTTGGCATTGGCGATGCGGCACGCGATCCGATAGCCGAGATACGACATCATGGCGACGCCGCTGCCGTTGCAGCCGGCCGCGTAATAGATCCCGTTTTCGCGCCCGATATGCGGCAAATGGTCGAAGGTCATCGCTACCATGCCGTTCCAGGCATGGGTGATCTTCGCTCCGACTAGTTCCGGGTAGACCTGGAGCATCCGTGCATAAAGGCGTCGGCCCGATTCCAACGGATCCTGCGTAAAAAATGATTCCCGGCCGCCGAAAATAATCCGTTTATGGTCCGGGGACGCCCGGTAGTAGGTCAGCACGCGCTTGGTATCATTGATGCTACGATCATTGACGATCAGACGCTTCATCAGTTCAGGGTCCAATTCCTCGGTCGCAATGATGCAACTGGCGAGCGGGATCACGCGCCGCCTGAGCCAAGGGTTTATTCTCCCGGAATACCCGTTGGTCGACATTAGAACATCCGCCGCGCGAAGTTCCTCCCCGCCTGCGGTCACGCGAAAGCCGCTGCCGACAGCGTCCACGCCGGTCACAGGCGCATTGGCGCAAAGGGTGATGTTCGCCCGACGCCGACAGGCCTCCAGCAAGCCCCGATGATAGAGCGCCGGGTGCAGTTTCCCCGACCGCTCCACCACCATGCCGCCGTGATAGAAATCCGAGCCGATCTCGCTCCGCTGATCGCTACGTGGGACCATCCGGCAGCCTGACTTGCCGTCGTGATCGAGCACCGCCATCTTCTCGGCCAGGCTGTCGTAGTGGCTACGGGTGAAGGCAGCGACGAAACGGCCGCCGCGAACAAAATGGCAATCGATGTTTTCGCGTTCGATAATCTGCTGGATGCGTTCCATTGATTCCGCCGCTTCGTCGAGAAGCGCGTTGTAACGATCTTCCCCTAGCGCAGATACCAGCGGTGACGGCTTTGCCGCCGATGCCCCTTTTCCAAGGTTGAGACCGCTGCTGACGTGTCCGCCGCTCCGTGTACTCGCGCCGTAACCGAACTCTCGGGCTTCCAGCACCGTCACCTTGAAACCGCGATCCGCAAGTTCCATCGCCGCGTTCAAGCCGGTGTAGCCGCTGCCGACGATGGCGACGTCCGTTTCATCGGGAACCGGCGACGACCCGGCCGCCGTCGGCCGCGCGGCCAGCCACCAGTAAGGGTCCGTCGTGATGTCCGGGTGAAAGATATCGTCCATGAAGGTAATGCCTAATCCTTAATAGGTGAAACGCCGGCGCCGAGCCGCTGCGACAGAAACAGCACGACGCCGACCAGGATGATCTGCAGGACCGAAACCGCAGAAATCGTCGGGTCGATCTCGGAGATGATGTTCTCGAACATCTTCTTCGGCAACGTCATGTTGGAGCCGCTCAGGAACAACGCGATGATCAACTCGTCGAACGACGTGATGAAGGCCAGAAATGCACCCGAAATGATCGCCGGTTTGATCTGCGGCAACGTCACGGTCCAGACCGCGCGCAGCCGGCTCGCACCGAGCCCCATCGCCGCGTGTTCCTGCGAAACGTCGAAGTTGCGAAGCGCGGCGCTGACGACCAGCACGACGAACGGAATGGCGTAGACCGTGTGACCGATCATCACCCCGTACCAATTGCCGATCAGTTTCAGATCGGCGAACAGGCCGTAAATGGCGACGGCGATAATGATATTCGGCACCACGATCGGAGCAGCGACAAGGCGGTCGACCCATGTCTTTCCGGGATAGGTCCCCCTGACCAGACTAAACGCGACCATCGTGCCAAGTAGCGTCGCCAGGACGGTCGTGCCGACGCCAACCTGCAGACTGGTGATCGTTGCGCTGATCCATGACGGCGTATTGATATAGGTTTCGTACCATTGCAGCGAAAACCCGGGCGGCGGAAACTGCAGATACCGTGCCGAGCTGAATGACAGGGGAAACACCACCAGCAGCGGCAGCATCAGAAATCCGAGGACCAGACTACAATAAACGCCGAGAACGATCCCGCCCCAGTTCCGCCTGCGCCGTCGTCCGTGGCCGGATGCCGCCGTCATGCGAGGTTCCTTTCGGATTTCATGAACCACTTGAATGTGCCGTAGATAACCAGCGTGAACGTCAACAGCGCCATCGACAGCGCGCCCGCGAACTCCCACGCCAGGAACTCGGTCACATATTGCTCGATCAGGACGGCGATCATCGTCACACGTCCGCCGCCCAGCAGCACCGGTGTGATGAAGAAGCCCATGGAAAGAATGAATACGAGGCTCGCGCCAGCCAGCACACCCGGCATGGTCATCGGAAAATAGACTCTGAGAAACGCCCGCCATCCAGGTGCGCCGAGGCCATAGGCCGCCTGCAAAAGGTTCGGATCGACGCGCCGCATCACGGCATAAAGCGGGAACACCATGTAAGGCATCAGCACGTGCACCATCCCGAGGAGAACGGATTGCGTGTTGTAGAGAAGGCTCATCGGCGTATCTATGATTCCCAACGACAACAACGCTTCATTGACGATACCGCGCCGGCCGAGGATCGCCATCCAAGCGTAAGTACGAACGAGAATACTGGTCCAGAACGGCATCAGCAGACAGAACATACCGAACGCGCGCCAGAAGGGCGGCGCGACTGTCAGAAAATAAGCAAGCGGATAGGCCAGAAAGAACGATATCACGGTCACCAGCAACGCGATCTCGAAGGTATTCAGCAGCACGGTCACATAAAGCTCGTCAGTGAAAGCCTTCTCGTAATGCTCAAACGTACCGGCTTCGACGGACAGCAACATCAACTGCAGAACGGGCACCGCAAACAGCGCCAGCAGGAAAACGACCGTCGGCAGCGAAAGCGCAATCGCGCCCCCGTGCTCGCGCACGAACGGCATTCGGCGGAACCGCAAGAAGTATGGCTGCCCCCCGCTCACCCGGCGGCTCCCGCATCCTCAATGATCAGGTGCGTATCGGCCGGCCGCCAGCCGATATCGATGGCGCTGCCCACTTCGAACGTCGTTTCGCCCTGCCGTGTCTGACGGTGCACCAGCACATCGGTTTCACCGCCGATATCGACGCGGAGTTTCTCCGACTGGCCGAGATAGACGATCTCCACGACGCTGCCACTGAAACGATTGGGGGCTTCGTCACCGGCGGCCAGGATGGAAACCCGCTCCGGGCGCACCAATACGGTGGCGTCGGCACCCGACGCAGGAACCGAGGACGATCCGGACAGAATGAGCTTGCCATCCGCCGTCCTGACACCGGCGACGCCGCGCTCGACGGCCTCGACGCGTCCCGAAAACAGGTTCGATATCCCGATGAAGTCGGCGACAAACCGGTTCGCCGGCCGTTCGTATATTTCGTGCGGTGTGCCGAGTTGCTCGATCCGCCCTGCGTTCATCACCGCGATCCGGTCGGAGAGAATGAGCGCTTCTTCCTGATCGTGCGTGACGAACAGCGATGTGAGACTGAGCTTTTGCTGCAGGCGCCGCACCTCGAGCTGGATCTGCTCGCGAAGTTTTCGGTCCAGCGCACCGAACGGTTCGTCCAGCAACAGAATTCGCGGATCGAACACCACGGCCCTGGCGAACGCCACGCGCTGCTGCTGACCGCCCGAAAGCTGTCTCGGCAGGCGCTGTTCGTAGCCATTCAGTTCGACGATACCAAGAGCCCATGCGACGCGCTTCTGAACCTCGTCTTTTGCCACTTTCCGCATCTGCAACGGAAATGCCACGTTCTCCGCCACGTTCATGTGCGGGAACAGGGCGTAATTCTGGAACACCATGCCGATATCGCGCTTCGCTGGGGGCAGATATGTAATATCGCGTTCCTGCAGCAGAATGCGGCCGCCGTCCGGCTCGGCGAAGCCCGCCACGACGCGGAGCAACGTTGTCTTGCCCGAACCGCTGGGCCCCAAAATCGTCAACAGTTCCCCCCTCTGAACGGAAAGGTCGACGGAATCCAGCGCCTTGACGGCACCAAACGTTTTGAGGGCCTTTTCGAGGCGAAGGTCGGTTTCGTCAGTCATTTTCTGTCTTTACAGCTATGGCGGTTCTGGGACGGAACGAATGGAAACCCGTTGCCTGTTTGGTGCGGGCGGAGGGCCGGTCAACGGCTCTCCGCACCACAGCGTCCTGGATTACTGATGCGACAGCATCCACTTGTTCCAGCGTTCCTGAACTGCTTGGCCGTTATCACGCCACCAGACTGTATCGGTCCAGACCTGCTTACCGATGTTGTCCGGATGCGTCGGCAGGTTCTTGGCCAGCTTTTCGCTGACATATTTCGGCGAATCGAGGTGCAGCCCCGGATATCCGATCTCCTCCGCATATACCGCCTGACGCTTGGGATCGGTCATGACGGCAAGGTATTGCTGCGCCCAGCACGGGTGTGGCGAGCCCTTGGGAATGCCATACGCGCTCAGCTTGATCATGCCCTGGTTCCACTCGATATCCATGGGGGCGTCGTCTTTCATCAGATTATAGAACCGGCCGTTCCATCCCGACGCCAGGATCACCTCGCCGTCGAGCAGAAGCTGCGCCGGCTGCTGACCGGATTTCCACCACACCGTGATGTGCGGCGCGATCTCGTCCATCTTCTTGAAGGCACGGTCAACGTCGAGCGGATAGAGCTTGTCGGGTGCAACGCCGTCCGCCATCAGGGCGTATTCCAGATTGTCGACCGGATGATTGCGGAGCGAACGCGGACCGGGAAACTTCTTCACGTCCCAAAAATCGGCCCAGGACATCGGGTGACCGTCGGGGAACGCCTTAGTCGAATAGGCCAGGACCGTCGAATATGCGCTTTTGGCGAACCAGTACTCCAACTGCTGCGCCTCTTTCGGGAACCTGTTGCGGTCGACGATCTTGTCGTCGACTTTCATCAGAAGCCCTTCCTCAACGGCTGTAAGAATGTCCTGGCCCCCGACTTCCGTCACCGTCCATTCGACGTTGCCGGAGGTAACCATCGCTTTCAGCTTGCCGAAGTTTGTCGGGCTGGTATCGACGACCTTGATCCCGTGAATTTTTTCGAAGTCGGCGCTGAACGCCTTGCGCATGGCATCCGCCATCGAACCGCCGGAGGCGTTGACGACGATCGAGTCCGGTTTCGGCCCGGGGCATACCTCAGCCGCCTGCAACGGAGACAGCGTCAGCAGCCCGGCCAATGCCAGCATGCCGCCGCCCAGTGTGAATCTGCTAAACATAATGAGACCTCTCTGTATCACCTTGGTGGGTGTTGTTGCTGCACGTTTTGCCGCGCAGTCGTTGGCCATTGGAGAGGTCAATCACACCAGCAGAAGAATATTCGGTCAAATATTCATATTTGCCAAGTTCATAACCTTTTTCTATGTTCTTTTCATGGCTACCGTACGTCAACTTGAAGCGCTCAGAGCGGTTATCGATTACGGCACCGTCACTGCTGCGGCGGAGGCGCTGGGCCTTTCACAGCCCAGCGTGAGCAAGGCGATCTCCCTGCTTGAGCACTCGACCGGCCTGAAGCTGTTCGAACGTCGGCGGCGCCGGCTTTATCCGACGGCGGAGGCCATGACCCTTTATGCCGAAGTCGACAAGATGTTCCTCAGCCTGACACGCATCGTCGGCATGTCGCGGGAACTGAAATCCCTTACAACCGGTCAAGTCAGCATCGTGGCGTCGCCGGTTCTCGGCTTTAACATGCTACCCGACTGCATCGGCTCGTTCCGAGAAGAGCACCCCAACGTCAACGTCTCGCTACACGTCCACGACGCCGGCGTCGTCGTACAATGGATCATCGCGCAGCAGGCAGATGTCGGTTTCGGCTGGAACAGCATCGATCACCCGGCGGTCAGCAGCCAGATGCTTTGCGAGTTGGAAGCCGTACTGGCGGTTCCCCCCGGACACCCGTTGACCAAGAAGAAGGTATGCACGCCGGCTGACCTGGAAGGCGAGACCTTCCTGAGCTTCAGCCGCGACACACGGACCCGTCACAACATCGATACCATGCTCGATCGCTACGGCGTCTCGATATACAGCCCCGTCGAAGCGTATATGTCGGAATCTCTCTGCGCCATGGTCGCCAACGGCAGCGGCATATCGCTGGTCAACCCGCTTTCGGCTGAAACGCTGGAATCGCGCGGCCTGTTGACGACGCGCCGGTTCGAACCGGTGATCGACATGCCGCTGCGCACATTGCGGCCGCGCAACCGGCCGAAATCGATGATGTGTGACGCCTTCGTGGAGCACACGCGCGAGCAGCTCCGAACCAAGCTACGCGAAAGCAAACTCCCCGGCGAGATGAAGAGCTGAACCGGCAGTTCAACGCTGACGCTTTTCCTCGCCGTCCCAACTGTCTTCGCGAAGGTCCGCCTTGGCGGCTTTCAAGACGTTCTTCGCGATCTTGCCGGATGGGGTACGCGGAAAACGTTGAATGAACTCCACATACCGAGGCACCTTGAAGGGTGCGAGTTGCGTCGCCGCGAATGCGATCAAGGCTTCGGGGTCCGGTGGCGCGTCCCATTGATCCGGGAGGACGTAGATTTTCACTTCCTCTCCCCGGGTCTCGTGCGGCACCGGCAGTGCCGCGACCTCATTGACGCCGGGCGCCTGGGCGAGGACGGATTCGACCTCGCGCGCCGAAATGTTTTCAGCGTTGCGCCGGATCATGTCCTTGATACGCCCGACGATATAGAAGTACCCCTCGGCATCGCGGCGGAACAGGTCCCCGGTCCGGAACCAGTCCCCGAAAAATGCACCCCGGGTCGCGTCCGGCTTCTTGTAGTACCCCAGCAAAATATTCGGTCCGCGCACCACAAGCTCGCCGATCTCCCCGTCAGGGACCTCGGTTCCGTTTTCGTCGACGACCTTGCATTCGCGGAATGCGCAGGGAACCCCGCACGATCCCGAGCCGATCATATCGACGGCTTCGAGCGGCATGAACATGGAAGCGCCGATCTCGGTCATGCCGAAGGCTTCGCGCGCCTGTACGTTGAAACGTTCCTGCAGGGCCTGATGGATCTCACGTCTGAGCCCGTAAATATTGACCCGCCGCAGACTGTTGTTGCGGTCCTCCGCGTGCGTCGGCATGCGGAAGAACATCTCGTTGAACAGGCAGAAATGAATGTCATACGTTCGCACCCATTCCATGAACCGCGACGAGCTCTGACGGCGCGCAACGAACAGGGTCCCGCGCTGATAAAAGGCCATCAAAGTCAGCCACTGCGGGTCCATATAGTAATACGGCGTCGACGCCAGGATATTCTTGTAGACAAGACCGTCGCGGCGCGCCGCAACCTTGGCGATACCGGTCCAATAGCACTGCCGCAGCATGCAGCCCTTCGGCAAACCGGTTGTGCCGGACGTATACTGGATGTTCATCAGGTCCTGCGGCCCCGGCAAGCCGTCGTAGCGATGCGCAGGATCGCCGGACGCCAGCACGTCCTCGAAGCGAAGATAATCTCCGGCGCCGGCACCGCCGACGACGATCACGCGACGGTCCGTCAAAGCCGCCGGGCGCGCTTCCATCCCTTCGAGGCAAGGCAGCAGGGCCTCATCGATTACCAGCCACTCGGCATCGCTGTCGTTGATGATGTAATCGAGCTCGTGCGGCGAATAGCGATCGTTGATCGGCACCATCACCGCACCAAGCCGCCCGAGCGCCAGCCACGTCGTCGGGAATGCCGGAACGTTACCCAGCATCACGCCGACGTGCGTCCCTTTAGTAATACCGAGGTCCAGAAAGGCCGCGGAGAGCCGCGTTACATCCGACAAGACTTGCCGATAGGTCGCCGACACGCCTTCGTCGAAGAAATGCCAGGCCGTCTGCTCGGGGATGTCCCTCGCGGCGTCTTCAAGTACAGCAAAGATGTTCGCCGGCAGAGGTTCGCTCTCGATCTGGCGCTGACGCGCGACCGGGCCGCGTAAGTGCGCGTCTATCAGGTCCGCTTCAGTGAGGCCTTTGCCTAGAATTCGTAAGATACTTGGGACGTCATCTGCCGTCGGCTGAATGTGCGTGTCGGTATTCTTATGCATTGCCATGATAATCTCGAGTATGAATCACCTGCCATGCATCATCGCCGCTCCTATAATTCAATCAAATAGTTTTAAATGCAGAAATCATTCCTGAAATCTATGAACAATGAATACACCCTGAACAGCCAGATATCCCGCATCATGAAAGACCGCAATGTTTCGGCCTGAGAGGAATTTATGCCGCAGAGGCGGAAAGCGGCGTTGCGCCGGACGAACAGGGACTGCGGTTCTTAAAGCCGCCCCGAAAACAACAAAGAAATAAAATTATCCATTTAACTCGGATATTATTACTACGTTATATACATGACAACATGATTATATATTCATATATTTACATTTTTTAATATACATTGCGAACTAAAGCTTTTATAATTATAAAATATATACTATAGATGCAACGCTGCATTTTAGAAGCAATACAAACTAATGGTTACGTATTGACCACAATTTCGACTATGGCAATCGCTGCCTAGAATGCCTTTGAAGGGCATCAGAGCGAGTTGACCACTAAAAGGCGGATGCGGCCCGAAACCAAAAAGCACAAGCCGTTTGGGCATCGGGCCAAAAGCCTGATGCTTGGCATTGGTGTTGGCAAAGCCATGTCACCACCGGATGAGGACATCGGAAAAACAGCGCATCAGATTCATGGGCGATAAAATGGCAAGAAAAGCACGCAAACAAGGCTCAAACCGCAAACCCGACAGTTCGGATTCGCTTATAAACCAAAGCGTCTCGAGCGGGATACTCGGCCTCGACCAGATTCTCGGTGGCGGCTATCCGCGCGGGCGAGTCACTGTCATCCGGGGTGCGAGCGGCACCGGGAAATCGATTTTTGCCCTGCTCTATGCGATGGAAAACACGAAAGACGACGGTGCGGCCGTGTTCGCGACTTTCGACGAGTCCCCGGACACGCTGAGCAACTACCTGACCACGTGGAGTGCAAAATCGAACGTCCAGTTTCTCGACTCCAGGCCCGACCCGGAAATCATGACCATAGGGGGCCAGATGGAGCTCGGCGGCATGCTGGTCCGTATCGAGCACGCACTCTCCCAAAGCGGTGCAAATCGGCTAGTTCTGGACGCGTTCGATACCTTGTTCGGCGCCTTCGAGAACAAGGCTCAGGTGCGCCTCGACCTTTTCCGAATCTTCGACTGGTGCCGCAAGCGCGGCGTGACCGTCGTCGCGACCACCGGAGAAGAAAACGACTATCGCGCGTCCACCGGCATTATGGACTATGCTGCGGATTGCACGATACTCCTCGACCAGCGCGTGGATAGCGGTTTGATGACCCGCTTGCTTCGCGTGATGAAATGCCGCGGGCGCGCGCACGGGACGAACGAATATCCGTTCCTGATCGACGAACATGGCGTCTCCGTCCTGCCGGTAACCGGCACTGCTATGTCAGAGAGGGCGTCGGAAGAGAAAATGTCGACGGGCCTCAAGAATCTGGACGACATGCTGGGCGGCGGCATCTGGAAAGGCAACACGGTGATGATTTCGGGCCAATCCGGCACCGGCAAGTCCCTGCATGCCTTGAGCATGGCAGCCGCTGCCTGCCGCGCCGGCATGAGAGTATTGCACCTATCCTTTGAGGAGGCGCCGCAGCAGATC
>MDSW01168637.1_pt1 | contig 31384 bp, 32 predicted proteins | sample 811171 | NCBI WGS metagenome assembly MDSW01 (sample SAMN05326641, study PRJNA326480) | marine metagenome | isolation source: seawater | place: Atlantic Ocean: North West | collected 2012 | reverse complement strand
GGTCGGCCTGGTCGCGGTCAAGGCGGCGGTTCTGTGGGGGCTCGGGTATATCAACGGTCTCAACGGCCTCGCGCGGCGCAACCTTGCCATCGCGATTTCCCAGGGCGGCGAGTTCGCCTTCGTCATTCTGGGGATCGCCGTCGGCGCCCAGGTGCTCGAACGCCAGAACGCCGAGATGGCGATCCTCGTCGTCACGCTCTCGATGGCGGTGACGCCGCTGTTGTACCTGATTTCCGACCGCTTCAACGCCCAGCCGCTGCCCGACATTCCCGAAGACGCCATGCCCCATGAGGTCGAGCATCCGGTGATCATCGCCGGCTTCGGGCGTTTCGGGCAGATCATCGGCCGCATCCTGCGTGCCAAACGGATCGGTTTCACGGCGCTGGAACTGGATCCCAACCAGATCAACTTCGTCGCCAAGTACGGCAACAAGATCTATTACGGCGATTCGACCCGCTACGACGTCATGCTCGCCGCGGGGGCGTCGGACGCCAAGGTGCTGTTGCTTGCCGTCGACGACCCGGATCAATCGGTCCGGACGGCGGAACTGGTGCGCGAGCGCTTCCCCAACCTGACCGTGATCGCGCGCGCCAAGGACCGGCAGCACGCTTATCGGTTGATGGAGCAGGGCGTCACCCACGTGATCCGCGAAACCTTCCATTCCGGGATCGAGGCCGGGCGCATCACGCTCGAGAACATCGGTTTTTCAGGGAAGGACGCCAAGCACATCGCCGGGTTGTTCCGCGATCACGACGAACGGCGCCTGCGTCATCAGTTCGGCCATCACACGGATGAGAAGGCGTTCGCCGAGTCGGCCAAGGCTTGGGCCGAGGAACTGGAAGAGATCTTCGCTCAGGACGCCCTCGACGATAAACCCGAGGAGGGCGAGGCGAAGTAGGGAGTGACGAAGGCCTCCTCACCTGTCCTCTCCTCCACATGTGGAGGAGAGGGACTCTCGTATTGATATCGGAACCAATCTTATCCCTCTCCCCCATTTTGGGGGAGAGGTTAGGTGAGGGGGCCCTGAGGTGGTGAGGGGTACTTCTAGAAGAGATTATTGAAGAAACGCTCCCATTGTTCCCAAGTCGTCCATTTCATGAACCAGTACGCCAATCCGAGCAGGATTAGGATGGCTAATAGAGTGTACGACAGGAACATCCGAAGACGCCTGTTCTTGATGAACTTAAAAACACGGTCCGGATTAGATCGGGACTTGCAAAACTTGAAACCTACTCGATCCGGTGCGCGAATGCTCAGAGAGGTTCTTTTGACAGAACTTCAATCGCGCCGTGAAGGTTGTTTTTAAAGGCACGTCCCTTGCGGATGCTGTGCCCATACTTCTGGGTGCCATATGGCGGCGAGCTGCCGCTGAAATTTCCGCCGTAAAACTGGGGGATGACCCGGCCGCCAGTGAGCAGGCCGACAACAAGAATTGTCGCAACGGCGCCAGACACCTTAGCTTCCTTGGTAATTGGCCGATAGTATAGCGGCGATGATGCCGGTTCATTCCGCGGATTCGAACCGAATTCGGGGGACAATGCCACAGCATTGCCGCTCCCGGTGTTGCCCGATTGAGGTAAGTTCTCGGCCAGGCACGTCGTGCAGCTGATCAGGATCCCGTCGTCAAAGTATGTCGGGTCGTAGACCGTGAGTACTGTCATATCACGCACGACTGTCTCCGAAGACGCGTCGATCAGAAAATACCGGTTCAGTACGATATCGGCATCATCGGAAATACTTAGGTCTTCGATGAGCTTGCGCGTTTCAGGCGTTTGCGGTGCCGCGGAATGGGTGACTTCCAGAATACTGACATCCAGCCGGTACCGTGCTTGCTCGGCACTGGGTGCCACAAACCCGTTTGATCTGAATGAGAGTTTGATCGCGCGCTCTGCGTTTGCCGGGGCGTTCTCCGCTGTTTGCGTAATGGCGCCGATCTGTGTCCGCCCCTTGAGCGGGAAATCAGTGTCGACAACGTCTTTCGCGGCAAGGTCCGTAACCCAGACATGATTGTACGCGCTTGAAGTCTGACAGGCTGCCAATACCAGGCAGAGAATCAACGTGAACGGACGTCGCAAGCGAGTGAATGCCATAATTCCGATTGCCCCCAATTGACAACCTACATGATTGCGCCGATGCACCGATAGCAATCAGTAAGGCCTGCGCGCCTACTCGATCCGGTGCACGAGGCGCGCGCGGATGGTGCCGTCCAGATTGCGGATGTCGGAGAGGATCTCTTCGGCTTCGTCGACCGCGCCGTCGGCGTCGAGGACCACGTAACCGATATCGCCCTCGGTCTGATAGTACTGACCGGCGATGTTGGTGCCGTGCTTGGCGAACACTTCGTTCAGGCGAGTCAGTTCGCCCGGCAGGTTCTTCTGGACCTGCAGAAAGCGCGTGCCGGCCGGGCGCGGGGGTAACAGCACCTGCGGGAAATTGACCGCGCCGACCGTGTTGCCGATGTCGGAGTAATCGGCCAGCTTGCGCGCCACTTCCTCGCCGATGCGCTCCTGCGCCTCTTCGGTCGAGCCGCCGACGTGCGGTGTCAGGATCACGTTTTCGAGGCCCTGCAAGGGCGATGAGAACGTTTCCTTGTTGGAGCCGGGCTCGGCCGGGAACACGTCGATGGCCGCCCCCGCGAGATGTTCGGACTTGAGAGCTGCCGCGAGCGCGTCGATGTCGACCACCTTGCCGCGCGCGTTGTTGATCAGGTACGCGCCCTTTTTCATCAGGGCGATCTCGTCAGCGCCGATCATGCCGCGTGTCTCGGCGGTGTCGGGCACGTGCAGCGAGACCACGTCGGCCTCTTTCAAGAGATCGGCCAGCGATGCCGTCGGCTCGACGTTCCCGTGACGCAGCTTGTCGGTGTGATCGTAATAGACGACCCGCATGCCCATGGCTTCGGCGAGCATGGAAAGCTGGGTGCCGATATTCCCGTACCCGACGATGCCCAGTGTCTTGCCCCGGACTTCGCGCGATCCGACGGCGGATTTCTGCCAGCCGCCGGCGTGCGCGGCGACCGAGCGGGGGAAGGTGCGCCGGAACAGCATCACGATTTCGGCGATGGTCAACTCGGCGACCGACCGGGTGTTGGAGAACGGCGCGTTGAAGACCGGCACGCCCCGGCGCTGCGCGGCCGCGAGGTCGATCTGATTGGTGCCGACCGAGAAGCAGCCGACCGCAACCAGGCGGTCGGTGGCGGCGAGCACGTCGCGCGTGATCTGGGTCCGGGACCGGATGCCGAGAATGCGGGTTTCCTGAAGCGCTTCCTTGAGGTCCGCGCCGTCGAGCGCGGTGGTCAGCCGTTCGATGTTCTCGTATCCCGCCTTGCGGAACGTCTCCACGGCGCTGTCGCTGATGCCTTCCAGCAGCAACACCTTGATCTTGTCCTTGGAAAGGGACGGGTTCTGGATCGATGTCATTTGGATTGCCTCAGCCGGTCACCGGAAGAGCCGGTTTCATAACCCCTTCGCAGGTGCAATACAACCGGGGAGTGGAGCAAACAAGAAGGCGTCACCCCGGCGCAGGCCGGGGTCCAGATTTGCCGGTGCGCTGGATTCCGGCCTCCGCCGGAATGACGGCCAAATACCGCAAGGGCTAAAGCGATTTCAGCCAGAATTTGAGCGGCTTTTCCGTCTCTGCGTCCCGGTCGATGTCCTTCCACGAGAAATAGCAGACGAGGTTGTCGTCCGGCGCATATCCGAAATGCCGCCAGACCGCGTCGAGCGGTTCGGCGTCCTTGGGTTTCAAGGGATGATCGTCCGGCCGTTGGACACCGCAGAAGGCGAGGGTCTTGAAGCCGCCGAGCGCACGGGCGTGCGCCTCGCGTCCGTCCATGAATTTTCGATAAAGCCCGCGGCCGCGATAATCGGCGAGCAGCACCGATTCGGCGCAATAGAAGATGTCGTCGAGCGGCATGGCGGCGTCGACGAACGGCGCCTTGATCTCGTCGTGCTCGTCGATAAGCGGCATGCCGGTCGATGCCCCGATCATGTCATCCCCATCGAAGGCCGCGATGCAGACCGCGCCCGGCGATGCCGCGAAGCCCGCGAGATATTCGCGCTCGTAGGCGATGTCGCCGTCGTACAGATAGGGCCAGTCCCGGAACACCCGGATGCGGAGCCGGGCCAAGTTTTCCAGATGATCCTTCAACCCCGTTTTTGGGGTCAGCGCCTTGACGGTCAGCGTCATCGGCTCAGCCGGCCTTGCGTTGCGGGACCGTCTGGAAGCGGCGTTGGATCTGATCGCGGATATGGCCTGCGAGTTCGCGTACGATCGCGTTGGTCTGGCTGGTCCGGGAATAGAGGTTGATGTGGAACGGCATCAGTTTCGGGAGGTCGTACGCCCCGTCGAGGATATCGATATGCGCCGGTACCGAACTCCTTAACAGTGAGGCGACCGCGATATCCGCTTCCAATGTCGCCAGCAGGGCATCCTGCGTGCCCAACGGGCCGACCACGCGCCAGTCGCGACCGGCCCTTTCCAATCCCGCGATCATCGCGGCGCGGAACGTGCAGGTGCCGTCGGTGATGGCGACGGGCAGCGGTGTCTCCCGAGGTGCGCGGCCGCCGGCGCAGCCGACCCACACCAACTCGTCCGTGATCAGGCGTTCGGCATTGGCGGGGGTGTCGGTCTCCGTCGTGAGCGCGAGGTCGATCTCGCCCTTGGCCAGACGTTCCAGAAGCTTCGGCGAGGATTTACAGACCAGGTCCAGGCGCACGCGCGGCCAGGCGTCGTTGAAGCTCCTGAGGATCGGCGGCATGAACGGACGCACGATGTCGCGGGGGACGCCCAGCTTGACCGTGCCTTCGAACTCCGGCGCGCTCATCAGGCCCCAGATCTCGTCGTTCAACGCGATCAGGCGGCGTGCGTGAAGCAATAGACGTTCACCTTCGGGGGTTAGCGTCAGTTGCCGGTGCTCGCGGTCGAACAGCTCTTTTTGCAGCAGGTCCTCCAGCCGCTTGATCTGCTGACTGACCGCGCCCTGGGTGAGGTTCAGAAGCCGGCCGGCCGCCGTCATGCCGCCGGTTTCGGCGGTCGCCACGAAGGCCCGGGCCAGCGCCACGTCGATGTTTCGAAGCGGCAAGGATGTATCATTAGAGTTCATAATAGAAGATATAATACTAATTTCATTCCCTAATGCAACGAAATAGACGATGGTCCGCGCCAACAGCCCGGAAGAAAGTCGCGTATCGGGTGGGTTCAAACCCTCAGGTCGCGCATTCTCGGGCACCTGAAACGGAGAAAGACCATGTCACAGTATATCGCAGTCCTCGACCAATCGGCGCGCCTCGTTGGCAACGGCCAAAGCCTGCCTGTTCGTCTCGCACGTTATGCCTTGCTGGCCCTCAGGGTCCGTGCCGAACGCCGTCAACTCGCGACGCTCAGCGATGCAGCGCTCGCCGATATGGGGATCAGCCGGACCGACGCGGAGCGCGAAGCGCAGCGCCCGCTCCTCGACATCCCGGCGCACCGTAAAAGCATGCTCAATCTGTGAGCGGATTGATGCGGGCGGCATGAGGACAATACCTGTCGGCGACCGCAATACCGCCGGCGCGGTTCGTGCTAGTCTTTGACGGAACGCGAAACGTGCAGAATCGGGGGGAAAGATGATCGATCACGTATCGGTCGCGGTCACCGACCTGACCGCCAGCGCCGAATTCTACGAAGAAGTGCTGGCGCCCTTGGGCCTGAAACGTATGGTCGACCGCCCGGCGACCGTCGGCTTCGGCAAGCGCTATCCGGAATTCTGGCTTAACAGCCGGCCGGATATGCTGCCCGTCACGGACGAAACCGGCCATCACGTCTGCCTGCGGGCGCCGGACCGTGACGCGGTGACGGCGTTCTACGAGCGCGCCATCGATCACGGCGGGCGCGGTGACGGCGCGCCGGGCGAACGCCAGGCCGCCGTGACAACGTATTTCGGGGCTTTCATCCGCGATCCCGACGGCAACAAGATCGAAGCGGTCACGTTTCCCCGTGGCTGACGCGCTGAATCGATCCGCTGTCGATGTGGATTCTACGCAGTTCTTCCCAGGGGGTGGACGTGTATACTTTCCATTATGATCGCGAGCATTGAAAATACATCTGACGATCAGAAGCCGGCACCGGTGCGCTTCAAGACGCTGGTGGTGCCTGCGATACGTGAGATTCTCCGCGGTGACCTCAAGTACCTCTTCGAATACTGGAACGAACTGCGCGGGTCGCGATTTGCGCCCTCGTTCGAGAAGTTCGATTGGGCGCAGGTGCCGCACCGGCTGAGCCCGCAGATCGCGGTTGTCGAGGTGCGCCGCAACCCGTTCGATTTCGTTTACACGCATTGGGGCGTCGCCCGGCTCATCATGTAGGGCGACGATTACACGGGAAAATCGGTCCGCGACTTCAAGCCCGAAGGCATCGCCGAAAAAGCGATCCGTGAATACAGTGAAGTGGTCAAACTCAAGTGCCCTGTTTGCGTGCAGACCGAACAACTGGAGACAGACGGTTCGGCGCCGTTCGATTACCAGTCCCTGCGACTGCCGTTCAGTAGCGATGGCGATGATGTAAACCAGATTCTGGGGGTCGGTCTTTACGATGAAATGAATATGAGCCGTGCCTTGGAATTTTACGGCACCAAACCGAAATCGAAATCCGATCTTGCCCGGCTGCTCCGCCGGCTCGATCCCGACGCCGCCGACCCAAAGCGGTAGACGCGTCCAGCCTTAATTGCCCCCAGCCGCTCGTTATTCCGGGCGGCCCGCCAGCCGCCACGCAACCCGCTTCCTGATGTAATCCAGTCCGAAGATCAAAGGCACGCCCAGCCAGGCGACCAGATAGACTTCCGTCGCGACCGGTCCGGTGCCGAGGATCGTCCCCACCCACGGCGCGTAAAGGATCGCCCACGAAAACACGATCTCGAACAGCACGCCGAACACGATCAGGCGGTTCCGGAACGCATCCATGTCGAGGCCCGAACCGTAACGCGACCTTCTGCCGAACAGGTTGCCGATCTGCATCAGGATGATCGAAGACAAGGCGATCCCGGTCGCCGAATGATAGAGCGGGTCGGCGGCGTCGAGCGGCGCGCCCCAGGTCCAGCCGCCGTCGAACAGCACCCAGAAGAACAGGCCGAGCGAGAACGCGGCCTCGATCAAGCCTAAGAACATGTAGCTGTGCGCGATCACCGGGAACGTCAAAAGCCCCTGACTGCGGGCGCGCGGCTTTTCCTTCATCACCTGCTTGTCGGGTTTCTCCTGACCCAGCGCCATCGAGGGCACGATGTCGGTCCCCAGATCGATCGACAGGATCTGGATCACCGTCAGCGCCAGCGGCACCGGGAACAGCATATAAAGCAGATACGGCATGATCTCGGGCCCGTTCGAGACCAGCACGTAGTTGGTGAACTTGCGGATGTTGGCGAAGATCGTCCGGCCTTCCTCGATCCCCGCGACGATGGAGGCGAAGTTGTCGTCGAGCAGGATCACCTGCGCCGCTTCGCGGGCGACGTCGGTGCCGTCCTTGCCCATCGCCACGCCGACGTCGGCGGATTTGAGCGCTGGCGCATCGTTGACCCCGTCGCCGGTCATGGCGATCACGAGGTCGCGGCGATGCAGCGAGCTGACGATCTTCATTTTTTGTTCGGGCGTGGTGCGCGCGAACACGGCGGCGCCCTGATCGAAGCGCACCGCCACGTCCTCTTCGCGCATGGTGTCCAGTTCGGCGCCGGTGACCACCGTTTTGCCCGACGGCGTATCTTCCGCGATCATGCCCGCACGCCGGGCGATGGCCTCGGCGGTTTTCGGGTGGTCGCCGGTAATCATCACGGTGCGGATGCCAGCGCTCTGGCACATTTTGACGGCGTCCGGCACTTCCGGGCGCAGCGGGTCTTCGAGGCAGATAAACCCCAAAAGCGTCAGCCCGGCCTCGATATCGGGTAGCGCAGCCCGCGCATCCGGTGCGGCGTCCAGCGTTTTTGCGGCGACGGCGATCACCCGGAAGCCCTGCTGGGCAAGCTCAGAAACCGTGTCGTCGCAGGCGGCGAGCGAAGACGGGTCGGCCGGTTTTGCGCCTTCGGGCGCGCCGGTCGCAATCGCGGTGACGTGGGGGCGCAATGCCTCCCACGCGCCCTTGACTGCCAGGCGCGTCTGATTGCCCTTGGCGAGGATGCTGCCGGCCTGACGCGCCGCCGCGTCGAAGGCGAAGTGACGGACCTGTGTTTTGAGAATCTCCACCGGATCGCCGCCCGCCGCCCCGATGCGCGCCGCAATCGCGACGTCCAGCGGATCGCCGCTGAAGCCCTTGTCGCCTGTTTCCAGATCGCTGGCGCCGATGGCCGCGTCGAGGATGCCGGTCTGCATGTTGTCGCCGGTCTGATCGGCCGACATCGGCGCCGTCACGCGCACCACTTCCAACCGGTTGAGGGTCAGGGTCCCGGTCTTGTCCGTGCAGATGACGTGGACCGAGCCCAGTGTTTCGACCGCGTTCAGGCTTTTGACCAGCACGTTGCGCTTCGCCATTCTCAGGCTGCCCATGGCGAGCGAGAGGGTAAACGTCGGCAACAGGCCTTCCGGGACGTTGGCGACGATGATCCCCATCATGAACACCAGGTTGACCCACAGCGACTTGTCGGTGACGACCCCGTAGGCAAAGAACGTCAGGCCCATGGCGACGGCGATTACGGTCAGCACCCGGACCATCTGCCCGGTGGCGCGCTCCAGCGGCGAGGGGGCGCGGCGGATACCTTGAGACAGCATGGCGATGCGGCCGAACTGGCTGCGGAAGCCGGTCGCGAAAACGACCGCCCGGCCCGATCCCCTGAGCACGGTGCAGCCCGCGAACAGCAGGTTTTCCGCGTCGGTCAGGTCTTTCGAGGATTTCTCGGCGGTGAGGTTGATGGGGTTGGATTCCCCCGTCAGCGGTGCGTTCGACACGCTCAGATCGTGGCATTCGACGACGCGCGCGTCGGCCGGGATGCGGTCGCCTTCACGCACCGAAATGACGTCACCGGGGACGAGATCCTCGGCGTCGAGTTCGATGTCCTTGCCGCCGCGCCGGACGCTGACCCGGTGCGGCAGGTACTTGCGCAATTCCTCCATCGCCCGTTCGGCGCGGAATTCCTGAAAGAAACTGAACAGCGCGTTGAGGATCGACACCCCCAACAATGCCCAGCCCAGCAAGGCCATGCCTTCGCCGGGCTGGATATACTCGGCGAAGAAACAGATCGCCGCCGAGATATCGAGCAGGATCGTGAAGAAGTTGGTGAACTGACGGCCAAGACTTCTGAGCCACCAGAGGTTATCGGTAACCTCGATCGAGTTGCGGCCCAGCGTGTCTGCGCGGCTTTTCGCTTCGGCGTCCGACAGTCCCGCCGCATCGCTACCGAGCGCGCCAAACACTTCGTCGGCGGGGACGTTCTGAATCTGGCCGAACGGCGTTTCGGTCTCGCCCTCGGTCGCGATCTCCTCCGTCATGGTGCGGCCGCCTCCCGGTAGACGGCGACGTCCGACGGCGCGATCCGCATCAGTTCCTCGATCGGATGGCCGAACGAAAGGGCGCCCGAAGTGGCGCTCGGCATTTCGACCAGCGCCAGCCCGGCCCGGTAGCGGCCGGCCTCGACGGCGACCTGCTTCGGCCAGTCGTTCGTTACGCGGACGTGAGTGTCGATGCGCCCGGCGGTCAGCCCGGTCGACGACAGGATGCCCGCTTCCGCCCGGGCGGCGGCTTCGAGGCCGTCGCGCTTGAGGGCCGCCGCCTCAGCCTCGGACAGGCGTGTGAAGTGGAGCCGCGACACCGTTTCAAGCTGCACGATGTCGAGACGCGTGATCGCCGGTGCGAACAATTTCAGGATCGACGTCGGCGGCGGCGCGCTGTCGGTGAGCGCCAGGAGCACGCGCTTGGGATCGCCAAGCAGGCCCGGCTGCATGACATGGATCGCGACGACGCCGTAATTGCTTTGACGCAGCAACTTCTCCGAAATCGTGCCGCGCAGGTGTCCGCGACGGCCGCCTGCGACACGCGCCCCGGTGACCACGAGGGCATCTTCCTGTTCGCGGAGGTAATCGTCGAGACCGCCGAACACCCCCGCATGCATGGGCAGGATGCGGACCTCGACGCCGACGTTCATGCGTTCACCTAACTCGGTCAGGCTTTCCAGCCGCGCGTGCAGGGGCTCGCCGGAGATGTTGGCGTCCTCGACATGCACCACGACAAGCCGGCGCGCCGCCGAACCCGCCGCGAAATGCAGCGCGTAGCGGGCGATCCAGTCGCCGTTCAGCGATCCGTCGTGGGCGAGGAAAACAGTCAATTCGGCCCCGTTCTGCGTCTATCGATGAGGACAAAATAACGGCCAACCCATGGCACGTAATTGATCTAGATTAATCGTGTCTCAGCAACTGCCGGTCGGCGCGGGTAATTCGGCGATGATCGCGTCGGTTTCGGCGTCGCTGGGTTCGTCGCCGCTTTCGATGATGCCGCGCATCGCGTCGTTGTAACGGCGTGCGCCGTCGCGCGGCAGCTTTTCCGCATCCAGGGCGGCGGCCAGATAGTCCTCGAACGCTTCGGAAATGCGGGTTACCGACATGAAACCGAAGCTGCCGGCCATGCCCTTGATGGAGTGCGCGATCTGCTTCAGCTCCACCGCCACCGCCTGGTCGCCCTCACCGCCGGTCCCGTCGAGGGCAGCGTCGATGGCGTCCAGCTTCTGGTGCGTGGTGTCCATGAACCGGTCGCGGAGCGAGCGGACGACGGGGTTCTGCGCGTGATCATTCGGCATGTTGTTCACAAATCTGCCTTTTCCGTTCAACGGACGACGCGTCACATACGTGTAAAATCGCCCTTGGGTCAACAGAAATGGCCGTGTCGGGGATACGTAGTTTCCACCTGTTCGGTGCTTTTGGGATAGTGCGGCGGGACCGCCGGGCGGCTATGCTGGCGGCTCAAGACGGGAGATTTCAATGGCCGCGAGGCGGGACGAAAGCATTGTCATGTTTCTGTGGGGGGCGGCGCTGGCGGTTTCGGCGATCCAGCCCGCCGATGTCCCCACATGGGCCCTGGAGGTCGCGCCCGTCGTCATCGCGGCACCGCTGATCTGGTTTTCCCGGGATACATTCCCGCTCAGCCGCATTCTTCTTTGGTGCGCGTTCGTGCATGGCCTGATCCTGATCATGGGCGGGCACTATACGTACGCCGAGGTGCCTGTCGGGTTCTGGCTGCAGGATGTCTTCGGGTTCGATCGCAATCCCTACGACCGTATCGGCCACCTGGCGCAGGGCTTCGTGCCGGCGCTGCTGACCCGTGAGGTGCTGATCAGGAAGACGCCGCTTGCGCCCGGCAGGATGATGTTCGTGCTGGCGTGCGCGGTGCCGCTGGCGTTCAGCGCGTTCTACGAGATGCTGGAATGGTGGGCGGCGCTGATCATGGATCAGGGCGCGGAACAGTTCCTGGGGACCCAGGGCGACCCGTGGGACACGCAGGCCGACATGTTCATGGCGCTGATCGGCGCCGCCGTGGCGCAGATCGCGCTTGCGCGCCTGCAGGACCGGCAGATCGCGCGGATCGGATCGTGACCCGGCGGGGGCGCGTCGCCGGAACGGCGCGTCGCCCCGCGCGAAGTTAGAGCAGCGAGCGGGACGACACGTCGGTCACAGGGGGCAGGCGTATTATTTTTCTTCGGCGATCATCATCGCGGTGGCGGCGTCGACCTTGGCGGCGGCTGATGCCTGCAGGGCGCGGTTGACCTTTTCTTCCAGCACGGAAAGCCGGTTCTCGGTCTCGACCGAGGTGCAGGCGCCGAGCGCCGCGACGATGGCCAGGGCGGCCGTGGCATGTATGGTCTTACGGAACATGTTCTTCTCCTCACTCGTCCATGGATACAGGTGTCCGTGCGGAAAACCTAACGCGCCGATGTGACGGTCTTTTTGCGGTTCGGTGCCCGTGGCGTGACGGTTCCGTTACGATGCCTTGCCGAGCGTGGATAAGTCGCGGGCGACCTCGATCAGCGCCTGGATGGTGCGGCGCCGCGCGTCCCGTTTCAGGCAGACCAGGGTATCGAGATTGGTTTCCCGAAGATCGCGGATCGCCACGCCCTGCACCCGGTCGTCGCCGACGGTTTCGCGTTCCTGCATGAAGGCGATGCCGAGGCCGTGCGCCGCGGCTTCCCGCGCCGCCTCGCGGCTTCCGAGTTCCATCACCGGTTCGACGCGGATGTTCTTCTTGTCGAGCGCAGCCTGCAGGGTGCGCCGGGTCATCGAGCCGCTTTCGCGCAGGATGACAGGCTGACCGGCAAGGTCGGCAAGCTGGATGCCGCCTTTCTTCGCCCATGGATGATCGCGGTGCACGACGGCGACCATGCTCTGGCGCAGCACGGGCACACGCACCAGCCGGTCGTTCTTTGGCGGGTTGGCGAGCAGTCCGGCGTCGACACGCTGGCTCATGACGTCGTCGAGCGTCTCGTCCGCATTGCCGAGCGTCATCGAGACCTCGATGCCCGGATAGCGGGCCCGGTATTCCGACACCAGGTCCAGCGCCACATGCGGCCCGTCGGCGGCGAGCGAGATGTGCCCGTGCGCCAGCGCCGCCATGCCGCCCAGATAGGCGGCGATCTCGGCCTCGTCGGCGAACATGCGTTGCGTCAGCTTGTATAGTGCCTCGCCGTCGCGGGTCAGGGTGACGCCCGTCTTGGAACGGTTGAACAGCATCAGGCCGTATTGTTCCTCGAGCGCCTGCAGGTGCAGTGTGACGGCGGGCTGGGTCACGCTGAGGGCATCGGCGGCGCGGCTGACGCTCAGTTCCCGGGCGACGGCATGAAAGGCGCGGAGCTGGGTGTATTTCATGAAACCCCCGGTTTCGAGCACGATTCATAATATAAGTTTCATTATAAAAAGTTTCTATAAATATTAATTAGACTGAGAATGCGGCGCGCGCGACAATACCGAAATAACCACGCAGATTAAGGGACGCCCCATGTCCGAAGCCCCCGCCGCCAAACCCGACGCCATCGGCGCCGTCGATATTCCGATCGTCCGCGCCACGCCGGAGAACCTCGAAGGGCTTGGCGTGATGATCTCGCATCCTGACGAGGTCGAGGTCGAGATCGTCAAATGGCCGCAGCCGGGCTGGCGCCCGCTCGACCCGAATACCGGCGACGAGGGGGGCACGACGGAGGGACTGTTCGAGTTCTGGTGGGAAAACAACGTGCTCAGTGCGCGCAACAACGCCGTCAACGATCAGTACACCATGGCCGCCGACGCGCGTTACCCGGAAGCCTTCGATCCCGAAATTGCCAAGACCATCCCGGAAGACAACGAAGGCCGGACGGCGGCGCTGTTGTTCCACGCCAACTATCATCCGGACGGTGGGCAGCTTTTCTTCCCACAGGATAACGCGCCTTTCGTTGCCCCGCTGGCGCCGCCGTCGGGTGACGAGATCAAGCCCGAGGACTTCACCGCTTACTGGTTCGACGGCTCCATGGGTCTCTACATCCACCCCAACGTCTGGCACGAGACCATGCTGCCGACGCTGCCCCGGACCGTGTTCTTCGACAGGCAAGGCAAGGTGCATGCGCGCATCAGCGTCGACTTCCCGGGCGAGTTCGGGGCCTACCTCCGCGTGCCCATGATTCTTGAGGATTGAAACTTATGACCGACGTGACCGTTGATACGATTTTCGAAGCGCTCGAAACCGCGGGCCAGGTGCAATACGGCACCGAACCGATCACCGAGCTGGAGCACGCGCTCCAGATCGCCGATATCGCCGACGAGATGAGCGGCGACGAGGAAATGATCCTGGCCGCGCTGCTGCACGACATCGGCCGTGTCGCCGTCCGCCAGGACGAGATTTCCGACACGCTGGTGCCCGATCACATGGGCAAGACCAAGAACGGCGCGAAAGGCCACGACGCGGCTGGGGCGGAGCTTCTGGAAGACTATTTCTCCGACCGCATCCTTGCCGGTATCCGCATGCACGTCGCCGCCAAGCGCTATCTGTGCACGGTCGAGCCGAAATACCGCGACAAGATCTCGGGCGGGTCCGAAACCACGCTTCGCATGCAGGGCGGGCTGATGAGCGATGAAGAGCTCGAAGAATTCCGCGCGACCCCGTTCTCCGAGGACGCGGTGCAGATCCGCCGCTGGGACGATATGGCGAAAATCCCCGGCAAGCCGACCCGGCCGCTGGCGCACTGGCGCGACATGATGTCGCGGCATATGCGTGCATAGTCACGATTGACCGGCACGCCCGGCGCGGGGACACTCGCGCCATGACGTCCACGATCATCATCCAATCCCACGCGCCGGAGCGCGATCAATCCCAGGCGCCCGGCGCGCCCGACATCGTCACGCGTGCAACCAAGACCGTCCGCACTTGGGCGGATCAAAACGGGTTCGATTACCGGTTCAAGCACGACGATCTGTTCGAGCTGATCTCTTCAAATGTGATCGACGCGGCGGGGCCGAGAAAGCAGATGGCCGCCGATATCGCCCGTCTTGCCTGGATGCAGCACCTTCTGGACGAGGGCGCGGACAAGGTGGTTTGGCTGGATGCGGATGTGTATGTGTTCCGGCCCGATCAGCTTTCCGTCGATGCGCCGGCGGGCGTGACGTTTGGCCGCGAGCACTGGGTGCAGCCCGACAAGACGGGCCGGCTCAAACTCTTCAACAACGTCCATAACGCGTTTCTGGTGTTCACGCCCGCCGGCCGAACCACCCTCGATTTCTATCGCGAGCAGGCGGAACGGATTTTGTTGCGGGCGGGGCCCGACGTGCCCCCACAACTGGTCGGCCCGAAGTTGCTGACGGCCTTGCATAATGTCGTCGGCTTTCCATTGAACGGCGGCGTCGGCATGGCGAGCCCGCGCGTGATCGACGATCTCGCCCACGGCGGCGGCGCGGCCTGGGAGCTGATCCTGGCCGCGCACGGCGAAAGCCTTGCCGCGCTCAATCTCTCGACCTCGCTTCTGAATTCGACCACCGACGGCATCGAGGTGACGGAAACGCTGCTCGAAAAGGCCGTCACCAACCTCCCCCGATAACGGTTGCCTTCTCATCCCCGCCTTCGCGGGGACAGGCTCTGTCCTCTCCTCCATGAATGGAGGAGAGGGACCCTGTTGCACGATCGCTTGTAATCCCTCTCCCCCTTTTACGGGGGAGAGGTTAGGTGAGGGGGTAACCATGGTGGTGAGGGCTGCCAACCCTTTGGCGACTTGAAAGTCATCGTCATCCTGAACTTGATTCAGGATCCATAAAGGCACCGCTGGAGCAAGCGTGACGGTTTCATGGGCCCTGAATCGAGTTCAGGGCGCCGGGCAACGTGTTATCGGCTGCAGATATGTTTCCTCCCCCCGATAAGTGCTTTAGCATCCGGGTATGCTCGACCCGGTGATGCTCGCGATCGTTTTCGGCACGTTCCTTCTTGCGGGGACGGTGAAGGGCGTGATCGGGCTCGGCCTGCCGACCATTGCGCTGGCGTTGCTGACGGTCGCCGCCGACCTGCCCACCGCCATGGCGCTCCTGCTTGTGCCTTCGTTCGTCACCAATCTCTGGCAGGCGGTCACGGGCGGCAATGGGGCGGCCATCGTCAAACGCATCTGGCCGTTTTTATTGATGGCGACGGTTTGCGTGTGGCTTGGAGCGGCGGCGCTGACGCGGGTCGATCTGCATCTTCTCTCGGCTTTGCTGGGGCTCCTGCTGGCCGCGTATGCCGGGCTCGGCCTCGGCGGTATCCGCCTTTCGATCCGGCCCGCGCGCGAAGCCTGGGCGGGGCCGCTGATCGGTGCCACCAACGGCGTTCTGACCGGCATGACCGGCTCGTTCGTGGTGCCCGGCGTGATGTTCCTGCAGGCCATCGGCCTGCCGCGCGACATGCTGATCCAGGCGATGGGCATGCTGTTCACGGTCTCGACCCTGGCGCTCGGTCTCGCGCTCAAGGGCAATGACATGCTGAGCATGAACCAGGGCCTGACGTCGGCGTCCGGCGTGCTCCCTGCCGTGATCGGGATGATGGTCGGCCAGCATATCCGCAAACATCTGTCGGAAGACTTGTTCAAGCGCGTGTTCTTCTGGGCGCTGCTGGCGCTCGGATTTTATATCGCCGCCACGGCGCTTGGAGGGGGCCTCTGATGACGGGGACCGACGCCGACATCATGAGCGCGATGGCCCTGGCGTTGGGCGCGGCGTGGGCCAGCGGCATCAATCTTTATCTGGCCGTCCTGCTGATCGGCGGGCTCGGCCTGACCGGTGCGGTCGACCTGCCGCCCGACCTCGAGATCGTTCAGTCGCCGCCCGTGCTGGCGACCGCCGCCGTGCTCTATGCGCTTGAATTTCTGGCGGACAAGGTCCCCGGTATCGACAGCCTCAACGACGCGCTTCACACCTTCATCCGCATCCCGGCGGGCGCGTTATTGGCGATGGGTAGCGTATCGGGTGTTGCCGAGCCCTGGCAGATGGCCGCCGCGCTGGTGCTGGGCGGCGTCGTCAGCGCCGGTTCGCACGCCGCCAAGACCGGCAGCCGGGCGATCATCAACACGTCGCCCGAGCCGTTCTCGAACTGGTTCGCGTCGATCTTCGAAGATGTGATCGTCGTCATCGGTCTGTTGCTCGCTTTGTTCAAACCCGTCGTGTTCCTGATCTGGATGGCGGTGTTCGTGCTTTTGCTGATCTGGCTGCTGCCGAAGCTCTGGCGCGGTTTGCGGGCGATCTGGACCAAGGTGCAGGGGCTCAGGCGCGGCGATGCGGCGGGGACAAGCCTGGCGGCCACGTTTCGCGGCCCGCCCGCCGCCGGCGGCGGCGGACAACCGCCCGCGCCGAGACCCTGAGGGGGCGGACGTGATCCGGGGCGCGGTCTTCATTCTGTTAGGTGTTTTCGCCGTCGCCCTTCCGTCTTCGGCCCGTGCCCAGGCGCCGGACGAGATCGTTTTACTGTCGTACCCGGACAGGATTCAGGCCCTGAAGGCGCCGGTCAACGTCGCCTTGCGCTACGGTCCGGCCAAGCCCCGAAACTTCGTCACCGACATCATCTGGGGGCCGGAAAAGGCGCCCGGGCTTTACCGCCTGAACGCGCGGGGGTCGGTCGAGGTGACGAAGGGGAAGGACGGTCCGGTGATGAAACTGGACCGCCGGGCGACGGCCTTCACCTTCGGGCCCAAGACGGTTGAGAAAAATGACGCCGGTACGATTACCGCCGCCATCACGCCTATGGGCGGGTTCCGGCGGATCGAGCTCAACATCCCGGGCCTGGATACCAAGGCGCACCGCCTGCAATTCGGGCTTCTGGGGACCGGGCTGATCGACACCGGCCGGGTGCCGCCGTTCGAACGCCTGCAGACACGCGCCGGTCCCGACGACTCGGGCGGCGGCACGCAGATGAAACGCGAGAAGGACGCGCGCATCGATATCCTCGAAGCGATGCAGCCGCTCCTGGGTTTCGTGCTGGAAACGGGCGAGGGGGGCGTGCATACGGGCTCGCGCATGACGGTTCTCAGGCGCGATCTCGGCGACCTGTTCAAGGACGCGGGGCCGATCCCGCTGCGGGTCGAAGGCAGCGTCGTCGGCCTGTCCGAAATCGACAACCGCCGGTTCCTCGTCCTCAAGCTCGACAAGGCCGATATGGCGCGTCCCATGCGCGCCATCGTCGACGGTTACGCGCTGATCGATATCGACACCGCGCTGCCCGAAACCGTCGTTGCGAGCATCGAATTGGTGATCCTGCAGGGCACCGACACGACGGTTTTCCGCTTCGTCGAACGCCGCGCGCTTTTGCCGGAAGCCGCACCTGCGCAATGAGGAAATTGTCTCCTGGCCTTCGCCGGGGCGACGAGTTGGATATTGAATGTCATTCCGGCGCAGGCCGGAATCCAGGGCGGTCCGAGCGGCCGTTCCCACCGTCACCCACGCATCAGACCTTTCCCAATTCCCCGTCAGTCGCTACTTTCAGTGATTATGGGGTTTGAACGGATCGCATTTGTCGCGGCGCCGACACCGGACGCGGCCGAAGCCCGGGTACGTCTGGCCCGGCTCTACGGCAACGTCCCGGTCGAAGACGCCGACGTCATCGTCGCCTTGGGCGGCGACGGGATGATGCTGCATACCGTGCATGACCTGATGGACGGGGACACGCCGATTTTCGGCATGAACCGGGGCTCGGTCGGGTTTCTGATGAACGAGTATTCGGAAGAAGGCCTGGTGCAGCGTCTCGAGAAGGCCGAGGTGATCAAGCTGCATCCGCTCAAGATGGAAGCGACCGATATCGAGGGCCGGCTTCACAATTACCTCGCCATCAACGAAGTTTCGCTGCTGCGCGAAACCCGTCAGGCGGCCAAGATCCGCATCATCGTCGACGGCGTTGCGCGCCTCGACGAGATGATGTGCGACGGCGTGCTGGTGTCGACCCCGGCCGGGTCGACCGCATACAATCTTTCAGCCTCCGGGCCGATCATTCCGCTCGGCAACGAGCTTCTGGCGCTGACGCCGATCAGCGCCTTCCGGCCCCGGCGCTGGCGCGGCGCGCTGTTGCCCGCCAAGGCCAAGATCACTTTCGAAGTGCTGGAATCGTCGGACCGCCGGGTCAGCGCCACCGCCGACTTCCACGAAGTCCGCAATGTCGCCAGCGTCAGGATTTCGCAGGCGGAAAACGATACGCCGCGCCTGTTGTTCGACCCCGAACACAATCTGGAAGAGCGTGTGCTCAGGGAGCAGTTCAGCGCGTGAGTGCCTACGAAGAAGCCGAAGACCGCCCGGATAAACCGGATACCCGAACCTGGAAACAGACCGCACCGATCATGGTGGCGACCCTCTTGTGGGGCGCTGCCGGGGGCTGGGTGTTTTCGCTCGCGGGTATTCCGCTGGCTTGGATGATCGGGGCGATGATGTTCACGGCCACGCTTGCCGTGTTCGGCGTGCGTCTAAAGGGACCGGGCAAAAGCCGCGCCGTCATGATCACGGTGCTGGGCGTGATGCTGGGCAGCGCCTTTACCCCCGATATCGTCGGCCAGGCCGGCAATTGGGTCGTTTCGATCGTCGTCCTGCTGGTCTTCGTCGTCGTGGTGACGGCGATCCTGACCTGGGGATTTCAGAAGTTCGCAAAGATGCCGAAACGCGAGTCGCTGCTGGCGGCGACGCCGGGCGGTTTCGGCGAGATGATCCTGATCGCCGAAAGCTACGGCATCGACGTGCGATCGATCTCGCTGATCCACGCGACGCGGGTCATGTTCACGGTGATGCTGATCCCGTTCTATTTTCGCGTTTTCGAGGGCTATACCCCACCCGCCGTCTCACCGATGGGATCGGTCACCGACATGGGCGTCACCGACGCGCTGGTGCTCGTCGCCTGCGCGGCGACAGGGTACTTCGGCGCCAAGAAGCTCGGCATTCCGGCGGCTGCGCTGATGGGGCCGATGTTCATCAGCGCCGTCGTGCATTTCATGGGCTGGACCCAGGCCAAACCGCCCGGCGAGTTGGTCAACCTGGCGCAGGTCGTCATCGGCACCAACGTCGGCTGCCGTTTCGTCGGCGTCCAGCGCCGCCAGCTGATCAATCCGGTCGGGATCGGCATCATTGGGGCGGGGATCACCCTCGGCCTCGCGATGGGGGCGGCGGAAATCCTGCATCAGCTGACGCAACTGGATTATCACGCCTTGTGGATTTCCTTCGCGCCCGGCGGGCTGGCGGAGATGACGCTGATCAGTCTCGCGATGAATATCGATACGGCCTTCGTGTCGACGCACCACATCGTCCGCATCCTGTTTATCGTGATGTCGATTTCGGTGGTAACGCGGTTGCTGTTCGGCAAGCCTGAGCACGACAGCAACTGAAATTGCCTCCTCACCTGTCCTCTCCTCCATAAGTGGAGGAGATGGACCCTGTATCGACGATGCCCGATCTCATCCCTCTCCCCCTTCAGGGGGAGAGGCTAGTTGAGGGGGCCAAGATCTATCGGTTCACCCGCAGCAGCCGGGATCGCCTTGCTGGATCGGCGGGCAGGGCGTGTCGCCGTACGAACAATAAACGCAGCAGTCGCCGGGCTTGGGTTTCAGCACCGCCCCGCAGCCCTTGCAGTCATAGAAATACTGGCACGCATCGGTCGGCATGGTCTCGGTTTCGACGTGACCGCATTCCGGGCACGTGATCGTCGATTGCAGGGTGGCGGCCATCCGCTTCTCCGTACCTACGTGTGATCCGCCCCGACCGCGTTCTGGACGTGATCGAAGCCGTCGCGCTTCAGCAGGCCCGCCAGCGAGCGGCAGATGCGGCCGGGCAACGACGGGCCTTCGTACACCATGCCCGAATAGAGCTGCACCAGCGAGGCGCCGGCGCGGATTTTCTCGTAGGCATCGGCCCCGGACTGGATGCCGCCGACGCCGATGATCGGCACCTTCTTTTCCGTTGCCCGGTAAAGATCGGCGATGATCTGCGTCGACAGGTCTTTCAACGGCTTGCCCGACAGCCCGCCGGTTTCGGTGCGCTGCGGGTCGCGCAGGCCGTCGGGCCGGCTGATCGTGGTGTTGGTGGCGATCAGGCCGTCGACGGTGCCGCTGACGGCGACGGCGGCGATGTCCATGATGTCGGCGCCGGTCAGGTCGGGCGCGACCTTGACCAGAAGCGGCGGGCGGTTTTCGGGGATGGTACGATCCAGCGCCTCACGGACCTTGCCGACCAGGCCTTCCAGTTCGGCGCGGCTTTGCAGGGCGCGCAGGCCGGGCGTGTTCGGGCTGGAGACGTTGACCACGATATAATCCGCGAACCGCGCCAGTTTCTCGATGCCGATGACGTAATCCGCCGCCGCGTCCTCGGTTTCCTTGTTCTTCCCCAGATTGACGCCAATCACGCCGAGTTGCCGGCTGGGCGGCAGCTTGGCGAGGTTTTCGGCGGCGTTGTCCACGCCCTTCGAATTGAACCCCATCCGGTTGATGACGCCCTGATCGTCTTCGAGCCGGAACAGCCGCGGCTTCGGGTTGCCGGGTTGCGGGCGCGGCGTGACCGAGCCGATTTCGACGAAGCCGAACCCCAGCGCCAGGGCCTGCATCGGCACGTCGGCGTCCTTGTCGAAGCCGGCGGCGAGGCCGACCGGGTTGCGAAAGGTCATGCCCCAAAGCCCGGTTTCCAGCACCGGGTCGTCATAAGGCGTGCCCGACACGAGGCGGTGTTTGAGCGCCCTCAACGCGAGGTTATGGGCCGTTTCCGGCTGCAGCGGCCGGATCAGCGGCCACAACAGGCTATAGGCGTCCACCCGTTATTTCTCCCCGACGGACGGCGGCGGGAAGCCGGGCGGGAAGACGTGCACGTCGTCGTCGCCCAAGGGCAGCGGCACGGTTTCGACCACCGCGTCGACGTCGAGCGGACCATAAAGGTGCGGGAACAGGTCGCCGCCGCGCGACGGTTCCCACTTCAGATTCTTGCCGAGTTTTTTGGCGTCGACACAGAGCAGGATGATCCCCGGCTGGCCGCGCCGGTGCTTGGCCGCCGACGTCCAGACCTGCTTCTTGGTCGAGAAGTGGATGAAGCCGTCGGCCTTGTCCTGGCTGGAGCCGTCGTAGCTGCCTTCGGCCAACGCCAGCGCCCATTCCTCGGCCTGGCACATGTGGTAGATGACATCGTCGCTCATGGCGGGCAAAGTACCGAACGCATGCGGACCTGACAACGCGCGAAAGGGAGAATTTGATGAGCACGCATTCGATCAGCGTCGACGAACGCCTCAGAAACTACATGCTGGACGTGTCGCTGCGCGAGCATCCGGAACTGCGCGCGCTCCGCGACGAGACGGCCAAGCACGAAATGGCGCGGATGCAGGTCTCGCCCGAACAGGGCCAACTCATGCAGATGCTGATCCGGATGCTGGGCGCGAAGACCTGTATCGAGGTCGGCACCTTTACCGGCTATTCGGCGCTGGCGGTGGCGTTGGCGCTGCCGGACGACGGCAGACTGGTGGCGTGCGATATATCCGACGAATACACGCAGATCGGCGTCCCGTTCTGGGAACGGGCCGGGGTTTCGGACAAGATCGATCTGAGGATCGCGCCGGCGAGCGAAACGCTGGACAAGATGATCGCGGCGGGCGAGACGGGCAGCTACGACTTCGCGTTCATTGACGCCGACAAACCGGGTTATCCGGATTACTTCGAACGCTGCCTGACGCTGATGCGCATCGGCGGCGTGATCGCGGTCGACAACATCTTCATGGGCGGCGGCGTCGCCGATCCGGAGGCGGAATCCGACAACGTGGTTGCGATGCGTAACTTCAACGCCCTGATCAAGGAAGACAGCCGGGTCGAGATATCCCTGATCCCGATCGGCGACGGCCTGACGCTGGCCCGGAAGGTTTGAGCCAAAAAAACACCCGCCTCGTCACCCCGGCGCAGGCCGGGGTCCAGATTGGCGGGTGTTCTGGATTCCGGCTTTCGCCGGAATGACGGCATTTATGGCGAAAGTCTTTTACTTGTCCTGCCAGTTGGCCTTGCGCTTCTCGGCGAAGGCGGCCATGCCTTCCTTCTGGTCTTCGGTCGCGAAGGCGGCGTGGAACACGCGGCGCTCGAACAGGATACCCTCGGCGAGCGTGGTCTCGTAGGCCCGGTTGACCGATTCCTTGACCATCATCGTGGTGGTCGTGGACATGCCGGCGATGGCGGCGGCGGTCTTGAGGGCGTCGTCCAGAAGTTCGGCGGCCGGGACGACGCGGCTGGCGAGGCCCGAACGCTCGGCTTCGTCGGCTTCCATCATGCGCCCGGTCAGGCACATTTCCATGGCCTTCGACTTGCCCACGAAGCGCGTCAGGCGCTGCGAGCCGCCGGCCCCCGGCAGGATGCCCAGCTTCACTTCCGGCTGGCCGAACCTGGCGCCGTCGCCGGCGAGGATGAAGTCGCACATCATGGCGAGTTCGCAGCCACCGCCCAGCGCGAAGCCGTTGACAGCCGCGATCACCGGTTTGCGGCACTTGGCGACCCGTTCCCAGGTCGAGATGAAGTTGGACTTGTAGGCGTCCATGTAGGATTTCGCCTGCATCTCCTTGATGTCGGCGCCGGCGGCGAAGGCCTTTTCCGAACCGGTGATGACGATGCAGCCGATTTCGTCGTCGGCTTCGTAGCCGTCGATGGCGTCGCCGAGTTCGCTGATCAGCGCGTCGTTGAGCGCATTCAGCGCGTCCGGGCGGTTCAGCGTAATCAGCGCGACGCCGCCGTCTTTTTTCTCGGCGATGATGTTTTCATAAGACATGGAAAGCTCCTCGGAATGGCAAATATCGGTGCGCGGCATACCGCGCGGCACACCGGTTTTGGCATACCGGCGCCGGAAGGAAAAGGATTTGTTCGCAGGTGCGAAACGCCGTGATCGGCTAGGAACCGCCGCCTTCCGCGTAGTTCATGCAGTCGCGGTACTGGATTGCCGCAGTGCCGCGGAACGTCTCTTCCAGGTGGTACGTCTGCTCGATCTGATGGTTGAGCGCATTGGCGGTATCGTCGTCGCTGGCGAAGCGGAGTTGCTGGTTGAGCTCGTCCAGCGAACGATCACGGTTGCGTTCGATCTCGGCGACCATGGCGTCGTAGTCGGCCTTGCATTCGGCGGCGGTGACGCGGGCTTCGGCGGCGCCGGATGTGAGCGCCAGCAGCGCAGAAATAAGCAGTATTCGTTTCATGGCCGGCATGGAAACCGAGATGCGCCCGATCGTCAATTCAATTCCGGGCCGGGGCGGGGTAAAGTGCGCCGATGCGATATGCGCCCGCCACCATCGTGTTCGGTACGCTCCTTGCCGGGGGCCTGCCGGCGCACGCCGACACCACGGCCGACTGCTCGCGCTTCGCGCTCAAATACAATGCCGAAACCCGGCAGATGGAATGCGTCGGCGCAAAGCGCAAACGGCGGGGCGGCGGGGCCAACGTGGCGTCCCTGGCGCGCGACCTGCAGCGCAGCGTGCAACGGTTGCAGACGGTGGTCGGTCAGGCCGAACAACTGCTGGGGCCGGGCGAGGATCTGTCCCAGGAGGTCGAGCGCCGCGTCCAGGAACTGCTGACCGAAGCGCGACAGCGCACCCGTGAGATTCAGCGCAAAAGCCGTGAGCTGGTGCAGGAACAACGCACCCGCCAACAGGAACTGGCCTCCGAGCAGCGCCAGCTGGTGCAGGTGCAGGCGCAACTGGCCCGCGAACTCGACCAGAAGCAACGCGCGCTGACCCAGCAGCTTTTCGCCGAACAACGTGCCCGCACGCAGGAGCTGTTGCGGGGCAGTCAGTAGGGTTCAAACCCCGGGGTCACCGAAAGCACACCGGCCGCGCATACTCTGAACGCGGCCGGTGCATTTCTTCAGGAGAGGTTGAACGGGATCCGGCGGCCGGAGTGAGCTCTTCGGCTCACGCGGCCTCGGCTTCGTCCGGTGCTACCTCGGTTGCCGGTGCCGGCTGACCGCCGCCGTTCTTGACGTTGTCGACGAAGCGCTTGATTTCCGCCTGCAGGCGCTCCGCCTCGGACGACAGGCTGTCCGAGGCTTCGAGGATCTGGCTGGCAGCCTTGCCGGTCTCGCCGGCGGCTTCCGTCACGGCAACGATGTTGGTGCTGACTTCCTCGGTGCCGGCAGCGGCCTGCGAGATGTTCTGCGCGATCTCCTGTGTCGCCGCGCTTTGTTCCTCGACGGCCGCCGAAATCGTACCGGCGATGCCTTCCAGTTCGTTGATGATCTGGCCGACGCTGTTAACCGCGGTGACCGAGGTCTTGGTGGAGCTCTGAATGGCGTTGATCTTGGCCGATATTTGCTCGGTCGCCTTGGAGGTCTGGCTGGCCAGGTTGCCGACCTCGCTGGCGACGACTGCAAACCCTTTGCCGGCTTCGCCGGCGCGCGCCGCTTCGATGGTCGCATTGAGTGCCAGCAGATTAGTCTGTTCGGCGATGTCCGTGATCAGGGACACGATGTCGCCGATCTCGTTGGCGTCGTTCGCGAGCTGGTTGATGTTGGCATCGGTTTTCTTGATCTCGCGGACAGCATTGCCGGAGATGGTCGCCGACTGGCCGACCTGGCCGCTGATCTCGTTGATTGAGGACGAAAGCTCTTCGGCCGCTGTCGCCACCGTCTGGGCGTTGGCGGACGCCTGGTCCGCCGCCACTGCGACACTGGTCGACTGGGCGTTGGTTTCCTCCGCGACCGACGACAGGTTCTGCGCCGACTGACGCATCTGCGTCGCCGCCGCCGACAGCGCCTCGACGATGCCGCCGACGTTCTCGGCCAGCTCGTCGGCGATCGCGTTCATCGCCTTGCGCTTCTCGGCCTCGGCCTGTTCGCGCTGGATACGTTCCTGTTCGGCACGTTCCTCGCGCTGGTGCTTTTCCTGTTCCTCGCGGTCCTTGCGCGACTGCTCGACTTCCTCGGCAAGGCGCTTGGCCTCGAGCGAGTTGTCCTTGAGGACGTTGACGGCTCGGGCCATTTCGCCGATCTCGTCGCCACGGTCCGTGCCGGTGACCTCGACCTCGAGGTTGTCGTTCGCAAGCTCACCCATGACGCCGGTCAATTCGGCAACCGGACGGGTGATCGAGCGCACCATGACGACGCTCAGCAGCGCGATCACGACGGCGCCGATCGCGAGTGCGACGATGAGCACGATCATGTGCGTGAAGGCGCCTGACTCGATGGCCTCGATGTCATGCACGAGGTCGTTCGCCACCTTGTCCTCGACCTGCTTGAGGAGGTCGATCTTGGCGGTGATGGTGTCGAACCAGGTGTTGGCGTCGATACCCTGCAGCGGCCCCTTGCCGAGGGTATCGGTCGCCACCTTCCGCATGCGTTCGACTTCGGCGACCGTGGGACCCTTGACGGTCTCCTCCAGATATTTGACCTGATCCTTGGAGGCGAAGTTTTCGAAAAGGGATTGGTACGTATCCTGCTGGCCGATCAGCTTCACGAAGCGATTGTAGACCGGCCCGGAGAACTGACCGGCACCGAAGCCGGCCGCGCCCATGGCGCGCTCGATACCGGCGCGTTCTTTTCCCTGCAGGATCGAGGTGTAGCCGGTCACGGCCTGCGTCATGCTGGCCTCGCCACTGACAATCGCCATCTGTTCGACAATGGAAAGAAGCGACTGGATGGTGCCGCTGTAGTACTTCGCCATGTCGCCGATACTGGCCTCGAAGGTATCGACGTTCCGGCGCACATCGCCCATTTGCTGCAACGCCCCTTGCGCATTGTCGAGCTTGGCCTGCAGTTCGTCACCGAAGGTTGAACTGTCGAATTCCTTGAGCCTGGCGCCGAGCTTGCCGATCATGGCATCGGTGTCCTTGCGCTGGCCGGGCAGGGCGTCAGCGAACTTCTCGCCTTTCGAGCCGATGAAGCCGGCCGACATGCCGCGTTCCTTTTGCATGTCGTGGACGACGGCACTGATCGCCGGCGCCAGATTGATCAGGCGCGACAGTTTCGCAGCATCGGAGACACGGCCGATCTCCTGCACAACGGCCATGCCGCCCAGCAGGAGTGCCGCCACGACCGGGACGGCGAGGAGGACGGTAATACGGCCGCCGACTTTGATATCTTGGAGTTTCATGTTTTTTGCTCCGCAAAGTAAGTGTTTCACTGACCAGTGCGGATCGGAAGAACTATGGTTCCGAAAGCCGCGCATAGGCGTTTCCGGCCGATCTGCCTGGTCGTTCAACGGGGCCTTCCCTGCGGGGCGCCCTGGTTTCGCCGGTCCGGTCCGTGGTTCAATTCGGTTTGCAGCCGATCCCCAGGACCTTGTCCGATGTAGCGATCTCCCAATCGCATGCTCCAGAGATACATAAAATTGTCATAAAACAATTAGAAAAGGGTTGATAAGAGCACCTATTTTCTCTGTGCCATCGTCAGGCTATGCGAGCTTTGCCTTCTAAAACGATATGTTTCCTCAGTTTATTGGAACATAATTATCGGAAACACCGAATAAGGACGACTTATTTACCCTATTGTGGATTCTACGTAGGAAGCGAGAAAAAGCAGCGCCCGGTAATAAAAGCCGGTGTGATTTCCGGCCTTCTACCGTCGTCGGCACAAGGCCTGCGTGGGGGCAATTCAAGGCGTAGCGGGTTGTGCAGATGCGTACCGGATCGGCGGGCGTGGCGGAGGCGTCTCGTTTACTCCCGGGTGTTTCTGGATTCCGGTAGAAGCCTGCGCCCGCGAACGTGGGTGCCGGAATGACGTTCGTTCAAAAACAGATCACTCCGCCGCGTCGTCGGCCTGTTTCCGGTTCTTGAGAATCTCGATGGCTTCCTCAAGTTCCCTGATCGAGGCCAGGCGCTGTTCTTCCGTCTGGCGCATGAGGTCGACCCAGAGCCGGAGCCCGCGCACGTCGTCGCGGCGGATATAACGCTCCGTCTCGTCCCAGCCTTCGAAGATGCCCTGGACGGCGTAGGGCGTCACCGGTTCCCGGATCCCCTTGACCTCGATCGGGTCGAGCGCTTCGGCCTCGATCTCGTCGCGCACGAGCGCGTAGGTCTCGTGCGACAGCATGACGCCGTCGGGTTCGCAGATGCCTTCCAGCCGGGCGGCGAGGTTCACCTGCCCGCCGATGATGGTGTAGTCGATGCGCTGGTCGGAGCCGAAGTTCCCAACGTTGCAGTACCCGGTATTGACGCCGCAGCGGATGTGAAAGGGGGAGCGGAACCCCATGTCCGTCCATTTGGCGCGCAGGTCGACCATGCGGCGCTGCATGGCGACCGCCATCTTGATCGCCTGCAGTGCATCCTGCTTGGTGCCTTTCGTTTCCGGATCTCCGAAGAACACCATGATCGCGTCGCCGATGTACTTGTCGATGGTGCCGCCGTACTCGAGCGCGACCTCCGTCATCTTGGTCAGGTAGTCGTTGAGGATATAGGTCATATCCTCCGGCTCCATCTCCTCGGTGGTCGCCGTGAAATTCTTGATGTCGGAGAAGAACACTGTCAGCTTCTTGCGCTCGGTCCGGACGTCGGCGTCCGACGCGCCGGAGAAGATCGCCTCGTAGATCTGTGGCGACAGGTAGCGCGACAGCTTCTTTGACAGGTCCTGCAGTTTCTCGGTCTGTTCGGCGATTTGCCGTTCCGCTTCCTTGCGCTCGGTGATGTCGTTGAACACGCACACCATGCCGCCGTCGTCGGTCGGCTGGCGGTAGCCCTCGATGACGCGTCCGTCGGGCACGATGTCTTCGGTGCGGCCCGCTTCCATCGCCCGGTACATGGCGATGCGATCTTCGACAAGCTGATGGATGTCGCCTTCGCCATAATCGTCGCGCCCCGCCCGGATCAGAATAAGGTCGCGCAAGGGCGTGCCGGGGATCAGATTCGGGATGTGGTACTGTTCCTGGAACTTCCGGTTGAAGACCTGAATGCGCAATTGCTTGTCGACCATGAACATGCCGCCCGACATGTTCTCCAGCGCATTTGTGAGTTGCACGTCCTTTTCGCGGAGCTTGTTCTCCTGCTCACGCCGTTCCGTGACGTCTCGCACCGACGCGGCGATCAGGGTGCCTTCCGCGGTTTCAATCGGCGACAGGCTGATTTCGACTGGAAACAGGGTGCCGTCGAAACGTTTGGCGTGCAGGTCCATGTTGGCGCCCATTTCGCGGGGCGCCGACGACGTGACGAAACCGTCGCGGTAGTGGACGTGCTTTCGTTTGATCTCGTCGGGGACGAGGATTTCGATCGGCTGGTCGATCAGCTTCGTGCGGTCGGCGCCGAACAGCTTTTCCGCCTGGCGGTTGACGCGCACGATTTTGCCGCCCGGATCGACGATCAGCGTCGCGTCGGGGGCTGATTCCAGCAAAGAGCGGAACCGCTGTTCGCGTTCGGTCAGGCGTTCTTCGGCTTTCTTGCGTTCGGCGACCTCGCCGGCGAGCTTGCGGTTGGCGAACACGAACACCCCGATGACGACGACGACAACCACCCCCGCCGGAATGCCGTATTGCAGAACGATCTTGTAATCGATGACCCGTTCGAACTTCACCGCCATCGCTTCGCCGCGAATGCGGGTGTGTTCTTCCTCGGTCATCGAGGCGAGCACCTTGTTCATCAGACTGGCGAGTTCCGGCCAGTCGCGGCGCACGCCAAACGATTGTTCGTTGTTTTCATAGCCGCTCGGCGCCGCGATCTTGAGGTTCGCCAGTCCGTGCCGCTCGATATGAAAGCTTCCCGCCGCGAGATCGCCGAAATAGGCGTCGGCGCGGCCGAACGAGACGGCTTCCATCGCCTTGTGCGTGTTCTCCACTTCAAGCAGTTTGATGTTCGGGTGCTCTTTGCGCAGATGGTCGGCGGATGCGAAGCCGGCCTCGATCGCGACCGTCTTGTCGTTGAGATCGGAGAGCCCCGAGATCAACCTCGCGTCGTCGCGCATGAAGATCACCTGCGGCAGGGAAATGAAGGGCGCGGTGAACCTGATGATTTTCCGGCGCGCCGGCGTGTTCGCGGCGCTGGAGACGACGTCGATCTTTTCGAACTTGTCGATGGCGGGCAGCGTGTCCTTCCACGGCATCTCGACGAACGTCAGATCCAGTTCCAGCGACTTCATGATGTGGCGCAGGTAGTTCACGGCAATGCCACGCGCCCGACCGTCCTGCATGTACAGGACCGGCGGCCACGGTTCCATGGAGGCGCGGATGGTGGTCTCGGAATGGTTGGTCAGCCAGCGCTGTTCGTCGGCATCGATTTCGATCTTGCCGCCGACCGTGCCCTTCAGCCACGGATCGGTGACCTTGCTCAATTGCGCCGGGGTCAGGCCCATCAACGCTTTGTTGAAAATACCGCGCAGGATCGGCCAATCGTAACGCGTGCCGATGGTGAGCAGCGACTTGCGCCCGGGAATGTTGTCGCCGAACGCGAGTACGCCGAGTTTGTCGCGGTTTTCGGATATCTGGTATCGGACGGCGGCGACGTTGCCGAAATAAATATCGGCCTGTTTATCGGCCACCGCGGTGAGCGCGGCCGCGGTCGAGGGGTATGCCGTGACCACCCCGCCGGGAGCGGCTTTCAGGATATAGTCCGATGTCGAATATCCTTCCTCGACGGCGATCCGCACGCCTTTCCGCTGCAGCAGGTTCTTTTTCACGTTGTCCTGATGCAGAACCACGCCGTGCGGAATATCGAGGTACGGGAAGGTGAATTTATAATAGGGAATCCGGGCTTCGGTCGGGGTGATGTCGAACACGGCGTCCAGCCGCTTTTCCTTCACGTCTTCCAGCAGTTCCGGCCATGCGCCGGGGACGAAGGTGATGATGCCGCCCAGACGTTCGTTGATCAGCTCGGCGATGGCCGCGCTCATGCCGGTCGGCTTGCCGTCCGCGCCGACGCTGTTCATGGGCGGCCAATTGTTCATCATGCCGACCCGGATGACCTTGTTTTCGCGCAGGAATTCGCGCTCGGCCTCGTTAAATTCGACGACCGTGCCTTGCGGCCGGAACAGCCGGTTCGCGGGCTCGTCGATCCAGCGCTTCTCGATTTCCGCGTACTCCTGACGCGAAATCTGAATAAACCCCCAGTCGATCAGATGGCGAAGCGCGGGCCGGTTTTTCCTGAAGGCGCTGAAGATTGCATTCCTGAGGATTTCGCCCGGTAACCGCAGCACGGTCCCCTTGACCCCGGCGCTGTGCAAAAGCGAGTCCATCGCCTCGTCTTCGTGGAGGACGGCGTCGATCTCACCCTCCATCAGCGCGCGCAGCATTTCCGGCGATCCGGGGAAGCTCTTGATGCGATAGCCGTGTCCGCCATAGCGGAGAAAGCTTTCCTGATGGGATTGATTGACGACGCCGATGGACTTGCCGTCGAGCGCCGCAATCGACGAAATGTCGTGGCGCGATCTCAGAATGAAGAACCCGGTTGTCGATTCATGAAACGGCCGGGTGAAATCGAGCCAGGCCTTGCGCACCTCGTTTCTGAACAGGGACGCGTGCACATCGATTGCACCGTGCCTCAGCATGCTGACCGTTTCGCCGAACGTAGCCGTTTTGAAGACGACCGGCACACCCGTTTTCTCGGACCATTTGCGCCAGATGTCGGGCAGCAGGCCGGCCGGTTCCCCGACAAGATTGACGCCTGCAATCGGCAGGTAACCGGTCGGGATGCCGACGCGGATTTCGGTGGGGGCGGCGGTTTCCTGCGCGTGCGCCGGCGCGGCTTCGAATCCCGCCGCCAGAAAGGCTAGCGCGGCACACAGAATAACGCCGATTTTCACGCGGGATCCCCGCATGGGGTTCTCCAGCCTATCTCACCGTGCGGTCATAGTAGCGGCAAAACAGGAAAACAGAACAAGGATTTAGGGTAGGTCGTTACCCCTATTGGGGCAGGGGATACAGGGAACGCCGCGTCAGGGTCCCTCTCCACCGTGCAGCGGGGGAGAGGACAGGTGAGGGGGCAAACATCTGATTTCGTGAACGGCGTCATCGCGGCGGACGAGAGACCTTCGCCCCCTCACCCAGCCTCTCCCCCTAAAGGGGGAGAGGGGTTAAGAGGCGC
>MDSW01164027.1_pt1 | contig 31409 bp, 27 predicted proteins | sample 811171 | NCBI WGS metagenome assembly MDSW01 (sample SAMN05326641, study PRJNA326480) | marine metagenome | isolation source: seawater | place: Atlantic Ocean: North West | collected 2012 | reverse complement strand
GTCCGCACTATATCCGCACTTGGGTTGCAAAATCTCACTTTTCAATTCAAATTATTCGCGAATAATGGTACAAAGTTCGGGGCACCTGGCAACAGAACACCCCTACTCTTCTTTATCCTTTTTTTTTAAAATATTTTTTAAATTAAATTTTTTCTTTTTTTTCTTTTCTGCTTTTTCTTTTTTTTTCTCTTTTTCATTTGGAACAAGGGCTAGTCCTTCAGATTTCTTTTTATTAATTTCAGCTACTGTTTTTTTTATTTGTAGATATCTTTCTGCAGTAGCAGGATGAGTACTGCTTATGGCAATTTGTTTTGGATTTTCTGAACCTATTCTTTCCCACAATTTGTGTGCATTGCTAATATCGTAGCCTGCTCTGTATGCATAGTATACACCTCCATAGTCAGCATCTTTTTCAAATTCAACGGAGTAAGCTTGTGCTCCAATCTTCGCCCACATTTCTGTATTTTGTGCATCACCACCTGCTGTACCACCACTATAATAAATCGTAACTAAATCAAGAATCATGCCTATAGAACCCATAATCATAGTATTTTTTTTTTTTGCTTCGAGATGTCCTCTATCATTATGAGCTAATTCATGAGCGATAACTAACGCTAGTTCATTATCATCTTTCACGTAGTCCATCATGCCTTGTGTCATGATAGTTCTTTTACCGTCGGCGTATGCATTTACTATATTATCTTGTGTAAGTATTATTGGATAATTACAAAGCTTATTTTTCGTAAACTCAATTGTCTTAATATCTCCATATCTATTAATTGTTATTTTTTGTATCTCCTCATTTTCTAATTTTTTAAAATGTTTTGATATTTTTTCTATTGCTTTTTTGCCCTCAGGAAGTTCATAGTCTCCTAGTTTTAGTATTTGATCACCAATTAATAATCCCGCTTTATCTGCTGGACTATCTTCAACAATATCAATTATTGATACCTTGGGACTTATATTTAATTTAGATGGAAAGTATTTTGCAATTTTAGTTCCTATGATATCATCATTTGCAAAAGTTATTCCAGATAAATAATCAACTTTATTGCAAATATCAGCGTTAGCTAAATTAATTTTATATCCTATTTTTTTTGCTAAGGACAATTGATCTATATATTTTGAGTATGATATTCTTTTTTGTCTTTCTGCTTCTTTAGTAATTTCATCTTGACTGATAGATGGTAAGTTTCCCGTGGGTGTATCTAGGCAACTAGACAATAAAACTAAAGCTACGAATGCCAAAATTTTTTTCATAACAATTAATCCTAGCATAAAAAATATACTTGCACTACCACGGTGTTTTAACACTTTTCAATTCAAATTATTAAGGAATAATGTTACAAATATAAATGTATCCTAAATTAGAACCATACTTTTAAATAATATGAGCTCAGAAAATTCTTTTGATCTAAAAAAAAAAGAGTTACTTTTTCATTTTAATGAAATTTATAAAAAATGTGGAAATAGCTTCCAGACAGGTTGGGGTTCATATTTGTTTAATGGACACAATTATCAATATGACTCCAGAATGTATGAGAAACAAAAACTTTTGTTTGATTTATCAAAAAAATGTGACAGCATTTTAGAAGTTGGGGTTTACATGGGTCATTCACTTTTAATTATGCTTTTAGCAAATCCTAAAATTAAAATAACATGCATAGATATTGAGGATAAGTATTCATTACCAGCTGTAAACTATCTTAAAGAAAACTTTAAAGATGCAGAAATAAAATTTATTAAAGGAGATAGCACTAAACTCCTAAAAAATTTCAAAGAAGAATTTGATCTTTATCACATTGATGGTGCGCACTCTCCATATGTAATAGCAAAAGAAATATTATTATGCTTATTAAATAAGAAAACACAAAAAATAAAATTTTTATTTGATGATATTGATTTTATGTTAGATATAAGGAAAAGTATTTTGAGTAATTTTATAGTTCTTAATGAGTTAATCACAAATTGTAAGGGTAGAAACTGCTACTTAGAATTCAAATTTAACGATACAGAAATTAAAAAATTTGAAAATTTTTATTATAAATTTTTAATTTTATCTTTACCAAAAAGATTTATCAGCCTGGTAAGTTTGCTTTTTTTTCCAAAAAGGATTTTAAACTATATAGTTAAAAAATTTAATTGATAAATTTATCTAAATAAATAAATAGAAGATCTGCGATTTTTTTAGATCCAATAGGTGTTGTATGAATAATGTCATAATGATCGTAGATTTCTATTTTGATCATTTCATCCAATGGAATTAAAAAAAAATTATTTTTTTTTGCGAATTCCTTTAGTGCCTCATTTAAAAAGTACATATTTTCATCTTTCAAGCCGTCATATAATATTTGAGTAATAAAAATTGGTTTAAAATTGTTTTGATCTATAATTTTTTTTAACTTTGCAAGTCTTGCTTTATAATTTTTTATTTCTTTTTCTATGTCTACGCTCTTATTTACATGTATTTTTTTTGCACTTTCATAATCTATATATTTAAATTCTTTATAAAGATCCTTGTTATCAAAATCATATGCAAGAGTATTTTTGGGAGAATATTTATTTTTTAAAGTTATATATTTATCTATAAAAAAACTATTATTTTTTATGTAATCTTTCAATCTTTCAAATGAATTATCAGCAATCTTTAAATTATATAAGTTTTCATTTGTTTCATCTCTAAATCTATCATTGATCCCTGTAAAAAAAATTACATACTCTGGATTAAAATTTGGAATTTTAGGAAACCAAAATAAAAAGTCGTTAATATATCCTGTTACAGATTTACCGTCAGTGGATGCATTATAAATTTTAACGTTTCTATTCTTTGATAAAAAAATATTATTTAATTGACCTACTACAGTTAAGTTTTCTGGAGTAAATCTTTGGTTTCCAGTGCTTCCTCCTTGAAATATAACTTTTACATCTTCAGGATTAAATTCTTCTCCTCGGAAGCCCCAGAAATTTCTATAATAAAAAAAATTATATTTATCTCCATAAAAATTTACATTTGTCTGCCAGTTGATTCTCCTTTCTTTTCGCATATATATTCCAAAATTATTTTTTGAAAACCAATACCCAAAAAATAATTCGAAAATTAAAACAAAAATGATTAAAAAAATTAAGTTAAAAGAAATTATTTTAAAAAGCTTCATTTAATCATTTAACTAAAAACTTAGATAAATTTGGTTTAAAATATTTTGGCCCCTTCATTACCTTGCCAAACTCGTTGAATATTGGCTTTCCTTCATCATCTAATTTGCTCATATTTGAGTTTTGAACCTCATCAAAACATTTATCTAAATTAATTCCAAATGCATGACCGGCTCCATAAGTTACATATAAAATATCAGTTAAAGCATCAGCTACCTCGAGTAAATTTTTGCTATCTATCGCAATCCTTAACTCCTCTAGTTCTTCTTTTATTAGAGAATATCTCAGTTCATTAATTTTTTGAGAACTAAATGAAGATTTTTCTTTAACTTCTTGGCCAAATGTTTTCATAAATATTTTTACTTTTTCAAAATTTGTCATTTTACTCCTGTAAGATTCTTTTAAACTAGTATATAAGAAAAAAGAAAAAATCTAAATCTACTATGAAAACTAGAAAAGAATTTGATAGTATTGGATCGATAAATGTACCAGCCGATAAATATTGGGGTGCTTCTACACAAAGATCGAAAAAATACTTTGATATAGGTGATTTTTTGGTTAGGCCTGTTTTAATAAGGTCTATAGCTACAATTAAAAAAGCTGCAGCAATAGTTAATTATAAAAATAAAGATCTTGATAAAAAAATTTCTGCAGCAATTATAAAAGCTTCAAATGAAATTATAAATGGAAAAATGGATGATAATTTTCCTTTGAAAGTTTGGCAAACTGGTTCTGGAACTCAAACAAATATGAATGTGAACGAAGTTATCTCAAACAGAGCAATTGAGATTTTATCTGGAAAAAAAGGTACAAAAAAACCAGTGCATCCTAACGATCATGTTAATAAATCACAGTCTACTAACGATGTTTTTCCTACGGCCATGCATATTGCAATTGCATTAAAAACAAAAGATTTATTAATACCCTCTCTAAATTTACTAAATTTAAAATTAAAAAAAAAGTTAGAGAATTTAACAAAATTGTTAAAATTGGAAGAACTCATCTTCAAGATGCAACTCCATTAACGCTAGGTCAAGAATTTTCTGGATATCAATCTCAACTGGAAAAGTGTATTGAAAGAATAAGCAACGCTTTAAATGAGATTTATTATTTAGCCCAAGGAGGTACAGCTGTTGGGACTGGGATAAATACAAAAAAAAATTTCGACAAAAAAGTTGTTAATGAAATTAAAAAGATAACTAAATTACCATTTAAACCTGCAAAAAATAAATTTGCAGCATTAGCTGCGCATGATGCCATAGTAAATTTTTCTGGAACTTTAAATACAACAGCAGTTTGTTTGATGAAAATAGCTAACGATATAAGATTTTTAGGATCGGGTCCAAGAGCAGGATATGGAGAATTAATTTTGCCAGAAAATGAACCAGGATCATCAATTATGCCTGGCAAAGTTAATCCTACTCAGTGCGAAGCTGTTACAATGGTTTGTGTAAAAGTAATAGGTAACCATAATGGAATAACAATGGCGGGTTCTCATGGACACTTTGAACTTAATGTTTTTAAACCCTTAATTATTCATAACATACTTCAATCAATTCATATTTTATCAGACAGCACAAAAAGTTTTGCAAAGTATTGTGTTAGTGGTTTAAAAGCTGACAAAGTTAGAATTAAAGAATTATTAGATAACTCTTTAATGCTCGTTACTGCTCTTTCGCCTAAAATTGGTTATGATAATGCAGCAAAAATTGCAAAACGCGCTTTAAAAAATAAAACAACTTTGAAACATGAAACTCTAAAAACTGGTTTAATAAGTGAGAAAGATTATAATAAAATTATTAATCCAAAAAAGATGACTTATCCTTCATAATAATTAACAAATATCCTATTAACAAAATTTTTGAAATCTATCCAATTATTAATTTTTCCTTCTAAACTATTTTCTTCTAAAAAAATCAAAAGATCGTCCTCATATTTTATTTTTCCAGGATCAAAGACTAAATTACTTATTTGAAATTTATTTTTAGTTAAGTTTAGTTGTATATCAAAATAGACATTATTTATTTTTTTTCTATTTTTCTTTGTTACTTGAAATAATCTATTAAATTCATCAATTGATAAAACATTATATTTAAAGTTTCCAGTGAAGATTAGATCTTCCTTAAAATTTCCAATACTACTATTAATCAACTTTAAAGTTCCTGCCTTACCATCAAAAAAGGAATTATCAAAATTTAGTTCACCATTATTTAAATCAATAAATATTTTTGAAGAGCTAAATAACTTATTATTTTTTAAATTTAATATATTTAAATTTATTTTTGAACTTAAATTTTCATTATATAAATTTTTTAGCTCAAGTATGCTTCTTATAAAATTATTATTAAAAAAATTTTTTTTAAAGTCTGTTTCATCTAAGTTTATATCCATTTGAAAATTAAATGGTTCTAAATCTATTTTGCCGCTATAGTGAATTCTATTGGATAAAGTTTTTGTATCTTTTACTGATTTAATATCTATTGAGTTATTTTTAAGTAAAATATCAGTTTCTAATTCTAAATTTCTGAAAAAAACTAAATTTTTAATTAATAAACCAGAATTTTTTTTTTTGGTTAAATTTTTTATTTTAAGATTTAACTTATTCAATTTTATAAGTGTAGAATATAAATTGTTGTTAAAATCTTTATTCCAGTTTAAAACATAAGGTATCGTAAAAAATTTTCCTTTTAAATTAATAGAATTTTTAAAATTTTTTTCGTCATAAAAGAAATATGATTTTTTAATTGGAAAAATAGAAACTACACTATTATTTCCATCGACATAAAAAACTTTACTCCTATTAATTTCTAACTTTTTTTTAGAAAATCTTTTTTTAAAAAATTCATTTAAATATTTAAGATCTTCTGATTGAAGTGAAAAATTGGCTTCATCTAAAATTATTTTTTTTATCTTTATACCATCTTGGTTAAAAAAATTTTTCTGACTTATAAATATTTTAAAATTTTTAATTTGCCCAAGCTCTTTAGGCAAGTCTAAATTATTTGAATAAAATTTAGCATTCTCAATTTTGATATGTGGTTTTGGTAAAATATTATAATTTAAGTCTGATGATAAACTTATATTGATATTATATTCATCGTTTAATATTTTATTTAGCTTTGTCTGAAGTGTGACTTTGTTATACAGGCTTGGAATAGACAAATAAAACAAATATAGAAATAAAAATGTTATTAAAAATATTAAATACTTGTTAAAGTTACTTATTTTCTTAAATTTGCTATTTATAATTTTTATTAATTCATTTAATTTGTTAAAATAATAAACGAAAAAATTGTTAATATTTATAATTCTTTTAAATAATATTTTTTTCATGAAAAATTTAATTGATTTATAATGATAATTTATAAATGATAAACTCTGAATATTTAAATAACTTAAATAATGCTCAAAAAGAAGCTGTTTTACATACAGATGGACCATTATTAATAGTTGCCGGTGCAGGATCAGGGAAAACAAGAGTATTAACTTCTCGTATTGCATATATCATTAAGGAAAAAAAAGCATTCCCTAATCAAATATTAGCTGTAACTTTCACAAATAAAGCCGCAAGTGAAATGAGAAATAGGGTAAGTTCTATAATAAGTAAAGATACCGTTGGTTTGTCCTGGCTTGGTACTTTTCATTCTATTAGCGCTAAGCTTCTTAGAAAACATGCAAAAGCAGTTGGATTGAACTCTAATTTTTCAATAATAGACCATGACGATCAAATAAGATTAATTAAAAATATTTGTAAAGCTGAAAATATAGATATAAAAAAAATCTCACCAAATTTTATATTGGCAGTCATTGATAAATGGAAAAATAAAGGATGGTATCCTAAAGATGTTGTAATAAGAAAAAAAGACGTTTTAGAGAAAGGTTTCTTAAATATCTATAAAATATATCAATCTAAGTTATTAGATTTAAATACATGCGATTTTGGAGATTTAATTTTACATTGTGTCAAAATTTTTGAAGAAAACAAAGATATAGCAGAACTATATTCAAAAAATTTTAAATATATACTTGTTGATGAGTATCAAGATACAAATCATATACAAAGTAAATGGTTGAATTATCTTGCCGATGGTCACAAAAACTTATGTTGCGTTGGGGATGATGATCAATCAATTTATAGCTGGAGAGGAGCAGAGATAAAAAATTTTTTAGAGTTTGATAAAATTTATAACAATACAAAAGTTATAAGGTTGGAAGAAAATTACCGTTCTACTCAAAATATTTTAACAACAGCCTCAAAGCTAATTGAAAATAATAAAAATAGAGTAGGTAAAAACTTATATACCAACACAAAAGAAGGAGAGCTAGTATCTCTTGAATGCTATAGAAATGGAAAAGATGAAGCAATAGGTGTCGGTGATAAAGTAGAAAAATTGAGAAAAAAATTTTCTCTAAATAATATTGCAATATTAGTTAGAGCAATTTTTCAAACCAGAGAATTTGAAGAAAGATTTCTCAAAATCGGATTGCCCTATAGGATAATTGGAGGCATTAAATTTTATGAAAGAGCTGAGATAAAAGACTGTATTGCATACTTAAGATTGGTCAACCAAAGTAAAGACGATTTAGCCTTCGATCGCATAATCAATACACCTAAAAGATCTATAGGTGAAACTACAGTTAAACAAATTAACGAATATGCAAAAAAAAATTCTTTAAATCTTGAGATTGCATCTAAAAAACTGATTGAGTTAAATTTAATAAAACCAAAAGCAAAAATTGGCCTACTTTCATTTCTAAGTCTTACATCTAAATGGAGAAATGATTTATTAATAAAAAAAATGAATCATGTAAAATTAATGCAAACCATACTTGATGAGTCTGGATATTCTTCTATGTTAAAAGATAAAAAAGATTTAGAAAATGAAAATAGATTAGAAAATATTAAAGAACTATTAAGCGCCATGAAAGAATATGACAACTTGGAAAGTTTTCTTGAACATGTATCTTTGTCAACTTCTATTGATCAAGAATGGAATGGCGAAAAAGTAAACCTAATGACAATGCATGGATCCAAAGGTTTAGAATTTGATGTAGTCTTTCTTCCTGGATGGGAAGAAGGTTTGTTTCCTCATCAAAAATCTATTGATGAAAAAGGACAAGACGGTTTGGAAGAAGAAAGAAGATTGGCCTACGTAGGCATTACTAGAGCAAAGCAAATGGCAATAATTTCATTCTCAATGAATAGATTCTATCAAGGTGACTGGATTGATAGTATGGCCTCAAGATTTATAGAGGAGCTTCCAGAAAAAAATTTAGAAAAAAATAGTTATTTTGATGAAGATCAAACAAATAATGTAGAAGATTTTGAATTTAATCAAGACTTTGAAACGGATGAAACAGTAAGAAGTCCTGGCTGGATAAGATATCAAAAAAAATTAAAATGATTAAAAATAAAATTAACCTATTAAGAAAAAAATTTAATTTTTATAAAGTTGATGGATATATAATTCCAAAAAATGATGAGTTTTTTGGTGAATTTTCTTCACCAGATAGATTAAGGATAATCTCTAATTTTGATGGCTCTGCTGGATTGGCTATTATTTTAAAGTTTAAAAATTATTTGTTTATTGACGGTAGGTATACTATTCAAGCAAAAAAACAATCAGGTAAATATTTCAAAATAATAGAAATTCATAAATTTCTTCCGCATAAAATTTTAAAAAATTTGAAATTGGGATTTGATCCTAATCAATTTACCAAAAAACAGTTAAAAATATATTTTGGCAAATCAATAATTCTGAAACCAATATTAAAAAATCTGGTAGATCAATTAATAAAGAAAAAAATTTCGAAACCTAAGCCATTTTTTTCATTAGATAAAAAAATTGTGGGTGAAAGTCATAATTCTAAAATTAAAAAAATCACAAATAAAATAAAATCTTTTAAAGCAGATTATATATTTATAAGTGCTCCAGAAAATGTAGCTTGGTTATTAAATATAAGAGGTTACGACAACCCGAATAGCCCAATACCTAATTGTAGATTAATATTGGGAAAAAATAAAAATATATATTTATTCTCTAACAAAAATAAAATTTCAAAAATAGTCAAAGAAAAAAAATTTAAATTTATTGATAGTAGTTTTTTTGAAAAATTTATAAAAAAATTAAAAAATAAAAAATTTATTATAGATCCACAAACCTGCTCAATTAAAAATGAAAGTATCATTAGAGCTAAAAATAAAATTGTTGCAGAAAGTGACCCATGTTATAAATTAAAATCTTTAAAAAATTCTTCAGAAATTAAAAGTATGTTGAATGCTCATTTAGAAGATGGAGCAGCATTAACGAAATTTATTTATTGGATAAAAAATAAAAATAAAAAAAAATTAACTGAGATCGATGCACAAAAAAAGTTAGAAAAATTAAGAAAATTAAATAAAAATTATTTATTTCCAAGCTTTAATACTATTGCTGGTACTGGATCTAACGGAGCAATTGTTCATTATAGAGCAACAAAAAATTCAAATAAAATTATTAAAAAAAAAGATATTTTTTTATGTGACTCGGGTGGACAATATAAATATGGTACGACGGATGTTACAAGAACAATTTGTTTTTCAAAACAACCAAATTCTATTAAAAATATTTTTACAAAAGTTTTAAAAGGTCATATTGCTGTAGCAACTACAAACTTAGAAAAATTTAACAAAGGTAAACAAATTGATGTTATAGCAAGAAAATTTCTTAAAAAAGATGGTTTAGATTATGCTCATGGGACTGGACATGGTGTAGGTTTTTTTTTAAATGTTCATGAAGGTCCACAGTCTATTTCAAAGTATAATTCGATTAAATTAGAGGAAGGAATGGTAATAAGTAATGAACCTGGTTATTATAAAAAAGGAAAGTTTGGAATTAGAATAGAAAATCTTGTTTATATAAAAAAAAATAATAACAAACTAAAATTTGAAAACCTTACTTTTGCCCCAATTGAAAAGGAGTTGATAAATTATAATTTGCTTAACCAAAAAGAAAAAGATTATTTATTTAGCTATCACTTAAATGTCTATGCAAAATTATCAAAGTTTTTGAATCAAGATGAAAGAAAATGGTTGGCAAGTTTAATTTAGCATCTTTAGCCATTCCTTTTGAGTTATTACTTTAATACTTAATTCTCTTGCAATAATAATTTTTTTAGAAGTAGGTTTGTCCCCAATTATTAGATAATCAAGTTTTTTATTTACATTACTTATTATTTTCCCAGAATTTTGCTCAATAATTGATTTAGCTTCTGCTCTACTCATACCTTCTAATTTGCCAGTAAACATAAATGTCTTATTTTTTAATAACCCAGATTTATTTGTTTGAATAATATTAGAAATGTCTAAAATTTTTTTTAACTCATATAAAACTTTTTTATTAGTTTTGTTTAAAAAAAAATTTACAATAGAACTGATTTGTGTTTCACCAATTCCATCAATATTTGCAAGCTCTTTAGTGTCTTTACTTGTAGATAATTTAAAAAAATTATCTGCAGATTTTAGATAATTTGCTAGAAGTTTCGCATTCTCTTGCCCTATATGTCTAATGCCTAATGAATAAATAAATCTATCAAGAGTTATTTTTTTTTTAATATCTATTGAGTATTTTAAATTAGATACCGATAAACTTCCCCAGCCTTCTAATTTTTTTATTTTATTGTAGTCTAGTTTAAAAATGTCTTGGGGTAATTTTATCAATTTCAAATTCCAAAAATTTTCAACAATTTTTTTTCCAAATCCATCTATGTTAAAAGCATCTTTTGATACAAAATGTTTGATTTTTTCAATTGCTATTTTATCACAATCAAAACCTCTGTCGGGACATCTTCTTACTGCATCAAATTTTTTAGTAATTTTGTTAAATTCTTTAACTGTTTCAAAACCGCATGGACATTTTTTAGGAAAAATAAATTTTTTCGAATTAGAGCTTCTTTTATCGAAGCTAACAGAAACTACATGAGGTATTACATCGCCTGCTCTCTCAACTACAACTGTATCATCTATTCTTATATCTTTACGTACTATTTCTTCTTCATTGTGTAATGTAGCATTTGAAACAACAACACCACCAATATTTATAGGTTTTATTTTGGCAACGGGTGTTAAGGCCCCAGTTCGTCCAACTTGAATTTCTATATTAATAATTTTTGAAACCGAACTATTAGCAGAGAATTTATGAGCCACCGCCCATCTTGGTGCATTAGTTACATATCCAAGTCTTTTTTGTAAATCAAAGTTGTTTATTTTGTAAACAATTCCGTCAATATCAAAATTTATCTCATTTCTTTTCTTTTCTAGAAATTGATGATTGAGAATTAAATTTTTTATTCCTACTATATTTTTATTGAATTGATTTGTTTTAAAACCCCACTTTTTTAAGTTTTTTAAAAAATCTGATTGAGATGTAATATTCATTTCTTTTACATATCCAAATGTATATGCAATAAACTTTAACGGAATCTTGCTGGTTACTTTAGAATCTTTCTGTCTCAAACTTCCTGAAGCTGCATTTCTGGGGTTGGCAAATTTTTCATTTATTTTTTTGAAATCTTCATTTTCAATAAAAACTTCTCCTCTTATATCAATTTCACTAGGAAAATTATTTAAGTTAATTTTTTTAGGAATATCCTTAATGGTTTTTAAATTTTCTGTTATGTCTTCGCCTTCTTTTCCATCGCCTCTTGATAATCCTTGAACGAATTTTCCATTTTTATAAGTCAGTGAAGCGGAGATACCATCTATTTTTGGTTCAGCACTATATTCAATTTCTATCTCATCTTTTAAACTTAAAAAATTACGTATTTTTTTTTCAAAATTTATTAAATCTTCCTCATTAAAAGCATTGGATAATGAAAGCATTTGAACTCTATGCTTTACTTTTTTAAAGTTTTTTGATGGAGAAAAACCTACAGTTTTAGAAGGAGAATTTACAGATTTTAAAAATTTATGTTTATTTTCTAATTCAAAAATTTCCTTTTTTAAAGTATCAAACTCATTGTCTGTAACTTTTGGGTCACTTTTATCATAATAAAATTTATTATATTCCTGAAAAAGTTTTAATTTTTTTAAATATTCTTGCTCAATTTTTGAACTTTTCATTTATTAAAAAAAGGATTTAATCCTATCTCTAAGTTTTTTTTTTTCTTTTTTTGAAGTTTTTCTTTCAATTTTATAATCTTTATTAAATACTCTGTAAGACTCTTTATACCACTGACTAGACAAATAATTATAGCCTAAAGTATTTGCATATTTTTTTGCTTCTTGTGTTAATCCGATTGTATAATGAATTTCAACTAATCTATGGAGAGCTTCTTCTATATATATCGTTGTGTCATAGTCGTTAACAATAACTTTTAATCTATTAATAGCAGGGATCCACTTTTCTTTTTTAATATAATGTCTTGCTGTATACATTTCTTTTGCAGCTAACAAGTCATTAATTAATCCAAGTTTATATTTTGCATCAAGAGCAAAATCAGTTAAGGGAAATTTTTCAATTACTAAATTAAAACTATCTTTCGCATTTAAAAGTGGTTTTAAATCTTTTTTTTCATCAACAATGCTTTCGTAATGACACATTGCTAAAAGATAGTAAGCATAATCTAAATTGGGATCTTTTGGATATTTTTTTGTAAATCTATCTAATTCATCTGCTGCACTTTTATAATATGCCTGAGAATAGTATCCATATGCTGCCATTAAAATAGCTTTAGCAGCCCATTCCGATTGGGGATAAAGTAATTCAGCTTCATTAAATTTTTTCGCTGCAAAATACACATCTCCTCTTTCTAATGCTTTCATTCCTTCGTTATATGCAGAGCTCATTTGAAGATCTAAATCATCTTCTTTTATAACCGACTCAATTTTTTCAGGATTTCCTGAGCAAGCGTATAAAAATAATAAAAAAATTAAAAAAAATTTCTTAAAGTTTCTCATAAAAAAGTTTTAACAGATTTTTATGAAAAATCTAAACCTTTAAGCTGTTGATTTTAGATATCTTTTATTGATAAATGTGTGAGGAATTTTATTTTCCTTAACTTCTATGATTGAAAAGTTTGTATCATTTTCAAAAACTTTCCTTAACAACTGATTTGTAAGCTTATGACCGCCTTGAGAACATGTTAGTTTTCCAATAATTTTATAACCAGATAAATATAAATCACCCATACAATCAAGAATTTTATGATTAACAAACTCTAGCTCATTTCTCAATCCTCCGTCATTCAAAACTTGTTTATTTTCTACAACAATAGCATTTTCTAATGATCCACCTTTTGCTAAATTCATTTTTTTTAATTTATCTACATCCTCATATAAACAAAAAGTTCTCGAATTGAAAATATTTGTAAGATCATCTTCATAGACTTTAACAAAATTTCTTTGAGTTCCTATAAGTGAGTTTTTATATTTAATTTCAAAATCTATATCTAGGCTTAGCTTACTGGGTTCTATAGATATAGTTTTATCTCCATCTTTAAAATTAATTTTTCTCTCAACCTTAATTACTTTTATTGGAAAGTTGCTAATTTCAAAACCTACTTTAGTTATTTCATCAACATAAAACTTTGCTGAACCATCAAGAATTGGAAGCTCATCGCTATCTACCTCAACAATAGCGTTATCTATTCCCATGCCAAACAATGCTCCCATCAAATGTTCGATAGTTGAAATTTTTACACCATAATCATTTGATATCGTTGTACAAAAAATTGCACTACTAACATTAAATATACCGGGAAATACAATATTGTTATTTTTTAAGTCAGTTCTCTTAAAAACAATTCCTGTGTTAGGTTGAGATGGCTTAATCTCCATGTTGACCATTTTTCCTGAGTGTAAGGCTATACCACTAGTTGAAATTGGGCTTTTAATAGTTTTCTGATTTAAAACTGACATCAGGTACTTATAAAGACTTAAGAAATAAATAAAAAAACAACAAATATTACGATAAAATACAAAATTCTTATTTAAAAAAGTAAAAAAGCTTCTCAAAAAAACCTTTTTTTTCTACTTTTTTTGGAACTATTACAACTTCCTGCTTGTTATAACCATTATTTATATTGTGCCCAATCTTGCAGATATGGTCATCAATTCTATTGCCAAGAGTTGATTTTGCATATTTTGAGCAGATTATTCTATCAACAGAAATTTGAAAATTACTAAATAATCCTTCCAATTTTTTTATTAAGTTCCTTGGAAAACAAATAAACTCAATGTCTAAAGAAATTTTATTACAACTAATATCTTTAGGAGCAAAATTATAATCTAGACCGTCAATAACATATTTATTTATTATTATATGAAAAATACTCATATTTGAATAAGCTAATAGAATTTGTTGTTTCGCATCTTGTATAAGGTACTGAATATCTTTTTTTTGAATTTTTCTATTATCAATTTTTTTCATGAGAGAAATACAAATAGATATGGTTTGGTCAGTATCAATCATCAAAAAAATATTATTTACAAATTTTCCAATATTTTTTTCAATTTTTTTTATGTTTTTTTCGATAGATAGTTCTACATTTTGGAAATTAGTATTTTCATCAATAGAGTCAATCTCTATATCATCCGAATAAAAAAAAGTTGAACTTTCATCTAATTTATTAAAGATACCACTTTCTAATTTTTTTTTTTTCAAACTAAAATAGACATCAAATTCTTTTTCACTCATATGTAGTAATTATTTTATTTTGAAATCGAAAATCTATTGTTTCGACATTTTTAAATTTTTCACTTTGATAAAGCTCATAAATTAAGTTTAATTTTGTTTCAAAATTATCTATTGGCAACTTTAGTAATTTTTTATCTTTAGTTTTTATATCCCATCTCCCAGAAGGAAAAAAATAAATTTCGCTAATGGTATTTAAATCAAACCTAGATTCATTAATAGCTTTGACAAATTCTATATATTCATCAATATCGACTTTACCAAATACATAAGGAATTTTTTTATCAAAAGTATTAGTGTAAATTAGTTTTCCATTGGATCCTATAAAGTAGAAACTTCCATCTATATTTGTTATACCTAAAAAATCAGCTTTTTTTATTTTAATCTCAATAGTATCTGGATAAATTTTTTTAATTTCAAATGATTTTATTAAGTTGTTTTTTTTTAAAATTTGTAAAAAAAATTCTTTTTTTACTAAAAATATATTTTCTAACAATAATGTCTTTATTTCCTCTGAAATATAGAAATTATTATTTTCCGAAAGACCTGAAACTCTTATTTGATTAATATTAAATTTTAAAAAATTTGAACTAATCAATTTTATATTATTAAAAGTACTTAATAAAAAAAAAATTAATAAATATAAATAAATCTTTTTTTTTTTATCTATTTGTTGATGCATCTTTTAAAATCCAGTCTATTAAACTTCCAAAACTTATTCCTTTGAATTGTGCAATTTCAGGAACTAAAGATAGTTTGGTCATACCAGGTTGAGTATTTATTTCTAATAAATAAAACTTATTATTATAATATTTAAAGTCTGACCTTGTAACACCTTTGCAGCCAATAATTTTATGAGCCTTAAAAGCTATTTTCAACAATTCTTCCATTTTTTTTTTTTCTAAGTCTACTGGAATTATATGTTCTGTTTTCGCCTTTACACTATATTTTGCCTTATAATCATAAAATTTTCTTTTTGGTTTTAACTCAATAGCGCCTAACCTTAAATTTCCCATAATAGCTACCTGTATTTCTCTACCAGGAATAAATTTTTCAATTAAAATTTCATTATAAATGGATAGTTTTTTTAGCTTTTTAAAAAAATTATTTTTTGAACAAATATATACATTTACACTTGAGCCCTCGTTAATTGGCTTAATTACAACAGGAAATTTTAATTTTTTTTGAATTAATGAAATAATGTTTTTATTTTTTTTATTGAAATTATACTTAATATATTTTGGTGTAATTATCTTATGCGCTAAAAAAATTTTTTTCGATATTTCTTTATCCATAGCAATTGATGATGCTAATACACCAGAATGCGTATATTTTATTTTTTGGGACTCTAAAATAGTTTGGATATATCCATCTTCACCGAACTGACCATGAAGTGCATTAAAAATTATATCAGGTTTGAAAGATTTTATTTTTTTTATTAAAAAATTATCTGGTTCTGCAATAATTGAAGTATAATTTTTATTTTTTTTTAATTCCTTATAAACACTCTTGGCTGTTTCTAAGCTTATTAATCTTTCTTTTGAGATACCACCACCCAAAATTATAACTTTTTTTTTCATTTTACTATTTCAATCTCTGTCTCTATATCAATGCCTGTTTTTTTTTTCACATTTTGTTTAACAAAATCTATTAAGTTTTTCATATCTTTAAAGGATGCATTATTTTTATTGACGAAAAAATTACAATGTTTTTCAGAAATTTCAGCATCTCCGAACTTAGTATCTAGTGGAACTGATCTTTTAATTAATTTCCAAACCTTTTCTTTCGTTTGGTCTATTGGATTTTTAAATGTACTTCCGCCAGTCTTTATTTTTGTTGGCTGCGATTTATCTTTTTTATTTTTTAAAAAATCTATAGTATTTTGAATTATATGTTTATCCTCAAACTTTCCTTTAAAAGAAGCGCTCAAAAAAATTAAATCTTTTGCTAAATTATTTCCTCTATAAATAAATTTAATTTTAGATGAGGGTATTGTAAGAATTTTACCCGTATTATCTATGGCCTGTATAGATAATAGAATATCTTTGAACTCTCTATCAAAACACCCGGAATTCATTTTTAAACCTCCGCCTATTGTTCCGGGTATACATGATAAAAACTCAAATCCACCAATATTATTTTCACAAGCATACTGCGATAGTTTTTTATCAATAGTGGCACTGCCTGCAACCAAAGTTGTTTCCGATAACAAAGATATATTAGAAAAATTTTTTCCTAACTTGACTACTGTACCTTTAAGTAAATCGTCCTTGAAGAGGACGTTAGATCCTGCTCCTAGAGTAAATATTTTTTCTTTTGATCCAAATCTTTTTAAAAAAGATACCAATTCTATTAAACTTTCAGGTTTAAAGTAAACTTGGGCGACTCCACCAATATTGAGCCAGTTTGTTTTTTTTAAATCATATTCAAAAAAAATTTTTCCTTTTATATCTTTTGAAAAACTTTTTAACTCATCAATTTTACTCATAATAAATTAGGTAGTTCCCTCATCCAGTTAGAAATTGAACCAGCGCCCATTCCAATAACAACTTTATTTCCATAAATATTTTGCTTTATAAATTTACTTAATTGGAATTGATCTTTTACTAAATAAACTTTTACATTAGATTTTTTTGCAATTTCTTTAGCAAAATTAAAATAGTTAAATCCCAATTTTATTTTTTCTCCAGCTTTATATACGGGACATAAAACAACCACTGATACATTGTTAAAAGATGAACTAAATTCTTTTCTAAGATCTTTTAATCTTGATACCCTATGGGGTTGAAATACGCAAAATATATCTTCTTTTTGATAGACCTTGCTTACACCATCAATTAACTCTCTAATTTCCGTGGGATGATGAGCATAATCATCAAAAAAACTTATTCCTCTATAAGAAAATATTTTGTTGAATCTTCTTTGAACACCTTCAAATTCCTTTAGAGATTTTTTAATAATTTTTTTTGATATTCCAATTGTGAATGCAACAGCTGCTGCAGCCGTTGCGTTTCTAATATTGTGCAAACCAAGTAATGGAATATTTATATTATATAAAGTTATACTGCGCTTTGCTGGTAAAGAAATATTTAAATCAAACAAAGAAAATTCTTTGTGATGCCTTACATTCTTAATTCTAAAATTAGAATTTTTATTAATACCATAAGTATAAAAGTTTTTAATTTTAATTTTCTTAATTAATTCATTATTTATTTTATCATCTATACAAATAAAAGATTTGCCAAAAGATGGAACCTTTTTTATAAATTCTAAAAAATAATTTTTTAATTGATCCATTGACTTATAATAATCCATATGTTCTCTATCTATATTGGTAACTACAGAATACGTTGGGGGGACTTTTATAAAACTTCCATCCGATTCATCAGACTCTAATATGCACCATTTACTTTTACCTAGTCTTGCTGAATTGTTAAGAGAATTTAAAACACCTCCGTTTATAATTGTAGGATCAAGCTTTGACTTTGCAAAAATTCCGGAAACAAGAGATGTTGTGGTTGTTTTCCCATGTGAACCGGCCACAACAACGTTTTTAGTCAAAGATACAATATGAGCTAACATATCGCCTCTTTTATAAATAGGTAATTGCTTAATTTTTGCCTGTTTAATTTCTGGATTGTTTTGTTTAATTGCCGATGAAATAACTAAAATTGTAGCTTTATCAATATTTTTTTTACTATGACCAATAAATATTTTAATATTGTTTTTTTTTAGCCTTTCTATGTTTTTATTAACAGATATATCGCTTCCCTGAATTTTAAATCCCATTCCCTTCATTATTAATGCAAGGCCACTCATTCCTATTCCACCAATGCCTACAAAATGTATATTTTCGTTTTTAGCTAGTTCAATTTTCATTAATTGTTTGTATAATTTTTTCGTTTATCTTATTCCAGTCGTTTTGGTAACTAAAATTTTTCATATTCTTTTTTTTTTCTAAATAATCATCTTTATTTTCAACGATTTCTATTAATTTTCTTAAAAGTAAATTGCTGGTGACACTATTTTGATCAAGTAACCAACAGCAATTTTTATTTTTATAAAAAAGTGCATTCTCATATTGGTGATTATCTTTAGCGAAAGGGTATGGTATTGCTAAATATGGAATATTAAGAGAGGTTAACTCAGATAATGTACTAGCTCCTGCTCTAGTAATACACAGATTAGAGTCTAGTATAAACTCCAATACATTTTGATTAAAATCAAATAGCTTACAATTAATATTTTTTGAATTATAAAAAATTTTCAATCTTTCAATATTTTCAGAATTTGTTTGTTGGTATACTTTTAACTTGTATTTTCCTGATAAACCTATAACTGCATCTTTTATATCATTATCGAAAAATTTTGCACCTTGACTACCTCCTATAATTAATAATTTTATTTCTTTATCGATTTGACTTGTATTCAATTTTATTGAATAAAAATTTTTTCTAAGTAAAGGATTAATAACCACAATTTTATGTAAATATTTTTTTGGATAATTTATTATTTTATTAGAATAACAAAATATTTTTTTACAGAACTTCAAAAAAAAAATATTTGCTCTTCCAATTACCATATTGGGTTCAAATAAATATATTTCTAAATTAAGAATTTTACTTGCGATACATAGTGGAAGAGACATATATCCACCAGTAGATATCAAAGTGGAAATTTTGTTTTTTTTTATAAAAAGAAAAGATTTAATAATTAAATAAATTAATTTTAAAAATATATATGGTAAAAATAAAAAATTATTCTTCAATTTGGGTGTATTTATAATGTGGATTTTTTCAGAGTCTAAACTTAAATAGTTTTTACCTCTTTCGTCGGTAGTTAAGAAAACATCAAAATTATTTTTTAAATGTTCGTAGAATATATTAGCAGGAATTACATGACCACCTGTGCCGCCTGTACTAATTAAAATTTTTTTTTTCATTATTGATATATTTTTCTTTTAGTTAAATTTAATATTATTCCTGATATAATTGCAGTTCCAATAATAGAGGAACCGCCGTAGCTTAAAAAAGGTAATGTCATACCTGTTGTTGGAAACAATCTAATATTCACACCCAGATGAATTAATGTCTGAAATAAAATAATTGAGGCCGAACCAACAAGAATTAGTTTTACTTTATTATTTATTTCAAAATAGATTTTTTTAAAAACTTGATAAATAAAAAATAAAAAAACAATCATTAATAAAATTATAACTATAACACCAAATTCTTCAGAAATTACTGACACAATATAATCAGTATGTGCCTCAGGTACTCTATTTTTTAAAACACCTTCACCAATGCCCTTTCCAAAAAAACCGCCGTGTATTATTGCCTCTGATGCCTTTTCAGATTGATAGTTATTTCCTGAGGACGGGTCAAAAAAAGATTTTAGTCTAATTAGAATGTATGAAAACTTTGGGACGAAAAAAATCAAATAAAGTAATAATGAAAGCATTAAGGCAAAAAATAAAAAAAAAATTATTAAATTTATACCAGATATAAAAATTAGGCTTAACCAAGTTAATAATACCAAAAAAGTTTGACCTATATCAGGTTGAGTTATTAAAAGAAAAACGATTGGCAAAATTAAGATAAAGCTTACAAAATATTTGTAATATAGATTATTATTTCTCTCGGAACTTAAAATTGATGCAATCATTATAATTATAAATGGTTTTAAAACCTCAATTGGTTGAAATCTTGGCAAAAATAGTATGTCTATCCAACGCCTAGAACCTTTAATCTCAACGCCAATGAACGGAACCAAAGCCAAAAAAATGAAACATATACAAAATAATATATTTGAAATTCGATATAAATTTTTATGATTTATTGAAGAAAAAAAAATTATAAAAAAAATACCTATAAAGGTATAAAATAAATGTCTAAGAAAGAAATAATAGTTATTAGTATTTAATTTATCAGATGCAATAAGTGAGGTAGAAGCTAAAGAAAAAAACAATCCTAATGTGAATAATATTATTATTAGAAAAAAGATAGACTTATCAATATTTTTCCACCATTCATAATAATGTTTATTTATTAAATTAAACTTATACATGAAAAATTATTTTAATTTAAATTTTTTAAAAAGCTTATTAAATTTTTCTCCTCTGTCTTCAAAATTTTTATAATTATCAAAAGATGCAGCTGAGGGACTAAAAAGTATTGTGTTATGTGATTTTGTTTTTATTGATTTTATATCTTTAATTATTTTTTTTAATGCGCTTTGCAAATTATCAAAACATTCATATCTTAATTTATTTTTTAATTCATTTATGAAAAAATTTTTATTTTTACCATATATATAAGCTCTAAAATTTAGACATTCCTTTTTAGTCATAAAAAATTTATCTCCAAATTTAGGTATTCCTCCTACAAGCCAATATACTTTATTAATTGACTTAAGAATATTTATACTAGATGAGAAGGTTGTAGCTTTAGAGTCATTTATAACGGTAAGACTTTTGCTGTCATGGATAATCTGCTGTCTAAAGTTTAAACTTTTAAATTTATTAATACTTTTTAGTAAATCATATTTTTTTAATTTAAGTTGGTTAGAAATTGAAAAAACAAACCTCAAATTTTCTTTATTTCCATTAGTCAAAAAGTAGGGATTTTTAATTTTATCAATTTCCTTTTTAAATAATTTTTTATGAACATTTACGATTTTTGATCTAAGTATAGAGTGTTTTAAATTTTTTTTTAAATATTTGTTCTTTGTATCTAAAAAAGCATAACTTTTATTTTCTTGGTCTTTAACTAACTTAAATTTTGCTTTAATATAATTATTTAAATTACCATGACGTTCTAAGTGATCAGGTGAAATATTTAAAATAGCTGCATATTTAGACTTAAAAATTTTACTATACTCTATTTGATAAGATGACACTTCAATAACGAAAATGGTTTTTTTAGAAATTTTTTTTTCATTTAATATTGCATTACCAATGTTGCCCACAAGTCTTACATCTTTATTTTGGTCTTTTAAAACATCATGCAAAATTTTTGCCGTTGTTGATTTTCCATTTGTTCCGGTAATCGATATATTGATATTTTTACTATAGTAGCTATAAAAAACATCTAAATCAGTAACTATTTTATTTGAGTTTTTCTTTAAATAGTTTTTAAGAATACATTTGTTAAAATTAATTCCCGGACTTAATAAAATGTAATCAAAACTACTTTTAATAATTTTTTTTTTCTGAATTAAGAAAATTTTAATTTTTTTGCTTTTTATGTTTTTTTTATTATCATCAAAAAGAAATACTTTGTTATTCTTTCTAAGAAATTTATAACTAGATATTCCAGTTTTTCCCAAACCATAAATTAAAATTTTTTTTTTAAAAAAAAAATTTTTTTTTTCTATCATTACCTAAATTTTAAAGTAGCTAAGCCAATCATGGCTAAAATTATTGATATTATCCAAAAACGCACTACAACTGTTGACTCCGGCCAACCTTTTTTCTCAAAATGATGGTGTATTGGAGCCATTTTAAAAACTCTTTTTCCTGTAAGTTTATAAGATCCAACTTGAACAATTACCGAAATAGCTTCGAGTACAAACAGTCCTCCAGTAATAGCTAAAACTATTTCATGTTTTGTAATAATTCCAACTGCCCCCAAAGAACCTCCCAAAGCCAATGAACCTGTATCACCCATAAAAATTTTGGCGGGAGGCGCGTTGAACCATAAAAATCCTATGCATGCTCCAATTATAGAACCACAAAAAACAGAAGTTTCCCCAATACCTTCAATGTATGGTATTTGCAGGTATTCCGAAAAAACTATGTTTCCAGTTACGTAACTTATAAATGCAAAACAACTAGCAACTAGTATAACTGGAACTGTAGCAAGTCCATCAAGACCATCGGTTAAATTTACTGCGTTGGACGATCCAACAATTATAAATACTGAGAAAGGTATAAAAAACCATCCTAGATTTATTATTAAATTTTTGAAAAAAGGAAAATATAAATTTTTAAGTTCAGTATGGTCAGAAAAATAACTTAAAAAAATGATGCCTAAAACTGCAATTAAAACTTGAACAACAATTTTAAATTTAAAAGATACGCCTGAAGAATTTTTATATTTTATTTTTCTATAATCATCATATGCTCCTAACAAACCAAAACAGCCTACTATAAAAATTAAAAACCAAATAAAATGATTAGATAAATCACACCAAAGTAAAATGCCAGAAAAAAGACCTAATAAAATAAGTACTCCTCCCATTGTTGGTGTTCCAATTTTTTTTATTATATGGTCAGTTGGACCATCTTCTCGAATTGGATCTAAAATTTTTTTGGCAGAAAAAAAATTTATGAATGGCGAACCAACTAAGAAAACAACAAGCATTGATGTAAAAACAGCAAGTCCAGTTCTTACTGTCAAATATTTAAATACATTAAGAAATGAATAAGTGTCTACAAGGCTTGTAAGGAAACTATAAAGCATTTTTTATTTTCTTAAGTTGATTTGTAGATTTATTAAGCCCAGTTAAATTGGATCCTTTGATCATTAAATAATCATTATTATTTAATTTGTTTTTAATCAAATCATTTATTTGTGATCTTTCTTTTAAAATTAATCCTTTTTTAAAAGGACTAATATTTTTATAGGTTTCTTTTATATATTTACCAAATACACTCACTTGATCTATTTTTGTTGAATTAATAATGGGAGTTATTTTTCTGTGTAAATTTTTTGAGTGCTTTCCCAACTCTAACATATCTCCCAGAATCATATGCTTTTGATTTTTTGTTTTTATTAAGTTGAAATTTTCTATGGCAGATTTAAGTGATAGTGGATTTGAGTTATAACTTTCATCAATTAGATAAATACTTTTTTTATTAAACTTAATTTTCGAAATATCGCCTCTTCCCATTGGAGTTTTAAAATTCAAAAATATATTTTTTTTAAGTTTTGAAATATCTTTAAAAATAGAAACCACTGTTAGCGTTGCTAATAAGTTTTTAATAAAATTTGTGAAATTATAGGGTATATAAAAATATTCGATTTTATTATTTACTTTTATAAAAACTTTATATTTATTTTTTACTTTTTTAATATTTTGATACTGTATATCTGCTTTTTTTTTCATACTAAAACTGAGAATTTTTAAACTTTTTTTTCTTCCAATTTCTTTATGTAATTCAAAAAAACTATCATCAGCATTTAGTATCAATGTTCCATTTGACTTAATATTGTTAATTATTTCTGCTTTAGCCATAGCAATTTGTTTTATATTTTTAAAATTTTTAGCATGCGCATATGAAATATTTGTTATTATTCCAACATCAGGTTTAATTATTTTAGATAAAAAATTAATTTCTCCCTTTTTATCCATTCCAACCTCAAAAATCCCATAATCATGTTTTGGATTTAAATTAAATAAGCTCAAAGGAACTCCATATTTATTATTAAATGATTTAGGAGAAGATGTTACTCTGCCCAATTGGCTAAGAGCATTTTTTAACATTTCTTTTAGAGAAGTTTTTCCACAACTTCCTGTAATTGCTATAATTTTTGATAATGAGTTTAGCCTTATAACCTCAGAGGTTTTTGTTAAAAAATCTAGACTATTTTTTACTTTTATCTGTTTGTTTTTTTTTAATAATTTATTAGTTTTATTTACCACTGCTAAACACGCACCTTTTTTAAAAGCTTCATACGCGTACTTATTGCCATTTTTATTTTTTCCTCTAATAGCAAAAAAAATATCATTTTTTTTAATTTCCTTTGAATTTATTGATGCTTTTCTAATTTTATTTTTAATATAAAAGTATTTATTTTTAGACATCTCTTTTAAAATGTTTAATTTAAAATCATTGCTTAAAAATTTATTCTTTTTTTTTATAAATTTAATAATACAGTCTTTATCTGAAAAAATTTTTTTATAATTTCCATAATCCTGAATTTTTTCATGACCTTTTCCCGCTACAACTAAAATTTCTCCAGTTGTTAAATTTTGTATTGCTTTGGCTATAGCCTTTTCCCTATCAGAAATTTCGTACAATTTCGATTTATTTATTTTTTGTTTGATATTTAATCTAATTTTTTTTGGATCTTCGAATCTAGGATTGTCATCTGTTAAATATATTTTATCACAATATTCATTTGCAATTTTTCCCATTGAGACTCTCTTAAACTTATCTCTATTTCCACCACAACCAAATACAATTGACAATTTTCTATTTTTAAATTGATCACTAATATTTTGTAAACATATTTTTAATGCATCGGGAGTATGTGCATAATCTAATATTACTAAAGAATCATTTTTTATCGATCCAACTTTTTCAAATCTACCGTGGACAGGTTTTACTTTATGTATATTTTTTATAATATTTTTAAATTTAATATTACTATTATTAGAAGCAATAATTGCCATCAAAATATTTTTTAATTGAACTTTACCAATTAAATTTAATTCAAAACTGTATATTTTTTTTTTATATTTTATTTTTACAAGTTGTTTTTCTTTTGAATAATCGTGAGAAACGACCAGCAGGTCTCCTTGCTTATAAGAAATCGTTTTTAATCTTAATTTCTTTCTTTTGCTAATTGACTTAATTCTACTATACTCTGGAATATCAAAATCAGTTATAGCATATGAATTTTTTGATAATAAATTTTTAAATAAATGCAATTTTGAATTTAAATAATCTTTATACGATTTGTGGTAGTCTAAATGATCATGTGATAAATTTGTAAATATAGCTGTTTTGAACTTAAATCCATCAAGTCTAGATTGTTTAAGACCATGACTTGATGCCTCTAATATTACATTTTCAATTTTTTGATCTTTCAATTTACTTAAAAATTTACTTAATTTAAGTGGGTCCAGGGTTGTATTGATGGAGTCCGTTTTTTTAAAAGTTGTGTTAATTCCAAGAGTACCGATTGATGCGACCTTTTTTTTATTAAATTTTAATATTTGTAAATAAAAATTAACTATTGATGATTTGCCATTTGTGCCTGTAACTGCAATTAAATTTTTTGGTTTTTTTTTATAAATTTTAGATGAAATATCGGATAATAGTTTCCTTACATTTTTTGTTTTTATAAAAAGTATTTTATTTTTTATTCCTTCATATTTTTTATTAGATACGATGGTAGTTGCGCCATTTTTAATAGCATGCTCAATAAATTTATTTCCATCGGTGTGGTTGCCTTTTATCGCAAAAAAAATATAATTTTTCTTACATTCTACACTATTGAAGCTTAAACCTGAGAAAAAACGCTTATGGAATTTAAAGCTAACATTTTTAAAGTAATTACCTATTAACATGAAATTAGTTAGCTTTGATATATTTTGTGGCTAAAATAGGTCCAATTTTCTCTATAATTTTGCCCGCAACTTCAACTGAAGTCCAGCCAGCAGTATTATAAGCTGTACCTTTATATTTCCAATTCGACCCATCTTTGTAGTGATAAATGTACTCCTTATTTGGTTTTGGCTCGTCTAGCAAAACTGTCAGAACATATTTGGGTTTAGAGGTTGGAAAAATAGCTACAAAAGTATTAACTTTTTTTTTTGAATAACCGCCGCCTGAAGTTTTTTGTGCTGTGCCAGTTTTTCCTCCTATTTGATAACCTTTTATATTTGCAAATCCGGCTGTTCCTTCTTTCGTTGATACTATTTTTCTTAAAATAGGGTTAATTTTTTTTGAAACATCTTCATTTAAAATTTTATTTTTATTTTTTTCTTTTGAATAGTTGTCTTTGATCAAGGTTGGTCTAATATCATAGCCTCCGTTAGATATAATTGCATACCCTTTTGTAAGTTGAAGTGGTGTTGTGGTTATTCCATGCCCAAAAGATGCGGTCGCAAGTTTACATTTTCCCCACCTAAATGGTATTGGTTGGCCAACTTCTTCAATATCAAACTTAATTTTATTTAAAATTCCAATTTTTTCTAAAAAGGATTTAAATTTTTCAATCCCTAATTTTTGTGCAATTCTGACAGATCCAATATTTCCTGATCTTATTAAAATTTCTTCAGCAGTTAAGTTTGATGGAATTTCGTTATCATATTCTCTTATGGCTCTTCCAGCGCAAGTAATATTTTTTGGTAAGTTTTCAAATAAAGTATCTTCTGCAATTTCATTCTCATTAATTGCTGCTGCTAAAGTAAAAGTCTTAAAAACGGAACCAAGTTCATAAACTCCTTTTGTTGCTCGATTAATGAATTGTGGATCATCAATTTTTTCTCTTTTATTCAAATCAAAATCAGGAAGAGAGATCATCGAAATAATATGTCCATTGTTAACATTCATCAAAATTGCAGCACTTCCTTTGCTTTTAAAAACTTTTTGAAACTTAAAGAGTTCCTCTCTGATTAAAAATTGAATATCAGTATCAAGTGTTAACTTTAATGGTTGTTTTCGTGTTTTTAATTCATAGTCAAAAGCTTTTTCTATTCCTGAAACTCCATTATTATCATTGTCTATCTGACCAATTATATGGCTAAATAAATTTTCCTGTGGATAAATTCTTGATAGCTTTTCCTCTGCCTCAATTGATTTATCACCAAGTAGACGAATTTTTTTATAATTTTCCTGACTTATTGTCTTTTCTAAGTAAAAAAATTTATTTTGATAAAGTTTATTTTCTATTTTTTTGAAATCCTTATTTGGAAAAATTAACTTTAAATTAATTAGAAATTTTTGTTTATCTATAACCAATCCAGGTCGTACACCTATATCAGTTGTATTTACAGTCTTTACTAAAAAATTACCATTTCTATCAACTATATCTGCCCTATAGTTAGATTTAATTAGGTGTGAAATATTTGTACTTTTTTCTGAATACAGGCTGCCCAAATATAAAACACGAATTGAATAAATTGTACAGATGAATAAAAAAATGAAAAATATAAATGCAATTCTGTTAAATGTTATATTTAAATTTGATTTATTTTTTTTAAATGAAAATTTATTATCATAATTTTCCAATACAATTCTTTCAAATTTGTTATTACTCATTATGAACCTGATTAAAATCCTGAATTATTATATTGTTATTATTTAAAATTAATTCCTTAATGTCGTTTATATCTATGCTAGATAGCTCATTTTCAAAAAAGCGAAACTGGTAATCTAATAATTTTTTAGGACTAGTTAGATAGTTGTGGTCAAGCAAAATAAGTTCGTATTTATCTTTTAAAACATTAATATTTTCCCTCGTATTATAAGTCTGACTTTCTAATTCTTTTGTGGAATTTTTAATAATTGTTGTAGTTAAAATTAAAAAAATAATACAAAAAATTAATATAATTTTTTTCATAATTTTTTTGAATAATTTTCAATATCAATTAAATATTTAAATTTTTCTAAAATATCGGTCTCAAAATCATAAAAAGTTTTTTTTTTAATTGCATATCTCAGTTTTGCTGATCTGGATGGAGGATTTTCTTTTATTTCTTTTGATGTGGGCAAAATTGGTTTTTTTTTTATTACTTTCAATAAATTTTCTTTTTGAATAATCTTTGGCATGTATCTTGAAACACTTTTATTTTCTGACAAGCTTTTGAAAAAGTATTTAACTATTTTATCCTCTAAAGAATGAAAACTTACCACAATAATAATACCTTCTTCTTTTAAAACTTTTGTTGCATTTATAAGACCATAGATCAATTCAGTAATTTCTTTATTCACGAATATTCGAAGTGCTTGAAAAATTTTAGTAGCACTGTGGATTTTATAATTTTTAATTTTTTTTTCTGATTCAATTATTTTTACTAAAGTATCGGTATCTATTTTTTTAATCTTTCTTTCCTTTATTATTCTTTTTGCGATCTTTCTACTTTCCTTTTCTTCCCCAAAAAATTTAAATATTTTTTCTAATTCTTTTTCATCAAGTTTATTAATTACATCTGATGCAGAAAAATCGTTAATTCCCATTTTCATATTTAAATCTCCTTTTGACAAAAAAGAGAGGCCTTTTGTTTTATCTTTTATTTGAGCATATGAGTAACCAAGATCAAAGATTACAGCTCTTATATTTTCATTTTTTAGTTTTAGATTGTTGATCTGACTAAATTTTAAATTTTTGTACAAAAATCGATCTTCAAACTTTTTTTTAATAATAGATGCTTTTTTGAATGTTTCTTTATCTCTATCTAAAGCAATAACTTTAGTTTGGTTAAATTCTAAAATTTTTGATGAATAGCCACCTTGACCAAATGTACAGTCGATAAATGTGCCACCATACTGAGGGGAAATAATGCTAACAATTTCATTTAGCAATACCGGATAATGCATATGATTTTCCGGTATTATGGTGGCACACATTTATTTTATCGAAGACCATTAATTTTTTTGTCTCCGTAAAAATGCGGGTATTTCAAAATCATCTTCATCGCCTTCTTCGTTTTCATTAGATAAAATTTCTTTTACAGAACTTTCTTCACTAGAATTAAAAAGATCTGGTGTTTCATCTTCCATTCCAAAATTTTCTAAACCATTTGAGGGTTCTTGATCAATTTCCTCTTTAGTTTTCTCGGTTTCAGTGAGTGTAGAAGCTTCTGGAGTAGAAAGATCCATATCGTGATTTTCAATTTTAGTTTGAATTTCAGTGTCTTCTGAATTTAGTACATGCGCATCAACTAAATCAGATGATGAGTTTTCTGTTTCAGATAAAACCTCATTTTCAAGTTTTAATGCATTTGCTCCACTTGTCATAGTATTCGAAAAATTAAAAGTCTTTGAACTAGCAATATTTGAGAAATCAGAATAACCAGGGTTTCTATTTTGTATTCTGTGAACCATATTTATAACTGATTTTGATTCAGGTTGCTGTCCATCAAGTGCCGTTGCAACTATTGAAACTCTCATTATTCCATCAAGCGCTGGGTCTGTAATTGCTCCAATAATCAATTCCGCTTCTGGATCAACCTCGGCTCTAACCTTATTTACAGCTTCATCAACTTCAAAAAGTTTAAGATCTTTTCCACCAGTAATATTAACTAGTAATCCTTTTGCACCTTTCAAAGTATAATCATCAATTAACTGGTTCGTTATTGCCATCTCTGCAGCTTTTGACGCCCTGCCTTCACCTTCTGCTTCACCAGTTCCCATCATTGCTTTGCCCATTGAGCTCATTACATGCTCTACATCAGCAAAGTCTAAATTAATAAGTCCTGGTCTTACCATCAAGTCAGTTATACTTTGCACACCATGCAATAATACATGATTAGAAAGTTCAAAAGACTCCTCAAAAGTTGTTTGTTCGCTAGCAACTTTAAACAAATTTTGATTTGGTATTACAATTATTGTATCAACATGTTTTCTTAATTCTTCTAGACCTTGTTGGGCCCTTCTCATTCTCGAAGGTCCTTCATATAAGAATGGCAAAGTAACAACGCCAACAGTTAAAATGTTTAGTTCTTTTGCTGCCCTTGCAATTACATGCGCTGAACCGGTTCCTGTTCCTCCACCCATTCCAGCAGTTATAAAAACCATATTTGCACCCTGTAAAATATTCACAATATCGTTTAAAGATTCATCGGCTGCTGCTTGACCAATATCTAATTTTGATCCTGCACCTAAACCTTTTGTTAAATTTAAACCAATTTGAACTTTTTGCTTAGCCTTACTATGTTTCAAATCTTGTGCGTCAGTATTTACTGCTATAAATTCTACTCCCTGAAGACCATTATCAATCATTCCATTAATAGCATTACCTCCAGCTCCTCCAACACCAAGAACTAATATTCTTGGTTTCAATTCTTTTATATCTGGTATTTTAAAGTTTATTGTCATTTATCCCCCTAGTTATTATTAAATTGTTTTTCCCATTTAAGACTCCCACGATTTAAATTAGATTTTTTCCTTGCATTAGTCCTAAATTTTTCAAAAGTAGTTGGTTCCCAGATTTGAAATGTTTTTCCTTGACCAACAAAAAGAATACTGTTTTTAATTTTTGCGTGTTTTAATAATTTTTCAGGTATTGAAATTCTACCCTCGCCATCAAATTGTAAATTAGTACTTTCTGATAAAATCGATGTTGCAAAAAAATCTTTTTTCTCTTCAAATGGATTTAAAGCATCAATTGCATTTGAAATTTTTTCAATCCTATCTTGTGACCAGGCTTCTATACATTGATTATTAAATGATGGATAACATACCACGCCATTATAGCCTAAATTTGCAAGGTGTGATCTGAAACTAGCAGGCACAGACACCCTTCCTTTTTTGTCTAATTTGTTTTCGTACGTCGATAAAAACATATTTCATAATTTCCCTTATTCCCTTATTTGGGAATTTATGGGATATTATGGGTTTTCAACCTACACGTCAATCTCTAATTTTAGGTGATTTATGTAAATATTTTGACATTTTAAGTTTTCCCCAATTCTTTTCCAACTTTAATTAAAACAACTAAATAAAAAAAAATAACGAAAATTACCCATTAATCGAGTCTAAACGAACGTGAACACTGATGTGATTTTTTTATATATGTAAATAAAATGCTAGATAAACTATAAGCCGGGTTCTGTCATTTAAACCTATCATTTATCTAGGCTTAAGATCACTCCTAAGCTCAAGCAACTAACCCTGATGACTAGCCAAAG
>MDSW01074634.1_pt1 | contig 31413 bp, 4 predicted proteins | sample 811171 | NCBI WGS metagenome assembly MDSW01 (sample SAMN05326641, study PRJNA326480) | marine metagenome | isolation source: seawater | place: Atlantic Ocean: North West | collected 2012 | reverse complement strand
GGGGGGGGGGGGGGATCCCGAGCGAGCCGAGCCTCCCCTCGCGGGAGGGAATTCTTCCCTCAATCGCGCGTGCGGGAGAAAACGCGTCGGGGGGCTCCGGCGCGCACCTTCTCGAGCGTCGCCGCGTCGTTCAGCAGCGCCGAGAGCGACGTCTGGACGGAAACGACCGTCATCGTCGCGCGCGAGACGGGGCGAATGCGACCTCGCGTCCGCTCCGGCGCCGTAATTGTGAGAAGCGATTCCGGTTTCAGAACCCGAGACTTCGTCGCGCCGCGCTGTTCACACTTGCCGCCGGCCGGGGCGGGCCGGCGGAAATCGAGACCGACGCAGGCACCCGCCATCGTATCGTCGCGGCTTCCTGCAGGACGGTCTCGCCGCCTCCGCCGCGCACTTCCTCTCGGGCGCCCCCACCGACATGTTTCGGTCGGGAGCGCGGTCTGTCGCTCGCGCCATCGCGGCGCGGTGCGCGGTCGCCCCGGGCGCCGCCTCCGCGACGGCGAGCGACGCGCTCGCGGCGGCGTCGCGCGCCTCGCGCGCGGCGGTCCCGGGCGAGGGCAGCGGCGCGTCGCGGCGCTCGGCGGGGTTGGGCGCGTCGTTCGATCGCGGCTTCGCGCGCGCGTCCGCGCCCGCGCGCGGACATGGCCACGGCCACGGCGCCGCCGACGCGGACGCCGAGACCATCACGGTCACGTTCAACGAGAAGGACGGGTCCGAGACCGTCGTCCAGGTGCGTCGAGACGCCGCGGCTCCCCGTGGGGGCGCGACGCAGATTCCACGTTTCTCCGGCGCCGATCTCCCTCGCGTTTCCCCCCCACCCCCTCTCACCCCCCCTTTCCCCTTCGCCCCCGAACCCCTTCATCTCCCAGGCCCCGATCGGGCAGTCGATGCTGGAGGTGGCTCACCGCAACGACATCGAGCTCGAGGGCGCGTGCGAGGGCTCGCTGGCGTGCAGCACGTGCCACGTCATCATCGACGACCAGGCGACGTACGACGCGCTTCCCGAGCCCGACGACGACGAGAATGACATGCTCGACCTCGCGTTCGGCTTGACGGAGACGAGCAGGCTGGGGTGTCAGGTCATCGCCGCGAAGGAGCTCGACGGGATGAGCCTCTCGCTCCCGAAGGCGACGAGGAACTTCGCCGTGGACGGGTTCGTGCCGAAGCCGCACTGACGCGAGGCGGGGGGAGGAGGGAGGGAGGGCGGGGGAGTCGATTTCGCCAAGCCACCGAGGTGGTTTTGTTGCCAAACACACATGCGACCATCGCTGCCAAAAACACGAGGTGCCAGAAAAACCAGAGCGCGCTCCCGGCGCCGGCGACGGCGTTCGTTCTTTTCTTTTCATTTCACACCGCGCGCGAGTCGTCGAAAAAAAGCGGTCTCTCGGCCAATCACGACTCGCCATCCGGCGGTCCGAAGACGTTCGTCCTTCCGATCGGAGGAGACGGATGGTTTTTTTCGCGCGTCGACGGTTCGTGACCCAGAAAACGCGCCCCGATCATCAATCAATTCGAGGTGTGTCACCGTCCCATCGGTCGCTTTTTTTTAGCCGCCCCTGCCGCGGGGCGCGCCCAGAATCGACCACGTCACCCGAACCGTCGGGATTGGCTTTCGCGCCACGAGTTGGCAATCTGACGGGTCGATTTCGGCCTCCAACGCTTCGTGAAAAGCGCGTTAAGCGCTTCCCGCGGCGCGTGCGCGCTCACTCTTCCACACACACTCCCCTCCCCTCACACACCTCAACTCTTCACAATGGCTGCCATGTGCATCTCCGCTCTCAACGTCCAGGCCGTCGCCGCCAAGGGCAAGCCCACGAAGGTCACCGCGGGCAAGAAGTTCACCGACATCAAGGCGGCCACCAAGGCGGGCATCGTCCAGGGCTGCGCCCCCTTCCCCGAGGGCGTCGACTTCTTCGGCTTCTACAACGGCATCGACGAGGCCGAGGCCCAGCGCTACGCGGACGTCGAGATCACCCACGGCCGCGTCGCGATGCTCGCGGCGCTCGGCTTCCTCGTCGGCGAGCAGGTCGAGGGCTCCGCCTTCCTCTTCGACGCGCAGGTCACCGGCCCCGCGATCAACCACTTCCAGCAGGTCCCCGCCACCTTCTGGGGCCTCATCGGCGCCTTCATCTTCGTCGTCGAGTCCAACCGCGTGCAGTACGCGTGGCAGAACCCCTTCAACGCGGACAAGCTCTTCCTCCTCAAGCCCGAGTACACCCCCGGCGACTACCAGTTCGACCCCCTCCAGCTCTCCAAGGGCAAGGACGCCACCTGGCTCGCGGACATGAAGCTCAAGGAGGTCAACAACGGCCGCGTCGCGATGGTCGCCATCTCCGGCATGGTCGCGCAGGAGCTCGTCAACGGCCTCAACCTCATCCCCGCCGATGAGGTCCTCGAGATGGGCAAGTCCGGTGCCCTCGAGGCGATGGAGAAGCAGTGCGCGGGCACCGCCGACGAGGCCGCCTGCGCCAAGGCGTTCGAGGCCGCCGAGCGCGCCGCCGTCTTTGCCGGCAACGCCCTCTAAATCGTTCTTCGCGACGAACCGTAATACCATCGCGGAGAAGAACGAACGAGGGAGTGCGCCCGAACGTACGTTGTTTTCATGAATGAAAAAAAAAGAAAAGTGAAGAAGAAGAAGAAGAAGAACATCAGACGTCGAAGCGAAAGAAGCCCCGCCCGCCCCGCTCGCCGCCGCGCCCTCTTCTCCGCGATTCCTACGTCGCCTTCTCTCCCTAAAACGAGCTCGCTCGCCAACGCGCTCAAACTCAGCTCTAAACACCCGTTCGCGCCTCTCCGTCGGACGAAGTGTTTCTACGGTCTCGTCCCTCCGCGTGGTCTCGCGTTCAGTCGAAGTAGTCTTCGACGTCCACGTCCGGGTCGAGCAGGCTCGGGCCGTAGCTCGACAGGTCCACGCCGTCGAGGATGAGATTTTCGAACGTCTCCTCGAGGTCCGTCTCCCCCACGAGCGCGGCGCCGGCCATCCTCCCCCGCAGCAGCAACACCCTGACGAACCGCGGGTTCGGCGCGCTCGGGTCGTCGCTCCGCGCGTACGTCACGACGTCCGACTCCGGCTCGCCCTCCAGACCCTGGCCGTTGTAGCAGCCGAGCAGGACGACCTTCTGCCCCAGGAACCGGGTCGCGTGCGTGAAGAGCTCGAAGTTGAATCCCGACGCGAGCTCGTCCGCCTCCCCCGCCATGACGCGCGCGGCGTACGCCCCGGAGGCCGCCGCCTGCGACCAGAGCCGCATCTGAAACCAGCGACACGACGCGTCCTCGCCCGCGCCGCCGACGCCGCGCGACGTGCTCGCGCAGTCCCCCGCCGCGAACACCGAGTCCCACGCGCGGGACTCTGAAGCGGGAGACGATTCGAGCGGAGGAGACGGTCTGAGGCACCGAAACTCGCCGTCGACGGCCAACGCGCCGTCCTCGGCGCGCGCGAACCGATCGCGCGGGAGCCACGCGACGCGCGGGCCCGCGCGAACGCCCGCGGCGACGACGACAAGGTCCACCCCGAGCACCTCGCCGTCGCTCAGCGTCGCCGCCGCGGGCCAGGCGACTTTTTCTTTTTCGGCGGCTTTTTCGTCGCGAGAGGACCACTCGCGAATCGACGCGACGGACCGTTCGGGTAAGAGCCGGAGCCTGAACGGACGGCTCGCGCCGCGCGCCGAGGCGCGGAGCCTCGCGACCCAGCTCGGACCCGCGGACGCGCAGGAGGACGCGCGGCGCGAGGCGCGAGGCGGCGGCGGCGTTTCCTTCGCCGGCGAGGGGTCCGCTCGCGACGGTTCGAACGCGTTTTCGTCCGACCCGAAAATCTCCTCGGCGCCGGCGAGCGGACAGGCGAGCCCGAGCCCCCGCGCGCTCGCGACGTCCAACAGAAACGCCGCGGCGTCCCGGTCGAAGAACGAGTCGCCGACCGTTCGGTGCTTCGCCGCCCACACGAGCTCGGGGGCGCCGTCCGAGAAGCTCGGGGGCGCGTTTTCGCCGCCGCCGCCGCAGCCGCCGCCGCCGCCGGTTTCTCCGAAACCTCCGCACAGCGCCCCCGCGAGTTCCAGGGCGATGCCGCCGTTCCCCGCGAGCAAGACGCGCCGCGCGCCTCTGAGCCGATCCGCGAGCGCGTCCACGCTCGCGGCGTCGCGAACCGTGACGCAGACGCGCTCGACGGCGGCGCGTGAGGAGGTGGAGGAGGAGGGGGAGGGGGAGGAGGAGGAGGCGGCGGCGCGACGCGCGTCCGATTCGTCTCGGTCGTCGACGACGTCGAGAATCTCCGACGGGGTCACGGGCTCGGCTCCCGAGCAGACGCAGAGCTGGTCGTAGCGCAGGGCGGCGCGCGCGTCGGCGTTCGGCGGTTCGCCGTTCGGGGCGTGGGGTCGCACGTGCAGCGTCTTCGCGTCCGGGTCGAGGGCGGTCGCCTCGGCGCGGAGGACTCTGAGGTTGGCGCGCTCGAGCGAGGACGCGGGGCGGTCGACGACGTCGAGGAGGCGCGTCTTGCGCGTCACGCGCTCGACGTCCCGGACGCTCTGGACGGCGTCGCCGAGGGCGACGAGGGTCACGACGTCGTCCGGGCGAAGGCGCGCGAGCTCCTCGGCGCAGCACACGCCGGCGACGCCCGCGCCGACGACGACGCGGTGCGTCGGGGCGGCGGCGGCGGCCGACGCGGAGCGCCCGCCGCTCGCCGAGGCGCGGGGAGGGGGCGCGTCCACCTCGCACGCCGCGGCGCAGGGGCCCTCGTCGTCGTCGTCCACGACGCCGGCGGCGACGAAGACGTCGCTCCGAACGCCGCCGCGCCGCGCCAGGCGCGCGCGGCAGATCCGGCACATCTCGGGACGCCGCGCGCGTCGTGATGCGCGACGATTCGACGTTCGGTAAAAATATGTTTGCTCTGGCGCGGCGAGCGCGAGCGCGTCGTCGCATCCGAGGAGTTTCCGATCCGACGTCGCTCGTCCGCGCGGGCGCCGTCAGTGCGTCGCGCGCGGGTTCGGCGTCGCCCGAGCGCCCGCGACCATGCGCAAGCGCGCCCTGACCGCGCTCCTGGCGCTCGCCGCGACGTGGGCGTTCGCGTGTCAGTTCGTGTTCACGCGCTTCCTCGCCGTTCCCGACGACGGGCGCTTCGACGCCTCCCTGAGCGCGGCGTCCCGAGCGCGTCGCCTCCCCGGCACCGATGGCCCCGCGCTCTTGGGCGACCACGCCGGACACGCCGGCTTCCGCGCCGCGCGCACGTCCACCGCCGCCCGCGCGCGACGCGAGGGACGCGCGCGCCCGTACGGCGCCGCGCGCCTCGATCGCGACGCGTCCGCCGCGGACAAGATGCGCGTCTTCGCCGGCCACGCGGGCCACGACGCGACGCGCCGCGACGAGCCGCGCCTTCGCGACGCCGCCGACGAGACCGCCGCCGACCCCGCGCGCCTCGCGGGGGGCGCCGCGCGCCTCGCGCGGACGACGGCCGCGGACTCCGTCCCCACGCGTCGCGACGCCGACTCGGACTCGGCGGCCGCGGTCGGGATGGAGTCCGCGCCCGTGTTCGACGAGCGCGCGCTCGCCGCCTCCGCCTCCTCCGGGGGCGACGACGACCCCGGCGACGTCGTCATCCCCGCCGATACCCTGCGGGGCTCGCTCGCGGACATCGCGCGGAGGGCGGCGGAGCGCGAGGAGAACGAGCCGTTCGAGACGCAGGCGCAGCTCGCGGCGAGGCTCAAGGTGGAGGCGGACGGGTGGTTCCAGCTCTCGGGGTCCTACCTCGACGAGATCGAAAAAGTCAGCGACAAGCTCGCGAGCGCCGGGACGGAGAGTTTCGAAGAGGCGCGCGCGAAGCTCGGCATCGGGAAAGACGTCTTCGGCGACGCGATCGATGTCGGGGAGAAGGAGGCGGCGGAGGAGGGGGACGAGGGTGGCGGGGAGGCGAATCGTCGCGAGTCGAATCGCCGCGGCGAGGACGCGTCTTCCGACGACGCCGACGCCGCCGCGGAGGAGGACCCCGACGCCGCCGCCGCCGCCGCCGACGCCGCCGACGACGCGCGGCTCGAGGAGGCGGCGCGCGAGGTGGCTGAATCCGAGCGCTCGGCGATGGCGCGCGACGAGGCCGGGAAGGTGGAGCTCCGCTTCGCCGAGCGGCTGACGCGCGCGCGCTCCTCGCGTCCCTTCGCGGCGCCCCTCCTCGTCGTCGTCTCCGCCGCGGCGGCGCGAGCGAAGCACCTCACGCGCGTCCTCCTCCCCGCGCTCCTCGACCACGCGGACGCCACCGGCGGCGACGCGGCCGGTCGCGCGCCGCCCCCCGTTCGCGTTCTCGTGTACACGTCCGACGCGAGCGTCTGCGCCGCGATTCGGCGCGCGGAGCTTCTCTCGAGCGTCGCGGGGTGCGAGGTCGGCGCGAGGTCGGCGCCCGACGAGACGAAGCACTCTGATGAAAACGATCGACGACCCTCGGACGCGCGGCGGTTCGAGCGGAACCGGCGGGAGACGGCGGACTTCGCGGGCGCGCTGTCGCACGCCGCGACGCTCGCCGCCGGGGACGGCGCCGCCGTCTTGTTCCTCGAGGACGACGTCGTCCCGACCGTGGATTGGGAGGCGAAGCTCCGGCGGCAGGCGGGGCCGTTCGTCGACGCGCCTTCGGAGGAGGAGGAGGAGGAGGAGGAGGAGGAGGAGGAGGCGTTGGTCGTCGGCGGAAAAGGCGGAAAAGGCGGAAAAGGCGCTGGTCGGACCTGGACGTGCGATTTCGATATGTTCGTCGCGTACCGCGCGGGTCGGGACGCGCAGCCCGCGGGCCACCTCGGGGCGTTCGACGGTCGAACGCAGGCGGTGCTCTTCTGTCCCGGCGCGGCGGCCGGGGCGACGGCGGAGCGGGTCTCGGCGCGGCTCGGCGAGGGGATCGAGGGGATCGAGGAAATCGTTCGCGACGTCGCGAGGGGGCGGGGCGGGGCTCCCCCGCGGCGCGTGCGATTCGCCAACCCGAGCCTGTTCCAGCACGGGTGCGAGGACGAGGGGGAGCGGGGCGAGGAGGGGAGGCACCGGAGCGCGACGTTCGCGGACCCGGCGAGGGCGTGTCTCGGGGAGGAGGAAGGAGGGTAAGAAGGCGAGGGCGAGGGTTCGCGAACGAATACGGGATAATAGTCTCGGACGCGTGAGATTGGATTACAATGGTGTGTATGTATGTACCCACCGTCTAAAATATCAAACTCGCCGGCTAAGTGGTGTGTGATGATATAATACTGCTACGTGTGTGAGAGCGCGCGGACGGTCCCGAAACCGTCTTTTCTCGGGCCGGGGCCGTAACCTCCCGGGACCCGATGCGGACGCGCGCGTCGCCGATTCGTCGGCGTCTTCGCGGCGTCCGCGCGTTTCGGTTCTCCGTCCGACGCGCGGGTTTGTTTTTTTTTTGGATTTTGGATTTTTTTTGTTTTGGGTTTCGAGTCGAGCGTCCGTCTCCCTGGACGCGACGCGCGTCGTCGGGGCACGAGCCCCTTCGATCAGCGCATTTTCCGCTCGAACGATTGTTCGAACGCTGCCACCTGGCGTTCGCCTTCGTACTCGACGTCCGAGTCGTTGAGCCTCTCCTCCTCCGAGCGGTACTTGCTTCCGACGCCGTGCCCGTGCCGCAGCTTGGCGCCGTTCTTCCCCGCCGCCTTCGCCCGCTCCTCCATGAGCTTCTTCTCCTCCACGCCCTTCCTCATTCCGTCGCCGTCGACCGCCCTCGAGCCGCGGTAGTCCCCGCCGCCGCCCGCGTTTTTGCGCCTGCGGAGTTCGTTCGCCATGGCGACGGAGAACTTGGCCTCCTGCGCGGACATCTCGTACGCCTCGGCGCGCGGGTTTCCCTCGCCGAGGTCCTCCATCGTGCTCTGCACCGCCTTCTCCCCGATGGTGGCCATGAAATCGCGGGCGAAGATCATCGTGTCCAGGAACGCCATCTTCTCGCTGTGCTTCGCCTTGAACGCGAGCCAGTCGTAGACGATGTGCAGGTGCTCCGGGTTGACGCTCTTGCGCACGGCGTGGAGCTGCTGCGACACCGCCAGGAGGTGCTCGACGTCGTACCCCTCCTTGTGGAACTCCTCGATGAGATCCACCGCGGAGTCCGCGAGCTCCGGGGGTAAACTCCGGAGGTTCGCGTAAATTTCCTCGCAGAAGTGTTCGCTGAACACCGCGCGGACCTTCTTCATCGCCTCCTTGACCCGCCGCGACTCCGGCTCGATCGCCTTGCGATACACCGCCGCGACGTGCCCGCCAGACATGTTCCGCAGCTGCAGACCGATGCGAAGGAACCGAACGTACTTGAGCTTGAAAAACTTGAGGTACTTGAAAAAACGCGCCGAACGGATCCCGCCCAACGCGTCCCCGCCGTTCTCCGCGACCCAGAGGATGATGCTCATGCACACGACGACGAAGTCGAGCAGGTTGAACGTGTCGCGAAGGTACGCGTGCTCGCCCAGGACGAACCCGAGCGCGATGATCTTCGCGAGCGCCTCGAGCGCGAACGCGACGGTGAAGAAATCGTTGATGACGTCGACGCGGTACAGCGGGCCCGGCGCCAGGGGCACGAGCTCGACGAACGTGATCACCGTCGACATCGCGATCGCGACCATGATGAACCGGTCGAACAGGTCGCTCCTGACCGTCTCCCAGCATTTCCTCCTTAACGCGCTCGAGGGCGGGATGAAGAACAGCGCGTACCCCTGCGGGCCGGAGACGCTGGGCTCGAGCGCGCGCGCGACGTGGTTCTCGTCCGCCGTCTCGGCGTGGTTGAGCAGCATCTGGATGAAACGCCGGATCCAAGGGAACAGATCCATCGCGATCGTGAACGTCAGGTACGCGAGCGTGACGACCACGATGGCGATGCACAGCGCCGCCATCGCGCCCATGGTCCGTTCGCTCCAGATGCCGAGCTGGAAGAAGTACCCGAAGATGAGGACGACGATGTTGACGTTGCACGAGAGCTGCTCGGCGACGTTGAGCGATCGCTGCCTGTACGGCTCCGCCTTGGCCGTCAGGAGGGCGACGCCCATCAGCATCGCCATCACCAACAGCGTCTGCGCGATCGGAAACACGACCAGGACCTTCAGCAGGACGACCATGAGCTTCTTGCCCATGTCGATGACGTGCCAGTACACCCACTCGGGCCTGCTGTCGCCGTACAGCAGACCGAACTTCTTCTCGAACCGATCGATCTTGTCGAGCGTCTCGGGGTCGGCGCCCTCGACGACGGCGCGCATGCGCGCGAACACGCGGGGCTTCGGCCCGCCCACGCGGTGCCTGCGCACGAACCAGTACCCGAACACGAGCATCCCGAACGGGTACACGACGAGGCCCAGCACGCCCAGGAGGAGGTGCTGCTGGTGGGCGCCCGCGTAGCACTGCACGGTGGGGTCCGCGCGGAGGCGAAGCTTCCCGTCGTTATCGCTCTGGCAATCGAAAAACGCGACGGCTTGCTGCGCGAGGAGGAAGTATCCCCACTGGAACAACAACATCACCGTCGGCTTCGTCGTCTCGAGCGTCTCCGCGAAGTACTTCCGCGCGAGGTACGAGAACGAGAGCCCCGCGTCGCCGTCCTCGTCCCCGACGTCGTGGCCCTTATCCTTCGCGAAGTCCACCTTGCGGTCGTAGTCGGCGTTGACGGCGTAGTCGAGTCGCTCGCTCTGCTTGAACACGTCCGTCGCGTCTCGGAGCTCGGGGCGGTCCAGCGGCTCGCCGAACCGGTCGTCCGAGACGTCCTTCCATCGTTTCGCGTCCGGGTCCACCTTGGAGTGGAGCCACCTGTTCTTGGCGGTGTACCGCCTTCGGATCGCGAGCTGGATCCGCCGCGCGTACTGCCCGAACACGCGTCGGACGGTCCTCGCCAAGACGGAGCACACCAACACGACGAGCCACACGAGCGGCTGGAACATGCTCAGGCGGTACTTGGTGAAGTAGTCCCAGTCCTGGGCGACGCACTCCGCGCCCCAGATTTCCATGTCCAGGTAGCTCGCGCTCGTCGCCCAGAGCCAGCCGTAGAGGTGTTCCGGCCACTTGATGCTCAGGTACTTGAAGCTCGCGGTGATTTGCACGAACGTGACGAAGATGCCCAGCGCGCCGACGGCGGGCGAGCCCGCCACCTCGATCAAAAACCCCACGAAGAACAGGTACAGGAGCATCAGGAGCGCGAACCGCGCGTTGCGCTGGCTCTCGCTCCCGCAGTGGTGGCAGTGCCCCGCGTGCCTGAAGTGGTCGCTCTGGCACCGGTAGCACCCGTCCCCGACGTACGCCGGGTCGGCGCCCTCGGGGTCGAACCGCTGCGGCGCGCACCGACGGTCCCGCACCTCGTCCTCGGAAAACTTCTCCACGCACGCCGCCGCGGGGATGCAGTCGTACGTCCGCCGAGCCTCGTTCGGGTCCGTCCAGTGCCCCGCGAACGGCACGGGAAGCGTCCGCCCGAGCGCGTCGCACTTGGTCCGGACCAGATCGCACGGCCAACACTCCGCGTCGCTCAGCTGCACCGTGCCGATCTCGCACCGACACAGCGCCAACGCGTCCGCGCCCGCGTTGCTGCGCATGCGCGCGGGACAACTCGGACACGACCCCGTGCCGGGCTCGGGCGCGTACGTGTCCGCGGGGCACGCCTCGCACCGCGTCGACCCGGGCGCGGGCGTCTGCGTCCCCGCGGGGCACGCCTGACACGACGTCTGGTCGACGAGCGCGCGGTCGTTGTACTGCCCCGCGGGACAGGGCGAGCACCGCGTCCCGTCGACGAACTCGCCGCCGGGACACTGCACCGCGAACGTCACCGCCGTCGCCGGACCGACCGCGCCCAGACCGTCCGTCGCGGTGAAATGCACCGTCACCTCGCCGTGCACGCCCGCCGCGGGCTTGAAGATCATGAGCGGCGCCCTGGTGGCGTCCCCGAACACGTCCCCGACGCGCAACACCCGCGAGTCGACGAACGTGGTGTTCGCGTCGAACGACCAGACGGGAGACGACGATTCGTCGGTGGCGTTACCGGCGACGTCGACGGGCTCGGCCCACTCGTACAGCGCGCCGGCGACGGACCCGTCGTCCGCGTGCGTGGGCTGGGCCGCCACCGCGTACACCAGCGGCGTCGCGGCGAGGTTATCCGGGTCGAACGCGAGCGCGGCGACGGCGACGGAGTCGTCGTGCGTGAGTCGAATCTTCGTCTCCTCGTCGCCGCACGCCAGCGCCGTCGCCTCGGCGCCGGCGATCGCCGCCATCGCCTCCAGCTCCGCGAGCGTCGCCGCGAAACTGACGAACTGCGCCCTCAGCGTCCCGGCGTCCGCCTGCGCCCTGAACGCGACCAGGTCCTTCACGCGCCCGCCCGCCTCCGCGGCGGTGACGACGAACTCCGTGCCGCGGCCCATCGCGTCGGCGAGGTCGTCGTCCATCCACGCGTCCGCCGCGCACGCGCCGCGCGGCGCTTGGTTCACCTCGTCGACGCGAACCTCAAACGCCGCGGGCTCCGCCTTGGCGCCGAAGACGTCCACGGCGTAGTACCGGAGCGTCTCGACGCCGTGGTGGAACGGGTTGGGCGTGTACACGAACCTCGGGTCGTGCGGGTCGTCCGGCGCGACGGGGGTTATGGTTCCGAGCGCGGGCGCCGCGAACGCGGGGACGACGCCGGGGGCGGTGACGAGAATCTCGTGGCGCAGGTGGTTCGGCGACTCGGCGTCGCCCGAGTCGAACCGGACGCTCGCCCCGCTCACGGGGACGTTCTCGACCGTGCTCAGGGAGATCGGGTTCGAGACGGGCGGGGTGTTGGACTCGCGCGTGAGCCTGACGTTGATCCAGACGCGCGCCGTCTCGGACGTCTTCCCGGACGTATCCACCACCTTGAAATCGAAAAAGTCGGCGCGGTGGCCCGGGTGGCGGTCCGTCCCCCGCACCGCGTTGTAGTCGAAATCCGAGGGGAGGTTTTCCATCGCCTCCGCGACCCTTCGCACGACCGCGGACGAGCTCGCGGCGAGGTACTTGAACGCGCCGTTCGCGTTGTGGCGGAAGAGGCCGACGGTCTCGTCCGTCAGCGTCAGGCTCGCGGGGCTCTGGGGTTCGGCGACGATTTGGTACCGGTAAATGTCCGCCTCGCCGTCGGCGTCCGTCGCGGGCATCCTGGACGTCGTCGCCGAGTTCTCCCACGCCTCGATCGTGAGTTCCGAGCTCACCGGCGCGTGGACGCCCGACCCGGTCCGGATCGTCACCGTCGCGAACTTGGAGTTGAGCTCGCCGTCCCACGCGAAGAACACGAACGTGTCCGTCCCCGGGTACTCGGGGTCGTGCGCGTATGAAAACGCCCCCGTGTTGACGTCCGTCACAGTGACGACGCCCTTGCCGGGCAAGCACGTCACGTTGAACCAAATCGTCGGCGAGTCCGGGTCCGTCGCGAGCATCTGCCCGATCTTCACCTCGCCGGGGGTCTCGAGCACGAGCGTGGGCTGCGTCGGGTTCGCCACCGGCGGGTCGTTGACGTTGACGAGGTTCATGTACCGCACCGAGATGCCCGCGGTGGTCTCGTCGAAGACGGCGGGAATCTCGTTTTGCGCCCCCAGGTCGTCCCAGATTTTGTACACGATCCGCCGCTCCGTGTTGGTGATCAGGGGCCCCATGTTCGTGAACTTGAGGCTGTCCAGCGCCATCTTGTACGCCGCGAACGGCGCGATGCCGACGATCGTCACCTTGTTCGGCGTCGTCGGGCTCGTGCTCGCGCTCGTGATGGTGACGGTGAGATTCTCGAGCCCCGGCGGCGTCGCGAGCGGCACGGGCGTGTTCGCCGCGTACTGCGCCTTGCGCTCCTCGATGGCCCACGTGATGACGTCGCCCGCCTCAAACTCGGGCTCGAGCGTCACCTCCGCGCGCGTGAGGTAGTCCCCGTCCACGTCCAGGGGGCGGGTCGTCGGGTCCAGGCTCGTGGTCTCCTTCTCCACGTACGTCAGGCTCAGCACGTTCACGTACACCTCGGGCAAATCGTTCGTCGGCTCCGTCGGCATCGTCACCTCGGGCCCCGTCGCCGTCGCGCCGTTGCTGTCCACCACGCTCGCCTCGGCGATCCTCGGCTCCCCACTCGGGTCCACGTCCGAGTCCGAGAAGGTCGCGCCGTCCAAAACCGCCGCGTACTCGTCCGTCGTCGGATCGGTCGGGTCGGTCTGCAGGAGCTTACGCCGGCTCGACCCGGCCGCGTCCGGAGGCGCCTCGTTCCAGGGGCGAAGGGTGAGCTCGCCGAGGCGAGGGAAGTACACCGCCCAGATGTTGTCGGTGACGAAACACCCGATCGTGATGTTCGCGCACCCGGTCAAGTTCACGAGGTCCGTCTCCGGGTTGAAGTAACTCTTCAGCGTCAGCCGAGCGCCGACAACGTTCACGGGGTACCCCACCGCGACGTCCGCGGGCGCGATCGTGATCCCGGAGAGCAAACCCTGCGCGGGCCCCTTCTCCTTAAACAGGGGCGCCTCCTCCGGGTTCAAGACGCGCAGCGCCGGGTACGCCTGCCCGAGGAAGTACGTGCCCATGCGCTTGGTCGTGCCCGTGACGTTGGTCAGGTTCGTCGACGGGTCGACGACGTCGGACCAGGTCAGTTTGAAATCCTCGCGGCTCGGCGGCGTCCAGGTGCTGAACGCGGCGACGTCCGGGTTGAGCATCGCGTTGACCCCGTCGCGGTCGGAGAAGTAGTTGACGTTCACCGCGAACGTGAGGTTGACGTCTTGGTTCGTCGTCGCGAGCGTCGCGCCGGTTCGCGCCCCGTTCACGAGCACGTACGCGGTGACGCGCCAAAACTTGGTGAACCGCTGGAACATGAGCGGCAGGTCCGCGACGTCCGCCTCGCCGATCTCGTCGACGACAATCTCGACGTCCATGTCGAACGTGTTGGCGTCCGGCGCCGCCTCGTCGCCGTACTCCGACAGGACGACGTAAAAGCACGGGTCGTCCTCCGCGGCGTACGTCGCGTCGTCCGGCGCCGCGATTTCTCCGCACATCGCGACGGTGCGCCGTCCCTGGTCGCCCGCCCGGTACTTCGCCACCAGCGTCACCTCGTGCGGCTCGAACCAGTCCGTCTCCGTGAACGTCAGCACCTCCCCGTCGGCGACGGCGAGGGCGCGATCCGCCGCCGCGACCGGGTCCGGGCCGTACGGCGGGAGCGCCGCGGGGTCCGTCGCGTTGGTCGCGTTCGGGGGTTGGCCCGTCGCCGTCGCGTTGGGGTTGAGGACGTTGGTCGCGTTCGTGGCTTCGTACACGCGAAGCCGGACGGATCCCGTGGGTTTACTCCTGAGCGCGATCCCCACGCTCGCGCCTCGGCCGGCGCTCGTCGCGTCGCGGGGTTCCTCGACGAGAATCACGCCGTTGACGCCGTTCCCGAGGGTGAACCCGGGCGCGTCCGACTCGATCATCTTCACCGGCATCGCGCCGCCGACGGAGCGAAGCGCCGGGTTCAGCGCGGCGTACCCGGGCTCGTCGTCGACGCCCGTGACGACGTGGTACACCTCGACGTCCTGGTCGCCCAGAACCTGGACGTTCGAGGGGAACCTGAGCGTGAACTGCGCGGGCGTGCGATCGCCGGGCGCGAACGTGTGCGAGGTGGGCGAGACGACGCCTCTCTGCTTGGTTCCCGGCGCGAAAGTCGGCTCGACGGTGACGGATTTCCACAGCAAACCCGCGGGTCGGATCGAGTAGCGCAGCGTCCCGGTTCGCTCGACGACCCGGACGGGTTCGATCGGGGTTTCCCCGGGGGCGGCGACGATGCGCTCGAGTCCGGTGGAATCCGCGATGACCCACGCGGGCGCGGGGTCGCCCTCGAGCGCCGTCACCGTGAGTCGCGGCGGCGCGAGGGTGGCGTACGCGACGTCCCCGGGGCTGTCGAACGCGACGCGGACGTCGAACTCGACGTCGCCGTAGAAGGTGCCGTCGTCCTCGATGATGAAGTCCACCGTCTTGTCGACGCCGAAATCCGTCGGCTCGAACGTCACCGAACTCGGCGTGATCGTCAGCGACGCGTAGTTGAAGTCCCCCTCGGCGTCCGGGACGATGGCGAAGTCCACGACGACGTTGGCCCTCGGCTCAGACTCCAGGCGCATCGTCACGGGGTGCCTCCCCGCGGGCTCGCGAATCGTCGTCCGCGAGAACGACACCCCGGGCGTCTGGAGGTCCACGATCGTGACCGGTATGTCGGGCACGGTGACGTTCGCGTACGGCTCGCTCACGCTCGAGACGAACGTCAGCAGCTCCACCGTCCGGTCCGGGTCGGCGACGTCCGAGTACACCGGGACGAGGTCGATCGGCACCTGCTCGTCGAAATTCGTGCGGTTGAACCGAAGCCGCGCGCGCTGCGCCGCGCCCGAGGTGGGGCTCAGCACCATCCAGTTCACGTCCGAGCTCGCCAGCTCCACCACCACCTCGTCCGACCCCGGGGGCGCGCCCGCGAGCCACACGTGCGCGCGAACCGGCGTCGCCTCGTCCGTCGCGTAACTCAGAACGCTCGGCGGGACTTGGCCGTCGCACACCATCACGCGCGTCTGCGGCGCCTCGCGCGGGTCGGAGACGATCACAGCCGCAACGTCGTCGTCCTCCACCGCCGCGCGGAGAGGAGGCACGGGAAGGCCCTCGTACCGCGGGTCCGCGCTCGTCACCGTCAGCGCGATCTGCACGACGTGCGGCCCCTCCACGACGTCGTCGTCCACCGCCTTCACCTTGACCTCGATCGGCTCCGACCACGCCGCGCGCGGGAAGGTCACCGCGAGCGCGTCGGCGTACACGAGCGTGTTCGCCTCGAGCGCGAAGAGGAGCTGCCCTTCGTGTCCCGGGAGGGTCGTCCCGAGCTCCACGGTGACGTCCGCGGTGGGCGGCTGCGTGAGCTCCAGGACGATGACGTCCGCGCCGTCGCCCTCCTTCACGCGCACGCCGTCCGCGGGCGTCCACACCCCCAGACTCGCGAGCCGCCTCGAGCGCGCCTCCGTCTCGCGCAGCCCGAACCGGTCGACGGCGGTGAAGTACAAATCGTACCGGAATCCCTGGTCCAGGTCCGGGACGGTGAGCTCGACGAGGCCGATGCCCCCTCCCGCGGCGGCGGGCGACGGGACGTCGCTCCCCTCGTACGCGATGGACCCCGCGCTCGAGGCGGCGGCGCCGGCGGCGCCCGACCCCGCCGCCACCTCCGCGGGCGTCGGTTCGTTGGACCCCTCGGGGACGGCGACGAAAAACACCTCCGCGGGCTCGTTGAGCGCGACGTCGAACGTCATGTCCCCGCGCGTGATCGTCCGCGTCTGGAGCCACAGGAACACGGGCGGCGAGAGGTCGAGCTCGACGCGCGTCTCCGGGCAGTTCGCCGTCCCCTCGGCGTTGATCTGTCGCGTGACGGCCTCGCCGACGTTCCCCGCGTGGTCGGTGAGCGTCACCGAGAAGACGACGCACCCGTTTTTGTCCGTCTCGGCGCCGTCCTCGGGCACGATGACCCTCGGCCCCGCGCACCAGCTCGCGCCGCCGCCGGAGAGCATCGAGCGCTCCAGCGCGTCCCCGCCCAGGATCGTCACCTCCGGGGTTCGAACCGCCTCGGAGGCGTTGAAGCAGACGGTGAGGTTGTACGGGTTGGACGCGACGGGATCGTGCGGCGAGTCCGACGTCACCTCGAGCCACGTGATCGTCGGCGGCGTCACGTCGACGACAACCTTCTCCGGGTCCGCGGGGAGCAGACCCACGACGGCGTCGAGCGTCGTCGCGTCCCCCGCCGCGGTCGCGTACGTCACCGACCACGGCACGGGGTCGAGGTCGCCCCAGGTGACGTTGACGGTGGCGTTGGCCTGCCATTTTTTCGCGCGCCCGTCACCGTCGGCGGCGTCGTCGGCGCGCACGTTCCACGTCACCGTGGCGCCGTCGGCGCTCGTCGCCGGGCCGATGGACACCGCCGCCAGCTCCACCTCCTCGGACACCTCCAGCTCGAGCGTGATCACGTCCGCCTCGTTCGCGAGCGCCGGGTACCCCGGTTTGTTCGAGAACAAGACCGCGCGGAGCGGCGCCGCGGCGGACACCTTCTCCACCGGCTCGAGGTCCTCGGCATCGGGCCCCGCGTGATCGCAACTCGTCGCGACGTTGCCCGCGAAATCTTCCGCCTGGACGCACACCGTCAAGTCGCCGTCCGGAAACGCCGCCGGGTCGCAAATCTCCAGCACCGCGGTCCACGCCGCGTCGTCCCCGGCGACGTCGCTCGACGCGATCGTCACGGCGGGTTGGCCGACGCCCGCGACCGTCACCGTCGGCTCGACGATGGCCTCGTCCGTCTCGATCGCGACGCGGAGGCGGCAGCACGTCGCGCACTTCTTCGGATCCGCCCCCGTCTCGGCAACCGCCGAGAGCTCCACGAACGCGGGCGGGGTGACGTCGACGACGACGGGGAGGTTCGGCGCGAGCTGCGTCGGGTCGTCGTTGAGGGCGATGACGGTCGGCCAGACGTGGTCGTACGTGTAGTTCACCGTCGGCAATTGGACCCCGTCGGACGCCACCATCCCCTCGACGACCAACGCGACGGGGCCCTCGGGGGTGTCCGCGTCGACGGCGAGGGCGCACGCGTACGCGACGCCCGCCGTCCCCACCCTCGCGGGCGCGCACGCCTCCCCCGCGAGCGTCGCGCTCGTCGGGAGCTCGATGGGCCGGTCGAGGATCACGGTCAGGGTGACCGTGTCCCCGGCCTTCGCCCACCCGGGGTTGCCCGTGGTGTCCTGCGCGATCCGCGTCACGTCGGGTTTGCGGTAGTCGTAGCACACGTCGTCGTCGTCGAACGCGGCGGTGCGCGCCGCCACCTCGTACCCCACCCCGTCGATGAAATCGGCGGTCCAAAGCACCACGACGCCCACCGCGCACGGGTTCGAGTCCGCGAGCGTCGCGGTGGCGGCGTCCGAGTCGACGTCGTTCGGGTCCGCCGCGGTCTCGACCAGGTCGATGAGGCGCGCGATGTCCGGGTCGACGTCCGCGAGCGTCGGCCGCGCGCACTCCCACGTCGAGTTGGCCGCGCTCGGATCCGTCGCCGACCCCGCGTCGTTCGCGACGCGCGTCACCGTCGCCGCCTCGACGCCGGCGATGGTGCAGTTCGGGGTCGTCCGCGGGACGCCGGTGACGGTCAGAACGAGCGTCACGTCCGTCCCGGCCTCGATCACGTTCAGCCCGGTTCCGGTGACGAACGTCGCGTCCAACACCCGACCGGGCTCGTTGGCCACCGTCGCCGCGAGGCACTGGTTCCCGCCGTCGGCGCCGGCGACCCACGCCCCCGCCGCCGCGCCGAGCGCGTCCGCGCCCGAGTCGTCCCGCATGCAGCACACCTCGCCGATCAGCTCGCCGTCGGGGAGCGCGAGCTCGGCCGAGTCGAGCCGTAACAGGACGCGCCACCGCTTCGCGAGCGCCGTCGCGTCGTCCGACGCGGAGAGGTACGACGCCCACGCGCCCGCCGCCTCCAGCCCTGTCACCGGGTCGAAGCCGCGATCCAAGCAGTCGTACCCGCTCGAGCCGCACGTCGCGCCGTCCGAGTCACGGCACGTCTCCGCGCAGCAGTCCCCGCCGTCGAAGCACGGCGCGAAGTTCAGCGCCGCGTCGCACGTGCCGTCGCCGACGCGCGCGTCCAGTAAAACCCCGACGCAGGGGTTCGCGGGAACCGAGGGACGAAGCAACACGTCCGTCGCGTCGGCGGGGACGACGCGGTCCTCCGGGACGAGAAACACCTGGCCCCGGGAATCGGTGAACCGAACCCGGGGCTTCGAGACGTACCGCGAGTCGTCCAGCCCGACGAACCACGTCGCGTTCTCCCCGTCCCTGAGCGTCGGCGCGCAGTCCCCGCCGAGGTCGCCCTCGCCGTCCACGGCGAGGTCGGCGGGCGCGGCGTCCTCCGAGTCGCTCACGCGAGACGACACCTTCGCGTCGTCGCACGTCCCGCACGTGGATCGGCAGTTGGGCGCGTTGGCCGCGCCGCACGCGCCGCCGTGCGTCCACATGAGGTGCTGCGTGCTCTCGTACTGCGCGATGTACCACATCCCGGCGTCGCGGTCGAAGTTAGCCAGCGCGGCTTTGGTCGCGTCGAGCGACGCCTCGGTGAGGCGCTCGCTCGAGCCGACGATCGCGTTCCCGCCGTACAGCGTCCACACCGTCGTGCGGTCCGCCGCCGCGAGGTTCACGAAATCCGGCGCGTTGAACGTCTTCACCGCGAGGCCGGTGTCCGGATCGATGCGCGGGTGCGCCTCGCGCCGGGGCGCGGTCTCCTGGTACTCGTGGACGGCTTCGCACCCGGGGAGCCAGTCGGCGCACTGGTCCGAGACGCCGACGTTCATGGCGACGTCCCGGTGCCCCGTCGCGGTCCAGGGAATCTCCCCCTCGCGCGGCGCCATCGCGGCGGTCCACGTCAGCGTCGCGATCCACGTCGCGCTGTGCGTCTCCCTCGTGGGCTCGGTGAACCCGCGCGCGACGACGCCGCGCCGCGTCGCCGCGGTCACCGTCGCCGCCTCGCCGCCCACCGTCACCGCCGGCGCGGAGACGAGCTCGTCCGCCTCGAACGTCAGGCGCAGGACGTCGCCCGGGACGGCCAGCTTCGGGTCGAAGGCGTTGTCGGAGACGTACTCGATCAGGCGGAGGGTGGGCGGGGTGCCGTCGACCAGGGGGCGGTTCGACGGCACCCCGTTCGAATCCACGCCGACGGGGCGCGTGTACGTCTTGGGGTTGACGTTGCCGTGCGCGTCGACGACGTCGGGGCCGACGGTGAACGCCAGGGGGCCGTCGGGCGTCGTCGAGGGAACCGCGAACGTCACGACGAACGCGTCCGCGTTCCCGTCGCCGTCCGGCGTGAACGCGAACGCGCCGGCGGGCACCGTCTCGCCGGCGATCGTCACCGCCGGCGTCGCCACGGGCTCGGAGAACTGTAACGTCAGCGCCACCGTCGCCCCGGGCTGGATCACGTCCTCGTCGAAATCCGCGAGCGTCAGCAACGGCTTGGACGATTTGATGACGCAGTCCGACCCCAAACCCGCGCTCGCGTGGGTGTACGTCGTCGGGTTGACGTTCCCGTACGCGTCCTCGAGCCCCGAGAAGCTCCACTCGAGCGGCGAGTTCAGCGCGAGCCCGGGCGGGACGACGCACTTCGCGGACCACGTGGTGTTCCGCCGCGTCGCCGTCGCCGCCGTCACGCCGGGAACCGTGACGTCCGCCGCGGGCACCGCCGCGCCCGCGCACGTGAACGTCGGCCGAACCGTCGCCTCGTCGAACGTCACGGTGATCGTCACCTCGTCGCCGCCGCCCAGGGCGCACGTCCCGCTCGCGCCGTCCGGGTCGGTGACCAGCGCGATAGGCGTCGGCGCGGTGGTGTCGACGACGACGTCGCGGACGTCCGAACCCTTCCAAGCCGTCTCGACGGGGCACGGGTTGGGGTCCTGCGTGGCGCTCAAATCGTCGTCGCCGGCGCCGAACGGCGCCATGTCGAAACACCCGTCCACGCGAATCGCCACGTCCCCCTCGGGCATGTACGTCGCGTGCCCCGGCCCGTACGCGACCGTCCAGTGCGTGTCGCACGCCGGCGACGTCGCCGTCGCGGCGCGCGACGTCGCGCCGCCGCCCGCGGAAATCGTCGGCCCCGTCGGCCGCGTCGCCGCGGGCAACGCCGCCATCGCGTCCTCGCCCGACGTCCCGAGCCCGTCGACGTCCGCGAGGTACGTCAGCGTCACCGTGGGCTCCGTCACGCACTCGTCCGCGACGAGCGTGATCCGCATCCCGCACGCGGGGCCGACGATCTTATCGCCGTCGCACCCGAGCGAAACCCCGCGGATCACCTCGAACGCGGGCGGGACGTCGTCGGCGGTGCCGAAACACAGCGCCGCCGCCGCGTTCTCGGGGGGCGCGCCCGCGGGCGCGGTGTACAGGCAATAATTCGTCGCCGCGGTGAGTTGCGAGACGATCACGTTCGGCTCCGTGCTATCCGCCGCGACCGCCGCGCACGCGTGCGTCTGGCCGCCGCCGCCGCACCAAATCGGGCTCGTGAACTCCGCCGCCGTCGGCGAGCACACCTGCGCGTTGGTTCTCGCGGGCGCGTCCGCCGCCGCCGTCGGCGCGTCCATCTCCAGAACCGCCCAGCACGCGGTCGTGCCTCCGTTCCCGTGCGCGAGGTCCACGTCCGCGGTCGTCGGCTCGACGGCGTTGAGCGTCGGCGCGAGCGTCGGCGCCGCCGCCGCGGGTAACACGGCGTCCGAGAACGGCGGGTCGGGCGGGCCGCAGTTGTCGAAGTCGTCGCAGAGTTCCCACTCGATCCTGACGACGCCGTCGCCGGGCGCGCTCAGCCACGCGGCGTCCACGGGAACGGTGATGATCGTCGGCGACCGCGGGACGGCGACGCCGACGTCGTTCGTGGCGGTGTTCCCGGTCTGGGTGTCGCACGCGGCGGACGCCTGGCCCACCTGGCACTCGATGAGCGGTTTCCACTTGGCGACGCCGGGCTCGGACATCTCGATCGCCACGTCGACGCTCGTCGGCGTCGTCGACACCACCGTCGGCGCGCCGGTGAACGCGGGCGGGTCCACGTCCAGGATGACGTTCGCCAGGTTTTCGCACGAGCTCCCGCGGTTCCCCGCGGCGTCCACGACTGCCGCGCACACGCGGATCGCGCCCGAGGCGAGGACCATGCGTTCGCGCTCGTCGAAGCGGCGCGCGCCGACCCACGTCCGGCGGTAATCCGCCAAGTTTCGAAAACTCGCGGGTTCGATCGTCGGGTCCACGAAGCACGTTCCGTGCTCGTCGCCGCCGTACGATGAGCCCTTACACGTCAGCCGGTACGTCTCGACGACGAAGTTGGTGACGACCACCTCCTCGTTCGCGGTGATGGTGATCTGCACCTCGCTCCCGACGCCCACCGCGCCCGCGCCGCCCGCGCCGGAAATTTTCACCCCCGTGATTTGAACGATGACGGGCACGTTCCGCCACTCCGGGCCGTCGCCCTCGAGCGTGGCGACGGGCTCGCCCAGGGTGTAGAACGGCGCGTACGTCTTCTCCACCAGCTCGATGACGTACCGCAACGCGCCGTCCGGCTGCGGCACCAGCGCCTGGCCGTCGACGCGTATCGTGCTCGTGCGCGTGTCCGGAATCTCCGGGAATCGCCTTCGGTGCGCGTCCGGCGTCCAGGGAATCGTCGCCGGCGGCAAGTCGCCCCGCGCCCTCTCGACGTTGGTCCGCGCCTCGATGAACCCCGTCGTGTCGTCCGCCTCGTACGCCGCTCGCCCCGCCGCGAGGCTCGTCCGCTCGAGCGCGATCGCGCCGGCGTCGTACTCGACCGCGATGTTGTTCGGGTTCACCTCGACGCCGCCGACCGTCGCGCGAAGCACGTCGACGGGCTTGTTCGCCGAAACCTTGACGTACACGACGCTCCCGGGGCTCGCCAGCGAGGTCACCACGCCGTCGTCGCGCTCGGCCCAGTGCGTCACCTCGGTCGTCAGCGCCACCGCGGGCGGGAGCAAGCACCCTCCGCTCGGCTGCGTCGCGCCGTCGATCGGCGTCCCGGGGTCGCAGCACAGCCCCGCGTCCGCGCAGCACTCCCCCGCGCCGCCGCTCGTCAGACAGCTCGGGTCGCACGAGCACCCCGAGCTCGCCGCGCCCCCGCACTTCCCCGCGCACGAGCTCGAGGCGTCGGAGATGGACGCGACCGCGGCGGAGTAGTCCTTGAACGCCACGGTATCCGTGGTGATCGCGCTCGTCGCCTTCCCCGCGGTTCGAAGGCTCAGGACGACCGCGCGGTCGCCGTTCGCCAAGCCCGGGAAATCCGACGTCGAGACGTACGCCGTCGCCGCCTCGGCGACGCCCCGCCCCGTCTGGCAGTACCCGCACGACGCGTCGCAGCCGTGCCGAAACGCGCAGTCGGGGCACAGAAACGTCTCGCACCCGCCGCGGCGCGCCGCGAAGAGCTCGCACTGCGCCGCCGGCGCGACGTTGCGGCACCCCTGGAGCGCGAGATCGTCCCCCGCGGCGGGAAGGCGCGTCCGGTGCGTCACCCCGCCCATCGCGACGCTCGTCATCGCCGCCAAGACGGAGGAAGAATAGCTCACCTTCATCCACGAACCGATCCCGAGCGGCGTATTCGCGCTCAGCGCCGCGCACGCGGCGTCGCTCAGCGAGCTGTCCGCGCAACTGTGCGGCAAAGCCTCGAACTGCACCGCGGTCGGCGCCGCCTGGTTATCGAAGAACAACCACCCGGGCTGCTGGTTACTCAGCAACGCGCCGAAGCCCGAGCACAAGCCGACGCCCGCGACCACCCCCGCCAACGCGTTATCGGCGAAATCCGTCGCCACGGGGAAATCCACGCACACCAAAGACGCGCCGCACGCACCGTCCGCGACGGGGTCCACGATCGCGAAATCGCCCGCCACCTCGTACGTGGACTCGGTCCCGGCGACCAACTGGACGGCGCGAGCGGCGGCGATCTCCATCGCGCCGCACGATTCCGTCACCAGACGAATCGTCGGCGGGGACGCGTCCGCGCCGCCGACGGCGAGGGGCTCGCTCGCGACGAAGGTCACCGCCGCCGTCTCCCCGTCGCGAACCGCCGCGCCGAGCTCGGGGTTCGCGCTCGAGGCGATCCGAAGGGACGTGATCGTGGGCGGCGTGAGGTCGACGAAGACGCGGCGTTCCCACGACGTCACGACGCCGTCGGACAAATCCTCGCCCGCCGCGGGGCACCGGGTGACCTCGAACGTCACGGGGCACGTCCCCGCGCCGCTCAAGCACGTCGTCTCCGTGACGAGAGAGACGCCCCACGCCACGCTCGCGCCGTCCACGAACCCGTCCCCGTCGTCGCCGACGGGAACGGTCCGCGTGACTGTGAGCATGGCGTCCGCGACGCCGTTATCCGGGTTCGTCGCCAGGACAGCGACGGTCCGGGACGTGCCGTCCGAAACCTCGGCGCCCGCCACCGTCGCCGACGCCACCGCCATCGCCGTCGCCGCCTTGATCGTGAGCGCGAACGCGTGCCCGGGGCCGACGACGCCGTCGTCGAGCGCGTTATCGCTCTCGGTGACGCACGAGTACGCGGTGCCCCACCCCGCGTTGGGCCACATAGAGTTGATCGCGGCGGTGGCGCGGACCGACTGGATCGTCACGGTCGCGCCGTCGGCGAAGACGTCCGTGGTGAACGCGTTCGCCTGCGCGTTGCCGACGACGTCCGAGACGGGGCCGATCGTGAGCCGCAGGCGTCCGTCCGTCGCGGGAATCGTCGTCCCGACGACGAGCGAGTACGTCACCGTGTCGTAGTACACCTGCGCGGGAGCGATCCGCCGGCCCGTGTCCGCGTAGTACGCGTACGCGTCGTTCGGGTCGATCTGTTCGTCGAAGGTGACGACGACGGTGACGACGTCGCCGCGCGCGGCGATGAGGTCCGTCGCCCCGGCCCTCTGCGGCGAATTTACGGATACGGCGACGTCCTGCGCCGTCAGGGTGTTGGCGTCGGCGTTGGCGGCGTCCGTGTTGGGCGCGGTGCTGTCGACGGCGACCCAGACGGAGCTCCCGGGCTGGTCGTAGTTCGCCACCGCGTCGCGGTTGCACGAGTTGGCGCCGTCGAACGCGTCGCCGACGCGGCTCGCGACGTCCGCGATGTCCGCGCCGGACGTCTGCGCGTCGTAGAAGAAGCCGCCGTTGGCGGCGCCCAGGTCGCTCCACGTCTCCGCGCCCCACGCGCCCGTCATCGCGCTCTGCACCTGCCACTTGATCCGCATCGGCCCGTCCGGCTGGTTCGCGCCCGTCATCATCTCGTCCGTCAGGGTGACCTTTGAGGTGAAGTAGGTGTGGCCCTTCGAGTTGACGTACACGGCGTCCCCCGGGTCGCTGCACCGCGCGCGCATCGTCTTGTCCCCGGCGTTGTCCAGGACGTTGCGCTTGGCGCACAGACGCTTCATCTTCAGCGTCCCGGTGCCGCGGATGACCCAGAACCCGTTGCAGGGCACCTTCTCCGACCCCGCGGTCTCCTTATCGTTCCACCGGCCGTTGATGGTGGCGTCGATGAAATCCTCCTCCGAGTCGAACCGGCCGTTGTTGGGCATCGGGATCGTCTCCCTCATCGCCACCAGACCGTGCGACGCGAGCCACGTGTTCAGATTCGCCCCCTCCGCGCACGGCTTGTGCACCGCGTACGCCGGCGCGATCGCCTCGTGTTCGATCCGGGCCAGCCTCTGGTAGTCCCCGATCCACAGGCGATAGTGCGACGCGGGCTGGTCCAGGTAAAAGTGGAACACGACGTAGTCCCCCGCCCTCACCACGCGCCTGTACATGTTCCAGACGAACGCGCTCGGCTCGGCGTAGAGCTCGACGACGCTCGGCGCGACGTTTTGGGGCTGTTTCTGCCCGGCGACGGCGACGGAGGGCGCGTTCTTCCCCTGCAGCACCACCGGCGCTCGGACGATGACGTCGCCCGCGTTCGTCCTCGGCGCGACGACGTCGGTGGCTTTGGCGTTGTTGACCCTCCGCGGCGCGACGGCGAAATCCGCGGCTTTGTTCCCGGAGGCGTCGTACACCTCCGGGAGCGAGTACCCCATTGTGCCCCACCCCTCGCGGCACCACCGCGCCCACATGGGGATCCAGAACGACCCGTCCCCGCGATCCTCCGCGCGACAATCGTTCCGCCGCGCCCACGCCAGCGCGCCCCGGCCGACGACGTCGCACGGGTCGGTCAGGCGCGCGGTGACCCTCCAGGTGCTCGCCAGCGGCTCCAGCTGAAACGACCCCCGGCCGCCCCACCCCGCGGCGCGGCTCTTCGCCTCCTGCGCCCTCGGCCGGAACTCCGTCTGCCGGCACTCGCGCGCCCCCGCGCGCGTCGCGCGCGCGAGGGCGCGGAGGGTGACGTCCGCCTGCTTCAGGTGCTGCTTGCCGTTCGCGGCGAGCTGGAAGTACGCGCCGTAGGGGCGAGTCACGGGCTCGGTCCACGCGACGTCGGCGACGATCACGTCGCCGAGGCGGTACGCCAGGGAGCCCCGGGTCACCTCCTGCACGACGTGAAACGCGGACGCGTCGGAAGCCGCGTTGGCGAGCGCCTGGTCCGAGCTCGCGTGGGACAGCGCCACGTTCCCGATCCTTCGGGGGACGAAGGAGTCGAACTCGACGAAATCGCTCCGGAGGCGGTCCTCGAGCGAGCTCTGGGGCCCGACGCCGCCCGGGGGCGCGCCGAGGACGGTGGTCTGCGGCGTCCCGACGTTCCCCGCGGCGTCCGCGAACGCGATTTGAAACTCGACGTTGCCCTGCTGCACGACGTCCGCGGTGAGCTCGACGTACGCCACCCCGAAGGTCTCCTCGGTCACCGGCGTCGCCGCGTCCGCCGCGGCGGTGAAGTAGGCTCGCCAGGCGTCTCGGACGCGCTTCACCTCGATCGGCGCGGGGTCGTCGAGGCGCATCAACACCGTCGCGTCCAAGCCGCCGACGCGCGCCGACACCGACGCCAGGGGCTCGTCCGCGTGGAACGCCACCGCCACCGTGCTCCCGACGTTCGCCGCCTTCGCGGCGGTCACCTTGACGTCGTCCGAGTCCTTGCAATCGTCCGGCGCGTTGACGTTGAGGGCGTCCAGGTACGCCGCGTTCACCGCCGACGTCGCGAGCATTCGAGGCGGCGTCCCGTCGAACATCACCAGCGCCTTATCGCTCCCGCGCGGCAGCGCCGACCCCTCGAACCCGCGGCTCGGATCCGTCAACGTCGCCGGCGGGTCCGCGGTGACGTTCAGCTCGCCGTCCGCGAAGCCGTGCGTTCTCCGAACCACGAAGCTCGCCTCCCACGCGCTCCCGGACCCAACGACCAACCCGGGCCGAACGAGGACGCCGCCGACGCGAATCTCGGGCTTGTCGATGGCGCGCCCCGCCTCCACGCGAATCGTCAGCGCGTCGCCGATCTTCGCGAGCTTATACGCAGTCGGCCGATCGACCGACCCGTCCGTCGAACGAACCAGCGAAAGCGCCGGGTTATTGCTCGTCGTCCTGAGCGTCGTGATCTGCCCGTACGTCTTCATGAGCTGCACGTCGTACGCCCCGGACGCCGCCTCGGACCCGCGCCCGGAGACGACGAAGAAGTACTCCGAGTTCCGCTCCGCGGTGAAGGTCATCTCGCCGCACGCGTTGGCGGAGAACGCGCCGCACGCCACCTGTTTATACCCGCCGAAGGGAGGGTACCCCAGCCGCGCGTTGGCGGCGTTCTCCGCCCGCACCGTCGCCCCCAAAAGCGTCACCGCGCTCGCCCCCGCGGGCGCGGCGAACAAGACGTTCACCACGTCGCCCGCGGCGAAACCCGCGAGCGGTTCGGTGGCGAAGCCCGACTCACCCACCGTCGCCGCGGGCACCGGGAGCGCGAACGTCCCGACGCTCACAGTCGAGCCCCCCGCGCCGACGACGTAGGAGAGCTCGTACGCCTCCGACGCCGTCGCCTCCGTCGCGTACCGAAGCCGGACCTCGTACCGCGTCTCCTCGCGCCAAGGCTCGAACGAGACGGTGATGTCACCGGTGGCGCCGTCGACGCCGAAGTCCCCGGCGCTCACCTCGACGTACTCCTTGGCGTACACGCCCACCACCGAGGGGAACGCCGTGCCGCACATCGTCGCGCGCAAGTTTTGGTCCGCGCTCGCGCCGTGCTCCAGCTTATACACCGCGAACCCGCCGGACCCGCTCACGACGTCCGCGGGGCCGCGGCACGAATCCTCCACGGACGGGAACGGGAACGCGGCGCGGCCTTTTGTCGTGGACGCGTGGCGAAACGGGATCCCGCGGGTCTTGGTCTCGGCGCCGACGACGCGGCGCGTCCCCGCGATGTACAACACGCTCGGGTCGACGACGTACTCCGACTCGGAGATGATCGAAGCCGACGCGGCGTACCGCTCAAACGCCGCCGTCGAGGGGTACGGCGAGTACTTCGCGACGGTGTCGACGACGGTCGACGCGTCCGAACCACCCGCGGCGAAGGCGCCCCAGGGCGACGCGCGCGGGTCGAGGCTAGCGGGCCTCTCGTAGCCGTACCGCTCGCGGAAGCGCGCCCGGCACGCGTCGGCGACGGAACCCATCGCCTCGGCGCCGAAGACGCGGAGCTGCGCGAGGCACGACGCCTCGACGCCGCCCAGCCGCGAACACTGGCGGCACGCCGCGCGGCCCTCGGCGATGGACGCCGCGGAGGGTGCGGAGACGGGTGCGTCGGGGCTCGCGGCGTCCACGTTCGCCTGGCACGCCGCAAGCACCTCCGCGTCGGAGGGTTGCCCCGCGGACGGGCACGAGCCGTGCGCGCTCGCGGACGCGTCGGCGCAATCCGCGACGGACGCCGCGACGCCCGCGCCGCCGCACAGCGTGTCGGCGCTCGCCGCGCTCCCGCCGAACACCGCGTCCACCTTGACGTTCACCTCGAGCCGCCGCTTCGCGTCGCCGCAATCCTCGCACGCCGTCGAGACGAGGTCGACGACCAACCCGTCGATCCAACGCATCGTCGCGCCGTAACTCGTGAGCCCCGTCGTGCTGAACGCCGTCGTCGCGAACGCGGTGACGACGGGCGCCGACGCCGACGCGCCCGCCCAGGGAAGGCTCGCGTCGACGTCGTCCACCGTCATCGTCATGTCCGCCGAGACGACGATCTTGGGCCGGTTCGCGGTCGCGTCCGCCTTGACCGCGACCGACTCGACGTACACCCGCGCCGTCGCCGCGCCGACGGCGGTCCTGGCGTGCACCTCCGCCCAGGGCGCGGCGATCAGACGCACGTCTTTCCCCGCGCCGAGCGCGAGCGCGGCGGCTTGGCAATCGTACGCGTCCGCCTCCGCCCTCGGCGCCTTGGAGACGGCGTCCGCGGCGCCCGTGAACGGAAACGCCGCCATCTCGCCGAACACCGTGCACTGCCAGGGCGCCTCCGCCGGGTCCGCGAGGTCGAAGCACGCCGGCGCGGCGCAGTATTCCCACGTGCTGTCGTCTCTTTTCCTCGTCCCGCGGTCGCTCGCGTGGTCCACGAGGCACCACTGCAGAGGGTCCCCGGTCGGGTTGCGGCAAAAGTCGTGCGCGCCGACGCCCAGCGCCGCCATCCCCGTCGCGTTCGGCGCGTACGGGTGCGGAATCGGCGCCTGCGCGTCCCACCTCTGGCACCGCCGCCCGTCCCTCGTGAATCGCACGGATTCGCCTCGAAACGCGCTCGGATCCGCCGGGTCGTGGCATTGGTCGCTCCCCGCCTCGGGGAACGACGCGCAGTGCGGGAAATCGACGTACCCGGAGGCGCACGAGCCGCAGCTCGCCCCCTCGAACCCGGCGGCGCACTGACACGTCCCGTCCGACGCGCACACGCCGCGCCCGCCGCAGTCCGTCTCCGAATCGCACGCGTGCTCGCACGCCGCCCCGACGAACCCCGCGTCGCAGACGCACCTCGCGAGCGCGGCGTTGTACGCGCCGTTCGCGCCGCACGCGTTCGCGACCTCCGCGTCGGAGGGCGCGGGCGTCTCGCACCGCGCGCCGCCGAACCCGGGCGCGCACTCGCACTCCGCGGTGATGTCGTTGCACGTCCCGCCGTTCAGGCACGCGCACGTGTTGCACCCCTGGCCCGTGAACCCGCCTTTGCACAGGCAATCCGCGAGCCCCGCGACCGGGTCGAACGCGCAGCGGCCCCGCGTCGGTGGGCACGTCCCCGCGGCGCACGTCGCCGGCGCGCACGACCCCGTCGCCGGGTCCGGCGCGAACCCCGAGTCGCACGCGCAGACGCCCGTGGCGGCGTCGCAGGTTCCCCTCCCGCCACACGTCATCGACTCGGGCGCGCCGAACGGCGCGTTCAGCGCGTCCGGGCCCGAGCCGGGGCAGGGCGCGTCGCAGTCGGCGCCCCACCACCCCTCGCGGCACGAACAGACTCGCGCGCCGGCGGCGGATTCCGCGACGCGCCCCGTGCAAAACTGCATCGTCTCCCCCGTGATTCGGTCACGCGCCGCGCGCGCGATCCCGCACGCGCACTCGCCGAGGGGCAACACCGCGTCGTCCCTGATCTCGCACCCGACGCCGGCGTACCCGGGTTTGCAGTGACAGCTCCCGTCGAGGGCGTCGCACCGGCCTCGGTTCCCGCCGCCGCACGGCGCGTCGGGGTTCCGCCCCGCGCACCGAATCTCGCACGCCGCCCCCGCCCACCCCCTCTCGCAAGAGCACCGCCCGGTGCTCTCGTCGCACGCCCCGCGGCCGTTACACATCGCGGGGACGGGCTGGTGCCCGACGAACGCGGGGGACCCGACGCCGTCGATCGCGCCGGGACACGCGCGGCTCGCCGTCGCCGTCGCGGGGTCGCACTCCCTCGCGTCGCTCAAAAAACTCGCGCGCGCGTCCGGCGCGCACGTAAGCCCCGCGAGCTGCTCGCCCGCGGCGTTCGCGCCGTGGCACGTCCCGCTGCTCCGGCACCACCCGCACCCGGGGCGGTTCGCGCACGTCGCGCACGACACCGCCGAGTGGCACTCGTCGAGGCACTCCCCGACGGTATCGTCCGACGCGTCGTTCGCGAAGTCGGGACACCCGTCGAGCGCGGCGTCCCGGGAGAGGCACCGCCGGGACGCGGGACACCACCCGCACTGCGCGTCCCCGCCGCACGACCCGCACGAGCCGTGCGCGGCGCAGTGGTCGCCGCACGTCATCCCGCACACCCGCAAACCGATCTCCGCCTTCTCCTTCGGAACCTCCGTCCAAACCACCCCGCCCGTCTCGTTGCGGTAACTCCCCACCTCCACCGCGTCTACGCCCTCGCCGAACGCGTAGCGCAGCGAGACGCACGCCCCCGTCCCGGGGAGCTTCCCGATCACGGCGCCCTCCGGCCGCGCGGACGTCCACGACCAGCGCAGCGCCGCGCGGCCGTCCCTGGGGTCGAACGCGAAGCAGTCGTCGCCCGTGCCGGACACCAGCGCGCACGCGCCGACGTCCTCCCTCACCGTCGCGCCGCTCGGGTGGAGGAGCCGCGCGGGCGTCGCGAGCGCGTTCGGGCGACTCGCGCCGTCGGCGAGCGCGCGGCCGGAGAGCGCGACGCCGACGCGGCCGCCCGCGGGCGCGCCCACGGCGCCGTTGACGATGAGCAGGTACGCGTCGCCGGCGGCGTCGCGCGCGACGACGACGCGGGACCGGCGCGCCGCGCCCAAGCCGGAGACGGAGCCGACGGCGTCGAAGTTGTACAGAAGTTCGCCGCCGGTGCGCTCCGCCGTGCACGCGCCCGTCGCGGCGTCGTACGTCCGCCCCGACGCGGGGATCGGGTGGAGCTCGGGGAGCGAGGACGCGCCCAGGCCCAGGCACGATTTCGTCGCCGGGTCGGTGGCCGCGGGGTGCGCGAGCGGGAACTCCTCGATCGGGCGGAGCGTCGCGCGCACGGCGGAGGCGCCGTTCGAAGCCTCCCACGAGACGCCGAAGCACGTGTCGCTGACGGGAGCGGCGTCCACGAGAAGCGCGGGGGTCTGGAGTCCGGAGGGAGGGGAGGGGGGCGGGGGAGAGCGATAAAAAGGAATGGGG
>MDSW01033789.1_pt1 | contig 31447 bp, 30 predicted proteins | sample 811171 | NCBI WGS metagenome assembly MDSW01 (sample SAMN05326641, study PRJNA326480) | marine metagenome | isolation source: seawater | place: Atlantic Ocean: North West | collected 2012 | reverse complement strand
GGATGTGGAAGCGCAGTAATGCGTGTAGCTGACCAGTACTAATAGCTCAATTGGCTTGATTTATGCACTGAAAAAAATTTATTGTTATAGGATATAAAAATTATTTAATAATTTTACTCTAAAGTTTTGATTATTATTACTCACCAACAACATATACAATCTATCTTAAAATGAAGAAAATTGTCATACAAGGTTTAGGTTATGTAGGTCTTGCAATGATGACATTCTGTGCGGGAGCAAGAAGAGGAAAAAAGTATCGATATAATGTAGTTGGGATTGAAAAAAATACTCCTAAGGGCCTGAAGATCGTTTCAAATATCAATTCAGGCAAGGCTCCAGAAATTGTAGATGATAAAAAATTTTCAAATTTTTATTCAAAACTTATTAAAGATAAAAGAATTAAAGTATCAACAAATAATTCTGAGTATTTAAAGGCGGATATAATTTTTGTTTGTTCAAATTGTGATTTTAATTTTACTAAAAATAAAGTTGAAATTGAAAGTTATATAAAAAATATTGAACAAATTTCAAAAAAGATAAAAAAAGATTGTTTATTAATTATTCAATCTACCTTGCCTCCTGGTACAACTAAAAAAATTTTAATACCTTTAATAAAAAAAAATTTGAACCTAAGAGGAATTAAAAACTTCTATCTTTGTCATTCATTTGAAAGAATAACTCCTGGTAAAGATTACTATTACTCTATGAGAAATGTAGAGAGAATTGTTGGGGGAATAAATAAAGAATCTATTAAAATTACAAAAAAGATTTTTAAAGATATATTTGGTTTAAATTCAAACAAAATTATTGAATTTGATACTCCAACCGAATCTGAAACTTGTAAAATTATTGAAAATAGTTATAGAGCAACGAATATTGCTTTTATTGAAGAGTGGAGAAAATTTTGTTCAAATAACAATCTAGATTTAGAAAAAATATTAAACAGTATTAGGCAGAGAAAAACTCATAGCAATATAATGCGATCTGGAATAGGCGTAGGGGGATATTGTTTAACAAAAGATCCTCTTTTTGCGAAAGCCTCATCTAAGCAAATTTTGAAAAAAAAATTCGATTTTCCAATTAGTAGTAGAGCTGTCGAAATTAATAAAAAAATGACTCCTGATATAATGTTAGAAATCAAGAAAAAATTTAGTAAAAGATTACTACGTAAGAAAGTTTTGCTAATAGGAGTTAGTTATAGAGAGGACACTAATGATACCAGATATGCTCCTGCAGAAAAAGTTTTTAATTTTTTAAAAAAAGTTGGTTGTAAGCTAAGTTTTTATGATCCTATAGTAAATCATTGGAGCCATACAAATACCTACTCAGTTGAAAAAAAATATCTAAAAGATTTTGAGGTTTATGTTTATTTAACTAAACATCAATTATTTAAAAATCTAAAAATTGCCTATAAAAACAAATCATTAATTTTAGATTTAAATCATGTTCTTGATAAGAAAAAAAGGTTGGAGATTTCAAAAAATAAAAAGTATGAAAGTTATTTTATAGGATCAAAAGAATAATGAAATATTTAATTACAGGCGGCGCAGGCTTTATAGGTGCTAAACTTGTAGAAAAACTAGCAAAAAATAAGGATAATAAAATATTAATAATAGACAATTTATCAAAAAAAACTGACAATAAAAATTTGTTACAGGTTTTAAAAAATAAAAATGTTAAGCTGGTTCAAAAAGATTTAAATAACATTTCTAAATATCTTAAAAGTTATAATTTTGATTATATATATCATTTTGCTGCTGTTTTAGGTGTACAAAAGGTTATTAATGATCCATATATTACGTTAAAAGAAAATATTCTAACAACAATTAATATAATTAACTTTTCTCAAAAACAAAAAAAATTAAAAAAAATTTGTTTTGCATCTACCAGTGAAGTTTATGCATATACATTACAAAAAAAATTGGCTAAATTTCCAACTCCAGAAGATATAGATTTTTTGATATCAAAGGATTTTAACCCTAGGTCATCTTACCTTTTGTCTAAAATTGTAGGCGAGTATTTAATAAATTACTCAAAATTAAATTATGTAATCTTTAGACCTCATAATATTTTTGGACCAAAAATGGGTTTTGCACACGTAATTCCTCAGTTAACAAAAAAAATTTTAAAAGATAAAAATAAAATTATAATTAATAATTCAAATCACAAAAGAACTTTTTGTAACATTGATTTTGCTATTGAATTAATTTTTAACATTTCACATAATAAAAGAACTTCTAAAAAAATATTCAATATTGGCTCGCCAGGCAAAGAAATTACTATAATGAATTTGGCGCAAAAGATAAAAAAAATAATTAATTCAAAAAAAATATTAATTTCATCAAAATTTAAAAAAGATAACTCTCCTGAAAAAAGAAGACCAGACATGAAAAAAAGTCTTATTTTTACCAAACAACAACATAATTTTGAAAAAGGATTAAAAGAAACAGTATTGTGGTATAAAAGATATTATACAAAATAATATGAAATTATCAGTACCTCATATTAGCAGGAAAGATCTTAGATCTGTTGGTAATGTTTTAAAAAGTGGTTGGATTTCAACTTCATCTAAAACGGTAGATTTATTTGAAAAAAAGTTATCAAAATTTTGCAAAACAAAATATTCTATAGTCTTAAATTCTGGAACCTCAGCAATACATTTAGCTTTAAAAATCTTGGGAGTAAATAAAAACAGTGAAGTAATTGTCCCATCGCTTACATTTATAGCAACTGTTAATCCAGTACTTTATTTAGGAGCTAAACCAATAATTTTTGATGTTGATCAGCATCATAATCTAAATATTAAAGATGTAATAAATTTTATTAATGAAAAAACAATTTTTAAAAATAAAAAAACAATTAATAAAAAAACTAAAAAAATAATCAAAGTAATAATTGTAGCCCATATGTGGGGAAGGGCATGTAATTTTACTGAATTGAAAAATTTATGTAAAAAAAGAAATATACTTATTTTGGAGGATGCAGCTGAAGCATTAGGATCATATATTAAGGGAAAAAATTATAATCATTGTGGAAGTGTTGGAGATTTAGGATGCCTTTCATTTAATGCAAATAAAATAATTACTACTGGATCAGGCGGAGCAATAATTACTAATAGCAAAAAATTTTTTGATAAAGTACAATATTTAGCTAATCAAGCAAAAGATGATACATTTAACTATATTCACAATGAGTGTGGATATAATTACAAAATGAATAGTATAAGTGCCGCTTTAGGGATATCGCAATTAAGAAGATTAAAAAAAAAAATTAATTTACGTAAAAAAATTTACGAAAGATACTTATTTAATTTTAAAAATTCAAAAGATATTCAAATTTTGTCCTATGAAAATAAATCAAAGACTAACTATTGGATGAATGTAATTTCTTTTAAAAAACTAAATTTTAAGCAAACATATAATTTGAGTTTAAGTTTAGCTAAAAAAAAAATTCAAACAAGAAGAATATGGCGTCCTCTAAATTTACAAATTTACCTTAAAAAATTTCAAACATATAAAATTGAAAATGCAAAAAAAATATACTTTAGTTCTTTGTGTTTACCATCAGATGATAATATCACAAATTCTGATGTTGATAAAATTTCAAATCATATTAAAAAATTTTATGAAATTATTGTTAATAACAAATTATAATCATAAAGTTTCAAAACAATTAATAAGGTTTTTAAGATCTAAAAAAATTAATTTTGATTATATAGATAGCAATAAAAAAAAAAAAATTAAAATTTCAAAAAATTATGATTATTTAATATCATTTTTAAATTCAGAATATATAAGCAAAAGTGTAAGAAAAAAAATTAGAATTAATTCATTTAATTTTCATCCTGGACCACCTGAATACCCTGGCTTTGGATGCTATAATTTTGCTCTTCTTAATGAGTCAAGATTTTATGGAAATACCCTTCACATAATTAATGATAAATTTGATAATGGTAAAATAATAAATGTAAATAAATTCAGAGTATCTTATAAAAAAATTAATTTAGAAAAATTAATTCATATGACACATATACAAATTATTAAACAAGCTAAAAAATTTATAAATAAAATTTTAAATAATAATTTAGAGAGCAAATGTAATCTTAAGTGGAAAAGAAAAGCTTTTACAAAAAAAGAATTTGAAAAAGCAAGAGAAATTAAACTTAATGACTCAAGAGAAAATGTATTGAGAAAAATAAGAGCTTTTTCTTATAAGAATTATGAAAGTGTATACATAAAATTTAAAGGATATAAATTTGAATTTGAAAAAAAATAATACAATCATAATAGCTGAAGCTGGAGTAAATCATAACGGAAGTATTCCAATAGCAAAAAAGTTAATTGAAATTGCATCTAAGGCAGGCGCAGATTTTGTAAAATTTCAAACATTTGATGTTGACCAATTAATATTAAAAAATACTGAGACAGCTGCCTATCAAAAAAGAAACTTAAAAAAAAATATCTCTCAATATTCTATGTTAAGAAAATATCAATTATCAGAAACAAGTCATAGAGAATTGATAAATTTTTCAAAAAAAAAAGGTATTAAGTTTTTAAGCACAGCTTTTGATGAAAAAAGTTTAAATTTGTTAAAAAAATACAAGCTTGATTATATTAAAATACCTTCTGGAGAAATAACTAATTATTTACTTCTTAAAAAAATCTCAAGGTTAAAACAAAAAATTTTGCTATCAACAGGAATGGCATCATATCAAGAAATTAAACAGGCTCTTAAAGTACTTCGAAAAAGAAAAAAAGATTTAATAATTTTGCATTGCACTTCGGATTATCCAGCAAATTTAAAAGACTTAAATCTTAACTATATTAAAAGATTAAAACAACTTGGATATGGGATTGGTTACTCTGATCATTCTTCAAGTGTTATTACTCCCTCAATAGCAGTTGCGTTAGGATGTAAAGTTATAGAAAAACATTTTACTTTATCCAAAAATTTAAAAGGACCCGATCATAAAGCGAGTCTTGAACCTAAAGAACTATCTCAAATGATAAGCTTTGTAAGAGATACAGAAAAAATGTTAGGATTTAAGGACAAGCTTATTACTAAAAGTGAAAAGAAAACAAAATTATTAGTCAGAAAATCTTTAGTTGCAATGAATGATATTAAAAAAGGAGAAATATTTAGTTATAAAAATATAACAGCTAAAAGACCTGGTAAAGGAATTTCTCCTTTTAAAATAAAAAAATTTTTAGGAAAAAAAAGTTTTAAAAATTTTAAAAAAGACCAGTTTATTAAATAAGTTATGAAAAAATTAATGTTTATTTCAAGTTCAAGAGCAGATTATGGTTTATTAAGAAAAGTAATTCTTGAAACAAAAAAAAGTAAAAAGGTCAAAGTATATGTGTTTGTTACTGGTTCTCATTTAAGTAAAGATTTTGGTAATACCATTAAAGAAATAGAAAGGGATGGATTAAAAAAAAATATAATTAAAAAAAAAATATTGGATAAACATTTTTCAGAAAAAGATATTTCAAAATATATTTCACAAATAATTATTGCTACCTCAAATATGTTGGAAAAAATTAAGCCGGAAAAAGTAGTTATTTTAGGAGATAGATATGAATTATTGGGAAGCGCTATAGCCTCTATGTCACATAGAATCCCAATTGCACATATACATGGAGGTGAAGTAACAAAAGGTGCTATCGATGATTCTATAAGACATTCAATTTCAAAACTGTCTCACTTACATTTTCCTATTCATAATAAATATAAAAAACGTTTAATTCAATTAGGTGAAAACCCTAGAACAATTTTTAATTTTGGTGGATTGGGTGCACATTCAATTAAAAAGACTAAGTTTAAATTTAAGTACGACTTAGAAAAAGAGCTTAAATTAAAGCTAGATAAAAAAATTTTTTTGATAACTTTTCATCCAACTACTTTGGAAAAAGATAAATCGAATTATCAAATTTCTAATTTGTTATCAGCATTAGATAAGTTTAAAGATGTAATAAAAATTTTTACATCCTCAAATTTTGATCATGAAAATAAGATTATTAAAAAAAAAATTTTAAACTTTAAAAATAAAAATATAAATTCTTTTTTTTACTCATCCCTAGGGCACTTAAATTATATTTCTTTAATGAAAATTTCTAGCTTAGTAATTGGAAATTCATCTAGTGGGGTGCTTGAGACACCGAGTCTAGGAATACCAACTGTTAATATTGGAAATAGACAACTAGGTAGAATTATTTCTAAGAATGTTGTCAATTCGAAATATGAAAAAGAACACATAGTTAAAAACATCAAAAAAGCACTTATTTTAAATACAAAAAAATTAAAAAAACTTGAGAGTCCGTTTTATAAAAAAGATACTCCAAAAAATATAGCAAGAAAAATTATCTCGTTTAGATGTGATTTAAAAAAATCTTTTAAAGATTTAAATTAAAGCCTATTGTATCTTTATTTTTTTCTCTGATTTATTAGATTTTCTTATGCCTTCAATTATTTGCATTGTGTGATAAGCCTCATCTCCTGTGCATAGATTACTTTTTTTATTTTTTATTAAAGACCAGAATTGTCTTAACTGCGTAAAGTAAATATTATTGAAATTATAATTTATTTTTTTTTCGATTGCTTTTTTATCATTATTATTAAAAATTTTTAATTTATTTGTAGTTAAACAACCCTCAATTATACCTTTGGAGCCAATAATCTTAAACGATCTTGACTTTTCGAATTGTAAAAGATCTAAATGTACATGACCTACTATATTATTTTTTTTGAAATTTAAAATTGATAAAGCTAAATCATCACTTGTAATCTCAAGGTTCGAATATTTACCAACAAGTCCTTGAATATTTTTTACTTTTCCAAATAATCTTTGAAGATAGTTAATTTCATGGCTTGTATCTAATAACACACCGCCTCCCTGATTCTTATGAGCCATATAAAATTTCCTATAATCTTCCCAGGGGTGCCAATTTGGTAAATAAAAACCACATTCTGCTCTTGCAAAAATAATTTTTCCAATTTTTTTTTGTTTTAATAAAGATTGTGTTTTAAGAATTATTGGATGATTGACCAACATATAACCAACAGCAACTTTTTTTTTAATTTTTTTAATTTTTTTTAGCGTTTTTAGACAATCTTTTATTTCACTTGAAAGTGGTTTTTCTATGTAAAAATGACATTTTGTATATCTTAATATTCTATTTATGGTTTGATTATGGAGATGAGTAGGTACGCATATAAAAGCCACATCACAGTCTTTAGAAGCCATCTCAATATTTTGTGTAAAATTAAACTTTTTATTTTTACCTAAAAATTTTTTTTTATTTTTTGTGTCGAAAGCAAAAATTGAACTAATTTTCAATTCTTTTCTCAGTTTAATTAAGTTTGTTAAATGTCTTAAACCTATTGATCCTGATCCAAAAATTGATACTTTCATTCGGACTTAATATAACCTAAATAGAATTATTACAATTAAATTATGGAAATTTTAGTTAATTCAAATATTAGACAAGCGATTAAAATTTTAAATAGACATGGAACCAAAACAATAATTGTTCTAGATCGTTATAAGAAATTAGCAGGCACATTAAGCGATGGTGATATTAGAAGATCAATTATAAAAGGGTTTAATTTAGAAAGTTCTATAAACAATATTTATAATAAAAATCCAATTTTTATATATGAAAATAAAATTGATAAAAAAAAAATCAGAAAAATTTTTTTAAAAAAAAAAATTCATTTAATTCCTGTTATTAATAAAAAAAAAAAATTAATTAAGATTCTTCACTTTGAAGATGTTTTAGATTTTGAAAATTTTAATCATGAAAATAAAAAAAATTTCAAAAAATTGGGTGTAATTATTATGGCTGGGGGCAAAGGTATAAGAATGCAGCCTTATACAAAAATTTTTCCAAAACCTCTTTTACCCATGGGAGAAGATACAATAATAGATTTAATAGTATCAAAATTTGTAAGATATAAAATTAATAATTTTTACATAACAACAAATTACAAACATCAAATAATAAATAGTCATTTTAAAAAGTACAAATCAAAAATTAATTATAAATTAGTTAAAGAAAATAAAGCATTGGGAACTGCTGGATCTTTATCTTATTTAAAAAATTTTAAAGAGGATTTATTTTTTGTATCTAATTGTGACGTAATTATAGATGTAAATTATAATGATATTTTAAACTTTCATACTAATAATAAAAATGATTTTACTATTGTAGCTTCAAAAAAATCAATTAAGTTTCCTTATGGAGTTTGTCTAATAAATGGTAATAAAAAATTTAAGGGTTTTAAGGAAAAACCTAGTTATCATTTTCTATTAAATATAGGGCTCTATTTAATTAATAGAAAAGAATTACTACTTTTAAAAAAAAATCAAAAAATAGATATGGACGAGTTTATTCAAAAACTTAAAAATAAGAAAAGAAAAATTGGTATATACGAAATAGATCATAATAAATGGCAAGACCTTGGCAACTGGGAAAGTTATAATAATTATATTAAAAATTAATAAAATTAAGTGAGTATAAAAAACAAAATAATACCAAGATTAGAGATAAAAAATGGCAATCTAATAAAAGGTATAAGAATGGATGGATTAAGAGTATTATCAAGCAATCTAACCCCTATAATCAAAAAATATCTTAAAACTTCAGTGAAAGAAATTTTTATTGAGGATATTGTTGCTTCTTTATTTAATAAAAAGATAGATTTCAAAACAATTAAAAAGTTAAGTTCTATCATCGATATACCCGTGTCTTACGCAGGGGGCATTAAGAATATAAAAGATGTGAATAAATTATTCAAAACTGGCGTAGATAAAATATATATAAACTCTGCATTAAATAAAAATTTTGAATTAATAAATCAATGCTCTGCTATTTATGGTTCACAAAGTATAGGTGTTTTAATTCAAACCAAAAAAATTTTTGATGATTGGTATATTTTTTTTGAGAGTGGTCGAATATATTCTGATATTAAACTTAAAGATTGGATAAAAAAAATTCAAAATAGCCAAGCAGGAGAGGTTATAATTAGTAGCATAATGTATGACGGAATGTTTAATGGCCCTGACTATGAATTACTAGATATAATTAAAAACATAAATATTTCAATTCCAGTAATTTACTCTGGTGGAATTAGAAATACTCAAGATGTTAAAAGAACTTTAGGAAAAAAAGTGAATAGTGTTGCAATTTCTCACTCGCTTCATTTTGGAAAATTTAATTAATTTATGAAAATAGGAATTATAAATTATGGTTGTGGTAACTCATCTAACATAATTAAAGCATTTAATAGAATTGGAGTTAATTGTGGATTAATTGAAAAAAAAAAAGATATAATGAATTTTGAAAAAATTATCTTACCAGGCATGGGATCAGCCTCTCAAGCAATGAAAGTAATGAAAAAAAATAAATTAGACCTTTATATTAAAAAATTGAATGAAAACTCTAATCCAATATTAGGTATTTGTTTGGGCTTCCAATTAGCACTTAAAGATTATGAGATTACAAAGACAAATAAAATTATATGCTTATCTTTAATTAAAGGAAGTGTAAAAAAAATTGAAAATGTTAATTCACCTTTGCCTATAATTAATTGGTTAAAAGTAGAGAGTCAAAATTCAAATAAAAATTTAAAAAATAGAAAATTTTATTTTGCACATTCATATTATTGTAATTTAAGTCTTAAAGAAAAGAATGTTTCCTTTGTTAAAATAAATAACAAAAAAATAATTTCATCTTACGAAAATAAGAATTTATATTTTTATCAGTTTCATCCAGAATTAAGTGGTGAAAATGGTTTAAATTTATTAAAAAAATTTAAAGAATTATAATAATGTACAAAAAGGATAAAATCGTAATACATTGTAAATCATGTCTAATGACAAATCAAAAACCTTTTTCTATTAATGAAACAAAAAATAAATCTTCAAATCAGAATAAATCAACATTACAATTTAATGTTGATGGAATTTGTTCAGCTTGTCATAGCATTGAAGCAAAAAAAAATATTGATTGGGAATTTAGAGAAAAAGAGCTTTGGAAAATTTGTGATCTTCATCGATCCAAAAAAGGAAAATACGACTGTATAGTATCTGGGTCTGGTGGAAAAGATAGTATGTTTCAAGCTCATATTTTGAAATATAAATTTAAAATGAACCCTTTGACTGTAACTTACAGCCCCATTCTACGAACAGAAGTTGGTACAAAAAATTTAACTAATTGGGTAAATATAGGTGGATTCGATAATTATACCTTTAGTCCTAATGGCAAAGTTCTATCTGTTCTTACTAGAGAAGCATTTAGGAATATTTTACATCCAGCCCAACCTTTTAAAATTGGTATAAAAACTTTTGCGGCCAAAATGGCAAAACTTTTTAGAATTAATTTGGTTTTTTATGGTGAACATTATTCTGATTATGGAAGTGCTCCAACAATATCTGATGCATATTATCCATTAGAATGGTTAACTAACGAAAATGAATTAGATAATATTCATATAGGTGGATTACAAGTTAAAGATATTAAAAAAAAATATAATTTTTTAAGAGATCAAGATTTTATACCCTATATGCCGTTAAAAAAAAAAGATTTTAATGATTTAAATTTAAATATTTTGTTTTTAGGATGGTTTATAAAATGGGATCCTCAAGAAATATACTATTATTCAACTGAAAAAAGTGGATTTATATTAGACGATTATAAATCTGATGGAAGTTATGGACGCTATTCATCAGTTGATGATAAAATGGAATATCTTCATTTTTATTGTAGTTATATTAAGTTTGGAATAGGTAGATGTAGATTAGATGCTTCTCAAGAAATAAGAAATGGACATATTACTAGAGAAGAAGGCATTAATCTTTGTAAAAAGTTTGAGGGAGAATTTCCTATAAGATATGCTCAAGATTGTTTTGATTTTATGAGATATTCTTTTAGAGAAGCAAATGAAATAATCGATAGATTTAGACCAAATCATTTGTGGGAAAAGAAAAAAAATAAATGGAAAAGAAAACAGGAAATATTTTAATTTCTGAAATAGATAAAGATATAATTTATGTTGATAATTAAAATATGAGTGAAACGTTAATATTTATTCCAGCTAGATCAGGCTCAAAAAGAATAAAAAATAAAAATATAAGAAAAATTAATGGCAAACCATTGATATATTGGACAATAAAATATGCAAAAAAATATGCAAAAAATCAAGATATTCTTGTGTCAAGTGACTCAAAAATTATTTACAAAATTTCTGTTAAAGAGAAAGTAAATTTTTTTAAAAGGCCTAGAAATATTTCAGGTGATGATGTAAATGTTTATTATGCGGTTGTTCATGCGTTAAAAAAAATCGGAATAAAAAAAAAATATAAGTATATAGCATTATTACAACCTACTTCACCGTTGAGACCTAAAAATTTGATATTAAATGGAATAAAAATACTCAATAGGAATAAAAATTTTCAAAATTTGATTCACTTAGAAAGAACCAATTATAAAATAGGTTTTCTTTCAAAAAAAAATGAATGGCAACCTTTATATGATTATACAATTAGAGGCCAGGACATCACTAATCAATTTAGACCTTCAGGATGTTTGTTTTTATATAAAAGAAAAGATTTTGAAAATTTTAAAAAATTTGTAAAAAGAAAAAATTATGGTTTTATTCAAAAAAAAAATATAGAAACAGTTAATATTGACAATGAAGAAGATTTTATGAAATTAAATTTTTTGTTGAAAAATAAATAAATCTTAATTTCGTTTTTTATTTTTTTCAAGCCACAGATTTTGTATTAATATACTAGGCCAAATTTTAATTTTATTTTTAAAACCATTTTTATCAAAAGGTTCAGATAAGACTACCTCTCTTTTTAAAGTTTTAAATCCTAAATCTAAAAAATCTTTACTCAATTTATCACGTGGATAACCTCCAGGAAATTTTTCAAATATGTCAGCAATATATATTCCTTTACTTACCAACCTAGTAATCTCTTTAATAAAATCTTGATAATATTCTGGACTTATAATTTCAATCACAGATGTGCTTAAAGCAAAATCAAAATAATAATTATCATATTTTTGCTTTTTATTAAGATCAGCCTCTTTAAATTCAAATGTAATATTTTTGTTAGGTGAAGAAACCAATCTATTAGCATTTTTTATTCTCAAGCTATTAAGATCTAATCCTATTATATGTAAATTTTTGTTTGAAATATTATTTTTTTGCCAAAATGTATTTACAAAATATATTAATCTTTGAACTACATCACCATCTCCTGTACCAATATCGACAACTTTTCCGCCATTTAAAGCAATATTATTCCAACCTAGAGGCATTACATACCATGCTTTTCTAGCCATTAAATATTCCCACTTTTTTTTATCAATAGGCATAACTTTTTCTTTGTAATAATTATCAACATCTTTGTTTTCTATTACTTCTCTTTTTTTAGTATAACTTTTATATAATTCTTGTTGTTCAGGTAGTTCCCATCTTATTTCTGACATTAATGGAGAGTATTCTTTTACAGCTCTAAAAGGATTCTCATCTAATCTTAATTCTTTGAGGATTTCTAAATCTTTTTTATTAACTTCCCACATTTGCAAACTATATATATTATATATTTAACAACTCAATATTTAAAAAAATTTAAAAATAAAGATGATTTTAAAATTTGTTTACTCTTTAGAATATTAAATAAATTAATATTTTGATGTTGGCTTATAATTAGAATGAGAATATATAATAATCATATGAGGAAAAATCTTTAGAATGAATATTTATCAGCATGTTGAACATGAATCCCGTGAATTAGATAGCAAACTATTATTGGCTACCTTGGCAGCAGCAAGAGGTCATCATGTTATTGTTTCTGATTTGGAAGGTATTGAAAAGGGCATGCGGAGAGGAGTTCTTGCCCCTGGAATATTTCACACGAAATCTCTAACTCCAAGTAAAATGAAAATTGAAAGACATCAAGCTATGATAGATAAAGGATCTATTGTTACAAGCATAGATGAAGAAGGTGGACTTATCGAACATGGCTATGAAAGATCTGCTCGAGTAAGGTATTCAGAGCAAACGATTGAACAATCTTCAGCAATTTTTGGATGGGGTTCTGAAGATGTTGAAGCTTTAAAAAAATTTTACCCTAATCATTCACAAAAGATTCATAAGACAGGCTCTCCTCGTGCAGATCTTTGGAAATCTCACTTTTCTGACTATTGGGGGACTCCATCAGGAGTGCCTGAGAAACCTTACTTGTTAGTTGTTTCTAATATGAGTTATGCTAACTACGAGATGCCATTTCATAAAATTGTTGAGAGTAATAGAAAAGGTGGTCATTTTCAACGTGACCCAAAATTATTTATACAAAATTTCGAAGTTGCTGCTGAAGATTATCGTAAGACAGCTGCTTTTATTGATGCAATACATTATCTAACTAAAGATCATAATGGTTACGATATAGTTTTTCGTCCACACCCAAATGAAAACATCGAGTCTTGGAAAGTCTATCTTGATGGAATTCCTAATGTTCATGTCATACGAGAAGGTTCTATAACACCATGGGTTAATAATGCATTTGCTGTAATGCATAATAGTTGCACTACTGCATTAGAAACAACAATCTCTGGAAAGCCATTAGTGTCATATATTCCTTTTCATCAAAGTCATGGATATGAGTTACCTAATAGTTTAGGAAGTATTGTTGAAACTAAAGAGGAACTCTTAAATCAAGTAAATTCAATATTTAATGCTACGCATTCAAGTAATCAAAAGAAATTAGATAAATCTCTTCCAAATCAAGTATCTAAAAAAATCTATCTAGATAATAATGAGCTTGCTGCTGAAAAGATGATTAAAATATGGGAGAGTCTTGATAGAGCTAAAAACACTAACTCTAAGAACTCTAACTGGATAATGTTTAAATATCTTCTCAAGGTTATGAAATTTAATGGAATTGTTGGAAGGTTACTTAAAAAACTATTTACAGGAAGACTTAGTTCTAAAAAAGGAAATTTTAAATTTCCTTCATTGGATAAAAGTGATATTTGTGAACGAGTTAATAGATTGAAGTTCGTGCTTGGTATAAAAGAAAATTTAGAATGTAAACTTCTTTCCGAACGAACTATTCTGATTAAAAGGCGATGAATATTGTTAGTATTTTAAATAAAAGTCAGATTTATTTATTTTTAAGGACTTAATGGCAAACTTAAAAAAACTTTTATTTCTTCTTTCTCATTATGAACGTAAACGTGCAATTTTGTTACTGGTAATGATTTTATTCATGGCAATAATAGATATGCTAGGTGTAGCTTCGATAATGCCATTTATAGCTGTTTTAACAAATCCCGATCTTGTTGAAACTAATACCATGTTGAATAAAGCTTATATTAATTCAAGTATTTTTGGTGTTGAAAGTAAACAACAGTTTCTTTTTGCGTTAGGGGTTTTTGTTTTTTTATTATTAATTCTCTCTCTTGCTTTCAAAGCATTAACAAACTATGCCCAAGTGCGTTTTACAACTATGCGAGAATTTAGTATCGGTAAACGTTTAGTCGAAGGATATCTACATCAACCTTACAGTTGGTTTTTAAATCGTCATAGCTCAGATTTAAGTAAAACTATTCTTTCTGAGGTTAACATGGTTGTTAGCAAAGGCTTAGGACCGATGATGAATTTGATTACTCAAATCACAGTTACTATTGCTTTGTTGATTTTATTAATTTTAGTTGATCCTAAGCTTACTCTCATAATCGTACTAACATTCAGTACAGCTTATGGTCTCATTTATAAATTTAACAGAAATTTAATGAGTAGAATTGGTAAAGAAATTTTTAAAGCCAATCAAGAACGTTTTGCTGCTTTGACAGAGGCTTTTGGAGCTTCAAAAGAAGTTAAAGTTGGGGGTCTTGAACAAATTTATATAAAAAGATTTTCTGATCCAGCTCAAAATCTTGCTAAAATCTCTGCTCTTGAGGCGATCATAAGCCAGCTACCTCGTTTTACACTTGAGGCGATAGCTTTTGGTGGAATGCTTTTAGTTGTACTTTACTTGATGTTGCAAAGTGGCGATATAGCAAATGTTATCCCTATAATTGCGCTTTATGCTTTTGCTGGCTATCGTTTAATGCCCGCACTTCAATTAATTTATATTTCTTTAACACAGCTACGTATCGTTGGCCCTTCACTTGATTCAATTTATGATGATTTGATTAGCTTACAACCAATGGTAAGAGATAAAGACAAAAGTCCTATTCAGTTAAATAAGGATATAAGATTGAATCAAATTTATTATCAATATCCAAAAGCATCACGTACAGCTTTAAAAGATATTAATCTTATCATACCTGCAAGAACAACAGTCGGACTTGTTGGTGCTACAGGAAGTGGCAAAACTACTACGGCAGACATAATTTTAAGTTTACTTGATTCCCAAAAAGGAACATTAGAAGTTGATGGCATCAAAATAAATAAGCATAATCGAGAATCTTGGCAGCGTACAATTGGTTATGTTCCACAGCACATTTTTCTAGCAGATGATACTATCACTTCAAATATCGCTTTTGGAGTTAATCCTAAAAAGATTGATCTAGAAGCAGTAGAACATGCAGCAAAAATTGCAAACTTGCATGAGTTTGTGATAAATGAGTTACCCTTACAATACAAAACTACTGTCGGTGAGCGAGGCGTAAGGCTTTCTGGTGGACAACGTCAGCGAATAGGAATTGCTAGAGCTTTATATCACAAACCTAAATTATTAATTTTAGATGAAGCTACTAGTGCACTTGATAATCTTACTGAACAGGCCGTTATGGAAGCGGTACATAATTTGAGAAAAAATATTACCATAATCTTGATTGCACATCGCTTGAGCACAGTGAAAAAGTGTGATCAGATATTTTTATTTGATAAAGGTAAACTGGATGCACAAGGAACCTTTGATGAATTAATCAAACTTAGTGATAATTTCAGAGAAACCGCCAAGAACCTCTAAAGAATATTATCTAAATATATCTAAAAGTTTATTTTTAACTTCTTGAGCATTATTTGAAGTATCAATATTTATAACTTGTGATAAGTTTTCATTTCTATCTATAAGAAAACTATTAAGCACATTTTTTGATTTTTTAGTTATCAATTGAATTTCGTTATCGTTTAGCCCCCTCATTCTTGCAGGTAAGCCTCTTTTTCTTAATTTTAATCTTTCAATTAATAAATCATTATTACAATAAGAATGTATAATATAATCAGTTTTTAAAAAAAATTTATTAAAAAATTTTATTTCATTTTCTTTTATATTTTCATTTACATAGAAATAATCTTGTAAAAAATACATTATGGGACCTGGCTCCATTATTAAATATTTATCATTAGATAAAGCTTTTTTTAAAAGTTCTATAGAAATTAAATGTCTATAAAATAGAAAGACTATTCTAAAAAAAAAATTACGTTTATAAATTTTTTTTAGAAATAATCTTTTGTAAAATTTTAAATAAAAAAAAATTATAATAAGTATTACTTTAGATTTAATTAAAATTTTAGTTAAAAAATTTAAATTATTAAATTTACCAAAATTTTTATAATTGCTACTGTGAAAAAAAACTTGCTCATTGTTTTTTCTAATTGTTTCCAATTCAGAGCAAATAAAAGTTTTTCCTGAACCGGGAGAACCAATTATTTCAATTAACTTAGGCATACCTATCAGCTATATCTTGAATAAGATTATTTATTTTATTAATTTCAAATTTTTGATCTTTAATCAATTCCAAATTATTAGAATGAATAACTTTTATTTCAATAGGAATTTTTTTTAATTTTAAAATTCTTGATATCATAAATCTATGGTTTCCACCGTTGATTTTTACTAAATTATTATTTCTATCAATCATAAATTCTATATTTGAAATAAAATTTTTTTTTACTCCAATTTTTTTTATACTTTCAAATAATTTAATTTTTTTTTTTAAAAATAAATAAATATCATTTTCATTTTTACAATTTTTCCACTCTTTGTTTTTACTAATTTGTTTCTGAAAATAAGAATATTCTTCACATTTTTCTATATCCACACCATCAACAAAAAGTTCTTTACATGAAATGTATGCAGGATGTTTATACTCTGTTATCAATTTATTATCTTTGTCCCAATCAAAATTGACTATAAACTTAGTACTTTTATAGAATTTCATAGGAATTGAATTTGCAAATTTAATTTTATTTGGATCTATCATTATCATATTTTTGATTGACCAATTTGGAAGATATAAATGATTAATGTTTTTTTTTAAAAAAATTTTTAAAAAATTTTGAAAACTTCTAAGTATAAAAAAAATTTTTATTTTCACGAGGAATTACTTTGCATACTTATGCTTTACTAACGTCCTTGCCATTTCTAGTTGCCATGGATGATCAAGATCCCATCCTTGAATTTCATCCATGCCAAACATAGCAGGTTTTTTTCCAACAAACCTTCCATCTTTAGCCATATCGTTTTTAAATCTTATGAAAATTCCTCCATTTTGAGAAAATATTGGTTGTAATTTACTTGCTATAATATGTTTTTTTGAAAAAGGATTATGATTAATAGGTTTTTTTTTATTGTCCCAAAAATGATTTTTTAAAATAGTGACTGAAAACAAACTATCATGTTTTTTCGTTGATTTTTTAAATATATTTATAGCTTTACTGTACATATGATAATCTATGAAAGGATTAGTAGGATGAGCCCATAAAATTATGTCTGCATCAACATATGTTAACATATTTTTAACCATATCGATTGCATTAGTTTTTTTTTCATCACAATATTTTTCTTCTCTCTTCACAAAATTAATTTTATATTTTGTTGCTAATTTTTTTAAAGTTAGATCATTAGTGCCCAAGTAAATTTTATCTAGAGATTTTACTTTTTTTAGTTGAGATATTTTTCTCTCTATTAAGTTTTTATTTTGTATCTTTTTTTTTGATTTATTTAAAATTCTTTTACTATCTTTTCTACTTACAATTATTGCAGCAATTTTCATCAAAATATTATTTCTATAAATTAATTGTTTAAATTATTTGTGATTTATGTCTTTTAGTCTAGTATTTATTGATACACAATATTAATTAATAATTTTATTTATAAACTTTCTTAATTTTTCCCCTGATTTTCCGTCAGTATTTCCCAAGTAATATTTCAAAATTTTTTTATCTTTATTTGAAATTTTTTCATTCATATATTTTGAGTCCAAATAACCATCAATCATTTTATTAAATTGTTTTTTTGAATTAGCAAAATACTTTTTATTTTCGATTTTGTAAGTGAAATTTTTTTTTAACTTATTTTCAGAATTAAAATTAGGAATAATCAAATTTCTATTGCTTGCAATTCCCTCAAAAACTATAGTTGAATTAAATGCAACAATAACTTTAGCATTTTCTAAAAATTTATCACCTGTTCCTCCATCAATAAATGTGCAATTTTCAGGAAATAATTTTGATTTAAATTGATTCATTTTATGAACACCAGTTTTACCTTTCAGAATTACTTTAACATCAGAATTATTTTCAGCATAATCAACTAGATAATCTAAGGTTTGATTATGTAATTTATTCCAATTTACTTTAAAACCTCTAGAAATTATATCTGATCCCCTAAAATTTTCGATTAGATAAAATACAATAATTCTTTTTTGAGGTTTTATTTTTCTTAATCTGAAAGAGTAGTCAGATCTTGGACAACCATTAACTGTAATTTGTTTTTTTGATGCAATCTTACTATCAATTAAAATTTTCTTTTGACTTTCTGAGTATACCGAAATTTTATATGATAATGATTTATCGTTATATTTTTTATAAACCTTGGAAGCATTCTCTTCTTCTATAGGGGTAAAAGTAGATTCTTTATGTAAAACAATGAATTTTTTATTTAAATTTTTACATACATCTTCAAAATATTTTTCAGAATAATAAAAAATATTAAAACTAATAAATCCATCTAATTTTAAATATTGGTTTAAAGAACTAAATATAGAAGTTAAAAATTTTACGTATAATTTTTTTTTATTAATTTCACTTAAGTTAATTGGTTTTGTAAAATAATGATCTATACGACTTTTTTTGAAATGATAAAAAAAAATTTTTTTTAAAAAACTTCTAGGTATCCAAAAAAAAATTATGTTATTATTTTTTTGATTATGAAAAGACTCTATCAAATCTTCATTGCCACCACTTTTAGAAAAAACCAAAATTTTTTTCGGATTTTTATTGGTGTGTTTTATTTGTTTGAATTTTCGAATATTTAACCAAATAATAAATGCACATAAATTGTGATTATTTATCTTTAGGGCCAAAAATAGAAAAAATAGTGATATTGATTTACGGAATTGATATATTTTTTTTCTCATTGTCTTATAATTTAAATAAATGAAAATATGCTATTTGTCTAATACAGCTATAGGTTCAAAATACGCAAGTTCAATTCAAATAGTAAAAATGTGTGAGGCTTTTTCTGAATTAGGTAACGATGTCATATTAATAACAAGACAATCGGCCAAAAAAAGAAATATATTTGAAACTTATGACGTAAAATTTAAGTATAATATAAAATTTTTAGAAAATTTTAAAACTTTTCCTTTAGGCATAAAATATTATCTATTTTCATTAATATCTATTTTTGAAAGTTTTAAATATAAACCAGAAATTTATATTACTAGAAATTTTTTTACATGTTTTTTATTAATTTTATTTAGAAAAAAAACAATTTTAGAATTGCATCATGATTTAAATATGGAGTCAAGAATAGTAAGGTTTTTGGTAAAAAATCTAAATTTTTTGAATTCAAATTATATTAAAAAACTAGTTGCAATAACAAATGGTATAAAAAAAGTTTTTATTAATAAGTATTCAGTTAATGAAAATAAAATTTTAGTTTCACCAAGTGGATCTTCTATAAAAAAAAATTTTTTTTTTACTAATAACAAACACCATTTTAAAATTGGTTATTTTGGATCTTTATATAATTCAAGAGGATCAAATCTTATTTATAAATTAGCTAAAATAGACAAAAAAAATCAATATTTTCTATATGGAGATTTAAATAAATTAGAAAATAATAAGAAATATAGTTTTATTAAAAATTTATTTTTACATGACTGGGTTCCATATAAAAAAATCTCAAAAATTTTATCAAAAATGGATATACTCCTTATGCCTTATACATCTTCAATAAAAGTAGCTGGTAATGTAGGAGATATAACTAAATTTACGTCTCCTTTAAAATTATTTGATTATTTAAGTGCAGGTAAAATTATTATTTGTTCAGATTTTGCTGTGTTGAAAGAAGCTATTAAAGAAAAAAATAATGCAATTTTTGTTAAAAATTATACTAACGCTTTTTCCTGGAGAAATGAAATACAGAAATTAAAAAATCAACCTTATAAACAATTAATTATTTCAAAAAATAATCATAAATTAAGTAAAAAATATTCATTAATACTTAGAGCCAAAAAGATATTAGAATAAAATTTAAATAAAATAATTGGTCAAAAATTTATGTTTTAATATAATGAATTTATTAAGTTATAATATTTGTTTAAATTTTGCTTATAATCAAATCTATATAAATTCTTGAGTGCAAAATTTAATAATTTATTACATTTTTTTTTATTTTTAGAATAATAAATGATTTTTTTTGAAAGTTCTTTATAATCGCCAGTTTTAAATAATAAGCCTCCCTCACCATTTAATAAAATTTCATTTGGTCCTGTTGGGCAATTACTAGATATAATAAACTTTTTTAATACTAGAGCCTCTAAAAGTACATTTGGAAGTCCCTCATATCTTGATGAAAGAACGAATAAATCTGCTTGTTTTATAAAACAGAAAGGATTTTTAACAAAATTTATAAGTTTTACATTTTTACTTAATTTATTTTTTAATATGTAATTTTTTAGTTTTGATTTTAAAATCCCCTTACCTATTATTGTAGCTTGATAATCAACTTTATTTTTCAAATAATTTAATGATTTTAATAGAGTTATTTGGTCTTTTTGTTCTGTAAATCTACCAACATTTAAAATCTTAATTTTTTTATTTGTATCAAATATTTTTTTTGATTTTTCTTTTGATTTTCGATTTATCTCAATTGTATTTAATGGATTATAAATACAAATTGCATTTACATTAAATTCCTTTTTTAAATCTTTTTTGAATTGTTGACTATTTACTAATATTTTATCAGCATAATTTAAAAATATTTTAAAAATAAATCGTTTAATAAAATTTTTAGACCAACCATATGGTGCTGAGTTTGATCTTGAAATAACTTTTACTCCAAATATTTTACAAATTATAATACAATATATATTTGCCTGAAAAGAAAAAACTATTAAATTATTTTTATTAAAAATTTCTTTTATTAGTAAAAGAATTGCTAAAAAATATTTAAATCTTCTCCCAAATTTATCCCAAATATCAGAAGATAAAGAGACAAATTTAATGGGTTTTTTAAATTTGTTTTTATAATTTTTTGAAATAGTAATTAAGGTTAGTTTATCGAATTTTTTTACCAAAAAATTACTCACTAAAAAAAGATTTTTTTCAACCCCACCTCCTTCGATGGAAGGCATAAACATTATTAGGTTTTTTTTAGTTTTTTTATTCACAAAAATGATTTGATTTTATTTATTTTGTTTCATATAAATTTACGTGTCTTTGGTAACAATTATTATCCCATATAAAAACAACTTAAAATATTTATTTTTAACATTAGAGTCAGTTTTTTTCCAAACTTTCAAAAAATTTAAAATTTTAATTATTTATGATGACGAAGATAGATCTGATTTATCATATATAAAAAAATTTATCTCTAAAAAAAAGATGAAACAGAAAATTTCTATAAAAATAATTGTAAATAAGAAAAATTTAGGTGTAGGAGAGTCAAGAAATATTGGAATTAAATTTAGTAAATCCAAATATATTGCTTTTTTAGATAGTGATGATGTCTGGCACAAAAATAAATTAAAATTACAATTAAATTTTATGAATAAATATAGAATTCCCATTTCTCATACTTCATATAATATTATAAATGAATTTGGGAAAAAATTGTCTTTAAGAAAATCTGAAAAAATATTAAGTTTTAAAGATATTTTAAATTCTTGTGATATTGGCTTATCTACAGTTATGATAGATTTAAAATTCTTAAAAAATAATAATCTAAAATTTCCAAAAATTAAAACAAAAGAAGATTATGTTTTATGGTTAAAAATGTTAAAAAAAATTTCATATATTAGAGGGTTAAATAAAAATCTCACAAATTATAGAAGGAGAAAAAATTCGTTATCTTCAAATAGTATATTAAATATAGTAAATGGTTTTAGAGTTTATAAAGATTATATGAAAATGGGATATTTTGAATCTTTTTACAGATTATTAATATTATCACTTAATTATTTAAGAAAAAAATTTATTTATGATTTTATGTATAATAATAAATTATAAAATTTAAATATTCTGGAAAATTTACAATCAACTATACCACTTATAAAATTTTAGATTTTTATTAGAAAGATAAAGTAATATTGATAAATTAAACCAAAATGGAATACCATAATTTGTTCCAAAAAAACTACCAGAAGGTAAAATTGGAAATATAAAAAAAATATGTAATAGAAGGTGTGATATTACGTAAATTTCTTTTCTTTTAAAATATGACTTTAAGGAAATATAAACTGGATAAAAGAAAATAAAAATAAAATATATTAACCCTGTTAAACCAACTTCTGAAATTATTTCTAAATAAACTTGATGGGGGTGTGTTGATGCGGCTTCATATTTACAGTCGTTTGATCCTTCGGGGCATCCACTTCTAATAATTTCATATTCATTTTTTGAACTTTCTAAATAAAAGTTATTTATTCCTATACCAAATACCGGATATTCTAAAAAAATTTTATATGCAGTGATATAATGTGGAGCATGCCTAGTATTATAAAATTCTTCTTTAATATTTAAGGAAAATTTATTTTTTTCAAATTTAACTATATTATCTATTATATCATAAAGCTTTTTTCCTTGTGTCGTATTTTTAGTTAATTGTAAAAAAGGTATGAGTAAAATAAAAATTATAGGTAAAATAATTAATAAATTTTTAATTTTAAATTTATTTAAATAAAAAAGGTGTGTAATTGAAAATGTAAAGAATAATAATAATAATTTTAAAAAGTTAGATCTTTCACCTATTAAAAAACTAGTAATTATAAATATAAATGTGATAATAAAAAAATTATAATGATTAGTTTGTTTATAAATGAATATTAATGTAAAAAGTGTTAAAAAACTCAATATATAGCCAATAATTAATTCATCGTTAGTAAAACTAGCAATACGACCCTCGTAAGTAGAACTATATCCTATAAGATTAGATCCAGTAAAATATTCCACCAAAACATCAATTATAATAATTGTTAAAAACGCAATATAAGTTTTATAAATTTTGTTAAGAATACTATTTTTTTTATTTTCTTTTTCTAAAAAAATTATTACACCTAATAACATTAAAACAAATCTTAAAAATGATACATATTTAGAAAAAGAATTTTGGAATTCAATACTTTCAAATGGGAATATTAGAATAATAAAACTAAATAAAATTATGTAAATTTTTTTATCAAAAATTTTAATTTTTTTTAAATATTTATAATTAATTATTGCGTAAAAAGAAAAAATCACTGAAAAACAGTTTAAAGCGAATGGACCTAGAATCATTAGAATTGGGAAAGATAATAAAAGTAATTTTAAAAATGTATTAATCTTGTAATTCACTATTGATATTAATATTTAAACTTAAATCTTATAATAAAATAAAAAAAGAAACCAAAAATAAAAGTTATTAAAGACAATAACTTTGAAAAATTGCTAAGTAAAAAGCTAAAATAAATAATTGAAGTATTTGATATAAAAAATAACAAAATAGTCTTTAAATGATTTTTTTTGAATTTAATTAAAATTTTATGATGAAGATGCGAATTATCAGGAGAAAAAATAGATTTTTTAATAATAGCTCTATTAATACTTACAAATAAAAAATCATAAACAGGATACCACAATGGCCATATTAAATATACTGGGTGTATACTAAATCCATTATAAAGTTCTATTGTTAAAAAACTTATAAAAAAACCAATAAAAAGACTTCCGACGTTACCACTAAAAAATTTAAATTTTGATTTAGATGGTAGTATATTTAAAATCAAATTTAAAATTACTGGTATGAGAAGTAATTTGATTAAATTAACTGTTTCAGTTTCCTCAACTAAAAAAATATAGTAACCAAGACAGCATATAAAAAAAGTTAATAATAAACCATCTATGCCATCAATATAATTTGTAGCGTTTATTAATAATCCTAGGGCAAGAATTAAAAAAGGGATTTGAAATTTACCTAAATATAAAACACCGATGTATTCATAATTTCCTAAGTTATCTATTTTTATACCATTAAAAATTAAATAAGCTGAGGGAATAATTATAAATATTATCTTGATAGATGGATTGAGATTAATTCTATCGTCTATAAATCCAACTACACAGATAAAAAAACCAATTGAAATAATTAATTCAATATTATAATTAAATTCAAAAAAATTAATTATTGATAAAAAAAAGAGATAAATAATTATTCCACCTGTATTGAATATTTTTGAAGTATGAATTTTTCTAATATTTGGCGTATCATAGAATTTCATTTTTTTTGAAATAAACACAGTAAAAAGAAGTAATGTTAAATATAAGATTGTAAGATTTATAGGAAACATAATTTGATTTATGATTTTTAATTTAAACTTATAATATCAAATTTATTTGAAATATATATATTTTAAAAATAAAAATGTTCTATTTTAATAAATATGAAAAATAAAGAATTTCGAAAGTAAATATTAATGTCAGGAATTATAATTTTTTTTTTTAGCTTTCTATATATTGTTAATTTCAGTGATTGGATACGGCATATTATTTCAAAATTTATGTTTTGGAACTATAAAAAATATGAAAGATCAAAAGGCAATTTACCTAGGTTTTTATGGTTTGTTTTCATTAACTTTAATTTCGTTATTATCAAGTTTATTAGTATCTCATAATTTTATACATAATATTTTATTACACTTAATTGGAATTTTATTATTCGTATTTCTCAAGGTTGAAGATAAAAAGAATTATTTAATAGTCATTTTTTTGATTTCATTTGTAACAATTTCAGCATTATTAATATCTAAAACTCACGATGATTTTTCATATTATCATTTACCTTTTACAACGTACTTAACTGAACAAAAAATTATATTTGGCACAGCACATCTTGGTCATGGATACAAGTTAATATCTTCCTTATTTTTTTTAAATTCTATATTTTATTTACCTTATATTGAATATTTTTCTTTCCATTTCTCTTTATTATTCTTTTTAATTTTTTTTAATTTTTTTTTATTAAAAGAAATTGTTTCTAAAAGTACGAATGAGGTCATTAAATTTCTATATATATTTGCTTTAGCTTTTTTTAACTTATCCTTTAACAGAATTGCTGAATTTGGGACTGATAAAGCAGGTCAACTTTTGATTGTAATTTTAGTTATTAAGATTTTTCAACATACATGTTTTGACAATAACAAACTTAAGATTAATAATATTTTATTTTTAGTGCCTTTATTAAGTCTTTGCATAAGTTTAAAAACGTATTTTTTGACTTATGCAATACTTGGATCAACAATAATACTCTTAGATTTAAAACTTATTAAAAGTTTAAAAACTATATTTTATTCAAGATCATTTTTTATTTTTTCTTTTTCTCTGTTTATTTACTTCTGTCACCATTTTATTTCTACAGGTTGTATAATATCTCCTTTAAGCTTTACCTGTTTTGGTGATAATTTAGATTGGGCAATAATAAGCAAATCTTATAAAAGTCTATCCATTTGGCTCGAACAGTGGGCTAAAGCAGGTGCTGGACCGAATTTTAGAATTGAAAATCCTTTAGAATATATTCAAAATTTTAATTGGATTTCAAATTGGATAAAAATGTATTTTATAGTAAAGATTTTAGATCAATTAGGAATATTAATATCAGTTTTTATTGTAATATTTTTACTATTTAAAAACTTTAAATTAAAAAATGAAGTTTTATTATTTAATAAAAAAATTTTATTTTTTTATACAATCATTTTAGTAATTTTTTTTATTTGGTTTTCAAAACACCCACAATTAAGATATGGAGGTTATTCAATAGTATTTTTGACACTATCTATACCAATAGCTTTAATATTTCAAAAAATGAAAAATCAAAATTTTTTTGAAAAAAGATTTAAATATTTAGTGTTATTAATAATAATTATTTTTAATTCAAAAAATATTAATAGAATTAATAAAGAATTTAATCGAACAGATTTGTATAAATTTGATAATTTTCCTTTTTTTGCGCTTCCGCAAAAAAAATTTATTTCTGAAAAAAAACCTTCAGGATTAACAATTAACAAAATTAATGGACATTGTTGGAATACACCCTCTCCATGTACTCAAGGCTTAACAAGTAAAATTAATGTAAAGAAAATTAATGGATATTATTTTCTTTACAAATAATTATAACTTTTTATTAAATAGTTTTATTTTAAATAAATTAAAGTAATGAAAAAATATATAGTCGTAACTGGAGGTGCTGGTTTTATAGGGTCAAATTTAATTTCTAAATTATTAAAAAATACTAACTGTAAAATTTTAAGTATTGATAATTATTCAACTGGTAAAAGAAAAAATCATATTTCTAGCAAAAGAATAAAATATATTTCATCGGATACTAAAAAAATTTCAAAAATTTTGAATAGTTATAAAAAAAAAATTAAAGCAATTTTTCATTTCGGAGAATTTTCTAGAATTTATCAAAGTTTTTTAAAAATGAATGAGTGTATTGAGTCAAATACTATTGGAACAAATGAAGTATTCAATTTTTGTTTAAGAAATAAAATTAAATTAATTTATTCAGCTACTTCGGCAAGTATAGGCAATAAAGGTAATGATAAAAATTTATCACCTTATGCTTTTACTAAAGCAAAGAATCTTGAAATGTTAGAAAATTTAAAAAAGTGGTTTAATTTTAAATATGAAGTTATTTTTTTTTATAACGTATATGGTCCTAATCAAATTACAAAAGGAAGCATGGCAACAGTTATAGGAATTTTTGAGGATCAATATAAAAAAAATAAACCTTTGACAGTTGTTAGACCAGGTACCCAATCTAGAAGATTTACTCATGTATATGACACTATAGATGCATGTTTTTATGCTTATAAAAATAATAAATGTAGAAATTATAGTATTTCAAATAAAAAAAGTTATACAATTATTGAAGTTGCAAAAATGTTTAAAAGTAAAATTAAATATTTGGATCCTAGGCCAGGTGAGAGATATGCTTCAGCTTTAACAAGTATGAATTTGTCAAACAAAGTCTATAAATTGTTTGGAAAAATTTATCTTAAAGATTATCTAAGTAAGATTATAAATTAGATAAATCAATATTATTTCATAGTTTACAATTTAAATTAAATGATTATAAAGCATGGTGCCGGTGATTATTGCGTTGGTGTTATACCCGATCCCATTCCGAACTCGGAAGTCAAGCCTAACTGCGCCGATGATACTTTGTCTTAAGACATGGAAAAGTAGGTCGTCGCCGGCATTAAAATATTATGAAAATTAAAAGCTCGCTAAAATCTATTAAAAAAAGAGACCTTAATTCTAAGTTAGTTCGAAGAAGAGGCAGAGTTTATATAATAAATAAAAATAATCCAAAATTTAAAGCAAGACAAAAATAATTTTTGTAAATGAAGATAGGTTCAATTACAGAAAATCGAGATATAGAGCAAAGAGTTGCAATAACTCCAGAGATTATAAAAAAATATAAATCATTAGGATTAGAAGTAAATTTAAGCAAAGATTATGCCTTGCATTTAGGAATTATTGATAAAGATTATGAGACGGAGGGTGCAAATATTTTAAGTAGTGATGATGACATTATTTCAAATTCTGATGCAATTTTACAAATGAATATTCCAAATGATGAAAATTTGAATAAATTGAATAAAGATCAAATATTAATTGGTGTTTTAAATCCTTTTATAAATGAAAAAAAATTAAAAGAAATAACATCAAAAAATATAAATTGTTTTTCGCTTGAACTATTACCAAGAATTACAAGAGCACAATCTATGGATATATTATCTTCTCAAGCAAATTTAGCTGGATATAAAGCTGTAGTTGACTCATTCGCCTATTTTCAAAAGGCAATACCAATGATGATGACCGCTGCAGGAACAATTTCTGCAGCTAAAGTTTTAGTAGTTGGTGCTGGTGTTGCAGGCCTTCAAGCGATTGCAACTGCAAAAAGAATGGGAGCTATTGTTTATGCTACTGACGTAAGACAGGCTTCTAAAGAGCAAGTAGAAAGTTTAGGAGGAAAATTTTTAATCGTGGAAGGAGCAGAAAATTTAGAGACGGAAGGTGGATATGCTAAAGAAGCTTCAGAAGATTTTAAAAAAAAACAAGAAGAGCTGATAAAGGAAACTTTAAAAAAAATTGATATAGTTATATGTACAGCACTAATTCCTGGTAAAAAAGCACCTGTGATTTTAAAAAAGGAAATGATTGATGTTATGCAAAATGGATCCGTTATTTATGATTTGGCTGCTTCTCAAGGTGGAAACTCTGAATTAACCAAAGTTGATAAGATAGTGGATAGCAATGGAGTAAAAATTATGGGTGAAAGAAATATTTTAAATAAATTACCAGTTTCTGCTTCAAATCTTTATGCAAAAAATATGTTTAATTATATTAGCAATTTATATGATAAAGAAAAAAAGACTTTCAAAATAAACCTAGAGGACGAGATAATTGAAAAAACAAAAGTAAAATAATGGAAATAGATCCTTTTATATTTAGATTAAGTATATTTATATTATCAATTTTTGTAGGATATTACGTTGTATGGAGTGTTACACCTTCTTTACATACACCGTTAATGTCAGTTACAAATGCAATTTCATCTGTAATAATAGTTGGAGCTATTATTGCAGCCTTAGCAGGTTCATCTGAAAGTATTTTTGAAACTTCAAATATTTTTGGTTTTCTTGCAATAATTTTGGCGGCGGTAAATATTTTTGGTGGTTTCTTAGTTACTCAAAGAATGTTGCAAATGTATAAAAAGAAGAAAAAAAATTAAGATGTCAGCTAATTTATCTGCATTATTTTATTTAATCTCAGGAATATTGTTTATATTAGCTTTAAGAGGACTGTCCTCTCCAGAAACATCAAGACAAGGGAATTATTTTGGTATTACTGGAATGGCAATTTCTATAATTGTAACTTTTTTGTCTATAGGAAATTTTGGGCCAGGATTTATATATGTGCTAATTCTTCTTCTTATAGGAGGATCAATAGGTGCATTTATAGCATTTAGAATTCCAATGACAGCAATGCCAGAACTTGTTGCTGGATTTCATAGTCTTGTAGGTCTTGCAGCTGTTTTTGTTGCAATATCTGCTTTTTTAAAGCCAGAAGCATTTAGCTTAGGAGTGGTAGGGAATATTAAGCTTGCAAGCTTAATTGAAATGTCTCTAGGTGCAGGTATTGGGGCAATTACTTTTTCAGGTTCAATAATAGCATTTTTAAAACTTAGAGGAATAATGTCTGGTGCTCCAATTACATTTACAGGACAGCATTTTATTAACTTATTTTTAGGACTAACGATTATATTTTTAATATATTTTTTATGTAAAACTCAATCATCTAACTTTTTTTGGCTTGTAGTATTAATATCATTTATTGTAGGTGTATTATTAATAATACCAATCGGTGGTGCAGATATGCCAGTAGTAATTTCAATGTTAAATTCATACTCAGGATGGGCTGCAGCTGGTATAGGATTTACATTAGAAAATACTGCATTAATAATTACAGGTGCTTTAGTTGGATCATCAGGCGCAATTCTTTCTTATATAATGTGTAAAGGAATGAATAGATCATTCTTCAATGTGATTCTTGGTGGCTGGGGTTCAACTGATCATACTTCTATTTCACAAAGTAATGAAAAAAAACCTGTGAAAAGTGGTAATGCTGATGATGCAGCTTTTTTAATGAAAAATGCTTCATCAGTGATTATTGTTCCCGGATATGGAATGGCTGTAGCACAAGCTCAACATGCCTTAAGAGAAATGGTAGATGCTTTAAAAAAAAATGGAGTAAAAGTTTCGTATGCAATTCATCCAGTAGCCGGAAGGATGCCTGGACACATGAATGTATTATTAGCTGAAGCCAATGTTCCTTATGATGAAGTATTTGAATTAGAGGAAATAAATAATGATTTTGCAAATTGTGATGTTGCTTATGTAATTGGGGCTAATGATGTTACCAATCCTATAGCAAAATCAGATCCACAAAGTCCAATATACGGTATGCCAGTATTAGACGTAGAAAAAAGTAAATCAATTTTATTTGTAAAGAGAAGTTTATCTCCTGGTTACGCAGGAATTGATAATGATCTTTTTTATAGAGATAATACATTAATGTTATTTGCAGATGCTAAAAAAATGACTGAAGAAATTGTCAGGAGTTTATAAATTGACTAAAATTTTTTGTGATATAGCAGACGTTAACCTTATTAGAAAATTTAATAAAAAAAAAATAGTTAAAGGTTTTACAACAAATCCTAGCTTGATGAGAAAAGCTGGAGCTAAAGATTATGCGAAGTATTCCAAGGAAATTCTGCGAATAACTAAAAAGCCTGTATCATGTGAAGTGTTTGCTGATGAAGCTAAGAGCATGATATCTCAAGGAAATAAAATTAATTTATGGGGAAAAAACGTTTATGTCAAAGTTCCAGTGACAAATTCCAAAGGAAAGTTTATGGGCCAAGTTATAAGAAAACTCAATAAAAATAAAATAAAATTAAATATAACAGCTGTGTATACCTCAAAACAAACAAAACAAATTTTAAAAAATATAAATAAAAAAACAAAAGTAATAATTTCTATTTTTGCAGGAAGGATGGCTGATACTGGAAAAGATCCAATTCCTCAATTTACAAAAAGTATTAAAATTTCAAAGAAATATAAAAATGTTGAAATACTTTGGGCAAGCACAAGAGAGCCATATAATTATATTCAGGCGAAGCAAGTTGGATGCCATATAATTACAGTACCACCAAAAATAATTGAAAAAATTGAAAATTTTGGAATGTCTTTTCTTAAACTTACTACTGACACTGTGAAAGGTTTTTTAGAAGATACTAGAAAATCAAAATTTAAATTATAGAATTGGTTGCGGGGGGCGGATTTGAACCGCCGACCTTCAGGTTATGAGCCTGACGAGCTACCAGACTGCTCCACCCCGCGGTATACTTAAATTCTATTTTTAAGTTTGTTTAATT